>Ga0209863_10000464_pt1 | contig 20436 bp, 25 predicted proteins | sample OrgsoiDNA2013046_FD_185796 | JGI IMG/M metagenome (GOLD analysis project Ga0209863, IMG submission 185796) | Permafrost soil microbial communities from the Arctic, to analyse light accelerated degradation of dissolved organic matter (DOM) -... | ecosystem: Environmental > Terrestrial > Soil >...
GCGGCGGTGCCGAGTTCGACCGTCAGCATCAGTTATATGCGGTCCGGTCAGTCGACCACTGTGCAGTTGGTTCTCGGCTCGGCCGCGTCGAGCTAACGCAGCAGTGCTCGGCTCATTGCCTCGCTGGCGGCGACGACCGCCCGGGCATGCAATCGCCCGGGGTTGCGCGACAACCGCTCGATCGGGCCTGACACCGACACAGCGGCGATCACCCGACCGGCGCCGGAACGAACCGGCGCCGATACCGACGCCACCCCGGGTTGCCGTTCAGCCACGCTGGCCGCCCAGCCTTGGCGGCGCACTCGGGCGAGCGTCTGCGCGCTGAAGACGGCGACCGCGACACCGCGGTGCAGACGCTCTGCGTCCTCCCAGGCGAGCAGGATCTGGGCAGCGGATCCGGCCGTGAGCGGCAATCGGGTGCCGATCGGCACGGTGTTGCGCAGCCCGGCGGGCAACTCCGCAGCCGCGACGCAGACCCGGATGTCGCCCTCGCGCCGGTAGAGCTGAGTGCTCTCGCCGGTCGCGTCGCGCAACTTGGCGAGGACCGGCCCACTCACCGCGATCAGGCGGTCTTCGCCTCCGGCGGCGGCAAGCTCGGCAAGCCGGGCGCCGAGCACGAATCTGCCTTCGCTGTCTCGAGCGACCAGTCGATGCCGCTCGAGCGCGACTGCAAGCCGGTGGGCGGTCGGTCGCGGCAGGCCGGTGAGCGCGACGAGGCTCGCGAGCGACGCCGGACCGGCTTCGAGGGCAGAAAGTACGGCAACCGACTTGTCCAGAACGCCGACGCCGCTAGACTCGTCCATGTACTGATACTGCCGTCTCAGCATGCGAGACGCAAGATGTAGTGCACGACAACCAGAGGTTGAGCCGGTACGTACGCGTTGACAGTGGAAGTGGAGCGGACCCATGGGTAGGACGCTGGCCGAAAAGGTCTGGGACGAGCATGTGGTGCGGCACGCCCAGGGCGAGCCCGATCTGCTGTACATCGATCTGCATCTTGTCCACGAGGTCACCAGCCCGCAGGCGTTCGACGGTCTGCGATTGGCCGGTCGCCAGGTACGGCGTCCCGATCTCACGATCGCGACCGAAGACCACAACGTGCCGACGACGAACATCGATCAGCCGATCGCCGACCCGGTATCGCGCACCCAGATCGAGACGCTGCGCCGCAACTGCGCCGAGTTCGGCATCCGGCTGCATGCCATGGGCGATGCGTCGCAGGGGATTGTGCACGTCATCGGCCCGCAGCTCGGGCTGACCCAGCCCGGGATGACAATCGTGTGCGGCGACTCCCACACCTCGACGCACGGCGCATTCGGCGCGCTCGCCTTCGGCATCGGCACCAGCGAGGTCGAGCACGTGCTCGCAACGCAGGTGCTGCCGCAGTCGCGCCCGAAGACGATGGCTGTCACCGTCAATGGCGTGTTGCCGGTCGGCGTCACAAGCAAGGACGTCATTCTCGCGGTAATTGCCAAGATCGGCACCGGCGGCGGTCAGGGCTACGTCATCGAATACCGCGGCGATGCGATCAGGGCGTTGTCGATGGAAGCGCGGATGACCGTGTGCAACATGTCCATCGAGGCCGGCGCCCGTGCGGGCATGATTGCGCCCGACGAAACAACGTTCGAGTACCTGGCTGGTCGGCCGCACGCGCCCCGCGGCGCCGACTGGGATACAGCCGTCGCGCATTGGCGCACCTTGGTCACCGACGCCGATGCGACGTTCGATGTCGACGTCGTATTGGACGCCGCGGAGCTGACGCCGTTCGTCACGTGGGGCACCAACCCTGGTCAAGGCGCACCGCTCGGTGCGAGCGTGCCTGATCCGGCCACGATCGCCGACGCCGGCGAACGAGGCACCGTCGAGCGGGCACTTGAGTACATGGGCCTGGACGCGGGTACGAAATTGCGCGACATCAAGGTCGACACGGTGTTTCTCGGATCGTGTACCAACGGCCGGATCGAAGACTTGCGCGCGGCAGCGGCCGTGCTTCAGGGACGCAAGGTCGCCGACTCGGTTCGGTTCCTTGTGGTGCCGGGCTCGATGGCGGTGAAGGCCCAGGCCGAATCCGAAGGGCTCGACCGGATCTTCGTCGACGCCGGTGCGGAGTGGCGCAGTGCCGGGTGCTCGATGTGCCTCGGCATGAATCCTGATCAACTCGCGCCCGGCGAGCGGTCGGCCTCCACATCCAATCGCAACTTCGAGGGACGACAAGGCAAAGGCGGCCGCACTCATTTGGTGTCACCGCTGGTCGCTGCGGCAACTGCCGTTACCGGCCACTTGTCGGCTCCGTCTGACCTCAGCTGACGCGCGAGCACCCGACCAAGGGAGACGTTCGATGGAGAAGTTCACCACGCATACGGGTCGTGCACTTCCGTTGCGTCGCAACAACGTCGATACCGATCAGATCATCCCAGCGGTGTATCTGAAGCGAGTCACCCGCACCGGCTTCGAAGATGGACTCTTCGCTGCATGGCGTTCAGACCCCGACTTCGTTTTGAACAAGCCCGAGTACGCAGGTGCCGACGTTCTGGTCGCGGGTCCCGACTTCGGCACCGGTTCATCGCGAGAACATGCCGTGTGGGCCTTGCAGAATTACGGGTTCAGGGCGGTGATCTCGCCAAGATTCGCCGACATCTTCCGGGGAAATTCGCTCAAGGGCGGCCTTCTCACGGTGCTAATCGATGAGGTCGACGTCGAGGCGCTGTGGCAAGCGATCGAGGCCAATCCGACGACGCAGGTCACCGTCGATCTCGTCAGCCGCGAGGTGCGATACGACCACGTCGTGCTGGGTTTCGAGATCGACGACTACACGCGCTGGCGTTTGATGGAAGGTCTCGACGACATCGGATTGACCTTGCGCCACGCCGACGACGTCGACATCTTCGAATCCCACCGGCCGAGCTGGAAGCCGCGAACGCTGCCGGCGGAGGTTTGATCCGTCGCCTGAAGACGTTGATCTACCGGGAAGATCGTTTGCGGCAGCTCGGATTTTCCGCGACACAAGGAGATTCTTCTGCTTCGGTCGTTGTCTTGTGGCCATTCGGGGCCTAGGTTCGGGCCGAGTCGAGTGTGCACTCGACGACATCCTCCGGAGGGGCACGTGAATAAGGCGGAGCTGATCGACACCATCGCCGCTCGCCTAGGCGACAACAAGAAAGCAGCCAGCGAGGCGGTTGAGGCCGTCATCGACACCATTACCCGAACAGTGGCCAGAGGTGAGAAGGTCGCCATCACCGGGTTCGGCATCTTCGAGAAGGTCGAGAGGGCCGCACGCATCGCGCGCAACCCTGCGACCGGCGCTCGGGTCAAAGTGAAGAAGACCTCGGTGCCGAAGTTCCGGCCAGGAACGCAGCTCAAGGCTGTCGTTAGCGGTGCCCTCAGGTTGGCAGCGCCGGCCAAGGCCGCGCCCGCCAAGGCGGCACCCGCCAAGAAGGCGCCGGCTCGCAAGGCCGCGCCCGCCAAGGCTGCAGTCAAGAAGGCTGCGGTCAAGAAGGCGGTACCCGCCAAGAAGGCACCGGCCCGTAAGGCGCCCGCCAAGGCTGCGGTCAAGAAGGCGGTACCCGCCAAGAAGGCACCGGCCCGTAAGGCACCGGCCAAGAAGGCCTAAAGTCGAACGTCCATCCAAGGCCGGCATCCGTCAGGGTGCCGGCCCTGGGTTTTTTTGCGGACCAAGACCGAGGTTGTGCAGCGCCATCCGCGTTGCCGATCCGACCCCGAGTTCCATCGCGATCCGAAGCCCTGCGGCGTCGTCGACGTCGCAGCGAATGCCGGACAGCGGTGCAAACTCCGAGGGCACGGCCCCGAGTTCGCGATGCCGGGCGAATGAACCTGCACCAAACGCCGGGCGCAAGCTGGTCGGCGTCCGGGCTGCTAGCAGTGTCGTGCCATCGCCGCCCCGATCCGCGACCACCAGCACCCTCGACGGCGGGCCGGCGACGTCAGCCTGGCGCAACACGTCGTCGAGTTCGGCGGGTTGCACCGCGGGCAGGTCGCCAGCGAGAAGCGCGACACCGCACGAAGGGTGTGTCGAGACCGCAATAGAAATGCCATGACGAAGGGCGGCGTTCAGCCCGGCGGCTGGAGCGTCTGCCACGACCGCGGCGCCGAGGGCCGATACCGCGGCACTGACTACGGCGTCATCGGTCACCACCAACACGATGCGAACGCGACGTGCCGCCCCTGCGGCCCCCACGGTGTCGAGGAGCATCGCCAACGCCAGCTCAGCCCGGCGGTCGCCCGCGAGATCCGCGAGGCGGGATTTGGCCACCGCCAGGCTCTTGGCTGGAATGACGACGACCCAGTTCGCGTCGTCGGGCTGCAATTCGTTCATCGATTCGGACGGTACCGGTGCGAACCCGGTCGGCAGTGACCTGCCCCGGCTCGACACTGTCGACACTGGCACGGGACACTTACCCGTCGGACGTCGGCCACCGGTAAAGCGGGCAAGACAGGAGACCATCGGGTGCGAGCAGGCGAGCACCGCCGGTGGTTTCGGGTGTGTGCTGGGGCGGCTAAGCCGTTCCTGTGGGCTTGCACCCGGCCGACCTGGCGTGGGCTCGACAACATTCCGCGTCAGGGTGGCGTGATCATCGTCGCGAACCACGTGACGATTCTTGATCCGATCACACTCGCGCATGCGATCTACGACGGCGTGCGGCGAACCCCGAGCTTTCTCGCCAAAGCGGAGCTGTTCACGGCACCGCTGGTCGGCACGTTGTTGCGTAAGGCCGGCCAGATCCCGGTCCATCGCCGCACCCGTGACGCGGTGAACTCCCTGCGCGACGCAGAGGCGGCGGTGGCGGCCGGCGAATGCGTGATCATCTATCCCGAAGGCACCTGTACGCGCGACCCCGAAGGGTGGCCGATGGTCGCCAAGACCGGGGTGGCCCGCTTAGTGCTTGCGTCCGATGTGCCGGTCATCCCCATGGCGCACTGGGGAACGCAAGCGATCTTGAGGTACGGATCGAAGCGGCCGCACCCTTTCCCGCGCAAGCCCGTGTGGGCGGTCGCTGGCGCGCCCATCGACCTGTCGCGCTACGTCGGGGTCGAGCCGACCAATGAGGTCTTGCGCGAGATCACCGACATGCTCATGACGAGGGTGACCGAACTGCTCGGTGAGATCCGTGGAGAGACACCACCGCCCGCCTTCTTCGAAGCCAAACCGGTGAGTGCGGCGTGACCCGCGCGGCGGTGTTCGGCACCGGCTCCTGGGGTACGGCGTTCGGCATGGTGCTCGCTGACGCCGGCACGATCACGACGTTGTGCGGCCGACGGCCCGACGTCGTCGACGCCATCAACGACCAGCACAACAATCCCTGGTACCAAGCTGGAATCGAGCTACCCGAGAGCCTGTCGGCTACCGTCGACCCCGCCGCGGCACTGGCGGACGCCGACCTCGTCGTGCTGGCCATCCCCGCCCAGACCTTGCGCGCAAACCTCGCGGTCTGGGCGCCCCTGTTCCCTCGCGACGCCTTGCTCGTCAGCCTCATCAAGGGCGTCGAACTTGGCACCACCAAGCGCATGAGCGAAGTTATCCGCGAGGTTGCTGACGTCGCGGCCGAACGCGTTGCAGTCGTCACCGGCCCGAACCTGGCGCGCGAGATCGCCGAGCGCCAGCCGAGTGCGTCGGTCGTCGCCTGCACCGATGCCGACAACGCCACCCGACTGCAGTCGGCCTGTCAGACGTCGTACTTCCGCCCGTACACCAACACCGACATGGTGGGCTGCGAGCTGGCAGGAGCGGTCAAGAATGTCATCGCGGTGGCCGTGGGCCTCGCCGATGGCATGGGGTTCGGCGACAACTCGAAGGCTTCGCTGATCACCCGTGGCCTTGCCGAAACGGCGCGCCTCGGGGTGGCGCTCGGCGCCGATCCCCTGACGTTCTCGGGCTTGGCCGGGCTTGGCGATCTAGTGGCGACCTGCTCCAGTCCACTGTCACGCAACCGCAGCGTGGGCGAGCATCTGGGCGGCGGCATGAGCGTCGCGGCCGCGCTGGCGGCCACGACGACGACCGCCGAAGGTGTGCTGTCGTCGCGATCGATCCTCGAACTGGCGCACAAGCACGACATCGACGTCCCCATCATCGAAGTCGTCGTCTCGGTTCTCTACGACGAGATGCGGCCGCGCGACGGCGTCGCCCAACTGATGGGTCGCAGCGCCAAGCCCGAGCGGCGCGACGGATAGGGTCAGCGGCGTGGACCCGACGGATGCGGCGCGGCCGGCTGACCGCAAGCCACGTGTTGCGGTGCTGTTCGGCGGACGCAGCACCGAGCACTCCATTTCCTGCGTGACTGCCGGCAGCGTGCTTGCAGCACTTGATCGCGACCGCTACGACGTGGTGCCGATCGGTATCACTCGCAATGGTCGGTGGGTTCTTGGCTCTGACAATGCCGACGATTTTGCGATACATGGTGACGTGCTGCCTGAGGTCACCGAGTCGAGTTCGTCGGTCGTGCTCGCGGTCGACCCGACTGCGCACGAACTCGTGATGAACGAGCCTGGCGCCGTCTCGCGGGTTCTCGGTGCAGTGGACGTCGTCCTCCCGCTGTTGCACGGCCCCTACGGGGAGGATGGCACCCTCCAAGGATTGCTCGAGCTCGCCGATCTTCGTTATGTCGGCGCAGGAGTGCTCTCGTCGGCGGCTGCGATGGACAAGCACTATATGAAGCTCGTGCTCGCCGGAAGCGGCCTGCCCGACATCCCGCATGTGGTGATCCGGCCGCGCGAATGGGACGACGATCGTTCGGCGGTTCGCGAATCCGTGACGAGCCTCGGCTACCCGGTTTTCGTGAAGCCGGCGCGTGGCGGCTCGAGTATCGGGATCAGCAAGGTGCACGACTCGAGCGGGCTCGACGACGCGATTGATCTCGCGCGGCGCAGTGATCCGAAGGTGATCGTCGAGGCGATGGTCGAAGGTCGCGAGATCGAGGTGGGGGTTCTCGAAGGCATCGACGGCGGACCGCCCGAGATAAGTGTCGCGGCCGAGATCACCGTGCGCGGCGACCGCGAGTTCTACGACTTCGATGCGAAGTATCTCGAGGTCGGCACCGACATAACGGTACCGGCGTCGTTGCCGCTCGAGGTCGAAGCGCAGATCCGCCGGTTTGCGGCGATGGCATTTGAGGCGCTGTCCTGTGAAGGGCTGGCGCGCGTCGACTTCTTCGTCACGCCGAGCCAGAAGGTGCTCGTGAACGAGGTCAACACGATGCCGGGGTTCACGCCGACGTCCGTTTTTCCGCGAGTCTGGGCGGCCAGCGGCCTGTCGTATCCGGAGTTGGTTGACCGACTCGTGCAGACCGCGTTGCGCCGGCGCCTGGGTCTGCGTTGACCCGTACGGCCCGCAGGTGTGATCGTTTGCGCTCTCAACGTCGCCGGTTCACCTGCCGACACATGCCTCAGGTATTTCTCGACGGAGGCATGAATGTCCAGCGGTTTCGATTTCTACGGCGGTCCGGGTGCGCCTGCGCCGCTTGGCGCCGCCATGGGTGGCGCCCCAGTGGGCGCTCCCACTGTTGACCGCTGGGGGTTGCCGAGCACCGGTGGTTACCCGGTCTCAGGGGTCGACCTCTCGTCGCCGTTGGCTATGCAGCCTCTCGACGCCAGTCGGCGGCATCGCCGTCTGTTGTACGTCGTGATGGCGATCGTCGTCGTCGCGGTCAGCGCGGCCGCGTTCGTTGTGCTGCGAGTGCCGCATCCGATCTCGCTGCCGTCGTCGTTGGCCGACCTACCCAAGATTTCCATCCCAGCTGCGCAGGCGCACGACCTCGACACCGCCAAGCACAGCCTCGGCCACGACGGCCTGCACGACGTCTCGGTCGGCATCTATGGAGAGACGGTGACAAGTCCGCGAGGTCTCGTGGTGATTGCCGGCCGCACATCGTCGAGCGCACCAGACTTCAATCAGTTGGTCGGGTCGATGAGCGCCGCCGGCAATGTTGCCGGCGTCACCGTGACTCCCCAGACCGTGACGTCAGGCGTCACGAGTTGGCGATGTGCGACGATCGCGGGGCAAGGGCAGTCGGTGCTTTTCTGTGCGTGGCAGGGCGCCCATGCCGTGCTGTTCGGCGTTGGCCGCAACATGTCGGCGCAAGACGACGCCGACGCGCTTGAACAGGCGCGGCTGCAGGCCTCGCTTAGCTAACCGCCGAACATCGCGCCTTACTACAGGTGGACGACGGGGCAGGTGAGCGTGCGGGTGATGCCGTCGACGCTTTGCACCTGGGCAACCACCATGCGGCCCATCTCGTCGATGTTTCGGGCCTCGGCGCGCACGATCACGTCATACGGGCCGGTGACGTCTTCGGCGAGCGTGACACCCTTCATTCCGGAGATCTCACGAGCCACCGAGGCTGCCTTGCCGACTTCGGTCTGGATGAGGATGTAGGCCTGCACCACCATGGGGCGCTCCTCCGAGGTCGGGGCTGTTGGGCGGCCTCGGCGCGGGAGTGCCAGCGCGAGATACGAGGATGTCCAACAATGTTGGTGACACCGTAGCAAGTCGAGCCCGGAGGTGAGAGATCAGTATCGGCGACCTTGGGGAGTTCGGGCTGATCGCTCGTGTGACGTCACGACTGCCGGCTGGGCGGCGCACCATCCTTGGGCCCGGGGACGACGCTGCGGTCGTCACTGCCCCTGACGGGCGAGTAGTCGCGACGACGGACCTGCTGGTCGATGGCCGGCACTTTCGCCGCGACTGGTCGACGCCCTACGACGTTGGTCGCAAGGCGGCCGCAGGCAATCTCGCCGACATCGCGGCGATGGGCGCGGTGCCGACCTCGCTGCTCGTCGGACTCGCCGCCCCCCCTGACCTGCCGGCGTTCTGGGCCGAGCGGTTCGCCGACGGCTTGCGCGACGAATGTGACGTCGTCGACGCCGGTGTCGTCGGTGGCGACGTGGTGCGCAGCGAGCTCCTCATGATTGCGATCACGGCGCTTGGCGACCTCGAAGGACGCTCGCCGGTGACCAGGTCGGGCGCACAGATCGGTGACGTCGTCGCGTTCGCCGGCCGGTTGGGGTGGGCGGCGGCAGGCCTCGCCACGTTGAGCCGCGGATTTCGGTCACCACGCCTGGTAGTCGATGCCCATCGCCGTCCGCAGCCGCCGTATCACGCAGGCCCGGACGCCGCGAAGGCTGGCGCAACCTCGATGGTCGACGTCAGTGACGGGCTGGTGGCCGACCTCGGGCACGTGGCCAGGGCGAGTGCGGTGCGTATCGAGTTGCGCACCGATGCATTCGACGTTCCGGCGGCGCTAGCCGACGTCGGGGCCGCACTGGCGACCGACCCGATGCGGTGGATTCTTGGCGGTGGGGAGGATCACGCTCTCGTTGCGACGTTCGGGGCGAAGACCGCACTGCCGACGGGCTGGCGACTGATCGGCAGCGTGGTCGCCGCCGACAGTGACGGCACTGGCGACCCCCAGGGCGATGTACTGGTGGACGGAAAGCCTTACACAGAAGGCGGTTTCGACCACTTCCGCTGAATCGGCGCAGTGCACACCCGTGCGCTAGCTGCGGCAGACAGTCTTTCCGTCGGGGCACAGTCGGTACGTCGTGCCAGGACTGAGTTCGTCGCGGCTCATGAACCGATACGGGCTGCTGCCGGCACCATCGGTGAGCACGACTAAGTAGGGGAAGCCGAGTCGCCAGCCGCCGTCGTACGAACCGAAGCTGTCGGTCGCACCCGCACGATAGCCGGCGTGAAACGCGTCAAGGGCCACGGTTTGCGAGTTCTTGGCGACCGTGTCGCCGATCTGGAGAGCCCGGCCGTCGGCGACGCCTTGGGCATATCCCGCCGCGTTCCCGTTGGCAAAGCCGCGGTCGTGCACAGGTGCGCTGGTTCGGCCGATGACGAACGCACCCGCGACAGCGAGAATCACCAGCACGGTCACCCATGTCCGGCCACGTTTCAGCACGGCTGAATCCTCTCGAATCTCAGGTGGCGGATCCGAGTCAGACGGCGAACATGGCCACGACCGGTACGACCACGAAGACCACCACGACGAACACCAGCGCATAGGCGGCCCGGCGCGTCTTGTGATCACGGGTGTGCCCGGCGGCTGGCATAGCGCAAGTGTGCACCCTGCCTGGCTGGCATCATGGCGTGGTGCGCGAGACCACCTCACGACCCCCAGGTTCAGGGCCGGCACACGAACTCGCGTTGCCATCGCAAACTGATCTCGCTTTGATCATCGTGGCGATCGGGGCCGTCTCGACGTCCGGGCCGTTGATTGCGGCTGGTGCCGCACCTGCGCTGGCGTTCGCGTTTTGGCGTAATGGCTTGGCCGCTCTCGTGGTGATGCCGTTCGCGCTGATCCGGAATCGAGCGGAGCTGCGCGGGCTGTCGCAGCGGGAACGGCGGCTGATCCTGGCCGCCGGCGTCCTGCTGGCGGCACACTTTGCCACCTGGATCCCGAGCCTGCGATATACGACGGTCGCTTCGTCGACCGCGCTCGTGGCGACCCAGCCGGTGTGGTCGGCTCTGCTCGCACGCAGTCGCGGAGCGGTGATCAAGCGCTCAGCCTGGATGGGAATCGTGATGGCGGTGCTTGCCGCCGCGTTGCTCACCGGTCTCGACGTCCGGGTGTCCGGGCGCGCATTGGCCGGTGATTTGCTGGCATTGGCGGGCGGAGTACTGGCCGCCGGTTATGTCACCACGGGTGCCGTCGTGCGACGCACGGTGACTACGACGACGTACACCGCGCTGTGCTATTCGACGACGGCGATCCTGTTGCTCGTGGTGTGCCTCATCGGTGGTCAGCGCCTGCACGGATATAGCGGCGCCGATTGGGTGCGCATCGCGGCGCTCACGGCAGGTGCCCAACTGCTCGGGCATTCGGTCTTCAATCGGGTGTTGCGCACAACCAGCGCGACGATTGTCAGCCTCTCGATCTTGTTCGAGGTGCCAGGAGCGACGCTGCTGGCGGCTCTGTTCGTGCATCAACATGTCCGGGTCGAGCAGATTCCGGCCGCGTTGTTGCTCCTTGGTGGTGTTGCGCTCGTCATCAGGTCGGGCACCCGCTCGATACCCGCCGAATGAGGCGGTCGGAGAAGATGGGGTCATGACACCGCCTCGCGTGCTCGCCGTCGCCGGCTCCGATTCCGGTGGCGGCGCGGGCATTCAGGCCGACCTGAAGACGATGCTGGCCTGCGGCGTGCACGGGATGAGCGTGATTACCGCGGTCACCGCGCAGAACTCCGTGGGCGTGCAGGGCTATTGGGAGCTGCCGATCGACGCGGTCCGCGCGCAACTCGATTCCGTGCTCGGCGATATCGGCGTCGACGCCGTCAAGACCGGCATGCTCGCGTCGTCCGCATTGGTGTCGGTTGTCGCCAAGGTGCTCGGCGGGGTTGGCGTGCCGGTGGTGGTCGATCCGGTTGGCGTGTCCAAGCACGGCGATTTGCTGCTCGCCCACGACGCCGTGAGCGCGATGCGGGCTGAGCTATTGCCGGTCGCGACCGTGGTCACGCCCAATCTCTACGAGGTTGCGCAACTGACCGGCGTGAAGGTCGACAACGAGGCCGGCCTGCGCGAAGCAGCCGAGGCCGTGCATGCCCTTGGCCCGCGGTGGGTGTTGGTCAAAGGCGGCCACCTCGAGGGTGATGCGGTCGACCTGCTCTTCGACGGTACGGCCGAACACTGGTTGCGGGCGCCGCGGCTCGACAACCGACACACGCATGGCACCGGCTGCACCCTGGCGAGTGCCATCGCGAGTTACCTCGCGCTCGGGCACAACGTTCCGAAGGCGGTGGAGCTCGCGAAGCAGTACGTCACAGGGGCGATCGCGGCGGGCTTCGAGCTCGGATCTGGTATCGGCCCGGTCGATCACGGGTGGCGGTGGCGGTGATCGAATTCAGGGTCGCGGCATTCGATGCGTCCGAGTCGGTCGAGCTGATCGAAGAGGTGCAGCAGGAGTACGTGCTGCGATATGGCGTGCGCGACCTCACGCATCTTGAGGCCGCGGAATTCGCGCCACCACGAGGCATTTTCGTGGTCGGCTGGGAGGCCGACCAATCTGTTGGGTGCGGCGGCGTGCGGATCGTTGAGGCGGGCGTCGGTGAGCTGAAGCGAATGTACGTCGTGGCGGCTTCACGCCGTCGTGGCATCGCACGCGCCCTGTTGGGCAGGCTTGAGATCGAAGCTCACGTGCTCGGGGCTGCGGTGCTGAGGCTCGAAACGGGTCTGCATCAGCCCGAAGCGATCGCGCTCTACGAGAGCGCCGGATACCTCGTCACCGAGCCGTTCGGCTACTACGCGAACGCGCCGCTCGCGCGGCATCTGGCCAAGCACTTGGCGACCCGTTCGCTTTAACGCCGCTGGCTTGGTCAAGACAAAGCTGACCTATGTCGATCTTGGGGTGGTGAGCGACGGGCCGGGCGAGTTCGGGGAGCACCTCGACCTTGCGCGCGCGCCTACGCGTCGGTGGCCCTGGCTTGTCCTGGTGTTGCTGCTGCTCGTGACTGCGTTGAAGTACGGGCTGACCGCCGCTCTACACATGATCACTTTCGATTCGGGGGACGACGCCACTTATACGAGCTGGGTCTCGTCGCCGATTGCGGCGGCTGATCTTGCGGCGGCAGCGTTCTTGGGCGCGGCCGGCGTGCTTCTGTGCCTCCGCCGCTGGGGGCTGCACGCACGCACCGTAATCGTCGCTGGTTCCAGCGCGCTCGTCCTGATCTGTGTGCTCCTCGGTTCGCAGACCTCGAATCCGCGGCGGCACCTTGGCCCTACATTGCGCGCTGCAGTCGCACAGGTGCCGGCGCCCGCCAATGCAGTCGAGCTGCATCCAGCCCAGCTTGGCGACGGTGGTGCGGCCTCGGACGGCATCTTGTCGATGCCGGCAGCGAGCCGAATATGGACCCTGCCGACAAGAACGTGGCAGGCCGATTGCGCTCTCTTGGACCGGCAGTTCGTTGGCTTGCCCGGCTGGAAGTCGCATGGCCTTTGCGGCTACGGCCGCATTGTCGGCTTAGCCATCGTGACGGTCTACATAGTTCCGGGGCTCGGCCAGAGCCCAGCCGAAGAGTTCGCCGTAGCGGAGCCCAATATCTTCGGTGGCCTGTGAGCTCACGCGGCAGTTGGCCAAACAGCTGACTAGCGGGTGACCTTGCCGGCCTTGATGCAGGAGGCGCAGACATTCAGCCGCTTGCGGGTGCCCCGGCCGACGATGGCGCGCACGGTCTGGATATTGGGGTTGAAGCGTCGGCGGGTGCGCCGGTGAGAGTGGGATACGGACATGCCGAAGCCCGGACCCTTGCCGCAGACGTCGCAGACAGCAGCCACCGGAAACACTCCAAGCACGAGGATGGGCCGACAGCTTGCAGGTGAGCGTCGGCCACGGGAAAACGGACAACCGCACGAGACTATCCGACCGTCTGCCGGTCACGCCAACCGGCCGGTGACGGCGCGGCTGGCTAACCTCGTCCCAGCAGCCCCACTGCGCTGCCGCTGACCACCGAAAACTAGGAGAAGGGACGTCGAGTTGCTCGAGTCTCTCGATGCCGATGCGGTCCGCCGCTGGTACCGCTGGGGGCTCTCCGCGCTCGAGGCGGCCCGGGCCGAGATCGACTCGCTCAACGTGTTCCCGGTGGCCGATGCCGACACGGGCACCAACCTCTATCTCACGCTGCGCAGCGCGGTCGAGGCGGCGGATGACGAACGCGCCCAGGACGCCGATCTCGCGGTGACCGCCACCACCATGGCGCGTCTTTGCCTGCTCGGTGCCCGTGGCAGCTCCGGCGTGATCTTGAGTCAGCTCCTCCGCGGAGTCGCCGATGTGCTCGCCGAACAGCGGCGGCCGCCGCGGGGCCGGGCGCTGACACTGGCGCTTGAACGGGCCGTCGAGCTCGCCTACGGCGCGGTGTCCCAACCCGTCGAGGGCACCATGTTGACGGTTGCCCGCGTGGCCGCCGAGGCGGCTCGGGCCACCGAATCTGACGACCTGGCCGTCGTGGTCGATGCCGCGGCAACGGCGGCCCACGAAGCATTGGCGCTCACACCGAGCCAACTCGATGTGCTCGGCCGGGCCGGCGTGGTCGATGCCGGCGGCCGCGGCATCGTGGTGCTGATCGACGTCCTCAAAGCGGTCGTTGACGGGCGCGAGTTGCCGCTGCCAGTAGCGGCGTTGGCCGAGCCGATCCTTGCGGGCTGCGACGCCGACAGCACGCAAGACCCGGCCTACGAGGTGATGTATCTGATCGATGCCGACGACGAACGCATCCCCGCCCTGCGAGCGGCGCTCGATGAGATCGGCGACTCGGCGGTGGTCTCCGGCGGGGGCGGCCTGTGGAACGTGCATGTGCACACGGACAACGCGGCCGCCGCAGTTGACCTTGGCGCCGTTGCGGGCGTGCCGCACGACGTGCGGGTCACCGAGATTGGCGATCACAGCCGGCTCGCCCGCGAGGTGCCGTCCAGCGGCCGTCTCGTCGTCGTCGCGCTGCCAGCTGGTTCGGCGGGGTCGGCAATCCGCGACGTTCTTGCCAACGCGGGCGTGCACGTCGTCGACGCGAGTTCCGTGGGCGACGCGCTTGCGACATTGCGCGCATCGGAACTCGTCGTGCTGGTCGATGGTGGGCCGACGGTTGCCACCTCGGTGCAGCAGGCGGTCGCGGCATTGCCCGTGAGCGCCGTGGTGGTACAGGTCGAGGCTCCGGTGCAACTTCTTTCAGCGGTCGCGGTGCACGACGCTCACCGCCCACTCGAGGACGACGCTGCGGCGATGGCCCACGCGGCCGCGCACACCCGCCACATTGCGGTCGGCCCCGCCACCGCCGACATGCTGTGCGCCGATGCGTTGAGCCAGCTCGAACGATTGCTCGCCGATGGCGGTGAGCTGGTCACGGTGGTGTCGGCCGCCGCAATCGGCGCGCGGATCGCCGACGAGCTGGCGGCCACTCGCGCGGACATTGACGTGAATCAGATCGCCGTCGACTCGCTCGACTCGGTGGTCTGGCTCGGGGTGGAGTGATGGCCGGCCTCGACGCCCCGCTGAAAGGCGTGGTCGGCAAGATCGAGTCGGTGCTTGCCGACAGGCTCGATCTGCACACCGTCGGAGACTTGCTGCGCCACTATCCAAGGCGGTGGGATAGGCGCGGGGAGATGACCGACCTGCGCGATCTGCGCCCCGGTGAGTACGCGACCATCTACGCGAACATCACGAAGGTGGCTAGCCGACAGATCATCACGAAGACCAATAAGAAGATGTACAAGACCGACGTCACCGTCACTGACGGCGCTCGCGATCTGGTGCTGACGTTCTTCAGCAAATACAACTGGCAAGAGAGTCGGTTTCCGCGCGGCAGCAGCGCGTATTTCTCCGGCAAGGTCGAGCTGTTCAATCGGAAGCTGCAAATCGTCAATCCCGAGGTTGAAGCCATCGGCGACGATGACTTCAACGAGGCTGATTTTGCCGGTGCCATCGTGCCGATCTATCCAGCGGCAGCGAAGGCGACGAGTGTGCAGATTGGGCAATGCATGCGCGTGGTTCTCGACACCCTCGATCTGCCCGACGATCCCTTGTCGTCGGAGCTCCGTGGTGAGTTGAACCTGATCGGCCTCCGCGCCGCACTCGACGGGATCCATCGGCCGAGATCGTTCGACGAGAGAGACCGCGCCCGTGCACGCCTCGCATGGGATGAGGCGTTCGTGTTGCAGGTGGTGATGGCGCTGCGCCGGGCAGCGGCCGCCGGACTGCCTGCCACCGCGCGTCGTGAGATCGACGGCGGATTGCGGTCCACGTTCGATGCACAGCTGCCGTTCGTCCTGACTGCCGGCCAGCAGCGCATCGGTGCGCAGATTGCCGATGACCTCGCCGCCGAGCACCCGATGCATCGCCTTCTTCAGGGCGAGGTGGGGTCGGGCAAGACGGTCATCGCGCTGCGAGCCATGCTTGCGGTCGCCGACGCCGGTGGTCAATCAGCGCTGCTCGCTCCTACAGAAGTGCTTGCCCAGCAGCATTTCCGGTCGATCTCAGCCATGCTCGGCGAGCTCGCTTTGCGCGGTCAACTAGGCGGGGCCGACAATGCCACATCGGTCATCCTGCTCACCGGTTCGATGGGCCAGGCGGCGCGGCGCAAGGCGATGCTCGAGGCCGCATCCGGCGAAGCAGGCATCGTCATCGGCACCCACGCACTTCTCGAAGAGAAGGTGCAGTTCGCAGATCTCGGTCTGGTGGTGGTCGACGAGCAGCATAAGTTCGGTGTCGAGCAACGCGACGCACTGCGCGCAAAAGCCCGTGACGACCGGCGCCCGCACCTGTTGGTGATGACGGCAACGCCGATCCCGCGCACGATTGCGATGACTGTCTACGGCGACCTCGAGGTCTCGACCCTCCACGAGCTGCCAAAAGGACGCGCGCCGATTGCGACATTCGTCGCGCCCGTCGCGGAGAAGCCGAACTGGGTCGATGGGGTGTGGCGCCGGGTTCGCGACGAGGTCGCGGCAGGGCATCAGGTTTACGTCGTGTGCCCCCGCATCGGCGGCGATGAGCCCGACGACGATCCGCTCGACGATGAGGACGCAGATGAGGTCGGAGCGCCGCCGGCGCGCCCGCCCATCGGCGTCCTCGAACTCATGCCTTTGCTGGTCGAGAGATATCTGCCCGGGCTGCGGGTCGAGATGTTGCACGGGCGCATGCCCAGTGACGCCAAGGACATGACGATGCGCGCGTTCTCTGACGGAGCTATCGACGTGCTCGTGGCGACCACCGTCGTCGAGGTCGGCGTCGATGTCGCGAACGCGACCGCGATGGTCATCATGGACGCCGAGCGGTTCGGCATGTCGCAACTGCACCAGCTGAGGGGCCGGGTGGGTCGCGGTGGTGCGGCGAGCATCTGCCTGCTGGTGACCGATTCCTTACCCGGCAGCCCGGCTCGCGAGCGACTCGACGCGGTAGCCGCGACGTCCGATGGCTTCAAGCTTTCAGAACTCGACCTCGAGCTGCGCCGCGAGGGCACCATCCTCAACACCGCACAACACGGTAAGAGCGATCTCAAGCTGCTGTCGCTGGTGCGTGACCGCGGGCTCATCGAGAAGGCGCGCGAGCACGCGGCGCGCATCGTTGCGGCGGATCCCGACCTGGTGGGCGAACCGGCACTCGCCGCGGCTGTTGACGCGCTCGAAAAGAAGGGCGCCGACTTCCTCGAGAAGGCTTAGCTGCGGCCTGAGATGATCGGCTCATGCCCGAACCGATGGCGTGGAGCGAGGTGGCCGCGCTGCTGGCGCCGGCTCGCAATTACTGGCTCGCCACGGTCGATTCCGGTGGGGCGCCGCACGCCGTCCCGGTCTGGTCCGCGACGGTCGACGACGTGGTTTACCTGTTCGGTGAGCGGCGGGCAAAGAGGTTCCGCAACCTCGAGGCCAACCCCGCGGTGGTGCTGCACCTCGAGAGCGGCGACGAGGTCTGCATCGTGCGCGGCACCGCGATCGACGTCGGCGGCCCAAGCGATAACTCTGGCGTCGTCGCAGCGTTCGCCGCGAAATACGCCGACCCGAACGACGAGCAGTGGCTGCCCGATGTCGATCCGACCGTCGACATCGTGGCGCGGCTCGTGCCCTCGACGGCGATGGCGTGGAGCAGCACTGACTTCGAAGGCTCGCAACGCCGCTGGCGGGCCTGATCTGCCGATGACGCGCATCGTGGCTGGTCATGCCGGCGGTCGCCGCCTGTCGGTGCCTCCTGCCGGAACCAGGCCAACCTCCGATCGCGTTCGCGAGGCCCTGTTCTCCAGCCTCGAGTCGCTCCTCACCGGGTTCGCCGCCAAGCGGGTGCTTGACCTCTACGCAGGGTCGGGGGCAGTAGGACTCGAAGCGTGGTCGCGTGGCGCGGCCCGCGTCGTGCTGGTCGAGTCGGCCGCCTCCGCGGTCAAGGTATTGCGCAGCAACGTCACCAACCTGCGTGACGCCCGATCGGCCGGCAGCGGGCCAGCGGGCAAGATCGAGGTAGTGGCGGGTCGAGCCGAGAAGGCGGTGGCCGAGTTCACGGCGTCCAGCTTTGATGTGGTGTTCGCCGATCCGCCTTACGACCTCGCGACCGTGCAGGTAGCCGGTGTTTTTGCCACGCTGGCACAGCGCGCGGTGCCGCGACCTGGGGGAGTGGTGGTCGTCGAGCGGGCAAGCCGCGATCCCTGGAAGTGGCCTCTTGGCTACGCAGCGCTGCATGATCGGAAGTACGGGGACGCGACCCTGCACTACGCGACCTACGACCAGGCACTGCTCTAACGCGATTGGCTGATAGGTTCGCGCCCGGCTGAGGAGGTTCACGAGTGCACAAGGCGGTCTGTCCCGGCTCATTCGACCCGGTGACCAACGGGCATCTCGACATCATCGCCCGGGCTTCGAAGCTGTACGACGAAGTGACGGTCGCGGTGATGGTGAACAAGGCAAAGCACGGCCTGTTCACCCTCGACGAGCGCATGGACATGGTGCGCGAGACGACGGTCGGCTACGGCAACGTGGTCGTCGACTGTTTCGACGGGCTGCTGGTCGACTTCTGCGCCGAGAAGGGCATCCCAGTGGTGGTGAAGGGCCTACGCGCGGTCAGCGACTTCGACTATGAACTCCAGATGGCGCAAATGAATCACAGCCTGGCCGGGGTCGAGACGCTGTTCTTGTCGACCAACCCGCTCTACAGCTTTCTGTCGTCCAGCCTCGTGAAGGAGGTCGCGACGTACGGTGGGGACGTGTCCGGCCTGATTCCCGAGTCGGTTCGCAAGCGCCTGAGCCAGCGACTTGAGCACTCATCCGAGTAGCCCTATCGCATTAACACCCCGGCTGGAGAGACTCCCATCGTGGAACTCAAGGACAAGCTCGACGAGATCGTCGCCCAGATCGAGTCTGCTCGGGCGATGCCGATGTCGGCGTCCTGCATCGTCAACCGCAGTCAGTTGCTCGGGATGCTCGATGAGATGCGCGACCTCATCCCGGCAGAGGTACAGCGCGCCGAATCCCTCCTGCACGAGCGTGACGACGTGGTCGAAAGCGGACGTCGCGAAGCCGAGGAGATCATCGCCGACGCGCACGTTGAGCGGGCCCGACTCGTGACCGAGACCGAGGTGCAACGCGAAGCGGTCGCCGAGTCGGCGCGGGTGCTGGTCGAGGCCGACCGCGAGGCCGCCCAGATGCGCCGGGAGGTCGACGACTACGTCGATACCAAGCTGGCGAACTTCGAGATCGTGCTCAACAAGACCCTGACCGCTGTCCTTCGCGGGCGCGCAAAGCTCCAGGGCCGCACCGAGATGGAGCAGCTGGCCGAGGTGCGGGACGACGAACCGCCGCTGCCCGGCTGACTGGAGCCGCCGCCGAATCGCGTGAAATGCGGCGGCGGGGTAAACTCGCCAGCGGTAACGTCTGGAAGCACCCCGTTTGATCAGTTCGACGCCGTTTCGTCGTGCCCGAAGGGAGCAGGAGACCTGACGCGACTCGACCCCCGGGCTCCGCTCGTCGTGGACACTCGCGACTTGCCGCGGCGACCGGGTTCGATGCGCACGGTCACCCGCACCGTTCCGGCTCCTGCCGACATGCGCGGTGTACTGATCGGTGCGCTTCCCGGCAGCGACCTCGTTCTCGACTTGCGGCTTGAGTCGGTGAGTGAGGGCGTCTTGGTGTCCGGCACGATTCGGGTCACGTTGACCGGTGAGTGCGCCCGCTGCCTCGACCCGTTGACCTCCGAACTCGAGGTCGACATCCAGCAGCTGTTCGTCTATCCCGGCAACGAGATCGACGCGGACGACGAGGACGACGAGATTGGGCTCCTGGTCGACGACTACGTCGATCTAGAACCTGCATTACGTGATGCGGTAGTGCTCGCGCTGCCGCTCGCGCCGGTGTGCCGGGAAGACTGTCCGGGTTTGTGTCCCGACTGTGGGGCACGGCTCGCGGACGTTGAGGCGGGGCACGGGCACGACGAGGTCGACCCTCGATGGGCCGCCCTGCGAGCGATCGGAAGTGAGCAAATGACAGCGACCGAAGGCCAGCGCATCACCGACCACCAGGAGAGTTAGCCGTGCCGGTTCCGAAGCGGAGAATGTCGCGCAGCAACACGCACAGCCGCCGCGCCATGTGGAAGACCGCCGCCCCCACGCTGGTGCGCTGCAACAACCCCGCCTGCCGCGAGCCAAAGTTGCCGCACGTCGTGTGCCCGAACTGCGGCACCTACAACCGGCGCCCTGTCATCTCGACCTGACCTGACCATGCCACGGGGGAATGCGTCAGCATGACCGACAACGTCGGCTCACTCGTCCAACTCGAGCACGTTGCTGGGGTGAGCCTCGACCACGACCTTCTCGAACGCGCGCTGACTCATCGCTCCTATGCGTACGAGAACGGCGGCCTGCCCACCAACGAGCGGCTCGAGTTCCTCGGAGACTCGGTGCTCGGCGTCATCGTCACCGAGACGCTGTACCGGGCCTACCCCGATCTGGCCGAGGGTCAGTTGG
>Ga0209863_10000465_pt1 | contig 20433 bp, 9 predicted proteins | sample OrgsoiDNA2013046_FD_185796 | JGI IMG/M metagenome (GOLD analysis project Ga0209863, IMG submission 185796) | Permafrost soil microbial communities from the Arctic, to analyse light accelerated degradation of dissolved organic matter (DOM) -... | ecosystem: Environmental > Terrestrial > Soil >...
ACGCTCGGCAAGTTCATCCGCCACCAGAGCCGGCTCGACCCGCGGCTGCGCGAGATGGCCATCCTTCAGGTCGGCTACCTGGCGCGCTCGCCGTACGAATTTTCGCACCACATCAAGATCGGCCGCGATTTCGGCGTCTCCGACGACGACATAAGCGCCATGATCGCCGAGACGGCGGGGCGGCAGAGCGCGCTCGCGCCGCTCGCCAAGGCGGTGCTGCGCGCGGCGCGCGAGGTGACGACGGACATGGCGGTGTCCGACGCGACCTTTGCCGAGCTGCGGCAGGGGCTCGACAACGAGTGCCTGACGGATCTCGTCATCACCATTGCCTTCTATAACGGCGTCGTCCGTCTGCTGGCGACGATGCAGATCGGCTGCGGTACAGAGGAGCCGTCCGAGACGAACCCGAGTATTTCCGGGATTGGTGAAACAGCGGCCGTCACGACCGGCGCCCTGCACGCCGACTGCGACCACGGCGCCGCCCCCCCCGCCCACGTCGGTCCGTTCACCGACGTGACCGGCGACGCCATCGGCGCTTCGAGCACGGTGTCGGCCAATCCGATCGCTCTCCACACGAGCAACCCGTTCTTCGAGGACTTCGGCACCAACGAGCGCACCTGCGGAACCTGCCACCAGGAGAACCTCGGCTGGACCATCACGCCGGACTTTGCGCGGAGCCGCCGGCACGACGATCCCCTGTTCGTGTTCGACGGCTCGGACTGCCTGGCGGCGGGTGTACCCAACAACCAACCCAGGGCCAATTCGACGGAGATGCTCAGCAAGGCTCTGGTTCGAATCGAGCTCGGCATCCCCTCGACCGCGGACTTTCTGCTCGTCTCGGCCGAGGACCGGCTCGGTTGCGCGACGCCACCGAGCGCCGCGCTCCTCCGGATGTATCGGCGGCCTTTGCCGGTGTCGAACACCGCCTTTCTGTCGACCCTCATGTGGGACGGACGCGAGAACGTCAATCCGCCGAACAACACCCCCGCCGCCATGGTCGCCAACCTGAAGCATCAGTCGAACGACGCCACGCTCATCCACGCGCAGGGAGCGGCCGACTTGCCCGACGCCGCGCAGTCCTCGATCGTCGGTTTCGAGACCGGCATCTTCAACGCGCAAAAGAGGATCGGGCCTCTCGACCTCGACGCAGATGGTGCTCACGGCGGCGCGGACTACCTGCTGTCGACGGTGTTGCCGTCATTCTCCATCGGCATCAACGACGTCTTCGCCACCACCTTCAGCAGCACGATCTTCACCCTCTACGCGCCCTGGGAGCCGGGCGCCCATCGGCGCGCCCCGAACGCACGGGCCGCCGCGATCGGCCGCGGCGAGGCGCTGTTCAACACCCGGACTTTTGCGATCGACAACGTCCGCGGAATCAACAGCGCGGATCCCGCCGTCCACGATCCGATCGCCGGGACGTTCAACGGCTTCTGCGGCACCTGCCACGATACGCCGAACGTCGGCAATCACTCGGTGTCGTTGCCCATCGACATCGGCATAACGGCCGCCAGCCCGGTGGGCGGCCTCGACATCACGAACCTGCCGACCTACACCTTCCAGGAGATCAGCACGGGGAAGACCATCCAGGTGACCGATCCTGGCCGTGGGCTCATCAGCGGCAAATACAAGGACCTGGGCAAGACCAAGGGACCGATCCTTCGCGGGCTCGCTACCCGAGCGCCCTACTTCCACAACGGATCCGCCAAGGACCTGAAGGCCGTCGTCGATTTCTACAACACCCGCTTCAACATCGGGTTCACCGGCCAGGAAGAGAGCGATCTGGTCGCCTTCCTGAGCGCGCTCTAGCGCCTCGGATCAGCCGGTCGACTCAAAAGATCGACATAGATCCGCATCCTCCGGCATTCCGACATCCGCGTGACCATGGACGTCTGCGGACACCTCGCGCCCGGGTACCTGCGAACCGAGATCGATCGGCTCTCGTTTCGGTCTAAATTCGACGGATTTACTTCACCGGTACTTCAAGGCTCACCGAAGGGCGATCTTGTCGCTTGCCGCCCTCCCCGCCGGCCAATGATTCCAGCGAGACAACTCAGTCGGGGCGAGAGGATTTGAACCTCCGACATCCTGCTCCCAAAGCAGGCGCGCTACCAGGCTGCGCCACGCCCCGTTTCTTGTTCCGCCGAGTCTACACGACGCCCGTCCCCGGGCCGAGATCGATGTCGTACGGCTGGCGCAGATCTCACGCCTTGCAGATCGTGCGGCGGGTGCAGATCCTCGGGGCTAGCGCAAATCGATATCGTACGGCAGCCGGGCCTCGAACCCGACGCCGGCGCCGCTCACCAAAAACGGCGCGAGCAGCCGCAGCGTCGCCCGCATCTCGGGCGTGAGCATCCGCGCGGCAGCCGCCCCCGCGTTCGCCGCCACGCTCGTCTCGATCTCGTCGTCGGAGCCACCGGTCCCAACTCCATCCGCGACATCGACGACCGACTCGAGGGCCCCGTTCGCGTCTGCCCCATCCGACGCGTCCGCCGCCGAAGCCGCCGCCCCCGCCAGCTTGCGCAGCAGGCCCCCCTTCTCGCGCGGCAACACCTCGATCTCCGGCATTCGGTCGCGCCCGAGTGGCACCGCGCCCAGCCGCGCCGCCTCGTCGATCGCCGCCGACAGGCCGCCCATCCGATCGACGAGGCCGATCCCCTGCGCGAGCGCGCCGGTCCAGACGTGGCCCTGCCCCAGCTCGTCGACGCGCGCCGAGGTCAGCCCGCGCGAGCGCCGTCCCTCGGCGACGGTGTCGACGAACAGCCCATAGAGATGTCGCATCTTGTCTTCCGCGATCTTCACCTCCTCGCGCGTCCAGGCCCGGTACGGCGAGAAGAAGTCGGCGTGCGCGCCGCGGCGGTAGGTCTCGACCGAGACGCCGACGGCATCGAGTAGCTTCTGGGTGTCGACCTTGTAACCGAAGATGCCGATCGAGCCGCTCACCGTCGACGGATCGGCGTAGATGACGTCGGCCGGCGCGGCGATGTAGTACCCGCCCGAGGCGGCCACGTCGCCCATCGACACCACCACCGGCTTGCCGGCGGCGCGAACCCGTTTGATCTCGCGCGCCACCACGTCCGATCCGAAGGCCGAGCCGCCGGGGCTGTTCACGCGCAGGACCACGGCCCCGACCGTGGGGGCCCGCTCGCATTCCTTGAGCGCCTCGACCAGCGTGTCGGCGCCCGAAACCCCGCCCAGGCCGAAGGGAAGATCCTGGCTGGGGCCGTCGACGATGGTGCCGTCGACGATCAGGACGGCGACCCGGCGGCTCGGCCAGGCGGCCGGATGCATCGGCGCGGTGTCGGGATCGCGCAGCTTGATGCCGGGACGCCCGAGCGCGTGGCCGAGCGTGTCGTCCAGATCGTTTTCGGCGACGGTGGCGTCGGACAGGCCGGCCAGCACCGCCTCGCCCGGCGTGTAGAGGCCCCGGTCGACCAGCGCGCGCACGTCGGCCGCTTCCAGGCGATGACCGGTGCGGGTGCGATCGGCGGCGATGGCGGCGACGACGCGGCCGAAGACGTCGTCGAGAAGCTGGTTCTTGTTGGCGCGGACGGCCGGCGACTGCTCGTTCATGATGAACGGCTCCATCGCCCCCTTGAACGCGCCCACCCGGACCAGCTCCAGCCGGATGCCCAGGCGATCCATGGCGCTCTTGTAGAAGGTGACCGACTGCGCGATGCCGGTGAGCTCCAGCTCGCCGGCCGGGTGCATCAAGACCACATCGCAGGCGGAGGCCAGGTAGTAGGCGCGCATCGCCGGGAAGGTGGCGTAGGCGAAGGTTCGCTTACCGTGCGCGCGCAGCAGGGCGATGAGGTCGCGCAGCTCCTCGACGCGGGCGAAGCCCAAATCCATGTTTTCGATCTTGAAGAGGACGCCGGCCGCGGCCGGATCGGCGGCCAGGGCGTGCAGTCGCCGCACCAGTGCCAGAAAGGCGCGGTCGCCGTGGAGGCCGTCCAGGCTCACGCGCGCGACGTACGCCGGCGCCGCGAGCGCCGGGCGCCGCTCGCCCTCGACGTGCAGGCGCGCCGCGACGCCGGCGCCGTTCGATCCCGCGCCGGGGAAATAACCGTGCAGCCCGATCGCGCCGCCCAGGTGATCGAAGTCGACGGCCAGGCCGATCGACGCGCGGGTGTCGCTGCCGCTCGCGAAGGCCAGCTCGCCGCCGCGGGGCGACGTCTGTCCTTCGGCGTAGGCGCGCAGACCGTCGGTGAGTCGCACGGCCAGGCGCGCGCGCGGCACGATCCTTCGCCAGCCGTCGCCGTCGGCATGCGCGGCGCCGATCGCCACCTCCAGGCGATCGGTGCCGAGCGGACGCAGCGCCAGCTCCGCCGTCCACAGGCGCGGCAGCTCCGCCGGCAGCCCGGAAGGATGCGGCGCACCGACGTCCTCGACCGTCGCGCCGAAGGCCACGTATCGGCCGGCGCGTAGCGCGAGGCCGAAGTCGAAGGTGTCGGTCCCCGCGAAAGATCCCTGCCAGATGTGCGCCCAGCCGACGCCCAGTGCGGCGCCACGCAGGAAATGCAGCGCGTAGGCCAGGCGGAAGGTGGTGTGGGCGTCGATCCCCGCGGCGCTGGCGCCGCCGACGCGGGTGAGGCCGAGGCCGAGGGCGCTGTGCGGCAAGAGCGGCGCGCCCCAGTAGAAGCCGGCGCCACGGCGCGGGATGACCGCGCCGTCGGCGGCGTCGGCACCGACGATCTCGAGGCCGCCGGCCGGCAGCAGGCCGAGCGCACCCGGGTTGAGCTCGACGGCGGTGGCGTCGGCGTCTCCCGCGCGCGCGGCGCCGGTGATGAGCGGGCCGCGCGTGGGGCGCAGCTCTGGATCGCTCTGCTGCGCGCGCGCAGGGCTGGCGCGCAGGAGCGACACCGCCAGCCACGACGCCACCACCGCCAGACGGAGACTGGAGTGAAGACGCATCATCGCCGGCGCGGAGTATAGTCGCCCCACTGCGATGCAGAGCTGGGATCGGCCGCCGCCCGAGATCGCGCCGTCGGAGCTGTTCGAGCGGTGGCTGCCGGCGGCCTTCGCGGCGGCCGAGCAGCACGCGCCCGCCGACACGCCGGTGATCCGGGTCAGCGTCTCGGGCGCGGGGGGCGGCAGCTGGGATCTGGCCGCCAGTGACGATCGGCTGGTCGTCTCGACCCCTGGGCGCGCGCCGCCCGACCTCTGGATCCGGCTGTCGGTCGCCGATCTGCGGGTCGCGCTCGGCGCGCCCGATCCCGATCTCCCCCAGCTCTTGCCGAGCGGCGCGTCCGCGCGCGATGTGCTGCTGATCGATCCGCGCGACGTCGATCTGGTGCGCCAGATCTCGGGCCGGCTGCTGCTCGAGATCGAAGGGAAGCGCCGGCGACGCTGGGCGCTCGACGTCGGTTTCGGCAAGGCGGGCGTGAGCGCGGGCCGACCGCGGACCACGCTGCGCATCGACGGGACGACCTTCGAGGGGCTGCGCGCCGGCACCATTCCCCCCATGCAGCCTCTCCTGGACGGACGACTCAAGATCGAAGGCGATCGGGCCCTGGCGATGCAGCTAATGCTGCTCGCCGGGAGCCGACTCGGCCGGCGCTGACGGCTCCGCCTTGTCGTCGCCCGGGTCGGGCTTGGCGGCGGCGGCCTGGTCCGCGGCGCCCGGAGGTGGGACGACCGAGGGCGCGGCCGCCTCCTCGGAAGGCGACGGCTCGGCGGCGCCGTCCGGCTCGGCGGTCTGGGTCGACTTTTTCGCGTGCGAAGCGTGGGCGTGCTTGGCGGTCGCGTCGCCCGCGTCGAGCGCCCGCTGCGCGCGCTCGAGCCCGTGCGCGAACGCGCGATCGCCGGGCTGGGCGGCGATCGCCTTGCCGTACTCGGAGACCGCCTCCTGGTCCCGGTGGACGGCATGGAGGCTGTCGGCCATGAGCGCGTGGCCGGCGGCGTCGCTGCCGTCGAGCGAGATCGCCTCGCGCGCCCAGCGGATGGCCTCCGCCCCCTTGCCCGCCGAAAGCGCGGCGGAGGCCCGCCCCCGCAACCCCTTGGCCAGTGTCACTTCGCCGCCACCGCGCGGATCCAACCCGAGCGCCATCCGGTAGTGCGCGACGCCGGCCTCGATTGCGCCGCTGTCGAGCTCCTGCTCCGCCGCTTTCACCAGCTGGGCCTTGGCCCGCTCCGCCAGCGCATCGGCGATGGCGGCACCGCCGTCGGCGCGCAGGCGACCCAAGCGATCTTGCAGCCCGGGGAGCTGCGCGCCGGTGAATCCGGCACCCAGCATCCGCTCGACCTCTGCGACGCCGGTGCGTAGGCGCTGCACGCGCGGATCGGCGTCGGGGTGGGCGGCCAGCGGCGGCGGGGCGGTGGCGGCCGCGGCGAAATTCGTCGCGGAGCGTGCCTTCACGTTCCAGGGGAGGTGGCGGTAGACCGGGACCGCCACCGCGGCGCAGAGCGCGAGGACCGCAAAGCTGCTCAAGATGCGGCGCCCGCCCGACGGTGAGCCCGGAAGATCGACCGGGGGCGAGACGCTCCGGCCCCGGTCCGCCGCAGAGCCGCCCCGCGCCGAGACGATCGCCGTCCCGCGCGGCGCCGCGGTCGCCGGCGAGCCCGGGGTCGCCGCGCGTCGCGCGGGTGCGTCGCGCCGCGCGAAAGAACCGGTCGACGCCACGTCGAAGGCCGGCGCCTCGGCGATCGGCACCACGCCGCGCGCCTCGGGCTCGTGCAGGCCCAGCAGCTCCGCTACCGCGCGCGGACGACCGAAGATCGACTTCACCAGGTCGTACTCGAGCTGCGCCATGCTCTGGTAGCGCAGCGCCGGCTCCGGCGCGAGCGCTCGGACGATGATCCGATCCAGCTCTTCGGGGACGTCGGCCTTGATCCCGCGCGGCGGGATCAGCTCCTTGTCGCGCGATCGCTGCGGCGGCGAGCCGGTGACCATCTCGTAGAGCAGCGCGCCCACCGAAAAAATGTCGCTGCGGTGATCGACGGCGCCCCCTTCGGCCTGTTCGGGCGCCATGTATTCGGGCGTCCCCATCGCGACGCCCGGGTTGGTGAGCCGCCGCGCCCGCCCCATGCTGCGCGCGATGCCGAAGTCCAGCACCTTGACGAAGTCGGCCTGACCGTCGCGCGCGACCAGGAAGATGTTCTCCGGTTTGAGATCGCGGTGGATGACGCCGGCGGCGTGGGCGGCGGACAGCGCGCGGCAGATCTGGATGGCGATCTGGCAACAGCGACCGGAGGCCAGCCGCCGCTCGTGCGAGAGCACGTCGGCCAGATCGATCCCGTCGAGGTGCTCCATGACGAAGTACGCGCACCCGTCCTCGGTCGAGCCGAAGTCGGTGACGTCGATGATGTTGGGGTGGCCGATGCGCGACGCGGCCCGCGCCTCGCGCCGAAACCGCTCCACCAGATCCGACTGGGTCGAGTAGGCCGGGTGCAGGATCTTGATCGCCACCCCCTTGCCGATCTCCACGTGCTCGCCCGCGTAGACGGTCCCCATCCCCCCTTCGCCGATCTTGCGCAGGACCTTGTATCGGCTGTCGATCACCCGTCCGGTGAAATCGACCCCCAGCGCGTCGTCTTCCTCTTTTGGAAACGGGAGCCGGGTGCTCCCGAGCTCGAGCGTCGCCAGCGGTACGGCGAGGCGCGATCCCGAGGGGCGTTCCGGGGCTGGGGGCGTAAACAACGCGGCGCTGCCGGCCAGGAGCTGCTCGCGCTCGGTTCGCTCTTCCTTGATGGCGGCGCCGTAGAGGCCGCGCAGAAAATCCGCCGCGCGCTCGGCGTCGGCGCGCGGAGAGATCTGCGCGATGATTTCGGACAGCGCCTTGCGCATCTCCTCGGCCGACTGGAAGCGATCCTCCCGCGCCGGCGCCAGCGCCCTCATGAGGAGCGCGTCGAGGTTGGGGGTGATCCAGGGGGCCTTCGACGACGGCGGCTGCACGCGGGGGTGCCGCACGAGCGACATCGCCGTGGCGGGATCGAGGTTGGCCAGCTGCAGGTACTGGTTCCCGGTGACCAGCTCCCACAGGACGATCCCCAGGCTGTAGATGTCGGTGCGCGAGTCGGCGATCTCGCCGCGGGCCTGCTCGGGCGACAGATACGACGCGCGGCCGAAGACCACCCCCGGCGCGGTGTTCTCCTGCTTGAGCACGCTGCGCGCCAAGCCGAAGTCGGTCAGCTTCACCTCGCCGAAGTAGCTGACCAGGATGTTGGGGGGCGCCACGTCGCGGTGGACCAGCCGCAGATCGCCGTTGCTGTGCACGTAGGCCAGCGCGCGGGCGATCTCGCGGCCGACGTGCAGCGCGACGTCCAGCGGGATGCGTGTCCGCGTGCGCACGCAGCGGTTCCAGATCTCGCGCAGATCCTTCCCCTCGACCAGCTCCATCGCGATGAAGAACTCGCCATCGACCTCGCCGGCGTCGAAGGTCGGAACCAGGTTGGCGTGCGCGAGCCGCAGCACCACCTTGGCCTCGTCGAGAAACCGGTTCGCCTTCACGCGATCGGTCTTCTCGGCGATCACCTTCTTGATGACACAGAGCTTCTGGAAGCCGACGTCGCCGGTGGCCGCCAGATAGATCTCACCCATGCCGCCCCGCGCCATCGGCTTGAGCAGGATGTACTTGCCGAATTTGTAAGGATAAGTCTCGGCCATCGTGCCGTAAACCGGTGATCGTAAGGCATTAGGGCCGCGGACGCGAGCGGGCCGTCAATCCGTTCGCGCCGTTCGCGCCGTCTGCGATTCACCGGTCACTCCCCGATCTCCAGATCCAGATCGAGCGCGGGATCGCGACGCGCCGCCAGCTCGGCCCGCGCCGGCTCGGTCACCGCCCCCAGCGCGGCGCGCAGGCCGGTGACCACGCGCGCCCGCTCCGCCGGCGTGCCGGACGGATCGTAGTCGGCGCCGAGGCCCGAGCCCGGCTGCGCGCCCGGCGCCGCCAACCTGCGCAGGCTCCGCCAGGCGAGGTGGCGCACGGCCGGGGTGCGATCGTGCGCCATCACGTCCAGCAGAATACCCAATCGGCGGGCCCGATCGTCGCCCGCGATCGGCGGCGGCGCCCGGCCGAACGCGTCGGCGGCGACCGCGCGCGCCACCGGCTCGCCGCCCAGGATGGCTTCCCGAGGCGAGGAGCCGCCCGCCACCACGGCCGACGCCGGAAACCGATCGCCGCCCCAGAACACCCGCGCGGCGGTCTCGGCCCACGCGACGGTCCGATCGACGTGACAGGTGGTGCAGGCGTCGGGGCGTCCGCCCGACGCCGCGCGCGCCGGATCGGGGATCTCGATCCGGTGGCTCCGATGAACGTCGAGCACCCCGTAGACGATGCGGGGCATGTGGCAGCTGACGCAGGACCCGCCCGAGGCGGCGGGATCGTGGTGGGTGTGGTGCGCGACCGCGTCGGGCTCGGCGAGCGCGGCGTGGCAGTGGGTGCACATTCGGTTCTCCGTGCGGCCGGTCAGCCCCACCCGCATCTGTCCGCGCGGATCGCCCTCGTGCATGCCGTGGCAGCTGGTGCAGGTGAGGGGGCCGCGCATCATGCAGGGCGATTGCAGCAGCCCCTGGTATTCGTAGGCCGTCAGGCGCGCCGTTCCGTCGCGCCAGAACCGGGCCGCGAAGGCCTCGCGATCGCCGTGCAGGGGGGTGTCTCGCCAGAGCGGCGCGCTTTCGAGCGCGAGATCGTCACCGGGGACGAACGGATCGCCGTGCTCGAGAAAGGGAGCCACCTCGTCGGCGATCCGCTGCCCGTGGCACCGACCGCAGAGATCGGCGGACCGCGTGGGCGGCAGGCGGGACGGGTTGACGATGGTCGGATCGGCGCGGGGTGCCGCGTAAAGCGCATAGCGCCGCACCGGATCCGCGTTGCGGCTCGCGTGCTCGGCGCCCGGTCCGTGGCAGGCCTCGCAGGCGACGCCCAGCTCCGCGACGGAGGTGTTGAACGATCCGGTCGCGCGATCGCGCCCCGGATTCGGCGCGACGTTGTGGCAGAAAACGCAGTTGTCGTTCCACCTCGCGACGTGCCGATCGAAGTCGCCCCCGCCGAACACCGGCCGATCCGGCGTGGCGGCCGGCAATTCGGCGGGCGCATCGGGGTCCGGATCTGAAAACAGAAACGCACCGGTCATGGGGAACCAGCGCTTTTCTTCCACGTGATAGGCGACCGGCAGGCGCCAGTAGGTGTCGCCGTCCCGCGCCAGGTACTGCTGATAGCGGCGCGAGCCGACGGTGCGGACGACCTTCGCGATCCGCGGCGGCGCGCCGGCCCGGGTAAAGGTCATGCGGTAACCGCCGTCGGCGTCACGGTCCATGCGCGCGGCGACGCCATCGTTCGTGAGCGTCGCCCCCGAGAAATCGCCCAGCACGCTGGCCGGCGACGCCTCGGCCGTCATGCTCCGGTGGAAGGTGTGCGACCAGCTCGCGTAATGGTCGACGTGACAGCGCCGGCAAGCGACCGACCCGACGAAACCCGTCCCGTGCAGATCCCGCGCCCGATCCAGGTCCGCCGAGATGGCGCGTCGCTCGGACCGCACCGCCAGCCCGGTCCCGACGACGGCCAGCACCGCGATCGACGAAACCCACCAGCGGCGGCTGACCGACACGCCGCCAGTCTACCCAACTCGCGGGCTACATGCGCTTGGTGGCGAGGGCGAGACCGCTCTTGGCGCTGGCGTTGTTGGGGTCCAGCTTGAGTGCGTCGCCATAGGCCTGGGCGGCCTCTTTGTAGTGGCTCAGGCGGAAGTGCGCGTCGCCAAGCAGCACGCGCGCCTTGACGCCGCCGCCACGATCGATCGCCAGCGTCGCGGACCGAACCGCGTCCGCGTAGTTCTTCTCCTGGAACGAGATCTCGGCCAGGCCCAACAGCGCCGAGACACGGTCGGACTTCGACTTCCCCTTCGCCACCTTCTCGAAGATCTCGCGCGCCTCGGGAAACCTCTCGGCCCGCAGCAGCCGCTGACCGTCGTCGAGCAGGTGCTTGTTCTCGGCGGGCGACGGGCCCGCGTGCAGGGCGATCTTGGTTTTCGGCGTGGCGTCGTCGTCGCCCGTACGCCCCGTGCCGTCCTTTTCGGTCGCGGGCGCCTCCTGGTCTCCGGCGGCCGGGGCCTCCTTCTCCGCGGCCGGCGTCGCGATCGTGCTGGTCGCGGGCAGCGGTGCCGGGGGCCGTGCGGCCTTCGCGCCGCCCGACGAGACCGACGGCGCCAGGGCAGGCAGGCTCGTCTGCCGGGAATGGTGGCTCACGACCAGATACGCCACGAAGAGGCCCAGGAGCCCGCCGGCGGCGATCACCACGTGCGCGACCTTGAAGCCGCGTACCCGCTGGAAGAGTCCGCTCGCCTGCGCGGCGCCGCCCCGGAGCGCGCCCAGGACGCCGAACTGCGGAACCTGTTCCGAATCGGCGGCCGGCATGGTGCCGAGACCCGGAAACAGCGCGTCCGACAGCGCGCTGAGCTCGCGGGCGACCTCGTCCATCGAACGCGGCCGCTGGTCGGGCTCCTTGGCCATCGACCGCATGACGAGCGACTCGAGGGCTGGCGGCACGTCGTCCCGGAAGGTCGAGAGCGGCGCCGGCATGCTGGTCGCCTTCTTGTGGAGGATCTCCATGAAGTTCGCCCCTTCGAAGGGCGCCTTTCCGGAGAGCATCTCGTAGAGCAACCCGCCCACGGCGTAGATGTCCGAGCGCGGATCGGCCGGCCGTCCCGCCGCCTGCTCGGGCGCCATGTACTCCGGCGTGCCCATGGTCATGCCCGGGTGGGTGAGGCGCCGCCGGATGTCGCCGTGGCTGTCCCGTTCGTTGTCGAGGTTGTCGATCTCGCCGCTCTTGGCGATGCCGAAATCGAGCACCTTGACGAAGTCCTTCTGTCCGTCGCGGGTCAGGATGAGGACGTTCTCGGGCTTGAGATCGCGGTGGATGACGCGGGCGTCGTGCGCCGCCTGCAGCGCGCGGCAGATCTGTCCGCCGATGTGGAGCGCGCGCCGGATGTCGAGCTTCCCCTCGCGGTAGATGAGCTCGCCGAGCTCGATCCCTTCGAGGTACTCCATGACGAAGAAGAACGCGCCGTCGGAGGTGGTCCCCGAATCGAAGACGTCGACGACGTTGGGGTGCGAGATCTTCGAGGCCGCGCGCGCCTCGCGGCGCAGCCGCTCGACCAGATCCGGCGTCTGGCTGTAGGCCGGGTGCAAGATCTTGAGCGCGACGCGCCGGCCAATGTCGATGTGCTCGGCCTCGAAGACGCGCCCCATCCCGCCTTCGCCGCACAAGCGGCGGACGTAGTAGCGGCCGCCGACCACCGTGCCGACCACCGAGGCCGATCCCGGGGAGCTGGCGCCCGAATCGGGCGCGCTCTCCGGCGGGCTGTCGGGGGGCCCGACGTCGGGGACGGTCAGCTTCTTGTCTCGCCCCGGATCCGAGGGCAGCGAATCCGAAACCTGCGCCGCCAGCTTGGCCAGCGCCGGTCTCGGGTCGGCCTCGAGCGGCTCGGTCTTGGCCGAGATCGGCAGCGCGTGCTTGCCGGTGTACCAGTCGCGCGCCTGGATGATGAGCTGCTCGCGCTCCACCCGCTCCGCCGCGATGTCCTCGTCGTAGAGCTCCTTGAGGAACTTCGCGACGCGCCCCGAATCCGTGGCCGGCGAGGTCTGGGCGAGGAATCGCGCCAGATCGTGCCGCAGATCCTCGCAGTTCGCGTAGCGGTCCTTGAGATCGGGCGCCAGTGCCTTGAGCGCGATCCGATCCAGCTCCGCCGGCACCCGCCCGGCGCGCCGCGACGGCGCCACCAGCTCCGGGTTACGTACCCGGCGCAAGAGCTCCTCGGAGGTGTGCTGATCCTTCGGCGCACCCGGGCTCCGGCCCGACGGGAAGAGCTGCCGTCCCGTCAGCAGCTCCCACAGGATGATCCCCGACGCGTAGAGATCGGTCCGTCCGTCGATCGGCTCGCCGCGCGCCTGCTCGGGCGACATGTAGCTGACCTTGCCGTAGATGATCCCGGGGGCGGTCTTCTCGATCTTCAAGGTGGACGAGGCCAGCCCGAAGTCGGTCAGCCGGATCTCGCCGCTGTACGAGAGCAGCACGTTGGGCGGCGAGACGTCGCGGTGCACCAGCTTGATGTCGCCGAAGTTGTGCGCGTAGTAGAGGCCGCGGGCCAGCTCCTTGACGATGTGGGCGGCGACGTCGATGGGGAACGCGATCCCCTTTTTGGCGCAGCGGTTCCAGGTGGCGCGTAGATCGCGGCCGTCGATGTAGTCCATCGCCAGGTAGATCTCGCCGGAGACCTGTCCGGAATCGAACACCGGCACCAGGTTCCCGTGCGAGAGGCGCACGACGACCTTGGCCTCGTCCCGGAAGCGTTGCAGGTATTCCTTGTCGGCCAGATGCGGCAGGATGGTCTTGATGACACAGAGCTTGGCGCTGTCTTGCGGGCCAGAGAGCGCAAGGTACAGCGCGCCCATACCGCCGCGGGCGAGCGGCTTGAGCAGCACGTAGGGACCGAAGCGGCGCGGGAATTCGTTCATGTCACGCGACCGCGCCGCCGGAAGGCCCTTTGGAACCGAGCCCCCGCGGGGCGCGGCCCGAAAGGAGTCTTCTTGCGTGGGGGATCTTATCAGGTTGCCGCTCCTCGTATAATTTCTGATCCCGGCAAGGGATGGAGGCCAGACATGGCGGGGGAATACCTGCTCGTAATCGACGACAGTCCAACAGTTCTGAAGGTGATCGAGCTCGCGCTGACGGAAGCCGGCTACAAAGTCGCCTCAGCCGCAGACGATGAGGCGGGCCTGGCGTTGGTGCGGCAAGCGCGCACTATTCCCGACCTCATCCTCCTGGACGGCCTCATCCCGGGACGAGACGCGGCGGAAATTTGCCGGCGCTTCGCTGCGGACGCGGCGCTCGGACACGTACCGGTGGTGGTGATGACGGCGCGCGGGCAGGCCGACGACCTAGAGGCCCGGTTCGCCAAGGCCTCGAACGTCGTCGACACCATCGGCAAGCCGTTCTCGCCCGAGGCGCTGGTCGCGGTGGTGTCCCGCGTGGCTCAGCCGCTCGGGGCGCGGAGCCCGGCGGCTGGCGCCGGAGCCGCCGCCCGCGCCGCGGTCGACCAGGCACTGGCGCTGTCCGTGGGGCCCTCGCAGGATCCCGCGCCGCCGGCGCTGGCGGGTGATCTGGGCACGATCTCGATGAGCCAGATCCTGGAAATGCTGGCCGAGCAGACGCACACCGGAATCCTCCGGGTGGTCAACACGCAGACGCAGGCGCGGGTCGAGCTCTTCTTCCAGGGGGGACGGGTCGACTTTGCGGCGGCGGTCGGCGTGGCGGAGGAGTTCTTGCTCGGCCGGTTCGCGGTCGAGAGCGGCGACGTCAGCGCGGAGGCCATCGCCCGCCTGGTCGAGGAACGGGCGCGCACACCGGGGCCCAAACCGCTCTTCGGGGCGGCTCTGGTCGACGGCGGACTCATCAGCAAGGAGGCGCTCACGCAGGCGATGGTCCGCCAGACCAGCGAGCTCGCCTACGAGACGTTGCGGTGGGACACCGGCTTCTTCCAGTTCCGCCGCACGGCCGAGCTGCCGCCGCACGCCCGCGCGGCGGCGCTGCAGATCAACGTCGACCGGATGCTGCTGGAGGGCTACCGGCGCGTCGACGAGTGGCGGGTGATCGAGCGGGAGATCCCCAGCTTCGACGAAGTGTTCATCCGCAACGAGGACAAGATCGCCGATCTGCCGCGGGGTACTTTCACCCGCGACGAGCTGGCGGTCCTGGCCGAGGTCGATGGCCGGCAGGCCCTGCGCGAGATCGTCCGCAAGCTGCGCATTGGCTCGTTCGACGTCTCCAAGATGTTCTTCCGCTTCCGCCGCGCCCGCCTGGTCCGCCGCCGCGTCCCCCCAACCGCGATTTAGATGGGAACCCTGAGAGGGTTCCCAACCCCTCCCGCGATGGGCTCGGGCCGGCAAAGCCGTCCGTCGATCAAATCAGGAACCCTGGGAGGGTTCCTGCGACCTCCCGCGATGGGCTCGGGCCGGCGGAGCCGTCCCTCCCCCGACGCGATCGATCTAACTAGCCCGCGCTGGCGGCGGCGGTGAGGGGGATGTCGGCGCGCTGGAGCTTGTAGCCCATCCCGCGAACCGACTGCAGGCGCTCCCCCAGCTCGCCCAGCTTGGCGCGGAGGTTGAGGACGTGCGTGTCGACGGTGCGCACGCGCCCGACGTGGCGGTAGCCCCAGACCCGTGAGAGCAGCTCTTGCCGCGTGAAGACCCGCCCCACCCGGTCGGCCAGAAAACGCAGGAGCTGGAATTCGTAGGGCGTCAGACCGAGCGAGCGGCCACTTTCGTAGGCCTGCCGCATCTCGCAGTCGAGCATGACGTCGCCGTAGCGCACCTGCAGCGGCGCACCCGGGCGCTTGTCGCGCGCCTGCAGCTGGCGCAGGCGCGCCGCCAGCTCGTCGGCGCTGATCGGAATCAGGATGAAGTCGTCGGCCCCCATCTCGGGGTCGAGGCCCGAGACGCGCGCCACCTCGAGACAAAGAAGAATCCTCGCCGCCACTAGATCCGGGCGCTGGCGGAGGCGCTTGATGGCGTGCCGGCCGATCTCCAGGTGCTCGCCCGCCTCGACGACGGCGACGTCCGCGACCGCCGCCCGCGGATCCAGCTCGGCGAGGTCGTAGCCGACCACCGTCACGTCGTGGCCCAAGCTGCGGAGAAGCGCCGCGGGAGAGTCGGTTTGCGACGCGTTCCGCCCCGGGTCGAGGGTGACCACCATGACGCGCAAACCGGATCCGACCAGCCGCATGTATGAGCTCAGTGAGAGTGAGAAATCGAAGCCGAGCTCACCCTAGCCCAGCACCGGTTAACGACGGGTTTCGTCGCCGTTATATGTTTGTAAACGTATCGCGTGAGCGTAGGCGGGCTTCGCCCGCCGGAGCTCTTCGCGGGAGGTCGCAGGAACCCTTTGAGGGTTCCTGTTCTAATAGACCGGCCATCGGTGGGGCAGGAAGTACTCTTCGTAGACCCGGAGCGCGTAGCGGTCGGTCATGCCGGTGATGAAGTCGGCGACGGCGCGCGGCAGGCCATCGGATTCCGGGATCCCCTTGGGCCAGTGCCGGGCGCGAAATTCGTCCGCGTGGGTGTTGAAGTACGCCCACAGCTCGCTGATGATCCGTTGCGCTTTTTCGAACTCGCCGCGAATTTCCGGACGCTCATAGACGGTCTCGTACAGAAAATCGCGCAGCGCGATGAGCGCGTCGAGCACCTCGTCGGTCATCTGGATCTGGCGTTTTTCTTCCAGCCGGGACGCCGACACCATGTCGTTCACCATCCGCGCGATCCGTTCGCCGTGGGTCTGGCCCAGGATGGCGAGAATCGACGCAGGGACCGAGGCCGGATCGACGACCCGCCCGCGAACCGCGTCGTCGAGATCGTGGTTGACGTAGGCGACGATGTCGCTGATCCGGACGATCTGTCCCTCGAGGGTCATGGCCATCAGGTTCGGGTTGTCCGAGATGATGTGCCCCTTGCCCTTCGAGTGCTTGAGGATGCCGTCCCGCACCTCGACCGAGAGGTTCAACCCCTGCCCATCGCGCTCCAGCTTCTCGACCACGCGGATCGACTGCTTGACGTGGTGAAAGCCATCCGGCATCAGCTTGGCCAACACCTTCTCGCCGGCGTGGCCGAACGGGGTGTGGCCGAGATCGTGGCCCATCACGATCGCCTCGGTGAGTGATTCGTTCAGACCGAGCGCGCGGGTCACCGTGCGCGCGATCTGCGCCACCTCCAGCGTGTGCGTGATGCGCGTGCGGTAGTGATCCCCCTCGGGCGCCAGAAACACCTGCGTCTTGCCGGCCAGCCGGCGGAACGCCTTGGAGTGGATGATCCGATCGCGATCGTGCTGGAAGATCGGCCGCACCGGATCGAGCGGCTCGGGCCGCGCGCGCCCCTTGCTGGCGCGGCTCTTCTGGGCGAAGGGCGAGAGGATCCGCTCCTCCTCGTCTTCCAGCCGCTCGCGGATGGTCGCCGTCGTCACCGTCATCGTCATCGACCCCGCTTCTTCGGCTTGCCGTGGCCCTTGTTGCCGCGGGCGTCTGGACTCGACCGGCGATCACGCCCGCCGGCACCCGCACCCGCGCCCGATCGCCCCGCGGCCCCCGGCCGATCCGCCCCGCCCCCGCGGCGGCGGCGGCCACCGGGCCGCTGGTCGCGCCCGCGATGCCGAGCCAGGTGGTCGGCCAGCGCGAAGTCGATCTTGCGGCGCACCACGCTGACCGACTGCACCTCGACGCGCACCGTGTCGCCCAGCGCGAAGGAACGCCCCGAGCGGCGCCCGACCAGGCGGCAGGACGCTTCATCGAAAAGGTAGAAATCGTCGGAGAGCGCCTCGACCCGCACCAGGCCCTCGACGAAGGGCTCGTCGACGACCACGAAGACGCCGAAACCGGCCACGCCGGAGATGGTGCCCTCGAACTGATCCCCCACCCGATCGCGCATGAAGAACGCCCGGTAGAGATCGATCACCTCGCGCTCGACCTCCATCGCCTGGCGCTCCGAGAACGACGCCTCGGCGGCCATCCTCTGCAAGGCGACCTTGTCGACCGGCTCGACCTTGAAGCCGCCCGCCGGTTTACCCTGCCCGGCCAGCCGCGATTTCAAGAGGCGGTGGACGATCAGATCCGGGTAGCGGCGAATCGGCGAGGTGAAGTGCAGGTAGTCGGCCGAGGCCAGGCCAAAGTGGCCGATGTTCGCCACGTCGTAGGTCGCCTGCTTGAGCGAACGGAGCAACTGGAATGAGAGCGCCTTCTCGGCCGGGTGGCCGTGGAGCCGGTCGAGCACCCGTTTGAGACCCTTGGGCGTGCGCGCGTCGTCGACGTCGATGGCGATGCCGTAGTGCTCGGCCAGCACCGCGAACTCTTCCAGGCGCGCGCGATCGGGCGCGTCGTGGATCCGCCACACGGTGTCCTCGTTGCGCTCCTGGAAGCTAACGGCCACCGCCTCGTTGGCCGCCAGCATGAACTCCTCGATCATCGAGTAGGCCTGCCGCTCCCCGGGATCGCGGCGCGACTTGCGGATCGCGCGGACCAACCGCGGATCGTCGTGGTCGAGCTCGACGAACGGCTCCGGCAGATCGAAGTCGAGCGCCCCGCGCGCCTGGCGGGTCACGCGCATCTGCCGCGCCAGCGAATCCATCGCCCGCAGCGCCGGCAGGAACGGCTCGTACTTTCGGCGTTTGCCGCGGGTGTCGCCGCCCAGCGCGGCCGCCACGCCCGGATAATCGAAGCGCGCCTGCGAATGGATCACGGCCGCGCAAAAATCGCGCCCCGTGACCCGCGCCTGCTTGTCGAGATCGATGCGCGCCACCATGGCCAGGCGATCCTCCTCGGGGACCAGCGAGCACATCCGCGCCGAGAGCGGCTCGGGGAGCATCGGGATCGCGCGGCTCGGCAGGTAGATGCTGCAGCCGCGCCGCCGCGCCTCGGCGTCGACCGGCGATCCCTCGCGCACGTAGTGCGAGACGTCGGCGATGGCGACCCAGAGGCGCGTCCCGCCGCCGGGCAAGGGCTCGATCGCGACCGCGTCGTCGAAATCGCGCGCCGTCTCTGGATCGATGGTGGTGAACGGGATGTGGCGCAGGTCGGCCCGGTCCGCCAGATCGCCCGGCTGCACAAGGGTGGCGAGGCCGGCGGCGATCCGCTCGACCTCCTCCGGAAACACTTCGTCGACGTCGGCGCAGGCCAGGACCTTCTCGACCTCGGTGCGCGGGTCATCGGGATCGCCCAGCACCTTGAGCACCTTCGCTTCGATCGCACCGTCGGGCACGTCGGGGTAGCGGGTGATCTCGGCGACCACCGCGATGCCGTCTTTCGCCTCGGGGATCGAGCCGCTCAGGGTCACCGGTCCGGTGATGCGCGGATCGTCGGGCTGCAGCACCTGCTGTCGCCCCATGCGGGCCAGCTGGCCGGTGATCTTGGCGCGGCCGCGCGCGATCACGCGCAGCACCCGCCCTTCGATGCCGCGCACACCGGGCCAGGCTTCGATCTCGACGGTGTCGGCGTCCATCGCCGCGCCACGGTTGCGGGCCGAGACGTGGACGTCCTCGGATTTGTCGTCGGGGACCACGAAGCCGTAGCCGGCGGGGTGAATTTTGATTCGCCCGGATAGCGTCCGGGCCGATGGGCCCGAGTTGCTCGGGCCGGAGGGGAGATTTTCCAGTGTCATGTTCCTCTAGGGTTTTCCCATGGGCGGAGATCCGCTCGGCGCGCGTAACGCGTAGAGGTTGTGATCATCCGAGCCCACGAAGATGGTGCCGTCTGCCGCGAGCGTCGGGGAGCTGTCGACGTCGCCGCCGAGCTCCACCGACCAGCGCAGATGGCCGTCGGGCTCGAGACAGTAAAGGCGGTCATCCTGCGAGCCGAACAGGATGGCGCCGTGCGCGTCGATGAGCGGTGAAGAGACGATGCGATCGCCCGCGCGAAACGACCAGGCCAGCGTTCCGTCCAGGTGGACGGCGTAGAGCTGGGCATCGAAAGAGCCGAAATAGATGATCCCGTTACCGATCGCCACCGACGAACGAACGTCGGCGCCGGTGGTGAAGGCCCAGCGCAGCGTCCCTTCGGGCGAGATCGCGTAGAGCTTGTGATCGTCGGAGCCGATGTAGATCGTTCCGTCGTCGCCGATCGCCGGCGCGGGCTCGATGTCGCCACCGGCCCGGAAATCCCAGCGCTTCTGTCCGTTCGCCCCGACGGCGTAGAGCACGTCGTCCTGACAGCCCGCCACCACCGTTCCGTCCGGCAGCACCGCCGGCGCCGACGACACGTGCCCGTTGGTGGGAAAACGCCAGCGCAGCGAGCCGTCCGGATTGATGGCGGCCAGGCCATCCCCACCGGTGTAGACCACGCCGTCCGGACCGATGGTCGGCCCGGCGTCGACGTCGCAGCGGCTGGCCTCTGGCCCGATCCCGACGCGTTGCGGGCAGGCGCCCAGTTGTACGATCCAGCGCGGCTTCCCCTCCCCCGGCGACACCGCGTAAAGGTGATCATCGTCGGAACCGATATAGATCGTCCCGTCGTGCGCCACGGCCGGCGAGCTGAAGATGATATCCCCCGTCGCATACGACCACCTGAGCGTCCCGTCGGGACCGAGGGCGTACAGCTTGCCGTCTTGCGACCCGACCAGGACCGAGCCGTCGCCCGCGATGGCGGGCGAGGAGACGATCGGACCGCCGGTCTGGAAGGCCCACCAGATCGCCGGCTTGATGGCCGGGAGAACGAACGGCGACCGACCCCGATGGGTCGGCCCGAAGCGGAACATCGCCTGCGCGGTCTCGATCGCGTACTGGGGAAGCGGCAGCGCCGAAGCGGTCGCGCTCGAGCTCGGGCCTGAGGACGCGTGTGAAGCATCCACCGGCCACACGCAGCGCGCGGCGTCGCACAGGCGGTTCAGCTTGCAGTCCTTGTCGCTGGCGCACGGCACCGGCTCGACATGGGCGCAGCCGAGCAGCAGGGCGCAGAGGGCGA
>Ga0209863_10000467_pt1 | contig 20326 bp, 14 predicted proteins | sample OrgsoiDNA2013046_FD_185796 | JGI IMG/M metagenome (GOLD analysis project Ga0209863, IMG submission 185796) | Permafrost soil microbial communities from the Arctic, to analyse light accelerated degradation of dissolved organic matter (DOM) -... | ecosystem: Environmental > Terrestrial > Soil >...
TCGAACGCACTCCGGCCGCCATCACCGAGGCGGTCAAAGGTTCGCCGACCGGTATCACGGTTTCGGTGCGGCTCGGCAACGGCCAGTGGGTCGGGGGGCTGCCGCCCGACCCTGACTCAGCGGCCCGGCGTTTCGCTATTGGACCGAACGGCACCGAGTTGCGCGAGGTTCAGGTGCGCTACAAGGGCGGTCTCGAAATCTGGCACCCGGTGACCGATACAGCAGGCAAGCCCATCGTGATCAGGACTTTTGTGTCCGCCGCGTTGTTCGACAAGGGTGTCTTCTCCGCCATCGTCATCCTTGTGCTGGTCGGCATTGCAATCCTCGCGGTGGCCATGCTGATCGCTGACCAACTAGCGCGATGGACGGTGCGGCCAGTCGCCGCGCTGGCAGCGACCGCGAACCGCCTGTCGTCCGGGGAGCTCCTTGCTCGGGCGCCCATCGAAGGCCCGCGTGAGGTGGTCGAGGTCGGCGTTGCGATGAACCGCCTCGCTCAGCGGATCAGGGAGCTGCTCGACGACGAGCGGGAGCAGATCGCCGACCTGTCCCACCGGTTGCGGACGCCGGTTGCCGCGGTGAAGTTGGCGGCCGAGGCGCTGCCGGAGTCGCCCGAAGCCGTCCGGTTGTCCGAGCACGTCGACGCGCTCGAGCGCACCGTCGGCCTCGTGATCAGGGAAGCGCGCCGTGGCGTTCGCGAGCAACCGGCGCCAGGCTGTGAGGTTGTGAGCGTGGTGAAGGGCCGCGTCGCCTTCTGGGCGGTGCTTGCCGAAGATCAGGGACGCCGACTTGAGCTGCGATTGCCGACGGCGTCCCGGTTCGTGAAAGTCTCGGCCGACGACCTCGCCGCGGCAGTCGATGCGCTGCTCGAGAACGTGTTCGCGCACACGCCCGAGGGCACCGCGATGTCGGTGTCGATCGAGCTCGACCGGGTTGACGCGTGGATCACCGTCGCCGACGAGGGCCCGGGGATCGGGCCGGGGTCGGTCGACCGCGGGAAAAGCGCCGGCGGCTCGACCGGCCTCGGTCTCGACATCGTGCGACGCACCGCAGAGGGATCGGGTGGCAGCTTCGAGGTGCGCTCGTCGCCCACCGGCGGCGCGGCGATGGTCATGCGCCTCGGGCCGCGCGACTAACGTGATGGTGGCGGGTGCGGGCTACCCAGGAAGGTCGAGCCCAGTGTGGGCAGCCAGGAAGGCCAGCGTGTCGGCCGACAGGTCGACGCTGCGGCTGACCGCGCGAGCACCGTGGCCGACGTCGCCTTCGCGGCGAAAGACGATCGGGCTGGTGCCACCGCTTGTCGCGGCTTGCAACGCCGCGCACATCTTGCGCGCGTGCAACGGGTCGACCCGGGTGTCGGAATCGAACACCGTGAACAGCACGGCCGGATACCTGGTGCCGTCGGCCACGTGATGGTACGGCGAGTAGGCGAGCAGCCAGCCGAGTTCTTCGGGATCGGACGCCGTTCCGTACTCCTCGCTCCAGAGCTGGCCCAGCCCGAACATCTCGTACCTGACCATGTCGAGTAACGGAGCCGAGCACGCGACGGCGGCGTACTTTTCGGGCGACTGGGTGAGCGCGGCGCCCACCAGCAGGCCGCCGTTGCTGCCTCCCGAGATGGCGAGCCGAGACGGCGTCGTAAGGCCGTGGGCGACTAGCCAATCGGCGGCGGCGTGGAAGTCGTCGAACACGTTCTGCTTGTGGCCGCGCATGCCGGCCCGGTGCCAGCTCTCGCCTTCTTCGCCGCCACCGCGCAGGTTCGCGACCACATAAACGCCGCCGGCCTCGACCCAGGCCAGCATCGTGGCGGAGTAGCCGGGTGTCATCGATGCGCCGAAACCACCGTATCCGCCGAGAATTGTCGGCCGGGGATGATCTGGCTCGGTGGTGGGCGACACCACGATCATGCGCACCGGCGTGCCGTCGCGCGAGGTGTAGGTCACCAGTTGGGCGTGCACCTTCGGCACCTCGACCGTGCCGGGCGCACTCGCCCACAGCTGCGTAAGACCACTGCGGGCGTCGAACCTGAAGACGCTCGACGGCGTGGTGTGGTCGGTGTAGCCAAACCAACACGCAGGCCCTCCATCGGGACGCTCCGATAAGCCGCCGACCGAACCAAGACCAGGGAGCGGTACCTCACCGACGCGTTCGCCAGTTTCGAGGTCGTGGATCGTCAGTTCGCTCACCGCGTGGCGAGTCCACGATGCGAGCAGGACGGGTCGCACCAGCTCGTCGCCGTCCAGAATCGCGAAATCTTCGAGTACGGCCTCTGGATCTTCGGGCAGCAGGTCTCGCCACGTCTCTGGGCCCGGATCACCCGGCGTCGTCACGACCAGGCGGCCACGGGGCGCGTCGCGGTCGGTGTAGATGTAGGCGCGGCCATCCCGTCCGATGTGCACGGAGGTCTGCGCGTCGACTCCCACCTGGAGTTCGAGAAGTTGCGGCGCCGCGGGTTCGCAGGTGGACAGATCGGCGATCCACACATCGTTGCGCGGCGCGGTGCCGGGCGACGCGCTGACGATCAGCCAACGGCCGTCGCGGCTCACGGACGCGGAGAAGAAGGTGGTCTTGTCGAACTCAGCGCCGAAGATGCAGACGTCGTCGTCGGGATTGGCACCTACGGTGTGCAGCCACACCCGGCGATGAAATTGTTCTTCGCCCGCGGGCACCTGTGACGGCGGCAGTCGGCGGACGTAGTAGTAGGCCCGCGCGCCCGGCAGCCAGCCGACGGGGGAGTAGCGGCATCGATCGATCGGACCGTCGACCACCGCACCCGACTCGATGTCGGTCACCCGCAGGATCGACTCCTCGTCGCCACCTTCGGAAATCTGGTAGGCGAGCAGGTTGCCTTCCTTCGACGGCTGCCACGCGTCGAGAGTCGTCTTGCCAGCTGGGTCGAGCTGCATGGGGTCGAGGAGTACCCGCTCGACGCCGTCGGGCCCGATCGTGACGAGAACCGCGTGCTCTTGCTCGGCGGTACGCCGCATGAAGAACTGTCGTGCGCCTCGCCACGTCGGTGCCGTCACGACTCCGGCGGCTAGCAGCGCGGTCAGGCGGGTTCGTAGCTCTGGGCGCCCAGGAAGGCTGTCGAGGTGGGCGGTGGCAAGCGCGTCCTGAGAGCGCAGCCAGGCCGCCGATTCGGGTGTCGCCGGGTCTTCAAGCCACCGGTATGGGTCGGCGACATCGAACGTTGGCGCCGACAAGGGAAGCTTCTCCACCAGGTCGAGCCGACGGGCTTCGGGATAGCGCGGCTCGGTCATGCCGGCAACCCTAACCAACGCCGTGCGGATGCGATTCGTGATCGCGCAGCGCGTCGCGGCGAGAATCACTGGCGCCAGGGCGGCCTTACCGGGGAGACTGTCCGCACCGACGGTGTTAAGCCGGGACGGCGACGAAGCAGAAAGAGACCGAGGTGGCTTACGCGCTCGTTCTGAACGCGACGTACGAACCGATCGGCGTCGTACCAGATCGTCGCGCCCTCTTGCTGGTGCTGGCGGCCAAAGCTGTATTGCTCGAAGCCGGTGACGGCATCGTGCACAGTGCAACTGCTTCGGTGTCCGTGCCCGCGGTCGTCAAGCTGACCAGATTCGTCAAGATTCCCTATCGCACGGTCGTGCCGCTCACTCGCCGCGGGGTGTTCCTGCGTGACGGCGGTCGATGTGCGTACTGCGAAGCAGCGGCGACGAGTCTCGACCACGTGGTGCCTCGCAGCCGTGGCGGCGCCCACTCGTGGGACAACGTCGTTTCGTGTTGCCGGCGATGCAATCACATCAAGGCCGACCGCACCGTTGCCGAACTCGGTTGGCGGTTGCGCCGGGCCCCCCGCGCGCCGAGCGGCATTGCGTGGCGCATCCTCGGCACCGGGCGCAGCGACCCGAGGTGGATTCCCTACCTCGACGGCGACACCAACGGGTGGACGGTCGACCGATCGGCAAGCGCGTGAAGCCCGCCGGCACCGGCGGGTAGTCTCGCGGCATGGCCGCGCCGCTGGATTCCGTGCTGGCCGAGCTTGCCGATGTTCACGGTGTGGCGACCTCCTTCTACGACTGGCGCGGCGGCGAACGGCAGGTGTCGGCCGAGGCGATCGTCTCGGTGCTGACCGCTCTCGGCGTCGACGCCGCTACACCCGACGCGGCCGCCCACGCGCTGAAGTGGGCGCGGGTCGCTGCTTGGCGCCGAATGCTTCCCGTCTACGCGATCGCCCGGCGCGGCACCGCGAGCCGGTTGGCCGTGCACGTGGATCACGGTGCACCGGTGACGGTCGACATCGAAACCGAAAATGGTGCCCGCATCGCGCTTACCCAGGCGATGGTCTGGGTCGACCCGCGCGACGTCGACGGTGCGTTGATCGGCGAGGCGACGTTCGAGATACCGGACGACGTACCGCTGGGCTACCACACCCTGCACGCGCAGTCGGGCGAGCAGAGCGCACACGCCCAGCTGATCGTCGTCCCCGATCGGCTTGTTGCCCCGGCTGGGCGGCACTGGGGATTCATGCTCCAGCTCTATGCGGTGCGCTCGCGTGCGTCGTGGGCGATGGGTGACCTCGGTGACCTGGCCGATCTCGCGACGTGGAGCGGGCACGAGCTCGGCGCCGATTTCGTGCTCGTCAACCCGCTGCACGCTGCTGCGCCGGTGGCTCCGATGGAGCCCTCGCCGTACTACCCGTCGAGCCGGCGCTTCGTGAATCCGATCTACCTGTGCGTCGAGGACGTCGCAGAAGTTGCCGCACTCCCGCCCGGTGACGTCGAGGCGGCGGCGCGGCCGTTGCGCGAACGCAACGAGCTCGACGAACATCTTGACCGCGATGCCGTGTGGTCAGCAAAGCGCGCGATCCTTGAGCGCGCGTTCACGCACCGCACCGACGAGCGGCGGCGCGCGGCGTTCGTCGAGTTCACGCAGGCACAGGGCGCGACCTTGATCGACTTCGCCACCTGGTGCGCACTCGCCGACAGACACGGTTTGCCGAGTGCCACCTGGCCATTGCCCCTCCACGACGCGCGCTCGCCGGACGTCGTCGCATTTCGGGAGAGCGAATCCACGCTTGTCGAGTTCCATGCGTGGCTCCAGTGGTTGTGTTCCGAGCAGCTGGCCGAGGTGCAGCGGTCGGCATTGGCGGGCGGCATGAGTCTGGGGGTGCTGCACGATCTCGCGGTGGGCGTGGGCCCTGCGGGCGCCGACGCCTGGGCGATGCGCGACGTGCTCGCGCCGGGTGTCGTGCTCGGCGCACCCGCTGACATGTACAACCAGCAGGGCCAACGATGGAACCTGCCGCCGTGGCGGCCCGACGCGTTGGCCGCCGCGGGGTTCGTGCCGTTCCGCGATCTCGTGCGGGCCTGTCTTGCGCATGGTGGTGGCCTCCGCATCGACCATGTGATCGGTCTGTTCCGGCAGTGGTGGGTACCCGAGGGTGCGTTGCCTGCCGACGGCACGTATCTGCGCCTCGACCACGAGGCAATGGTGGGCATCGTGATACTCGAGGCCGCGCGGGTAGGCGCGGTCATTGTGGGTGAAGACCTTGGCAACGTCGAGCCGTGGGTGCGTGATTATCTGCGCGCCCGTGGCGTGTTCGGCACGTCGATCCTGTGGTTCGAGCACGATGACGCTGGCCGGCCACGTCGTCCGGCTGATTGGCGGGAACTGTGTCTTGCGAGTGTCACGACGCACGACCTACCGCCGGCCGCCGGCTACCTGACAGGTGAGCATGTGGAGTTGCGGCACCACCTCGGGTTGCTCGAGCGCCCGATCGAGGAGGAGCGTCACCTCGACGAAGGCGAGCGCCTCGCGTGGGTGCGGGCCCTTGACGATGCAGGGTTGCTCCGCCCGGGCGTCGCGTCGGCGATCGGGTCTGGTGATGACAGTTTTGCGACCCGAATCGATGCGCACGTCGAGGGTGTCGTCGAAGCGCTGCACGCATATTTGGCCTCGACGCCCGCGCAGTTGATCGGGGTGTACCTCCCCGATGTGGCCGGTGATCGGCGTCCGGTGAATCAGCCGGGAACTGTCGACGAGTACCCAAACTGGCGGGTGCCTGTCGCCGACTCCCGTCGGCGCCCGGTGCTGCTGGAGGAGCTGATGGCCTCACCGGTCGCCCGGCGGCTGGCCGATCTCGTCGGTGGCCCCGAGTGAGGAGAACGGCAGCCTCATCGGTTACGGTGACACTCGTGATCGCCACCCTGAGACCACGCCTCATGGTCCGACTTGCAGCTGTAACCGCAAGCATCTGCACCGCGGTGGTCGCGTCGGCGATCGTCGCGGCTGTACCGGCGATGGCGATCGGCGAGCGGGGGACGCCGGGCGACAAGCTAAGCGCATTGACCACCGTCGCGTTGTTCGTCGGCGTGCCGGTCGCGGCTGCTGTACTGATCGCCTTCCTCGTGTTCTTGCCGTCGATGGTCAGCGGTCCGCGCTACCGGCCGGGTCGGCCGTGGTCGGCCGCCGCGAGCTGGTTCGGCGAATCCGAGGGTGCTGGCGAGGCTGGCATGCCTGAGCTCACGGCACTGCCCGATGCCACTGCACAGGGCGGTGGCGCAAGTGCCCGCTGGTAGCGCATTCACCTTTCGGCAAAGCGAAAACATCCGCCGCGCGGTCGCGACCGCCGGGGCCGAAACCGGTCTGCGCTTTTTCGTCTACGTCGGGCAGATCGAAGGCGACGTTCGTAGCTACGCCAGGCGTCGGCATGCCGCGCTGGGTTCGGCTGCCCAGTACGGGGTGCTCATCGTGGTCGATCCCGACGCTCGTCTGGTCGAGATCGTCACGGGGCAGACGGCCTGCCGGCGCCTCGATGACCGGGCGGCCGGGCTGGCGAGCTTGTCGATGGCGACGTCGTTCGCCGGCGGCGATCTCACCGGCGGCATCGTCAACGGGTTGCGGATGATGGCGCAGGCAGCCGCCCGCCCGCCCGTCTTGCACGAGCACGACGACAACTAACCTCGCCGACCCCGAACTTGTCGGCACGTGGGCGCCTTCTTGGGCGTCTGCGTACTGACAAGTCGCATGGATGCGTGGGTTCGGCTAGTGGGACGCCGCGGTGTCGCAGGCGCGGGCCTTGAGTGCCCGCACCAATGCGTCGCGGTGCTCGAGCAGGATCCGGCGCAGGCCCGATGGCGGCTTGCTGGTCTCCAGATAGTTGTCGACGAGATCGACGGTTGATTGGTCGATCACCTGGAACGGGAACATGCCCTCGGCGATCGTGCGGCCGGTGTCGCCGGTGCGGTCAGCCCAGATGCCGGCGAGCTGGTCGAAGTACCGCTGCGCGTAGCCGGCGAGAAGACCGATCTGGTTCGGCTGCTGGAAACCGTTGATGATCGCCGACAGCTCGGCGTTGTGCGTGTCGTCGTTGTCCATGACGGCGGCCCACGCGACGTCCTTGGCTGCCGGGTCGGGCAGTGCCGCGCGTACCGCGGCCGCATTGCGGCGTCCGGCCGCAGTGTCGTCTCGGCTGAGTTCGGCATCGATCTCGACGGTGCCAACCCGGCCATGCGCCGCGAGCTTTGCCAGCAGCGACCACCGCAGATCGGTGTCGAGGGCGAGCCCGGGGAGTTCGGTCTCGCCCTCGAGCAACGAGGCGATGACGTCGACGTAACCAACGGAGTTGGCGCACGCCGCGAACGCCCTGACCAAGCTGAGTTGGTAGTCGCTGCCGGGTTCGGCCTGCTGCAGGTGGGCGTGACACGCGGCGGCTAGTGCGTCGAGGCCGGTATCGCGATAGCCGGGGTCAGCCCAGCGCTCGACAGCGAGCCGGGCCTGCCGCAGAACGCTTTGGAGCACGCCGATATCAGTCTCGGTGTCGAGCAGGTGAATCACCAGCCGCAGGTAGTCGCGTGCCGGCATCTCGGCGTCGCGCGTCATGTCCCAGGCCGCGGCCCAGCACAACGCGCGCGGTAGCGACGCGGTCAGCTCACCGATCGCCTCGGTCACGGTGAGGAGGGAGCGCTGGTCGAGCCGAATCTTGGCGTATGCGAGGTCGTCGTCGTTGACGAGGACGAGATCGGGACGCCGCGCGCCGACCAACTCGGCGATCTCGGTGCGGGCACCGACGACGTCGAGCTCGACGCGGCGGGTGCGCACGAGGCCAGCGTCGGTGCGGTCGTAGCAGCCGACGGCGAGGCGGTGCGAACGCAGAGTCGGGTGGTCTGGAGTCGCTTCTTGAAGTACGGCAAACGAGCTGATCAGCCCATCGGCGTCCGTCTTGATTTCGGGGCGCAACGTATTGATGCCGGCGCTTTCAAGCCACTCCTTCGACCAGGCAGACAGGTCGCGACCCGACGCTGTTTCAAGTGAGAGAAGAAGGTCTTGAAGCGTGCTGTTCCCCCATGCCTGGGCGTCGAAATATCCACGCAGGCCGGCAAAAAAGGCGTCGCGACCGACCCACGCCACCAGTTGCTTCAGGACAGCGGCGCCCTTGGCGTAGGTGATGCCGTCGAAGTTTGTCTCGACCGCTTCGATGTCGATGATGTCGGCGGCAATCGGGTGGGTGGTGGTGAGTTGGTCCTGCCGGCACGCCCAGGTCTTCTCCTCGTTGGCGAAGGTGGTCCAGGCCTCGGGCCAGCGAGTGGCTTCGGCGGTCGCGAGGTTTGCCATGTACGTGGCGAATGATTCGTTCAACCACAAGTCGTCCCACCAGCGCATCGTGACCAGATCGCCGAACCACATGTGCGCCATCTCGTGCAGGATCGTTCCGCCGCGATGCTCGTATGCCGTGTCGGTGACGCGCGACCTGAAGATGTAATCCTCGAGGATCGTGACGGAGCCGGCGTTTTCCATTGCGCCAGCGTTGAATTCCGGTACGAAGAGCTGATCGTATTTGCCGAACGGGTAAGACCGCGCGAACAACGTCTCGAAGAACGCGAAACCCTGCTTGGTGATCAGGAAAATGTCGTCGGCATCAACGTAATCCGCGAGCGTGCGACGGCAGTACACCCCGAGTGGGATGTCGCCCATGACGCCGTGGTGAACGTCGCGGACGACGTGGTACGGGCCGGCGATAACTGACGTGACGTAGGTGGGCAACGGTGGGCTCGGGGGGAAATGCCAATGCCCGGACGCCGTGGTGCCCGGATCGTCGGCCAGCTCGCCGGGCACGACGTCGGGGGCAGTGACGGAGATCACCCGCCAGTCTGCGGGCGCGATGACCTCGAGTTCGAAGGTGGTCTTCAGGTCGGGTTGGTCGAAACAGGCGTAGACGCGATGAGCGTCGGCGGTTTCGAACTGGGTGTAGAGGTAGACGCGACCGTCGACCGGGTCGGTGAACCTGTGCAGCCCTTCGCCGCTGTGCATGTAGCGGCATTCGGCGACGATCTCGAGTTCGTTGTCGGTGTGCAGGTCGTGCAGCCGGATGCGATCGGCCTCGCGGTTCGTCGCGGGTTCGATAGCGACGCCGTTGAGGGTGATCGACCGGATCTCGTCCGCGACCAAATCGATGAAGGTCGCGGCGCCGGGTTCGCGACAGCTGAATCGCACCACGGTGGTCGACAAGAAGTGGTCGGGCTTGGCGGCGCCGGCCGTGAGGTCAAGGCGCACCTGGGTCTGGAGTGCGGACACCGGATCGGCGATGCCGCGGATTGGGCCGATCAGGCGCGCCCGCTCGGCGGCCTCGTCACGGCTCAGGTTGTTGCCTGGCACGTCCGAGCCTCTCTGTCTATTCGACTGGGGCTGGGAGACCGGGATCGGCCGGCTCGTCACCTCCGTTGGCACCTTCCGGCCGATCCTCCCATGGGCGGGCGTCGGGGTGCGGAACCACCCGGCGTGGCGCGACCTTCCGGGCTGCTCGTGCGGCGTGGCAGACTCCGCGACATGCGCGTCTACCTGGGCTCCGACCACGCGGGGTTCGAGCTGAAGAATCATTTGATCGGGTGGCTGCTCGATAACGGCCACGAGCCGGTCGACTGTGGGCCGCCGACCTACGTTGCCGACGACGATTACCCGCCGTACATCATCGACGCTGCCGTTCGGGTCGCGGCCGACCGCGACAGCCTCGGCATCGTGATCGGCGGCTCAGGCAACGGCGAACAGATCGCCGCGAACAAGGTCACTGGCATTCGGGCCGCGCTCGCCTGGAACGACGACACCGCGACCCTCGCTCGGCAGCACAACGACGCCAACATCGTCAGCATCGGCGCCCGCCAGCACACGCTCGGGGAAGCGACACGGCTCATCGAGGTCTTTCTCGGCACTGACTTTTCCGGCGAGGAGCGGCACGTGCGTCGCCTCGCCATGGTGACGCGCTACGAGGAAACCGGGGTGCCACCGCGGCTTCCCGATTCGGGCGGCGCTTGACGGGCAACGGGCGGCGGCTTGGCCAGCGCCAGCCGGACGTCGTCCGGCTGGGGTCGAGACACATCGCGGGCCCGTAGTGCGCCGACGACTCCGACCTGGGACGGTCCGGCGCCGACCAGCCCACGTAGGGCGCCCCCGGTGCCGGGGGTAGCAGAATCCGGACGTCGTGGCATACCCACCAGCCAACCACGCGCAACCCGGCAACCTTCATCCCCGGTTACTCTGCCGGTCATGGTGGTGCGGCGCTTGACGTCGAAACGACGCTCGGGCGACAGCGCTCCGGGCGCTCCGGCTGTGGCCGCGCCGGCGCGACGTCAGGTCTGGACCACAGTCCGGTCCAGCGCCTGGATGGCACCCGGCCCGGCGCGATGGTGGCTGCCCGCCATCGTCATCGCGATCGGGGTCCTCAGCCCGGTGGCCGGGCCCGAATGGGTGCCGCCGGGAGCTGTTGCATTGCCGATTCTGGCCGGTGGCCTGCTGTTACGTCGGCGGTCTCTGCTCTTCGTCGTGGCGGTGACCACGTTCGTGATCGGGTACGACGAGGCGGTGCTCGGCTGGCGTGCCGTCAGAGTGGGGCAACTCGTAGTGATTGCGGCCACGGCGGTCTTTGCCTACCGACTGGCGCGCACCCGTGAGCTCCTCGGGGTTCAGGGGCTGCGCGGCGAATCGATGCTGCTTGAACTTCGGGATCGCCTGCGCGCTCAAGGTGAGATGCCGGAGCTTCCCCCTGGCTGGCAGAACGAGACCCTGATCCGGTCGGCGGGTGCCGGCTCGTTCGGGGGTGACTTCCTCGTGGCCGGTCTCACCGACGGTGGCGCCGTGCTCGAAGTTGCGCTCGTCGACGTCTCCGGGAAGGGCATCGACGCCGGCACGAGGGCGCTGCTGTTGTCCGGCGCTCTCGGTGGCCTCCTGGGTGCGGTCGCGCCGGAGCGATTCCTCCCCGCCGCGAACGACTATCTGCTCCGTCAGGGTTGGCTGGAAGGGTTCGCGACCGCCGTCCATCTCGTTGTCGACCTGAGGACAGGCCGCTACGTGCTCGAATCTGCTGGGCATCCGCCGGCCGCGCACTTCGTCAGGGGGAGCGGTACCTGGCGGGTCATCGACAGCGAGGGAACGGTCCTCGGTGTGCTCCCGGAGGCCAGCTACAGCCCGGTACACGGCGTGCTCGGTCCCGGCGACGCGATGCTGCTGTACACCGACGGCCTCGTCGAGACCTCCGAACGTGAGATCTCGGTCGGTATCGACAAACTGGTAGGTGAGGCCGAACGCCTGGTTACCCAGGGTTTTCGCGACGGCGCGAGTCATCTCATTGACAGGGTGGCGCCCGACGGCGGCGACGACCGCGCACTCGTGATGATCTGGCGCGACTAGAACCGGTGGCGCTGGTTTGCCCAACCCCCCCGGGAATCGTTTTGTCGGTCGTGGTGGTTAGCGTTGGCGCCTGAACCTTTACGACCCGGAGGAGATGTCATGACCACCTCGACCCAGGCGCACGCGGATAGTCCAGGCGCCGCGCGCCGCGGCCATCATCCCGGGCTCGCTCTTGCGGTTATCACGGCGAGTCAACTGATGGTCGTGCTCGACGCGACGATCGTTAACGTCGCGCTGCCGACGATCCAGACCGCGTTGAAGTTTTCGTACACGAACCTCACCTGGGTCCTCAACGCCTACACGCTCACGTTCGGCGGTCTGCTACTCCTCGGTGGCCGGGCCGGTGACATTCTCGGACGCCGACGGGTGTTCGTCTTCGGTATCGCGCTGTTCACGTTCGCGTCCTTCCTCGGTGGGCTGGCGACGACATCGTGGTGGCTGCTAGCGGCGCGCTCACTGCAGGGCGTGGGCGGTGCGATCGCGTCGCCGACCGCGCTGTCGTTGATCACCACGAACTTCGAAGAAGGCGCTGAACGCAACCGAGCCTTCGGTGTCTTCGCCGCTGTGTCGGGGTCTGGTGCGGCCATCGGTCTGCTGGCCGGTGGCATGTTGACGTCATGGCTTTCATGGCGCTGGGTGCTCTTCGTGAACGTCCCGATCGGCATCTTCATCGCGAGTATCGCGCGCGAGTACATCAACGAATCCGAGAAGCACCCAGGCCGCTTCGATCTCGTCGGTGCGATCACCTCGACCCTCGGCATGACCGCGCTCGTCTATGCGTTCATCCGCGCTTCGGGCTCGGCGGGTTGGGGCGATTCGGTAACGCTCGTATGCTTCGCCGCCGCGGCCATCCTCCTTGTCTCGTTCGTCGTGAACGAAATGCGCAGCCCGCAGCCGATCACTCCGCTGCATATGTTCAAGAATCGCAATCGATCCGGCAGCTACGTCGTGATGCTCTTTCTCGCCGGCGCATTGTTTGCGATGTTCTTCTTCCTGACCGTTTTCGTGCAGCGGATCCTGCATTACAGCCCATTGAGGACTGGTTTCATTTTCCTGCCGGTCAGTGCGGCGATCATCGTCAGCGCACAGGTCTGCGCCAAGCAGTTGGTCAAGGTCGGCCCGAAGCCGTTCATGGTGGTGGGTGCGGTGATGTGCGCGACTGGCCTGTGGTGGCTTTCGCTCTTAAACGTGCATAGCTCGTACGTCGCCAACCTGCTCGGCCCGCTGGTCATCTTCGGCCTTGGCATGGGCTTCCTCTTCGTGCCCCTGACGATGGTGGCGGTGGCAGGGGTCGAACCTGCGGAGTCGGGTTCGGCGTCGGGTCTTTTGAACGTCACGCAGCAGGTCGGCGGATCTCTCGGCTTGGCGATTCTCACCACGGCGTTTGCCACCGCGCAGCGGCACGCCGCTGCCCACGGTGCAACGGGTGACGCGAAGCTGGCACACGGCATCTCGACCGCGCTCCAGGTGTCCGTCGTGTTCGGGGTTGCGGCGTTGATTGCGAGTGTCTTCCTGATCACCGCGAAGGCGTCCGACCTCGACCCGTCGGCGATGCCCGGCATGGGCGGCTAGCGCACCAGCCGCAGGCTGTCCCCCGCGGGGCTACCGCGACGCCCGCCTGAGCTCGCAAACGTGACGGTTTTTGCCTCTGAGGGCAAAAACCGTCACGTTTGTGGTCTTAGAAGCGGGCGGTAGCCGCCGTGGCGAGCGCCACCATATTCGCCTTGATCGCGTCCGGGTTGTCGGTCATGTTGGCCAGCGATGGCAACGTGAAGCTGAAGGCCCGACTGCCCTTGCGCACGTAGACGGCGCCCAGTGTCTTGTTCCAGAACGCGTCGTCACCCAGGCCGGCGAGATGATCGCTGCCCTCGCCCTCCACTTGCGTCATCGTCGCTAGGCCCGCCGCGTCGTTGTAGATCTGCGCGTAGATGAAGAAGCTCGGGTCATCGACGGCACCGAACGCGCAGATTGGACCCGCTCCTCCCGTCAGCTTCATCGGCTTGCCCGCCCCTGCGCTGACCTCGGCGACCGTCGCCAGATTGCAAGCGGATCCCGGATCGGAGGAGGCCGGTGCGGCGTTAGCGGTGTCAGTCGCTGCTGCGGTCGCACTGGCTGCCGCACCGGCCGCTGCTGCGCCGGTGTCGATGCCGCAGGTGTCCTTCATGTACGCGACGACGTGCTGTTCGGCCGCTTGTACTTTTGGCGACGAGAACATCGTCATGTCGGCGGCGGTGAGCTTGCTGTAGTCGTCGCCGACTTTCGCCAACGCGTCGTACATGCTGTCGGACGCGGCGATCAGCAACACAACGTCCGCTTTGATAGCGGACGGCGCGATGCTCAGCGCGTGATGCCCCTCTGCGCGTGCGTCGTCAAGCTGCTTTTTGATGTCGGTGCCAGAGGCGCTGGTCGCGTTCGCTCGTTCGCTGTTCATCGATGCCGCGATTTCCGTGCAGAACTTTCCACCACCGGTGGCCTGCACCGGGGCTGCGGAGACATCTCCCGGCGAGGCTAGCGCCGCGACTTGAGAACTACCCGGTGACGCTGCAGCAGCGGACGCCACCTTGGCCGATCCACCTCCACATGCGGTCACCATGACGGCGAACGCACTCACGCTGGCGATCCCGCCGATCTGCCGTGCGAGTCGTGTTGTCATTTCATGCCCTTCTGATGCGGATGACGTGCAGGTCAGCTGGATCGTGATGTGCAGCTCGCGAATCGGGTGTCGGTCAAACGGCGCAGCCGTGGGTATCAGGCACGCTCAAGCCCTTGTTGATAATCGTTGCGAACGTCTCGACGGCATCTGAACTGCTGATCGCCTTGATGTTGAGCGTGGAGAGAATCGCGTTGATGGCGCTCGTAATCACTGTCGGGAGCGAGTAGCCGAGCCCGACGCCGAGTTGCACGTTGACACTGCCGAACTTGCACGGAACCGCGGCCTCGGCCGCCGTATTGGTCACACCGACTCGGCCCACCAACGTGAACGATGGCCCTGCCGCGAAGCCAAACGCACCGATGCCAACGATCATCCGCAGCTGGTAGCCGATGATGAGTCCGTTGATGCCGAGCGATTCGCCGCCGACTGAGCTCACGAACGCCGGGATGCCTGAGAAGCCAAGCGGACCTAACGGTGTCAAGGATCCGTTGCTGTACTCGACACCGAAGCCGCCGCTGAAGGTGAAGTCGCCGTTCGCGGACAATGTTGCTTTCTTTGCAGCGAAGGCTGTCTTGAAGAGCAGGGTCTGGCGGATGGTGATGGTGAGCGGTGTAGGTCCACCGATGGGGATGCTGATGTCGACCGGGATCTCGACGCGACGATCAAGGGCATAGACGTTCGCGGCGTCGATCCCGGCGTCGAACGACACGGTCAAACCCGCTGCGCCGTCGAGGCGCATTGACAGACTCTTGACGCCGTGGTCGATGGTGATGTGGAACCGGAGTGTTGGTGAGTTCAAGTGCAGCAGAGCCTGGCCACTGAGCAGGATGCCGTGGTTGCTGTACGCGAACTTCACCCCGAGTCCCGCTGCGCTCGCCGCTGGTGTGAGTGAGAATCCGTCGATCGAAGCCGCCGGACTCGAGCCAAAAGTGGGAAGGGGCAGCGTCTTCGCGACGCTGTCGGCCATCAGGGCCACGGGTGGCAACACGAGCGTGCCGCTTTGATCGGTGGTGGCCGTTCGGGCCGACGCGCTGTCGGGTGCTGCGCTGTCGGCTGCGGCGCTGTCAGGCGCTGCGCTTTCAGGTGCGGCGCTGTCCGGCGCTGCGCTTTCAGGTGCGGCGCTGTCCGGCGCTGTGCTTTCAGGTGCGGCACTGTCGGCGGGCGAATCGAGTGGCACCGTGCTGGCGCCGGGTAGATCGGGGGCGGGATAGAACATCATCGACGCGAGGTTGAGCGGCCGGTTGTAGTCGATGTCGGCCTTCTCGATCACGTCGGTCAACTGCACCGGACCGATGGTGACCGCCAGGTCTGCACCTGCTGGTTGGATCGCGAGGATGCGGCCGGCACTGCGTGACGTGACAAACAGAATCTTGCCGACCGCGAGATCCTTCGCATGCCCGGCGTCGCCCTTGATGATCCAGGTGAGGCCGTCTGAGCTGACGGAACGTATCGCGTTAGCTCCACCGTCGACGATGACGACGTCGGGCTGATAGGTCACTGACGAGTTGCGCGTCGGCACCGCTCCGTAGCGCAGCGCGGCGACATTCGCAGCGACATTCGCGTCGACACTCGGGCCGCCTGCGCCGGAACCAGGAGCGCCGCTCACCGCGGGAGATTCGACGTTCGATGCCGAAGCTCCCACGTGCTTGGTTCCGCCACACGCCGTGACGACCACAGCGAGTGCGACGGCCACGGCCAAGGCCCGGGTGGGTCGTTTCATTGCGGTTCTCCTTGCACGTTGGTATCGGCGGATCGGAATTCGATCTGGCTGAACATCACGACGGCCGCAGTGATCCGGTCGAGGGCGAACTGTCCGTCGGCATTGACCGCGCGCACGGCGTCGAGGGAAACGGCTTGGAACAAGCAAAAACAGGTGTCCTCCGCGGGCAGGTAGGTCGACTGCAGATAGCGCACCTGCAAGTGCCCAGCGCCTGACTGGGCGCAGGCGACCGCGACGCGCCGCACTGAATCTGCAAGACCAGAGATCGCCGCGCTCGGGAGGTATCGCTCCACGAGGAACGTCGATTCCGGCGCATCGCCGTCGGAGGATTGCTGGCTCGTCACGGGAAGCGACGCTAGGAGCGGCCGATCGTGTCCGGCATCGGTGGAACTACGCAACTTTGCTGCCGCGCCCCCGCAGCGTTAGGTGTCGCTGGCTGCTGGCAACGTTGTTGGTAGCTGATGCGCCAACTCGGTGCGCGACCGGACGCCGAGCTTGCGGTAGACGCGGCCGAGGTGGCTCTCGACCGTGCGCACGCTCATGAACAGGGCGTCGGCCACCTCGCGGTTGGTCTTCCCCGCGCCGACCAGACCAGCGACCTTCTGCTCGACCGTCGTGAGCTGATTCTGCTCGGTGTGGCGGCCGCCGACGCTGATGAGTTCCTCGCGTGCTTGCGCTGCCTGCACCGGCGTTCCGAGCCGAACGAACACATCACGCGCTGTTTCGAGCGACCTGCGGGCATCGGTTCGATGGCCGGCCCGACGCAACACAGTGCCCATCAGCAGCTGGGTACGCGCTTTCTCGAAGGGCATCGGAAGCCGTTCGTGTTCGACAAGTGAGCGCTCGAGCATCGCAAGCGCGGCCACAAAATCTCCTTGGGCGGCATACAAGAGCCCATGACAACGGCTCGCCATCGCCGTGGACCAGGGCAGGTGATTTGCGGCGGTGCTGGCATCGAGGTGGTGGGTAAGGCGCTCCGCTTCGTCGAGGCGCCCGACCGCGACCAGCGCCGCGACCGCGTCGGCGTGCAGCCGCATGATCGCCGGCTCATCGACGCCGATCTGCGCGGCGATCGAGAGCGCGCGGAGGAAATGTTCAGAGGCGGTCGCAGGATTGCCAGCGGCGAATTCGGTGAAGCCAAGACTGCGCAGGTGTAACGCCACTGCGGACTCATAGTCAGGTTCGGCGACGGCGAGATCGTGTTCGCCAGCGATTCGCGCTTCGGAGAGTCGTCCGAGATGGGCGAGTACCAAAACATGGGCAGACGCAAGGAAAGGTGCATTGATACCCGGCTGCCCCGCGAGCTCACGCCCCTGCTGTGCATACTCCAACGCGAGCGGATAGTCGCCGGCCCAACATTCGAGCAACGCAAGATGCCCGAGCGTGTTGGGCAGCGAGATGTCGTCACCCTCTTCAACGGCCGACGCTCGCATCGCGTGCAGCCACACCCGGGATTCGTCGAACCGATCGATCACCTTCAGGCACATGCCGAGGCCGGTGCCGGCTCGGTCACTGATCGCAGGAGGCTCTGACAAGGACTGCAGCGCAACAGCGCGTTCGAGAGTTTCGACCGCAAGGCCGCGGCCGAGCCGAAGCCCGTGCAGTGCGACGTTGGCGAGTGCATTCGACAACAGGTCCGATGGCGGCGACTCCAGCGCTTCGAGGAGCTCGACCGCCGTCTGCGCATGTCGTAAATCAACCGCCGGGCCGGACGGCGATGTCTCGGCGTAGGTGGCATGGCACCGCGCGAGCAACAGCTGATCCGTTCCCGCCTCCATGATCGCTTGATCGCACAGTTCGGCGACCAGTGGGTCGCCTTCTTCCCACGACCGGATCGTCGCGAGCAACAGCAGTCCGCGCACCCTGGCAGGGCCGGGGACGGCGGCCTCGAGGCGGCTGGTCATGACTGCGCGAGCCTTCGTTGGATCGCCGAGTCGGAAGAGGTACTCGGCTGCTTCGACTGCGCGGCGAAGCAGCTCGTCGGGCTGATCAGGCGGCGTCCGACTGATGGCCAGTTCGGCGAGCTCGGCGGCCGCGTCGATGCTGCCGCGGCTGCGCGCGCGTCGAGCGGCGGCATCGAGAGATGCGGCCACACCCGCGTCTGCGCCGACCGAACCAAGCGCCGCGTGGCGCGCGTGCTCCTCGGGATCCTTGATCGCCTCGGCCAGTCGAGCGTGCAGCCGACGGCGGACATCAGGAGTGAGGTCGGCATACGGAATCGAGGCGAGCAGGGGGTGAGTGAACCTGAGCCGCTCGCCGTCCAACTCGATGACGCCGGCGGTCACGGCCTCAGCGAGACCGGGAGGGCCGCCAGGTGGTGCGGACATGACAGCTGCCACTGCGTCGATCGTGGGATGCGCCATCGCTGCGGTCAGCAAGAGCAGCTCGCGTGCGTCGTCGCTCAAGCCGCGCAACCGTTCGGTGACCAGAACACGTAGGTCGCTTGGCACTGGCAGCGGTTCGTCGGCGGCAGGCTCACGCCCTCGGCGCTGCAAGGCCCGCGCCATCTCCAGGCACACCATCGGGTTGCCGCCGGTGGCTTGATGTAGCCGGGTCAGAGTGGGTCGCGAGAGGCTCATGTCCAGCCGGGTCGCGACAATGCGCTGCACGGTGCCGACACTCACCGGCCCGACGACGAGTCGTTCTCCCGACAATCCCAAGTCGCTCTCCTCGACGACGGCCGACAGCGGCCCCACCCGACTGGACGCGAGTAGGCGTATGGGTTCGTCGCGCAGCCTGCGCAACGCAAACGACAACACTCTGCGCGAGCTCGGGTCGAGCCACTGGATGTCGTCGATGGCTAGCAGCAACGGCTCCGATCGGGTCAGCGTGCGCAGCACGCCCAGCACCGCCATCCCGACCACCCGTTCTCCGAGCGCGGAGTCAGGTGCCTCCGACTGCAGCATCGCGCCTGAGAATGCGCGCTGCTGAACCGCGGGGAGTTCGACCGCGATGTCGTCGCTGAGACCCTCGAGTAAGTCTCCGAGCCCGGCGAATGCCCAACCGGCGTCGGCTTGACTGCAGCGGCACGTTCGCACGGCAGCGCCGTTGACCCGAGCCGCCGCGACGGCTTCGGTCCAGATCGCGGTCTTCCCGATACCGGCGACACCCTCAAGTACGAGGGACGCCGGGGGGCCGGCGAGACCCCGAAGGAACTGCTGGACGACGGCCAGCTCGGGTTCGCGTCCGACAATCGGAACCGAGTTGGCGTGCACCACGCCTCCTCGTCGTCGCGATGCGACGCGTTTCGGCGGCCTGACACCGCGCTCTCACAGGCTACCGGCCACCGGCTCCGGTCAGGTTCAACGCTCACGGGCCTACGGTTGCGACGACCCCCTTGACCGTTATGGCTATATGAGTAGAGTTAACGCCCATGCAGCGCAATCGTCCTCCATCCGCGCAGACGATCAATGTGCTGCGGGCGTTGGCCGCCGACGCGGCCCTGTGGCGCTACGGCTATGACCTGGCTACTGAGGTGCAGCTGAAGTCCGGCTCGCTGTATCCGATCCTGGTGCGGCTGGCCGACCGAGGCCTGTTGGAGACCTCGTGGGAGGCGGGCCAGGGGAGCCGGCCGCCACGCCATCTGTACCGGCTGACCGTGACCGGCCGGGAGTATGTGGCGGCATTGATTGCCGCCCGCGCGGGCAAGACCGTTCCGCGCCCGCGCAACCGTTTGAGTGAGGCGTAGCGCCGTGCTGATCATTCCTGCGCTGCTGCTCTGCATCGGGGTCGCGCTGTTCCGGCGTTCCGCGAACGCTGTCGTGGAAGGTCCGAAGGCCGACGCGCCACTACGGCTGCTGCGCTGGGCGGCCGGCCTGCTGTCGGCGCAGCGGCATGAGTGGGGTCAGGCGATGCTCGGCGAGTTGCACCAAATCGAGGGCCGCGGACGGCGGTGGCGTTTCACGATCGGTTGTGTCGGTGCTGCGCTGCTGCTGCCGCCGTGGGGGCGGGCCGGCGCGGGAGTGTTGGCGATGCTCGCGGTGGCGATGGGCAGTCTTGGCGTGTACGTGTCCGTGATCACTCGGCACAGGCTGGGCGCAGGCAGCTGGATTGGCGTGGCCATCGTCTCGATATTTCTTCTCAGCTTGATCCTTGCCGCAGTCCCGCTGCTGCGTCGCCCCGGTGTCGCCGTCCCCGGATTGCTTGGTGGTCTGTTCGTCGCGCTGGCCTGGATTGCGTTGTCGGGGGTCACTTTCGTGAACTTCATCGTTTCGCGCTGGGCTGGATGGGCCATTCCGCTGTTGATGATCGTGGTGCCGGCGGTCGTCGGGGTGGTCGGCACACTGTGGGGCGGTAGCGCCGTCGCC
>Ga0209863_10000468_pt1 | contig 20319 bp, 18 predicted proteins | sample OrgsoiDNA2013046_FD_185796 | JGI IMG/M metagenome (GOLD analysis project Ga0209863, IMG submission 185796) | Permafrost soil microbial communities from the Arctic, to analyse light accelerated degradation of dissolved organic matter (DOM) -... | ecosystem: Environmental > Terrestrial > Soil >...
GGAGGCAATGGATGGCCGCAGCATGTTGGTCTGCAGGCCGGTAAAGGCGGTCGTCAGCAAAATATCGTCGGCGCTGCTCATAACCAGCATCTCCTTGTATCTGACGTCGGCCATGCTCTCGCGGGCGGCAATGAATTTGGTGCCCATGTAGGCGAGATCGCAGCCGAGCGCCCGCGCCGCGCGCAACGCGTGGCCATCGCCGATCCCCCCGGCCAGCACCACCGGACCATCGAAGAACGCCCGTACCGCGCGCACGAACACGAACGGATTGAGCCATCCGGTCTGGCCGCCGGCGCCGGCGGTCAACAGGACCAGTCCATCGGCGCCCGCTTCCACCGCGCGCTCGGCGTGGCGGATACTGGCGACATCGGCGAATACCAGCGCGCCCGCGTCATGCAGGGTGGCGAGCACGGGCGCCGGCGAGCCGACGCTGGTGATGACGATCTCGGGCCGGTGCCGCAGCAACACCTGCAGATCCCTTGGAAGCCGCGCGTTGGAACGGTGCACGATCAGGTTCGGGCAAATCGGGGCGGCAGGTTTTCCGCTCGCATCGGAATGACGCCGCAGCTGGCCTTCGATGTCGCCGAGCCAACCGTCGAGCTGTTCGGGGCTCCGGCAGTTCACGGTCGGAAACGAGCCGATCACGCCGTTGCGGCAAGCGGCCACCACGAGGTCGACGCCGGAGACCAGGAACATCGGCGCTGCGATCAGCGGCAGGCTCAGGCGGCCCTGAAAACGCGCAAGGGCATCGGGAGAGTTCAAGAATGCTTCCTTTGCTGGCGCCGTGGTTTGCCGTTCCACGTCTCGGAGTCATTGTGCTAGCGTTCGGCAACATTGGCACGATCGAAGGCCCAAGACAAAGTAAGCGACAAAGCAAGCGACCAAACTGCCTGGAGGAAAAATGTCCGATCCGCTTTATGCCTTTCCGACCGTCTGCGGGCAGACGCTGCGGGCGCTGGCGCGCTATCCATCGCGGGTGGCGTTCAGCTGGCCGGGCGGATCGATCACCTACGCCGGCGCCACCGAACTGATCGGCCGCATCCAGAAGGTATTCATGCAACTCGGCCTGCAGCCTGGTGCGCGCGTGGCGTTTCTCACCGCCAACCGTGCCGATACCTGGTGCGCCGGAGTCGCGGCGCAACTGTCGCGGCTTTCGATCACCTGGCTGCATCCCCTGGGATCGCTCGACGATCAACTGTTTCAAATCGAGGATTCCGAAGCGCGGATGCTGGTCGTCGACGCCGACACGTTCCGCGATCGCGGCGGCGACCTCGCCAGCAGGGCATCCAGCCTTGAGGCCATCTTCACGCTCGGTCCGGCCAGTTACGGCATCGATCTGCTTGCCGCGGTCGATGCCGCGGGCACCGCGACGCCGCATAGCTTCGCTCGTCCCGACGATGTCGCGACGCTGAATTACACCGGCGGCACCACCGGAAAGTCCAAGGGCGCGCTGCGCTATCATCGGGAGTATGGCGGCTTCGCCAACGCGATCCTGTCCGACTTCGAAATTCCCGACCCCCCGCGCTATCTCACGGTGGCGCCGATCAGCCATGTCGCCGGCACCAAGGTGCTGCCCTCGCTGATCCGCGGCGGCACCGTGCACATGCTCAAGGGCTTCGATCCGGACGCCGTGTTCAAGACCATCGAGCGCGAGCGCATCAACTTCACGCTGTTCGTGCCGACCATGATCTACGTGCTGCTCGATCACCCGGCGCTCGACAAAACCGACCTCTCCTCGCTCGAGCTTTTGCTCTATGGCGCCTCGGCGATGTCGCCGAGCCGGCTGGTCGAGGGCATCGAGCGGATCGGTCCGGTGTTCTCGCAGCTTTACGGGCAGACCGAGTGCTATCCGGTCTCGGTGCTGCGCAAGGCGGATCACGATCCCAAAACGCCGGAACTGTTTCTGTCCTGCGGTTTTCCGATCGCCGCCTGCGACGTCAAGATTCTCGACGATGGCGATCAGGAGGTCGAAACCGGCGAAGCCGGCGAGATTTGCGTGCGCGCGCCGCATGTGATGGCCGAATACTGGAAGCGGCCCGAACAAACTGCGGAAACCCTCAAGAACGGCTGGCTGCATACCGGCGATATCGCGCGCGCCGACGAGCGCGGCTACATGTTCATCCTCGACCGCAAGAAGGACATGATCGTCTCCGGCGGGTTCAACATCTTTCCGCGCGAGGTCGAGGACGTGCTGTCCCAGCACGCCGACGTCGCGATGGTCGCCGTTATCGGCGTGCCCGACGACAAATGGGGCGAGGCGGTCACGGCTGTCGTCGTCGCACGCGGAGGCACCCGGCCGAGCGCAGAGGAACTGATCAACCTCGTCAAGGCGCGCAAGGGTTCGGCGCATGCGCCCAAGCACATCAAATTCGTTGACGAATTGCCGATGACCGGCGTCGGCAAGGTCGACAAGAAGCTGCTAAAGGCGGGCTTCTGGGCGGGCCGCGAGCGGATGGTCGGATAGGGTTTCGCGCTCATCTGCGCCCAGCAATTGATCGAGCCGGTCTCGCAACTGGTCCTGGTGATACGGCTTTGCGAGCCGCGGCAGATCAAGCTGGGCGCCCTCGGGCAGCTCGGCATAACCGGTCGCGAGCAGGATCGGCAGCGACGGCCGCAACTGGCGCGACGCCGCCGCTAATTCGATGCCGGTCATGCCGGGCATCACATGGTCCGTCATCATCAGGTCGATCGGCTGCTCGCTTTTGATGATGTCGAGCGCGTGCAAGCCGGAACTGGCACCGATCACATGGTGGCCGAGATCTTCCAGCATTTCGGTGGTCGACATTGCGATCAGCGGGTCGTCGTCGACAAACAGGATCACCGCCGAGCGGTTGACCTTCTGGACCGTATGCGCCGGGCTTTCCGCTTTCGGCTGGTTGGTCGCCACCGGCAATACCAGCGTCGCGGTGGTGCCTTTTCCTACCGTGCTCGAGAGCTGCAATGTGCCGCCGAGTTGCACGGCAAGCCCGTGCACCATCGACAGCCCAAGGCCGGTGCCTTTGCCGAGCGGCTTCGACGAAAAGAACGGCTCGACCGCCCGCTTCAATATCTCCGCCGTCATCCCCACGCCGGTATCGATCACCGACAGTTTCAGATAGCCGCCGGACTTCAGCGCCGGATCGTTGCTGGCCTGATATTGCGCGACCTTGATGTCGATCGAGCCGCCGTCCGGCATCGCGTCGCGCGCGTTGATCGCAAGGTTGAGAATGGCGAGCTCGAGCTGGTTGGCGTCGACGCGCGCCGCGGGCAGACCTTGCGGAATATCCAGCCGCAGCACGACGCGCGGCCCCAGCGAGCGCTGCAGCAGATCGCTCATGCCCTGGATCAGTGTGTTTAGATCGACCGGCACGGCCCGCAGATCCTGCTGCCGCGCGAACGCCAGCAGCCGCTGCGTCAGCGACGCACCGCGCTCGGCGCCCTGCACCGCGCCGTCGATCAACCGGTGCAGACGCGGATCGTCGGGAATGCGCTTGCGCAACAGATCGAGGTTGCCCATCACCACCATCAAAAGATTGTTGAAATCATGCGCGACGCCGCCGGTGAGCTGGCCGATCGTCTCCATCTTCTGCGCCTGGCGCAACTGCTCCTGGGCCTTTTCGCGCGCGGCGACTTCCTTCATCAGATCGGCGGTGCGTTGTTCGACGCGCTGTTCGAGGGTGGCCGTCAGTTCCGCCAGCGCCGTGCGCTCGGCCGCCAGCTGCGCCAGCAGATTTTCGCGCTCGATTTCGGCAACCTTGCGCGCCGTGATATCGGAGGAAACCCCGACCAGCGATTTGATGCTGCCGTCCGGCCTGCGAACCGCCCGTGCGCGGACGTCGACCCAATGCTGCGATCCGTCGGGCCAGATATTGCGGTACTCGATGCTGTAGTCCTGGCCCGTTTTCAAAGTACGATCCACCACGTCGAGACGTCGCTCACGGTCGTCGGGATGAACCGCCGCCAGCAAATCCTGGTACGAAAACGGCTCGCCCTCCTTGCGGCCGAAGAACGTTTTGCAGGTGTCGGAGGCCTCCAACTCAAGCTCCGGAAGATGCAGCTCGAGCGCACCGAGACGGCCGGCGCTCAGCGCGGTCTGCAGCAGGCCTTCGCCTTCGGTGAGATCCTGAAGAATGGCGCGGGTCTGGTACTGGCGACGCCGGCCTCTGACGGCGGAGCCGACCACGCTTACCAGCGTTGTGGGGTGGAACGGACGTTCGATGAAAGTGACGTTGCCGAGCACTTGTCCAAGCCGCATCGCGTCCGGATTGCGTTCGGGGCCGCCGCCCTGACGCGTCAGCAGCACGATCGGAAAATCCGACCATGACGGCTGATCGTTCAACCAGCGCACCAGGCCGCGCAGATCGGCTGTCTTGATCGCCTCATCGGCGATCACCGCAAGGCCGGCGCCACCTTCGATCTCGTGCAACATTGCTGCGAGATCGCCGCAGACATCTGCGTAGTAACCCGCCTCCCTGATCAGCGCCGCGGCCACCGAGGCGTCGCGTCCCGTCGGCGCGAGAACCACGGCACGCTCCGAAGAAGCGCCGGGTTTCACTGGACTTGCTCTTCCAGCAAGGGCCGACCTTCGCCGATATACATTGGAACCCCGCGCAAAATGCCCTGAAAGCCATCGAGCGGGTCACCGATGGTAAGGCCGCGGCCGTCGATGCGATATTCGCGAATTGTGGATTCGTGCGCGCCGGTGCGTTTCTTGATGATCGATATCGCGCGCCGCACGGTGCCCATCGCCTCGAAATAGCGCAACAGCATCACCGTGTCCGCCAGGTAGGTTACATCCACCGGCGCTTTCATATCGCCGACCAGCCCGTGCTGCGCCACCGTCATGAATGTCGCGGCACCCCGGCGGTTCAGATATTGCAGCAATTCGTGCATGTGCAGGATCAGCGAGTTTTCCTCGGGCATCGCGGCCTGATAACCGTTGAGGCTGTCGATCACCACGGTCTTGATGTTATCCTCATCGACCCGCTTGCGGACGCGGTGCGCGAATTCGCCGGGCGACAGTTCCGCGGCGTCGACCTGCTCGACGAAGAGGTTGCCGCTATGCTGCATCGCTTCGAGGTCGATGCCGAGCCCCTTCATGCGCGCAAACAACAGGCCGAGCTCCTCGTCGAACACGAACAGCGCCGCTTTTTCGCCACGCGCGATCGCGGCGGCGATGAAGACGATCGCCAAAAGGGATTTCCCGGTGCCCGCGGGCCCGAGAACAAGCGTGCTCGATCCGGCTTCGATGCCGCCACCGAGAAGCCGGTCCAATTCGACGATGCCGCTGGACATCCTGGTTCGTACAAAGCTGCTGCGGTATTCCGAGGCCACCAGCCGCGGAAAGATATTCAGCCCGCCGGTGGTGATGGTTGCATCGTGATAGCCGCCGCGAAACTTGACGCCGCGATATTTGACGATGCGCGCGCGCCGCCGCTCGGCGCCATAGGCCGGCGCCAATTCCTCGAGCCGCAGCACGCCATGCGCCACGCTGTGCACGGTTTTGTCGGCGAGCTCGGCGGTCAAATCGTCGAGCAGCATCACCGTGGTGCCGAACTTTGCGAAATAGTGCTTGATCGCGAGAATCTGCCGCCGGTAGCGAAGCGAGCTTTGCGCCAGCAGCCTGATCTCGGAGAGGCTGTCCAGCACCACCCGGCTCGGCCGCGCGCGTTCCACGGCTTCGAAAATCTGTTTGGTCGTTTCGCCGAGTTCGAGATCGGAAGAATAAAGCAGGCTCTGCTGCTGCTCGGAATCGAGCAGACTCTCCGGCGGCAACAATTCGAAAACTTCGATGGCATCGTCCAGTTCCCAGCCATGCGAGGCCGCACCTTCGCGCAACTCGCGCTCGGTTTCGGACAGGGTGATGTAGAGGCACTTCTCGCCGGCCTGCGCGCCTTCCATCAGAAACTGCAGCGCAATGGTGGTTTTGCCGGTCCCGGGCGCGCCCTCCACCAGAAACACGTGCCCGCGCGAAAATCCGCCCGACAGAATATCGTCCAGCCCCCAAATCCCGGTTTTGGCCTTGCTGGTGGTTGGTTCAACCAAGTTCATACTCCCCCCAACCGGGGCTAAACTTGGCTGACATCCAACGGTTCCGGGAAGACGGGACTATTTTTGCGGCAGGAATTCAGGCCACATCGCCCGCCATCTCCGGGCCAGCGGCCGGAATTCGTCGGGGCCGATCTCGTGACACTCGGCATGGGCCGCGGGTGCGACCCACGATTGTGCGCTCCGCGTGAACATATGCGCGACCGGGACCAGCCATGCCGTGTCGTCAAGCGTGCCGGCGCGGAGGTTGACGATGGCCTCACGCCCGGCTCGGTCGCCGTAGAGACGGCCGCCGCAATCGCCGCAGAACCAGGATGTCACGGCGACCCCGGTCGGCGACGTGTGCCGCCATCCCTTCGGCTCGCCCTGCAGAATATGAAAATCCCTGGCAGCCACCGGCATGCTCAGTGCGAACGCGCTGCCGGAAGCCCTCTGACAATCGGTACAATTGCAGGTGTAAAGCAGCAGTGGAAACGAGGTGATCTGGTAACGGATGGCACGGCACGGGCAGCCGCCGGTCATGGGAAGCGCAGGTCGCTTCGGGTTCATGATCGACCTCCGATCGAAGCTACGATCGAAGGATTATCATGGAATTTGTCGCGTTGCGACGCCGATATCCGGGCAACAGAGCGAAGCGCCGCCCGTGCGCTAGCCGGCAGCGGCGATTCTTTCGAATCCGTTGGGCAGTTCGATATCGACCTCAAGCGTCGACACCGTGTCGCTCCTGTCCAACTTGACGATCACCCGGTCCGGATCGAGCCTGACATGCCGCGACACCACGGCAAGAATTTCGTCCCGCAACAGCACCAGCAAGTCAGGCTCCCCGCGTATGCTGCGTTCATGCGCCAGCAGAATCTGCAACCGTTCCCGTGCAATAGGTGCGGTAGCGGAAGCGGGCGCGGGCGCGGACTTGCGGCCACCGAAGAACCGCAGCAGACTGGCGCTCATGCGGCCCTCCGTCCCAGCAATCGGTTCATCAAGCCCTTGCGCTCGGCCGGCACCAGCATGGTGACAGTCTCGCCCATCAGGCGACGGGCGGCGTCGGTGTAGGCGCGGGCCGGCGCACTTGCAGCGTTGTTCAAGGTGACCGGAGATCCGACGTTCGACGCCCGCAAAACGTCCTGGCTCTCGGGGATGATGCCGAGAAGCGGGGTTGCAAGGATTTCAAGAATGTCCTCGATGGTGAGCATTTCGCCGCGTGCTGCGCGCGCCGTATCATACCGGGTGATCAGCACGTGCTTCTTCACGTGTTCGCCCTTTTCGGCCTTTACGGTTTTTGAATCGAGCATCCCGATGATCCGGTCGGAGTCCCGCACCGACGAGACCTCGGGGTTGGTGATGATGACAGCCTCGTCCGCATAGCGCATCGCCAGCGTCGCCCCCCGCTCAATACCCGCCGGGCTGTCGCAGAGAATCCAATCGAACTTGGTTCGCAGCTCGGCGATGATGCTCCCGACGCCCTCGTCGGTGAGGGCTTCCTTGTCCCTGGTCTGGGACGCCGGCAGCAGCCACAAATTCTCCAGCCGCTTGTCGCGAATGAGCGCCTGCGAAAGCTTGGCAACGCCCTGCACCACATTGATGAGGTCGAACACCACCCGTCGTTCGGCCCCCATGACAAGGTCCAGGTTGCGCAGGCCGACGTCGAAGTCGACGACCACGACCTTTTCGCCGCTTTGCGCGAGCGCCGCACCGAGCGCCGCCGTGGAAGTCGTCTTTCCAACGCCGCCCTTACCCGACGTCACGACCAGGACTTTGGCCATTCTATAGCTCCTTACTCGGTTAATTCACTCGGTTAATTCAACGGTGAAATCTTCATAACGTCGCCTTCGAGCCACGCCTGGGCTGGCCCATTGCGCACGGAGGCGTCTATCTGTTCCGCAGTCTGGTAGTAGCCATCGATGGCCAGAAGCTCAGCTTCGATCTTCTGGCAATAGATTCGCGCGGCGGGATTGCCGTTGACGCCCGCCATCGCACGGCCGCGAAGCGTCCCGTAGATGTGGATCGACCCGCCGGCGACAATCTCCGCGCCGGAACTGACCGAACCGAGCACCGTCACATCGCCGTCGGCAAAAATAACCGATTGACCGGAGCGCACCGGGCTTTCGAGCAGCAGAGACGTCGGCCTCGGCCTGGCTGCGGGTTTTTCCGGTTTGTTCTGCGGAACCACACAGTGGCGTCCGCCGGTAAGCAAAGGCGGCATGCTCGTCGTAATGTGAGCCGCATCCACCCCCTCGATCCCGAGGACGCGAATGCTCCGGCTTTCGAGGCTTGTGACGAGGTGCGCGATGGCCGACTGGCTGAGGTCCACGGCGGACAGGTCAAGCACCACAGGTTTGCCGACAAAAAACCCGGGCGAGCGGGCGAGCGTCGCGTCTATTTCTTCAAGCCAGCCCACGATCGGTACGAAGGGGCAAAACACGAACGCAACGTAAGACCGGCCCCGAAGGCGCATCTGTTGACGTACCGGTTCCGCCCTTGCCACCATGATGGTCGACTTGCCTTTCTTAGCGAATGGTTAAGATGGGCGAACTTGGTTAACGATTGATTAATGAAGCCTTTCGTGACCTCACCCCCACCTCGACACCGCGAATCAGCCCGTTCGATCAACATAGTCACGGCGACAATTGTGGCGCATTTGTCGCTGAAGCCGGATTTCGGAACCAATCAGTTGCTGCCTGAGACGGCAGCTGCCAAAAACCGACCGCCTGGGAAACTAACATTCCCCTTAAAAATTGCGGTGCCGCAGAATGTTACCTCAGTTTCGTCCAGTTTCGGACCTAATAATGTCCAGTCACCGTTCCATCAAATACCGGTGACATTTTCGGGCTAAAAGCCGAAGATCGTTCCGCTACCGTTCAGGGCGGACAATTGCCGAGGGGATAAGGCAATGAAAGGGGCATGGGCGACGCGGTCTGGGGATAAGTCTCGCCGGCTGACGCGCGCTAAACCGAACGGTGCAGATCTTGCACCGCGCATTCTGATTCAAATCCTCCAATCGAACTTGGCACCTGGTTCGGACCGGTCGCGGGTTTTTCAGCGCGACGGACGTCACGGCTTGGAACATTTGTCCATTAACCAAAACAACGACAGACCCGTTATGGCGGCGCCGAACGGGTGACGGCTGTAGAATAAACAAGTAACCAAGAGTGATGAGGAGAGTAGCGTCATGAGTAGCGTAAGTAGTGAGCAGGACCATCTCAACCCGAACGATCAGTTATACTATGCACCACGCTGGTTGCGTGAACGATCCGAGCCAGTGTCCGCTTCGCCTTCCCCTGTTCCTGCGCCTGCTGCTGAAAAAAAGTCCGATAGCCTCGCGCGCGCCATTTCGCCTCCCCATTCTTTCGACGCTTTGCTCGAGGAAGCGGTTGCTGAGTCTCTTCGGCATCCGCTCGACCCCCAGGTGATGAACGAACCGCCGGGATTCGTGCGGGAACTGGATCGGCGAATGGCGATCCTCAGCGTCGCCGGCCGCTTCGCCGCAGCCATCGGCGTTTCAGCCATCGTGGCGCTGTTCTTCGTCATCATGGTTCCTGCTTCGCGGGACTATTCGCGACAGCCGGACGCCGACAATTCGTCGGTCTCCGGGTTCCTGCAGTCTTTGAAGACCGCCCTATCCCAGCCGCGTCAAAAAGACGACGACGCAAAACCCGCGCTTGCGGAGTTTCAGGCGATCCTAGCGTCACCCCCCACCGCGCCGCCGCCTGTTTCGCGCGAAGAGTCCGAAACGCTGCTTCAGCAGTTCGTGCAATGGCAGCAAAAGCCGGCGCAGCCCACAGCGCCCTGATCACGCAATCGGCTAGCCCGGTCGCGGAGATGACGACGATGTCTGACGTCTGATGATGTCTGATGTCTTGTCTAGTGAAAGCTTGATGTTGTGGAGCGTGCGATGACCCTGCGTTGGATGACGGTTGTGTTCGGTGCTTTGGTCGCTGGCGCCGGGGGCGCTGCGGCTGGTGACAAGACCGATGTGGTGCGCGATCTCGCGGGCCGCGTCGGTCCGATCGTTGGTTCGGCGCTGGCCTGCCGGGACATCTCACGGCCCCGTATTCAGGTCATCGTCGATAAGTTCACCGCTGTGATCACGGAAGCCTCGTCCAGCGAGGCGGAGCGCTCTGACCTGACGCAGTTGCTCGATCGCAGTGTCGCGGACGGCCGCAGCGCCGTGACGTCGGGCAGGATTGATTGCAGGGTGGCGGACCGCCAACTTGGCGATCTCGAACGGTCGATCGCCGGGCCCGGACCAAGTTTGGCCGCCGTGATCGCGCCGTCTTTCGCCACCGCCGCCGCCACAGCGCCAACCGCACCGGTCGCCGCCGTCGCCGGCCCCCCGGTCCGCGGCGTGTCCGATCGAGAGATCCGGTTCGGAATTGCGGGACCGTTTTCCGGCTCTTCAAAAGAGCTTGGGCGCCAGATGAAGCTCGGGATCGACGCTGCTTTCAACCGGACCAACGACGCCGGTGGCGTGGAAGGCCGGATGCTCAAGCTGATCGCGGCCGACGACGGCTTCGAGCCGACGCGCACCGCCGAGGCCATGAAGCAACTCTACGAGAAAGACCAGGTATTCGGTCTTATTGGGAATGTCGGAACGGCGACCGCAGCCGTTGCGGTGCCGTACGCGCTGGAGCGGCGGATGCTGTTCTTCGGCGGCTTCACGGGCGCGAATGTGATCCGGCATGATCCTCCCGATCGCTATGTATTCAACTATCGGGCAAGCTACGCGGAGGAAACCGACGCCGCGGTACGCTATTTTGTCAAAATGCGCCGGATCCCGCCCAGGCAGATCGCCGTTTTCGCCCAGCATGATGCCGGCGGCGATGCGGGGTTCGCAGGTGTCGCAAAGTCGTTTCGTTCGCTCGGCTTCAGCGACAGCGGCATTCTGCGGCTCAACTACGAGCGAAACACCGTCGACGTCGAGGATGCCGTCAATCAGCTGAAGGCGCAGAAGGTGCCCATCAAGGCCGTGGTCATGATTTCGGCCTATCGACCCGCCGCGAGGTTCATCGAGAAGACGCGCGACCTGTTTCCTGGAATGCTCTACAGCAACATATCGTTCGTCGGCGCCACCGCCCTTGCGGATGAATTGATGCTGCTGGGACCGCGCTATGCCTCAGGCGCAATCGTGACGCAGGTCGTGCCGTCGGTTTCCGGCTATTCAAGCATCGTTCTCGAATACAAGACTGCCATCGCCAAATATTTTCCCGGCGAGGCACCGGATTACGTGTCGCTCGAGGGCTATGTTTCGGCAAACATCCTGATCCAGGCGCTTAAGCGTTGCGGACCGCAACTCGATACCGAGAAGCTCATCGACGTCCTGGAGAATACCCGCCAGCTCGATCTGGGCCTTGGAGCCCAACTCGGTTTCGGCCGCGCCGAACACCAGGCTTCACACAAGATCTGGGGAACGGCGCTCGATGAAAGCGGCAAGTACCAGGCTATTGAACTTGAATGACACACGGCCGTCGCCCGGAACGGGCGACGGCCGTGCTGATGACGACGTGTTACATATAAAGTTTGCAGCAAGAAACGTCAGAGGGGCTAATCGCCAACAGCGCTTAAGCACCTTGGTTTTGGGAGCTTTGCGATGACCCTTCGTTGGATGATGGTTTTATCCGGTGCCTTGCTCGCTGGCACCGGGAGCGTTTCGGCTGGCGACAAGACCTACATTGTGCGCGATCTCGCCGGCCGCGTCGGACCGATTATCGGTTCGGCGTTGGCCTGCCGGGACATCGCGCGTCCCCGTATCCAGGTCATCGTCGACAAGTTCACCGCCGTGATCACGGAAAACTCGTCCAACGAGGCTGAGCGTTCCGACCTTACGCTGTTGCTCGATCGCAATGTCGCGGACGGCCGCAGCGCCGTGACAACGGGAAGGATTGACTGCGTAGCGGCAGACCGTCAGCTCGCCGATCTCGAGCGGTCGATCGCCCCCAGGTCGGCTTCACCCGCGCCACCCGCATCCTCCATCATCTCGCCATCGTCGGCGGTCGCCGCCACCGCGCCAACCGCGCCGGTCGCCGCCGTCGCCGGCCCCCCGGTCCGCGGCATAACGGACCGGGAAATCAAGTTCGGCATAGCGGCTGCCTTTACCGGCCCGACAAAAGAGCTTGGTCGCAATATGAAGCTCGGGATCGATACCGCATTCAACCGGACCAACGAGGCCGGCGGCGTGGAAGGCCGCATGCTGAAGCTGGTCTCCTCCGACGACGGCAATGATCCGTCGCGCACCCTCAATGCCATGACGCAGCTCTACGACAAGGAACAGATCTTCGGCATCATCGGGAATACCGGTACGCCCACCGGGGCCGTCGCGGTGCCATACGCGCTGGAGCGGCGGATGCTGTTCTTCGGCGCCTTCACCGGCGCCAATGTCGTCCGGCATGATCCTCCCGATCGTTATGTGTTCAACTACCGTCCGAGCTATGCCGAGGAAACCGACGCCGCGGTGCGTTACCTGGTGAAATTGCGCCGGATACCGGTCAGGCAAATCGCCGTGTTCGCGCAGCAGGACGGGTTCGGCGATTCGGGGTTCGCGGGTGTCGCAAAGGCGTTTCGCGCGCTCGGCGTCGACGACAGCGGCATTCTGCGGCTCAACTATCAGCGCAACACCGTGGACGTCGACGATGCGATCAATCAATTGAAGGCGCAAAGAGTGCCCATCAAGGCGGTGGTCATGGTTGCAACCTATCGGGTCGCCGCCAAATTCATCGAGAAGACGCACGACCTGTTTCCCGGAATGATCTACACCGACGTGTCGGCCGTCGGCGGCACCGCGCTCGCCGATGAATTGATGCTGTTGGGGCCGCGCTACGCGACCGGCGCGATCGTGACGCAAGTGGTGCCGGCGGTATCCGGCTATTCGAGCATCGTTCTCGAATACAAGGCTGCCCTGGCCAAGTACTTTCCCGGCGAGTCGCCCGATTACGTTTCGCTGGAAGGCTTCATTTCGGCCAATATTCTGATCCAGGCACTTAAGCATTGCGGGCCGCAGCTCGATACCGAAAAGCTCATCGACGTCCTGGAGAACATGCGCAATATCGATCTGGGCCTCGGAGTCCCACTCAACTTTGGCCGCGCCGAACACCAGGCTTCGCACAAGATCTGGGGAACGGCGCTGGATGACAGCGGCAAGTTCCAGGCCATCGAACTAGAATGATAGAACCATAGAACAATAGAATAATATTGGTGCAATCGCCTAGAAAGGGTCAACGCCGTGCAGATCATGCTCTCTCATAGAAATCCTCGACTCATTAAACTCACGGAATTATGCGGTGAACCTTCGTTGGACGATCCTATTAGTTAGCGCCCTGCTCGCAGGCGCTGCGCAAGCAGCGCCTGGCGACAGGAAAGATGTCGTACGCAATCTTGCGGGCCGAGTGGGGCCGATCGTCGGCTCGGCGTTGGCCTGCCGGGACGTTGCACGCCCCCGTATCCAGGTCATCGCCGACAAGTTCACGGCAGTCATCACCGAATTCTCCGCAAGCGAGGCCGAGCGCGCTGACCTGACGCAACTGCTCGATCGCAATGTCGCGGACGGTCGTGCGGGCTTCGCCGGTGTCGCAAAGGCGTTTCGCGCGCTCGGCGTCGATGACAGCGCCATTCTACGGCTCAACTATCAGTGCAACACGGTGGATGCGGACGACGCGGTCGATCAGTTGAAACTGCAGAAGCCGCCGATCGAGGCCGTGGTCATAGCCGCGGTCTATCCGGCTGCGGCCAAGTTCATCGAGAAGACGCACGACTTCTTTCCTGGAATGATTTACACCAACGTGTCGGGCGTAGGCGGCACCGCGCTCGCCGATGAATTGATACTGCCGGAACCGCGCTATGCGGCCGGCGCAATCGTGACCCAAGTGGTGCCGGCGGTATCAGGTTATTCGAGTGTGGTTCTCGAATACAAGAATGCTCTGGCCAAATATTTTCCCGGCGAGGCGCCTGACTACGTGTCGCTCGAGGGTTTCGTCTCGGCCAATATCCTGATCCAGGCGCTCAAGCGTGCCGGGCCGCAGCTCGATACCGAGAAGCTCATCGACGTCCTGGAGAACATGCGCAATCTCGATCCGGGCCTTGGAGTCCCGCTTAGTTTTGGCCGCGCCGAACACCAGGCTTCGCACAAGATCTGGGCAACGGCGATTGATGAAAACGGAAAGTACCAAGCCATTGAACTTGAATAATATCGGTGCCGTCGCCCAGAACGGGCGATCGCCACATCGACGACGGATACGTTTTGAATTGAGAAAGATGTCACAAGAACTGATCGACACAACAGCAATTTTGCACTTTGGCCTCGCGGAGGTTTTGCGATGACCGCTCGTTTGACTATCTTTTTGTTTGGTGCGCTGCTCACTGGCACGGCGGGCGCCGCTGCCGGTGACAAGACCGATGTTGTACGCGACCTCGCCGGTCGCGTCGGACCGATTGTCGGTTCGGCGTCGGCCTGCCGGGACATCGCGCGGCCCCGTGTTCAGCTCATCTCCGACAAGTTCGCCGGCGTGATCGCCGAAGCCTCGTCCAACGAGACTGAGCGCTCTGACCTTACGCTGCTGTTCGAACGCAGTATCGCTGAAGGTCGCAACGCCGTGACAGGGGGCAGAATGGATTGCAGGCTGGCGGAGCGCCAGCTCGCTGATATCGAACGCTCCATCGCCGGGTCCGCGCCAAATAGTTTGGCGGCGGTTGTTGCACCTTCCGCAGCCACCGCCACGGCACCGACCACATCGGTCACACCGATCGCCGTCGGCCCCCCGGCCCGCGGCCTAACCGATCAGGAAATCCGGTTCGGAATGGCGGCGCCGTTTTCCGGCGCGGCCAAGGAACTTGGGCGCCAGATGAAGCTCGGGATCGATACTGCCTTCAACCGGATCAACGAGGCCGGCGGCGTGGAAGGCCGGATGCTCAAGCTGGTCACGGCTGATGACGGCTATGAGCCGACGCGTACCGGCGATGCCATGAAGCAGCTCTACGAGAAAGACCAGGTCTTCGGCATCATCGGAAATGTCGGAACGCCCACCGCGGTGGTGGCCGTCCCCTATGCGCTGGAGCGGCGGATGTTGTTCTTCGGCGCTTTCACCGGCGCCAATGTGCTCCGCCACGATCCTCCCGATCGCTATGTATTCAACTATCGTGCGAGCTACGCAGAAGAGACCGACGCCACCGTGCGCTATTTGGTGAAATTGCGCCGGATACCGGTCAGGCAGATCGCCGTTTTCGCCCAGCAGGATACCTACGGGGATTCGGGCTTCGCCGGTGTCGCGAAGGCCGTGCGCGCGCTCGGCGTCAGTGACACCGCGATTGTGCGGCTCAACTACAAGCGCAACACCGTGGATGTCGACGACGCGATCAATCAGTTGAAACTGCAGAAGCCGCCAATCAAGGCGATCGTCATGGTGGCCACGTATCGGGCCGCCGCCAAGTTCATCGAAAAGACGCACGACCTCTTTCCCGGGATGATCTACACCAATGTGTCGTTCGTGGGCAGCACCGCCCTTGCCGATGAATTGATGCTGCTGGGACCGCGCTATGCCAGCGGCGTCATCGTGACGCAAGTGGTGCCGGCGGTTTCCGGCTATTCGAGCGTGGTTCTCGAATACAAGAATGCCCTCGCCAAGTACTTTGCGGGCGAGGCACCGGATTACGTGTCGCTCGAGGGCTACGTTGCGGCCAACGTTCTGATCAAGGGGCTGCAACGCGCCGGACCGCAACTCGATACCGAGAAGCTGATCGACGCCCTGGAGAACTCGCGCACTTTCGACCTGGGTCTGGGCGCCAATCTAGGTTTTGGCCGCGCCGAACACCAAGCTTCGCACAAGATCTGGGGAACGGCGATCGACGAAAACGGGAAGTACCAGGCCATCGAACTTGAATGATATCGCCCTCGGCGGCAGGGCCAGCCGTTCTCTTGGTCCTGCCGCAGCCCACGTCGAGCATCCCGGGAAAGGATCCGCCGCGTCGCGAGCGGCGGATCGACGGATTCATTCTTTTTTTGAATCGCGCTATCAATTTGGCGGCGGCGACTGGTTCCAAGGCTCGACACGCGATTAACTTGCATTGGCGCGTTGCCGGAGCCTCGTTTTCGTCCCCACGCATCAATCGTTTTTGTTCTTGCCGTATTGCAGCACCTGGACTTTCTCAAGCGTAACGAGCCCGCTGCCGATCATCTCTTCGAGCACAGGCAGCAATTCCCGGATTTTTTCTTCGCCGTCCACGATCTCAATGATCAAGGGCAAGTCCGCCGAGAGGCGCAGGATCTTTGCCGTGTGCAACAGGCTCGACTGGCCGAAGCCCATCGGTCCACGCAACACCGTGGCGCCGGCAAGATGCATCTCGCGCGCCTTCAATACGATGGCTTCATGGAGCGGACGACCGCCGAATTCATCGCTCTCGCCGATGAAAATGCGCAGCAACATCGCATCTTTCGGTATTTTCATTTTCAGGTACCTCGCAAACGATTGATGCGCGTCGCCAGCGCATGACCGATCCACACCGCCGTCAACCAGCCCGCGACGGAGACGCCTATGTTGAGCAATGCGGCCTGCAAATTGCCGGATTGCACAAGTCGCAATGTCTCGAGACTGAAAGCGGAAAACGTGGTGTAGCCTCCGCAAATTCCGACCATCACGAACTGCCTTTGCCGCGGGCTCGCGAGCAACCGGCCGTCGGGACCCGTCAGCGCGGAATAAAACCCGATGATGAAGGAGCCCGTCACATTGACGAACAATGTGCTCCAGGGAAACCCATTTCCGAGCTCGCTCGCGAACAGAACAGAAACCAGAAAGCGCGCCACGCCGCCGACCACGCTGCCCAGGGCGACGGAAATATAAGAACCCGCCCTGTCCCAGATGGTTTGCCACCAGGTTGGACGGCGCGGATGAGAAGGCGGATGTTTCGTTGCCTGTTTGTCTGCCTTGGAGGTCGGTGAGGTACTGTCTTGCATGGCAGAGCCGTCCTTCACCCGAAAACGTGGGAGCCAGCCGCAAAGCCAGCGGTGACGGCAGCGAGACAGAAAATCAGCGAAAGCAGCAAATTCCCGGATGCACGTGCCAATTCGCCGTCACGCGCCAGAGCCAAGGTCTGAAGGCTAAAGGAGGACACGGTCGTGTAGCATCCAAGGAAGCCGGTCACGGCGAATTGCCAGGGCCTCACCGCGGCGAGCGCCCCATGGCCAGCCGCCGATGCGGCCAGAACGCCAATGACGAAGGCACCACTCACATTGATGACCATTGTTCCCCAGGGAAATGTCTCGCCCACGCGCCGCGCCACGAAACCGGAGAGCCAGAATCTCGCAATGCCGCCGAACACGCTGCCAAGCGCAACCCAGACTGCTCCATCAAGTGTATCCACCGCACGCCTCGACTTCTCTTCGCTCCTCCAGGCGGCTCAGATCGAGCGCCGGTGAGCCAATCATCGCTTCTGCGCCCCGGCACTCAAACCACGTCCACCCGTCGGCACACCATCTCTGGTTGGCAAACAACACAGCAACCTTACTTCGCGTGGAGATGGCCAAGGAGCCTGAGCGGGTGCATCGCCATGGCCTAACCCCCGCATTCTCGACACGGCAGGAGTCATCAGCCCTTACAGGCGGTTTTGGGGAACCCCATCCCCTTGGACAAGGGAATACTAGACGATGTCAAACCGGGGATCAATATCGACCGACGGCACCCGGCCCTTCTTGGCCGGCAGCATCACAGCGGCGGATCGACCGCTTCGTCGTATTCTTTTTTGAATCGCGCGATCAATTCGGCGGCGGGCAGGATTTTGCCGACGCTGCCGACGCCCTGGCCGCTGCCCCAGATTTCCTTCCAGGCTTTCGGCTTGGCGCGCTCGCCCGATGCGTCGGTGCCGAAGCTCATTTTCGACGCGTCGGACTCCGGAAGGTTGTCGGGATCCATCCCGGCCGCGACGATCGACGGCTTCAGGTAGTTGCCGTGCACGCCGGTGAACAGATTTGAATAGACGATATCTTCCGCTGATGACGTGGTGATCATCTGCTTGTAGCCCTCCACCGCGTTGGCTTCCGCGGTAGCGATAAAGGCCGAGCCGATATAGGCAAAGTCGGCGCCGAGTATCCGCGCCGCGCGGATGGCGCGGCCGTTGGCGATCGCGCCCGACAGCGCGATCGGCCCGTCGAACCATTGGCGGGTCTCTGCCACGAACGCCAACGGCGATATCTCGCCGGCATGGCCGCCCGCGCCGGCCGATACCAGGATCAGACCGTCCGCGCCCTTCTCGATCGCCTTGTGCGCGAATTTCTGGTTGATCACGTCATGAAAAACGATGCCACCCCAGCGATGCGCGGCCTGATTGAGTTCTTCGCGCGCGCCGAGCGAGGTGATGACCATCGGCACCTTGTGCTTCTCGCAAAGCGCGAGATCCTGATCGAGCCGGTTGTTCGAGCGGTGCACGATCTGGTTAACCGCGAACGGCGCCGACAGCCGGTCGGGATGCGCCTTGTCGTATGCGGCGAGCTCTTGCTTGATCCGCGCCAGCCACTCGTCGAGCAGCGCCGGGGGACGCGCGTTCAGCGCCGGAAACGATCCGACGATACCCGCCTTGCACTGCGCGATCACGAGATCGGGCACGGAAATAATGAACAGCGGCGCACCGATCACTGGTAACGACAGACGGCCCTTGAACAAGCCAGGCATGGACATTCCGAAAAATCCTTATGGTCATTCAGCGCAAGATTCGTGGCAAACGCGATGCGTCGATCTAAAGATGCCAGACATCATACCAACAAGGCAATCATGCCGAGGAGGCCAGCCGGCCACAGCCCGATCCGAGCGCTACTGGCACAGCGCGCGGATAACGTAATTTTCGGTCCGGCAGTCGCCCGGTCCGCGCTTGTAGCCCGGCAGGTACACCTTTGCCGAGCATTTCTCGGCCGCGTCGATGTCGAGGCTCTTGCCCTCCTTGAAGCCCTTGGCCTGACAGAGCTTGTCGGCGCCATCCTTGCAATTCGGCGCGCCGTTGGCCGCCACGGGACATCCCATGCGCCCCGTCACCATCGACGATGGTTTGGCCAGGCTCGTCAGGCCGTCGCCCGCATCCCTGGCGCGCGCGTTCAAATCCTCGATGGTTTGCTGAGGGGTTTTCAGGGGAGGAAGGATCGACAGGGTTTTCTCGAAAAATTTCCCCATTTCGTTGATCAGGCCGGGATTCTCTTCGCGCTCCGGCGGAGCGGATGACGGCGCAGGCTCGCCTTGCACGGGCTCAGGCCGATCAGGCGCAGCTTGCTGGGCCGGCGTCTGGACGCCAAGAGAATATCGCGGCGAAGACGGCGGCGGCGTTTGCGGCCACCCGACGCCCGCGTCGATCATCAACATCAACATCGACACGCCCGCGATCGCGACCCGCGTCCTGGATAGCGCGATAAGGCTGATGGTTCGATCAGGCATGACGTCGAGCGTAACCTGAAGTAGCAAGCCGGCTAAGCACTTCACCGGGGCTTGTCAGATCATTCGAAATGCAACGATAAAACCCAGCACCAGCACGCCCACCGCCAGCCCGACCCACAACCCCAGATGTTTCTCGATCCTGATCCGGATCCATTCGCCGTAGCGGTTGAGAAGAATGGCGACCACGAAAAAACGCCCGCCACGCGCAATCACCGACAATGCGACGAACAGCCAGATGTTGTAATTGGCAAAACCGGAGGTGATGGTGACGAGCTTGTAGGGGATCGGCGTCAGACCCTTCAGCAGGATGATCCACGCGCCATATTCGGCATAGCCGGCGCGGAAGGCCTCGACCTTGCCTCCAAGACCGTAAAACTGGATCAGCCAATGTCCGATCGAATCATACAGCAGCGCGCCGATGGCATAGCCGAGAATGCCGCCCAGCACCGAGGTCGCCGTGCAGACCGAGGCATAGAGCCACGCCCGCTCAGGCCGCGCCAGCGACATCGGAATCAGCATCACATCCGGCGGCACCGGAAAGAACGAACTTTCCGCGAACGCCACCGCTCCCAAAATCCACAGCGCGTATGGCTTGTGCGCGGCGTCAATACACCAATTGTAAATCCGTCTCAGCATGGCGCGATGAACCACCATGGAGCGGATTTGTCCATGGCGGGAAATGCCGATTGAAGGCGGTTTAGTGTCGCTTGCGCAGGCTGCGGCCTTCGAGCGCGACAATTCGTCGCCGGACGGCTGGGGCGGGGGCCGCCTTCGGCAGCTTGACCACGGATTTCGGCAGCTTCTCGGCGATTCCGAGCAGATGTTCGCGCCGCTCCATTTCGCGCCACACGTCCTCGGGGCGCACGCCGGCCGACGCCCATAAAACGGTGAGATTGTA
>Ga0209863_10000469_pt1 | contig 20313 bp, 14 predicted proteins | sample OrgsoiDNA2013046_FD_185796 | JGI IMG/M metagenome (GOLD analysis project Ga0209863, IMG submission 185796) | Permafrost soil microbial communities from the Arctic, to analyse light accelerated degradation of dissolved organic matter (DOM) -... | ecosystem: Environmental > Terrestrial > Soil >...
CGCACGGGAACAAGGATTCGAACCCTGATCAAAGGTTTTGGAGACCTCTATTCTAACCGTTGAACTATTCCCGTAGAAAGCTAAAAGCTATCCCGCTTGACCGAGACAGCTTTTAGTTCTTGCAAATATAATAAAATCTGATTGTTCTTCCAGCCGAAGCCGGGGTCAGTTTATTTCAGGATTTCAGTTACCTGTCCCGCGCCTACTGTACGTCCACCTTCGCGGATCGCGAATTTCAAGCCTTTCTCCATCGCAATTGGCTGAATCAGCTTAACGGTTAAAGCGCTGTTATCACCAGGCATAACCATTTCTGTTCCTGCCGGCAGTTCAACTTCTCCCGTAACATCTGTCGTGCGGAAGTAAAACTGCGGACGATATTTATTGAAGAAAGGGGTATGACGCCCGCCTTCTTCCTTGCTCAAAACGTATACTTCGCATTTAAATTCAGTATGAGGGGTAATGGATCCTGGTTTGCAAAGCACCATCCCCCGGCGGATCTGGTTCTTTTCAATACCGCGCAGGAGCAGACCCGCATTATCACCCGCTTCCCCTGCATCCAGGAGTTTGCGGAACATTTCCACGCCCGTGACAGTTGAAGCAAGCGGAGCTTCCATCAATCCCACGATTTCAATGGCCTCACCGACTTTAATACGGCCTCTTTCGATGCGTCCGGTGGCAACAGTTCCACGACCGGTGATCGAGAAAACATCTTCTACTGACATCAGGAAAGGCTGGTCAACGGGGCGGGGCGGTAATGGGATATAGCTGTCTACAGCCTCCATCAGTTCGTCAATGGCCTTGATCCATTTTGTTTCACCGGCCAGTGCGCCTGTGGCGGAACCCTGAATGATGGGCGTATTGTCGCCATCAAAACCGTAGAAAGTAAGCAGTTCGCGGATTTCCATTTCCACGAGTTCCAGTAATTCCGGATCGTCTACGAGGTCCACTTTATTCATAAAAACAACCATGCGCGGAACGCCAACCTGGCGGGCAAGCAGGATATGTTCTTTTGTCTGGGGCATCGGACCGTCTGTAGCCGCCACCACGAGGATAGCGCCATCCATCTGGGCCGCACCGGTAATCATATTTTTTACATAGTCAGCATGACCCGGGCAATCCACGTGTGCATAGTGACGGTTGACCGTCTGATATTCCACGTGTGCCGTATTGATGGTGATTCCGCGCTCTTTTTCTTCCGGAGCCGCATCGATTTCATCATACTTTTTTGCCGTTGCCAGTCCTCTTGTAGATAAAATAGTTGTAATGGCAGCAGTCAAAGTGGTTTTACCGTGGTCAATATGACCAATGGTTCCAACGTTAACGTGGGGCTTATCCCTTTTGAAGGTCTCTTTTGACATTGGTATCTGGTTTTAAATTGTGTTTTTAAATAATTGATGCTATTTTCTTAAACCTGCTTTTCTTTTTTCCATTCAACCACTCTAACCAAAGAGCCGTTGAAGAGAATTGAACTCTTGACCTCTTCCTTACCAAGGAAGTGCTCTACCACTGAGCTACAACGGCATGATCTGCGTCATAGCTTCGGCAGAAATATGACCCGCCTTCGTCTCGGTCAGCCAAGACGGGTAAGAGCGGAAGACGAGGTTCGAACCCGCGACCTACAGCTTGGAAGGCTGTCGCTCTACCAACTGAGCTACTTCCGCATTTAAATTTGAGAATTTGGAAATTTGAAAATTTGGAAATGGAACTCATTTCAAATTCAATCTTCTGATTCTCTATAACAAAGAACTTATTTATCCGGGAACTCTATTTTCAAATTTTCAAATTCCCAAATTTTCAAATTGGCCGCCTTCAGCAGGGCCTGTGGGCAAGGATGGATTCGAACCACCGAACTCCGAAGAGAACAGATTTACAGTCTGTTGTCGTTGGCCACTTGACTACTTGCCCCGATAGTATCCATTTCCTGCCTGGCAAGAACGTCTCCATTCCGGAATCCGTATCGGCATAGCCGATGCCAGTTGAGCCAGAGAAGGGAATCGAACCCCCGACCAGCTGATTACAAATCAGCTGCTCTACCATCTGAGCTACTCTGGCATGATTTCGTTAATTATTTGGATCTGACCATTTTACAAAGAACTAAATGAGACGGAATTACCCGCCTGTTTTTTTGGGAAGGCAAAGGTAAGCGAATTTGTTAAATGGAAAAATTTTGAAGTATTATTTATCGGGAATGCTTCAGATATCCGAAATGCTTCAGATTCATCTATCCGTCAGAAAACTTCTACACGAAAAAAACCCCCGTAGGGGTCTTTGGCTAGGCTGCCTGTTTATCTTTCTTTCTTTTGATCAGATTGATCAGCGATCCCATGGCTTTATCGAAGGATTCTTCGAATGATTTAGAGGAACATTTTACAAAATAATCCTGTCGCGGTACGTGCACTTTGATCTCTGCAATTTTGTCTTTGATGGTGTGAACTACGTTGTCCAGCTTGAGATAAACTTCTACTTTGACTATTCTGTCGTGGAACGTATCAAGTCTTAATAATTTTTTGTTTACATAATCAACCAGTTTGTTGTCAGCTTCGAAATGTACTGTCTGAATGTTTACGTTCATAGCTTCTCTTTTTAACAATGAATCAATAAATACAAGAGCATTTTTTTACATGCGTTTTTTATTCGCCTGCATATTGAAATTAGCTCCTAGAATGAATTTTTCCAAATATTTAAACCTATAAATTCCCGGTATTTTCAACGGCCCCTCAACCCCTCGGATGGTTTTTTTTGTGTACTTCCCGGAGCTTTTCTATACTGTTATGCGTGTACAATTGAGTGGCGGCCAGACTGGAATGTCCCAACAGTTCTTTAACGGCGTTCAGATCGGCCCCATGGTTCATCAGGTGGGTGGCAAAGCTATGGCGAAGAACGTGCGGGCTTTTTTTATCTATCGTTGTAACCCGGGAAAGCCATTTTTTGACGGCCAGGTAAGCATATTTCACGTAAAGGGCCTTTCCCCGTTCATTAACCAGCAGGGTTTCGGAAGCATTCAGGCCGGAACCGGACTGTTTTTCACGTTGATAGTGACCAATTTCTTCAACCAGTGAAGCGCTCAGGGGGATTATTCTTTCCTTATTTCCTTTCCCCAGTACCCGGATGGAAGCCGCGGCCATATCCAATTGACTGTTCTTCAGGGTTACCAGTTCAGTCAGGCGGACCCCGGTATTATAAAACATCCGGATCAACAGGCGATCCGTTTTACCCAGCCAGTTGTCGGGGAACTCAACATGATCCTGGAGCAACTGCAAATCCTTCTCTTCCACATAAACGGGCAGCCTTTTTCCGGATTTCGGACTGTTTATGCCCACCATCGGCGATTTTTCCAGTAAACCGGTTCGCAACTGGTATTTAAAAAAGGATTTCAGGGATGAAATCTTCCTGTTTATCGATTTGGAGGTGATTTTATGTTCTTTCAGGCTGGCCAGCCAGGAACGGATAAAAGGGGTCGAAATGCCCGGAAGGGGCGTTGCACCAAATGCTGATTCCAGGTAACCAAAAAACTGATCCAGGTCATCGGAGTATGCCCGGACCGTATGGGCTGAATACCTTTTCTCAAATTTTAAATAATCAATAAAAGGCTGACTGAAGCTATGCAATGGCGGGTGGTTGGTTCTCTATAAAAGTAAAAAGTAAAAAGTAAAAAATAAAAAAGCCTTTCAGGAACTCCTGAAAGGCCATACGATTAATGAGTTGAGACGGGTTTATTGGTCAAACTTGCCCGTAGCCAGCTGTTGTTTGTAAACCGCTTTTAACACTTCGCCCCTTCTTTTGATGGAAGGCTTGGTGAAAGACTGGCGGCTGCGCAGCTGAATCAGGACCTTGGCTTTTTCAAATTTCTTCTTGTACTTTTTTAAAGCCTTGTCAATATTTTCACAATCCTTGGAATCGATAATCAACATATTGGGTTCTCCTTTTTAAAATGAATTTCGGTTTGCAAAGATAAGAAGATTTTTAAAATAAATGAATAAAAGGGTGGAAAATCCGATTTTTACTGCATGTTCACCGGAATCATTGAGACTACAGGTATAGTTTCTTCCATTTCGTCGGAGGGTTCCAATAAAACCTTCCATATTTCCTCCTCCCTGGCATCCCAGGTCCGGGTTGACCAGAGCCTTTCCCACGACGGGGTCTGCCTGACGGTCGAATCCGTAACCGCCGAACAATATGAGGTTACTGCGATCGCAGAAACCCTTTCTAAAACCTGCTTATCACACTGGAAACCGGGTATATCAGTTAACCTGGAAAGATGCCTTCAGATGAATGGCCGGCTCGACGGACATATCGTACAGGGGCATGTGGATACCACGGCAAGATGTACGGACCGGCAGAACCTTGGAGGAAGCTGGGTATTCCGGTTCGAGTTCCCCGGATCTTTCAGGAACCTAATTATAGAAAAGGGATCCATTGCCGTAAATGGAGTCAGTCTGACCTGTTTTGATGTTACCGACAACGAATTTTCTGTCGCCATCATTCCTTATACTTTCGAAAATACCAATATCCGGGATCTGGTTCCGGATTCTTTGGTGAATATCGAATTCGACCTGATTGGAAAATATGTTCAGCGGATGATAAACATAACACAACATTAAATTGATCAATGATATATAATTGAATCCATTTTCAAAGAAAGTTTCTTGGCGCCAATTTCATTTAAATGATCTGCATCGTAATAGTCATCTGCCTTATATAAAGAATCGTTCAGCATATCGAAAAAATACACATTACTATAGATAGCAGCAAGATGTTTACAGGTGTTTAGTGTGATTTTTAATTGTTCGGAATCTATTTTTGAGGTATATCCGCTATACCCAGGAGGAATGAATAGAATGACTTTTATCTTTCTTGTATAACAGGATGAAATTATTTTTTCAAGCGAGCGCTTTTCCTCAGGTAAATCTCTAGAGTCGTCGATTTTATGCACTCGCACTGTTTTCGACACAGTTTCATTCAGGTCATGCTTAACTTTTGAGCTATAATTGCTGCCCCATCCCAGTTCTGAGGACGTGACAGCAGTTTCATGGTCGATATAATAGGAAATCAACCTATGCCGGTTTATTGAAAAGGGAAGGCTCAGTATTTCAGAATAATCAGCAATATTGTTTGACACATTAATCTTATAATAAATGGCATAATTTTTTAACCTCCAGTTGTCTTTTGAATTCTTCAGTTTATAAAAGAAGCTCATGTCGGAAATGGGAATTATAAGACATTTCAGTTTTGTAAGCATGTTTTCATATTTGAAAAATATTTTTTCATCGAGATCGAGTGTTTGAGCTACTTGCGCGCCGTTAAAGGTCTTACTTCTGAAAAACGCAGGATCCAGATCATAATAAGCATGTGAATTTCCCAAAATTAAAGTCTCTATCTCTGTAGCATGGAACTCATAGGAATGCACCTTCAATTTATAATCATTGGGTATTCTTCTCAACAACCATTCGGCAAGTATCACCATAAGCAGAACCGGAAGTGTCCAAGCGCATATTCTTTTTATAAATTGCTTCATATTAAAATTGAGAATAAATAAAATCAATATGTACTTCTGAGCCACAAAGAAAAATCGCGAGAGTAATGGCGTAATAAATCCCTATTCTAAGCATACTGCTTTTCATAGAGTCTAATTGCATTTCATGTTTCTTATTTCTCTGGATCCATTCAACCGACATCATGATCAGGATAAAAAATAACGTGACAATCGCCCTCAAATAGCCGGTATGATCAGGAAAAACAGGAGCAGAAAATATGGAAAAAGAGAAAAGACCAGCTATATAGTGAAAAGCCTGGCGAATGTTTTCAGCGCCAAAAACTATTATAGTTATCATAGCCAGAACAAAAACGCCGGCCATCTTGAAAATGTCTTTTACTTCAGGGTAAAGTTGGCTACTCTTGCTAACCTCTTCACGATTGATTTTTCCCGCAAGCAAAACCGGAATGAAATAAAGCCCGTGAAGTAGCCCAAATACAATAAAAGTGTATTTTGCGCCATGCCACAAGCCGATGATTAAAAAAGTTATGATAATGGAAAAAATCAACCCCGGTTTTTCAAATTTTCTTAACGTAAATGACAGAGGATAAAAAACATATCGCATCATCCAGGATGAAAGCGAAATATTCCATCTTTTCCAATATTCACTGATATTGGTGGCAAAAAAGGGAGAGGCAAAGTTCCTCATCAATTGTATTCCAAAAAGTTTCGAAATGCCTATGGCCATATTTGAATATCCTGAAAAGTCAGCGTAAACCTGGAAAAGATAAAAAAAAGCGCCGGTCAACAAGGTGCTGGCCGGTAAATGCATATAGTTATCGAATATAGGTCTGGCTATAGAAGCGCAGTTATCTGCTATAACCAATTTTACAAAAAATCCCCAAAGAATTTGCCTGAGACCATCGACCGCGCAATGATATTTGAATTCCCTTTTCTTCTCAATCTGGCCAAGAAAATGTTCAGCAGGTTCTATTGGGCCAGCTGTCATTTTTGGAAAATAGGATATGAATGTCGTAAAGGTTAGCAAATCACAGCAAGGGCTTATACGATCATTGTATACATCAATGATGTATCCAATTGCCTGAAAGGTATAAAAGCTAATGCCTATCGGTAAAATAATATGTAAAGAATCGTACGAATTCCCATTTATACCGAGCATACTTGTAATTCCTGCATAGAAAAAACCTGAAAATTTAAAGTATGCCAGTACGCCAATGTTAATGATCAATCCTGTTAACAAGAAATACGGCCTTTCGTTCATTGTGTTCCTGGCAATGAGCCGCGCTGTATAAAAATTAAAAAGTATGGAGAAAATCAATATAAATAGAAGATGCCAGTCAGCCATGCCATAAAAAATCAGACTGGAAACGGATAATAGTATATTTTGAGATTTGGCAGATTCTTGAAAAACAGACCAGTATAAAATGAAAACGATAGTTAGAAAAATCAAAAAACCGAAAGAAAGTAGCATCATATAGACTTATGATTTCTGTTGGATTAAATCGATCAAAGCGTCCAGGTTTTCAAGTTTACTAAGTTCTCTTAATTTAAAAATCACATTAAATTCTTTTTCTACCTTAGATATGATGACCATGTGGCTAAGAGAATCCCAACCAGGCACATCCGCCGCAGTCATATTTTCTTTCATTTCAAAATTATCCAAATGGAGGATGTCAATCAATATGCCTTGAACCGTTCGGCTGATTTCTTTTCTATCCATATTACAATACTTTATTTTCAAAATCATCAGACTGAAGGACACCATCATGCAATCTTATGATTACTTGATCTCCGACATAATAAATTCCAGTTAAGGGAAATTCATCCATTAATTTATTTTCGGTCTGACGATCAGGAATAACAGAGGTCCACAACGTCAATCCATTGTGATAAGCACCTCCATATGGCTTGGACACGGCTCTTATAAGATTGTAAATTTCAAGTTTAGTTTTTCTGAAATCTATTTCCATATCTGAACGTTTTAATCGTCCATACCACGACGCCTGTGTGGGATCTTGTTTGATCCGGGTAACTTCGTTTTTTTCAATTAACTCTACTGCCTGTAAAATTAAATATTTGTAAATCGAAAGCATTTTTATTTGAAGTTCAAATATCGAAGTATTCTCATCCAATGAGATTTTCTCTTGCAAGATGATATCTCCCGTATCGGGTTTTTCGTCAATAAAATGAATTGTAACTCCGGTTACCTTGTCTCCTTGCAATAGTGCCTGATGATGGGGAGACAATCCCCTGTATTTAGGCAACAGCGAAGGATGTATATTTATCGCACCCTTTTTAGCCAACGCGTAGACTTCTTTTAATAGTATTACTTTTATATGGACCGAAATTATCAAATCAGGTTTAATTTCAATCAGCCGATCTGTTATTTCGAAAGCATTTACATTTTTGACACGGAGGAAGGGGATATTATTTTTGTTGGCTGTTTGTTCGAGACCTTTGTATACTGTTGATCCATGATATAGCGGACAAATAACAGCCGATATGACGTGTTTGCCTTTAATAAGGGATTGTAAAACAGTTGCGGTGAAAATATCTTCACCAAAAAGTATAATATTCATTTTTATAAAAACCTTTTTAACAATTCTTGTCTGTCCGTTTTGTCGTGTTTAGTTAGCGGGAATACGCTTTCGAACCTCACGCAGACAGGAATCATATAGGAAGGTAATTTTTCCTTAAGATATTTAACCAGATTGTGAATATCGAATTCCTTGCTTTCAATAAATAACCCTATTTCCAAATTTCCCAAATTGTTCTTGTAGGCTATTGCCACGACATTTGTTTCAACCAGATATATTCTGGCGTGAAATTCAATTTCCGATAGTTCGACTCTGAAACCATTTATTTTAATCTGGGAATCCACTCTTCCTACATACATGATATCCCCTTCTGGGCCAATAAAACAAAGATCTCCCGTTTTATAGAACCGTTCCGATTCTATACAAAGTTGCATTTCAAAGAAAGATGTTTCATTTTTAACAGTGTCCTGTAGATAGCCGGGCGTTATTTGGTTACCAGATAGACATAACTCGCCTGTTTCACCATCATTCACAGTATGATTTTTTTCATTTACAATAATTGCATGTGTACCTTCCATCGGTTTACCGATTGAAAGTATCCCGTTTTGGGTTTTATTGACGCCGTTGCGGTCGAACGCGTAATAGCTGCAAAAAATAGTAGCCTCGGACGGCCCGTAAACATTCAGTATTTCTGCTGTTGGAACGCACAAACTCCACTTTTCCGTAATATCAAGGGGTAATGCTTCTCCGCAAAACAAACTATATCTCAAATCCCTGTTATTTATTTCACTAAAATAAGGACCTAGATAGCGTATCAGAGTAGGAATCATCAGAGCGACTGTAAGATGATAGTCATCAAATAATTTGAAAATGTAATTGTATTTGATTTGTTTTTGAGGGATAGTATAAATGCAGGCGCCCTGAAGCAACGGCACCAAATAAGAAAATATTGACAAATCAAAAGTCAGATCAAACATCTGAAGCCATCTGTCATTTTCGTCAGTTTGAAGTCCGATCCGAAAAAATGAATCTATAAATTCAGAAAGGTTATTTCTTGTAATTGGAACTCCTTTCGGAATTCCGGTGGTTCCGGAAGTAAAAAGGATATAAGCAATCGCCTCCCTGGATATGGTTTTTGGTTGAAGATTTAAAAAGGCAGATGGAAGTCTTTTGCTTTTGATATTGAGAAATTCCGGAAAGTTGACCGTTGCTGAAGAATCAATTATCAATTTTATACCTGCCTGTCGGATCATGTGTTCAGTCCTTTCTGTTGGCAATTGTGGGCTGAGAGGAACATAATAATTGCCTTCCATCCAAATTGCTAGAATGCTGGCATACGTTTCAAGATCATCATTGGCAACAAGACCAATTGCTTGACCGGGTATATTTGAATTCCTATTTATAAGAATTCTAATTCCGGAAATTTTTTCAGCCAGATCATGATAGGAAAAGTAAGAACCGTTTATGCAAAATGCTTTGTTATCGCGATACTTTTCAATAGCTTCACCCAGGCGTTCAAACAGTAGCATTAGCGGTGATTTAATTGGACAAAATTAAAAATCAGTTAAGGTACAAGAATAAATAATGGATTAATGGATAAAATTAGACCTATATAATCTAATTGTGATGTGGTGCGTATTTCAGGTGATTCTGATATTTTTTGAAGCATATGGATGTACGTGGAATCATCTGACAATCAAATATTGCTAATTTAATGACCAACTAGCTTTAGCATGACCGATCGTTTGAAGATAAAAGTTTCTGCATGCTGTATTTAATACTCTTCTATTTCGGGATTACTTGTATTTGCCTATGGGCCGGAATTCTTGTCTATAGCTGTATTGACCGGGAGAGGACAACGGAAAGATCTCTCGTCCATTATCTGATTACCGGCCTGATTTTGATTACCGTAATGGGTCAGTGGATCGTCTTATTTTTTCCGATCCGTTTTTATTCTCTGCTTTTTATTTTATGCCTGGTTCTCCTGCTAACCGGAATTCGCAGGGAACGGATGATCATCCTATTTAAACGTTGTTTCGCAGCCGGGGAGAAAAATATTTTGTTTATTGGAAGTTTGTTTTTTTTAGGCCTGATGATTCTGGTTCTGAATGCCGGCCCCTTCATGATGGATGATACGGATAGTTATCATATTCAAATGGTGAAATGGATCCAGGAGTATGGCTCTGTACCCGGGATTGCAAATCTTCACTTGAGATTTGGTTTTAACAGTTCCTGGTTTGTTTCAATCGCCCTCTTTTGTTTTCCGGGTTTTGGACTGAACAGTTATGGTACACTGAATGGATTGCTTTCGGCGTGGTTATGTTTTTACCTGCTGGAAAATATTATCCTTTCGATCAAGGGCAATCCGGCGAAATCCAATGCTTTTTCCATCGCCTGTATGGTCTTATTCTTCCTCTGTCTGTTGAATTGGCCGATGATCCGGGGATCTGCTGCAAGCACGAATTATGATTTTATAAGCACCTGCTGTATCATCATCCTGTTTGTCGATTTATCTGTTGGCCAAAAAGAAATGCCGGCAGAATGGCTCCTTTGGCCCGCCTATCTGTGTTCCGTCCGGTTAATGAATTTCCCTCTTTTGATTTTGAGCCTACTATATCTATTCCAATTTTTTAAAACGGGTTCTTACAGAAAAGTATTTTTAGGATTTTTTACAGCCGGGTTCATTATTATTCCTTTTCTTGTCCGGAACATTATTATATCCGGCTATCCGTTTTTCCCGGTTTATCAGCTGGATTTGTTTTCATTTGACTGGAAGGCTGATAAAATGAAATTGATGGAAATATCGCGGTATATAAAATATTTCAACCGGGTCAATCCAATGTTTCAATCGCTGGCAGTGACAGAAAAACTGGGTTTTCCAAACTGGGGGATGAGTTGGTATACCCATCTTTTTCGTTTTGATCGCCTGATCCTCACGCTTTCATCTTTCGGATATCTTATCCTGATTCTGCGGTTAAAACAAACAAGGAACCATCTTTACAGGATTTTCCTTGCCGTGATGATTTGCCAGCTGATTTTATGGTTCTTTGTTGGTCCTGACCCGAGATTTGCATATGGACCTCTTCTTTTTGGAATATTTGCCGCGATAACGGGATTTACATTTTTAAAGGACACTTGGTCCGGATTCATGAGGTACTCCCTGATATTAACCAGTTCTTTTGTTTTTACTTATACGCTTTTAAAAATCATCCGGGACCCCGGGTACCGGAATTTCTTAACCCCGCATCCTATTCCGGTTCCAGCGGTACGAACGATTGTTATTGACCATATACAAATGCATATTCCTGAACGGATATTAAATAACTGGAATCCGCGTTGCTACGATATTGAATTGCCCTGTCTTTACCGGATGGATCCCAGGCTCGAAGCCAGGGGCGAAAAAATTTCTGACGGGTTCAGGTTGAAAAACGGGATTATGTCAACAGACGGGGAATATAAAATAACCGAATAGCCACATGATATTTGAATTGATATCCTGGATATATATTTCTTTGATCTGCCTGATCTGGGGAAACCGGATACTAAAAGTATTTTTTGGAATAAACGAGGTCACGACTATTGATTTTCCCGTGGTTTGTTTTATCGGCATGTCCGCCATTGGGATCATTTCCTACTATCTTTCGCTTTTTATACCCTTGTTCCCAGCCGTTAAACTGGCCCTGCAGATTCCCGCCCTGTTGATTTTACTAAAACCGGCTAACCGGGAGGAGATCATTTACCAGTGGATAAAGCCTTTTATGAATCTTCCCAAGCTGGATGCGGTTTTCCTGTTTGCTGCCTGCCTGATGGTTATGTTTTTATGCACTGCGCCCATCATTCACCCGGATACCCTGAACTATCATTTTTTTTCTATCCGGATTTTTGATCGCTATGGATCGATTCCCGGATTAGCAAACCTGCGGGTTGATCTTGGTTTTCAGAGTATGTGGTTTGCCGCAATGGCTTTTTTTGATTTTTCTCTTTTTGGGGGTGCCCCCTGGTTTCCTTTGAATGGTTGTGTTATGGGATGGGTCATTATTTTCCTGATTTCAAAAGGATCCGGAAGAAAAAATATTTTTTCTGTTTCCGGAATTTCTAAAATATGGTATTTGCTTTTGATTCTTTTTTCGGTTTTATCCTGGACCCAGATCAGGTTAACCGCTTCATCATTAAGTCCCGACTTCATAGCTACTATCTCTGTGCTTCTTGCGTTTTATTTTTATACAGGGAAACAGGAAAATATACCAGGGGATAAATCGGACCTGATGGCCGCCCTGTTTGCGATCATCGCTGTATCAATCAAACTTTCGGTCGTCCTGGTATTATTTATTCCGTTGCTGATCACCGGCCGTGAATTTATCAGGGGTAGATTTTTGCCTGCATTTCGCGTGTGTTTATTGGCAGGTATATTAATGGCTCCCATCATCATTAGAAATATTATTTCCAGCGGTTATCCTTTTTATCCATCTGCTTTCGCGGCGTTATATCCGGTCGATTGGAAGATAGATGAATCATTGATTTTAAGACTTCAACAGTATATCACGGCATATGCCCGATATCCTGTTATAATGGTCAATGCGATAAGTGAATACAACAGCCCATTTTCGGAGTGGATCCCCGTTTGGTGGAGACATCTTTATGCCATTGATAAAGCCATCCTGCTATTCATTGTAACGGGAATAATTTTAGATCTTATATTTCTTAGAAATTGGATGAGAAGCCTGACCCGGAGGGATCTCATGGCATTTTTGATTGCTCTTGCGGGGACCCTGATTTGGTTTTTGAAGGCCCCCGATCCGCGATTTGGAACGGGATTTTTACTTCCGCTTATTTATTTCCTATACGCACCATTTTTCAGAATTGCCGGTCGGGTGGATGATAATTATGTAAGAGGTTTTGTTGTCTGGATAAAAAGTATTTCTGCTTTTTGTATATTCCTCTATATAGGTTACCGGGCTATTTATTTTTTTCACCCCAGTCAGTTGATTTATCCGGAGGGGATTAAAAATCTATCCGTCATTCAGCCTGATTGTGCTGACCGCATTAAGGAAACGATCCTCAATGACACGGTTCCACCGGTCCGGCTACCTGACAGCTGCCGGTATTTCAGATTTCGCGGGGCGACCATAAAACAGGGATTTAAACCCGCCCGTTAATTATTTCATAAGGAACATTTTACCGTATCCTTTGTTAAAATACTGGTCCGTATTATCGGATTGGGATGTGTATTTATCCAGCGATTTTCCGTTCAGGTTGGTCACCACATGATAGAGGTAGACGCCGTTTGCCAGGCGTTGGTGGTACATATCCGTTCCGTCCCATTTGAATTCTGTGATGTTCCGGCCGACATGCAGTGGCCCCAGTTCATCCTTGGTAATTTCTCTTACTACTTTTCCCGTAATGGTCAGTATCTGGATTTTTATATTCTGAGGAACATCGCTTCCTGTAATCGTGAACACAAAGGCAGTGGATGTCGTAAAAGGATTTGGATAATTGAGCATATTCGAAATCATGGCCTTCGTAATAATTTTAAACGTCACCTGGTATTGTATGGTGCCCGAAGCGTTTCCGCTTTTATCGGAACCGGTTACCATCAGGGTATAGTTGTCTCCCTGGGGATTTATCTGGTTTGTAAAGACCGGACTGAATTCCACACTGGCTGTATTGTCCGCACTGCTGGTTGCCGGTGTGAACCGCAGGGTATCGGTATTGAAATAATAAGGATGAACTGACCCGTCAGGATATCTCAACTGTACCTTCAAAACGGATGTGTCATTGAGGAGAAGAAACTTGGCTTCATCCTTTAATTTGATCAGGATATGCGGTTTTGAAGAAACGATATCCTGGTTCAGAATATGCACATTGTCGAAAGTAACATCCAGGAGGGGATTGGTCTGATCCACTTTTACATATACATTTTTAAAGAGGAAGTTGTTGAAATGATATTGTTCGGGCTGATCGTTTGCCGGGTTTACATCCACGTTGATGGTATTTAGTCCGGGATAATCCTTTGAGTCGATGTTATAAACGATCTTAATCGTGTCCCCGCTGATCAGTGGTTTTGCTTTTGCAAAAGGAATAATATGAGTTACATTATTCTTATCAATGATCTTGAAAGAAATCTTCAGGCTGTCAAAAGACGACAAACTGATGTTCTTAAATGCAATTCCGAACTGAATTTGTTCTCCCAGTTCCACGGAGTCCTGCCCGGTGAGGAAAATATTGGGAGCCAGGGCGCCTTCCGGCACGGGAACATAATTCAATCTCCAGTATTTTAACTGAAACGGTGTGGCGTGGACCGTGTCCTCTGCACTTAATTTTAATTGTATATACGGAAACTGCACCGGATTTACGGCTGATATGTCAAAGTCCAATGTGCCCGGAGTCAGCGTATATAACAAAGTTGAATTTCCGGTTGTATCCACTCCATAAACCTGCAGACCAAGAGAATCCGTAGACGGGGATTCGGACGAGCTTCCCCGCCAGTGAAGATCCTTCCACTTTTTTGCAGGACCAAAAGCAGGAGACAGAACCGTACCAGATATCCCCGGCGAGATACAGTTTGTTGCAATAAATGTCCGGTCAAAAATAGTCTGGGTCATGGTTTGCTGCGGGATAAAAGACGAGCTATTTTTCCTGTAGACGAAGGCCACGGCGTGAGGTGTCGTAAAGGAATCCAGAAACGTAAATCCCAGCGACACGAGGTTATGATACAGGGAATTATTGTGCCCGTATAAACTGGTATCTGCTTTCCATTGATCTATATATACATTACCACCCTGACTGGGATCGGCGTTGTTGCGGATTACAACATATGCATTGTTTGGAATAATGTTCAGGAAATCCATTGCTTTTTTTCTGTTCACGGCATCGGTATACAGGTAGTCAAAATTGTACTCCCGGTCACTACCGCAGGTAGCCAGTTCGCTTTGATATAATCCCGTAGGTCCTGTAAAATCGTTTAACCAGGGCTTAAAAGTAACTGGGTCGAATACATTAAATATAAGTTCATTGTAATTACATCCCGGCCCGATTACGGTTTTGGAATTATACGTCACATAGAAATCCGCCTGTAACGCGGATCCCGTCGGATACATAAGATTCCGTATGTAAAGGGTATTCAGAATGGAATCGAATTTAAATTGCCTGTCGGTAGAGTCAATGAACATTTGATTGAAGGTGGAATACCTGTCCTGGAAAAAATGCGACTGATTAAAGCCCACCGTACTTTTCAGGGAATCTATATAAATAAATGAAAATTCGTTCCAGTGGTATTGTGCATTTTGGGCAGGAATGATAGATGTTCTCCAATAGTAAACAGTACTGTCAAGATACTTCATGCCCGGGTCAAATTCAAATACGCCTCCTATGGAGTTTACATTTTTGATGACTTTTACCGATGAATTAAATGCTTCCGTCGTATCTATTTCCATCACATATTGCGTCTGTGGCGCAAATGGATTAGCCGTGGATGCATATAGTTTCTGAAAAGGCGTGTTTATAATTGCATAGTTATACGGATAAATCGGCGTCAGTTCATCCTGGTAAATGAATATGGAAGTGGTCACGGTATTATTTGCGGTCGTTACTTCCGGAACATTATTATCGGAATTGATCGTAACCGTAATATAATTCTGTCCCTTATCGCGGGTTGCCACAATGGGAACCAGGATACTGACGGAATCCATAAACCGGATGCCCGGTATTCTTTTCTTCAGCAAAATCGTGGAACTGCCATCCGGATATTTTCTGGTTATCAGTACGGTAATGGAATCCGTTACCGCTTTACCCAGGTTATAAAAAGTGGATGTGACCCGGAAACTATTATTCGCTACGGAAATAAAAGTCGGACTGACAACGACAGTGGATGCTTCAACATCGTAGTCTGGTAATTTCTCATCGCTGATGGTAATAGCCGGATCTCCATGAATATTCATTTCTTCTGCTTCGCACCTGGCTATGAAATCCCCGGGTACCTGGGCAAACATTTTTTTCCCGGCATCGGCTTCAATGGTTCCGATGCTTTTTCCATAATCGGCATGGCCCATTTCATCATACATCGCTGTCAGGAGAATATTCAGGTAGTTTACGACGCCAAAATGCGAACTGGCAACAAAGGCGATGGCTCCTTTATTTTTTATGAACACATAATTTTCTGAAAGCGTTTTTCCTGTGCCCAGGCGGCCCGGATCGTAAGTATAATAGTTCCCGGCATAACATCCGTTCACATACATAACCGGGTATTTCGATTGATTGGTATAAATGCTTGGATCATCTAAATTAAAACCCAGTGTGGAAGAGGAAGAGTGGCCAAAATAAGTGAGTACGCCGATACCGTTGCTGAACAATTGCGGAAATTCTGATGCGGCTGACTGATTGTTCTGATCGATAGTAGAACTACAGAACCGAAAAACATTTGCACCAAAAAGTGTATCCGATATGGCCTGCTGATAATAGGCCATATAATTACAAAGCACACTTTCCAGGAAAGGTTCCGTGGCGCCCGTTACGTGCATGATATTTTTTCGCCAGCCCCTGGCAGCGAAAGTATTCGCGGCCGTTTGCTGAACACTTTCATAGTCTTTTAACTTGGTCAGATAGTCTTCCACTTCTGAACCACGCACCGCGCCCAGCCGCCCGATGGGAACCAGGTTGATGGAACCCGCACCATCGGCCGAAGCCAGCATGACATCGGAAGCCGGAAAGCCGAAAGTAGGAACGAGGTTTAGTAATTCCACATTGGGATCTGCCTGGTTTGCCCGGTATTCCGCGTATGTCATGCCTCTGCCGATCAACAAGACATTTTGCGGTTTCTGACCATACGTATTCCGGGCATAGTTTATAAAATTCTTGACGGCCAGCGGATGTTTCTGTATTCCAAATGCAAACTGGTCGGTCAGTTCGTTGATGTCCATAATCTGTGGATTAAAGGAACCACCGGCTGCGGATGACCGGTAGGTCTTGTAATCAACAACGGGATTATTTCCGTGGCTGCCGGCATACAACACCGGATTGCTGATGATCAGGTAATTTCCCTGGTTCAAAGGATCAGCGTAGGATAAAAAATTCTTTTGGATCAGCGAATGAATGGTATTTATATTGGAAGGGTCCTGGCTTACGAGCACGAGATTTCTGGTTGAACCGGAACCTGGCAGCACAAAGGTTTGAATGCCTCCGGATGAAATGGCAACAAATCTTTGTCCTGTAGTCCGGTCATATAATACGGGTGTCGCTGCACCCTGATTCAAGCCTGATATTTTCAAATAATATCCGCTGACCCTCGGCGGCAGCTGAAATGAAAAATCAGCCTGCATCCCGAAATTAAACTGTCTCGGATAGGTCAGTTCATAAAATGAAACAACGATCCGGTCCGCATAGGTTTGAGCCTGTGAATTATTTAAGAACTGAAAATTGGTCGACGAAGAGTTTAAAGATGAAAGCGGAATCGTCGTATTGGATACGATATCATCAAAGTTATTCAGCGTGGTATCCTTATAGAGGGTATTATTCACTTTCACCTGTATGGTACGCAGCGTATCCGAACATCCCGCAGCGCCAAATTTTAAATTTGCGGGGGGCCCTGCTGCATAAATAAAAAGATTGTTCTGATTGTCTGAAACAGGGGATGCAGGAACGGGAGGAAGAGGTTGTACGGCGAAATCCGAACTCCAGAATTCACCCAAATCGTATGATGATGAATAAATGTATTGTTCGAGAACATACGCCAGTCCATAGTTGATTTGAAAATGGAAATAAGTTCCCGTCGTATACATGAAATAAGGTTCTACCGGAAGAATATTGCCGGTTGTATCATTCGGAATCGTATTGTAATGAAAGGGAGCTCCGGAAGGGTTGAGGGTCAGAAAATAAACAGCCGTATCGGATTGCAGGCTCCATTTATCCGTATGCTGGTATGCTGGATTCCGGTAGAGGGGCTTATCCGGCTTACCGTCATTCATCTGACCCCAGAATTCAATATAATCGGCCGGCGAAAGCGGGCCGCTCGCAACGGAAGTATACACGGGCACTTCCACTCCATTACGGTAAAGCTGAAAATCTTTTGCATCCGCAGCTGATAATCCGGCAGCGGCGAGTACGGAGCCGGGAATCCGGTAAAGTCCGTCTGAAATGACTTTGAATTTATAATATGTTTTACTGAAGTCAATCCATTCATTGTTGTACGGTTGCGCCACCGCGCAGCCGGCCATCAGGATCAAAAGCAGTGTAAAAATTTTTCTCATAGTCGGTTTAGTTTTTCTACGGCGGATCTATTTTTTAACCGGTTTCTTTTTAATGTCCACCAGATCAACTTTTAGTGAAAACACGTGCGTGTATAACGGATTTGACTGATTGGCCAGGTTCGTAAAAGCATAGTCAATCTGTACATCCCCAACCTTAAATCCGGCACCAATCGAGGGCTGGTAGATCCAGATTTTTTTCTGGTTCGTCGTGTCCCGGTCGTCCAGGGTCTGCTGAAAATTGTTAATGCCTCCCCGGACAAAAAAAACATTATTATACGACAGTTCCAGCCCCATTTTCGGATCGATGCTAATCGGATTTGAACTGATCACCGTGTTCCGTTTGCCGTCAAACGTAATATCAAAATCCGCTTCTGCAAGCAGACTAATTTTTTTGTTTATCGGAAAATTATAACTGAAGCCTGGAATTAATTGCGGGGCTGTTAATTCAATAGAATTGGACGGAATATCATTCGAAGTGGCATAAAACACTTCCCGCCACTCCTGACTTATATTATACGACCACGCGTTGAAAGTGGTTGTCACGTCCTTGGCCACAATACCGAGTTTCCAGCGGTCTCCGATAATTTGTACTGCAGCGTCAAATCCAAATCCCCAGGAGGTGGTAAAATCTCCGGCGATCCGGTGAATGATCTTGGCGTTGATGCCAAAATTCATTTTCCGGTTTTTTATCCAATCAACCTGCTGTGCGAGTGAAATCAGGAAAGCGTAGTCCGCGGATGAAAATGTGGTGATATTGCTGAAATCAATGCTTCCGTCTGGCTGGACAAGGAATACCGTATTAGGGATATCGTCTACCGCAAAACGCAGGAGGGTAAGACCGAGGGTGCGTTTATTGTCTTTCAGAGGCAGCACCAGGCTGGCATAGTCGTATTTGCCAACGCCTGCAAAGTATTCTGCATGCATAAGATTCAACTGGGGACTGGTTCTGATATCGGCCAGCGCCGCAGGGTTCCAATATCCGGCCGTTCCGTCTGTAACGGAAGCTACCTGGGCATTTCCCATGGACATTCCACGCGCACCTGCGCCGATATTCAAAAATTCATTGGAATATTTGGCAAACTGGCCCATAGACCGGTTGCAAAAAAACAGCAGCAACAACAGGGGCAGGGGGCAGCAGGTTCTGATTCTTCGGGCTACTGAAGTCAATACCATAAACTTATTCTAACGCGTTTTTATTCAGAATATTGCGGCGTTTTCAGGATGCGAATATCCCTTACTTTTGCCAAAATTCCCCAGATCAAATATGTCGCTAATCGCAGAACTGAAATGGCGGGGCCTGTTACAGGACATTACGCCCGGTACGGAAGATCAACTTTCCAGGGAAATGACCTCGGGATATATTGGGTTTGACCCGACTGCGGACAGCCTGCATATCGGTAGCCTGCTGCCCATCCTGCTCCTGGTTCACCTTCAAAAAGCGGGTCACAAACCCTTTGCGCTGGTAGGCGGTGCCACAGGAATGGTAGGGGATCCCAGCGGAAAAAGTGAAGAAAGAAATCTACTGGATGAAAACACGTTAAATCATAATCTGCAGGGTATCCGGAAACAGCTGGAAAAATTTCTTGATTTCAATCAAGCCATTCCCAATGCAGCCGAGCTGGTCAATAATTTAGACTGGTTCCGGGAAATTCATTTTCTGGATTTTATCCGGGAGGTGGGCAAACACGTTACGGTCAACTACATGATGGCCAAAGACAGCGTGAAAAAAAGACTGGAGGGCGCATCCGGCATGAGTTTCACGGAGTTTTCCTATCAGTTGGTACAGGGTTATGATTTTTATTGGTTGTATAAAAACCGGAATTGTAAACTGCAGATGGGCGGAAGCGACCAATGGGGAAATATAACAACCGGAACCGAGCTGATCCGCCGGAAAACCGGGGGCGAAGCGTTTGCCTTTACCTGTCCACTGCTGACCCGGTCGGATGGCGGGAAATTCGGCAAGACGGAAAAGGGAAATATCTGGCTGGATCCGGCTAAAACTTCCCCATATCAGTTCTACCAGTTTTGGTTAAATGCAACG
>Ga0209863_10000470_pt1 | contig 20294 bp, 25 predicted proteins | sample OrgsoiDNA2013046_FD_185796 | JGI IMG/M metagenome (GOLD analysis project Ga0209863, IMG submission 185796) | Permafrost soil microbial communities from the Arctic, to analyse light accelerated degradation of dissolved organic matter (DOM) -... | ecosystem: Environmental > Terrestrial > Soil >...
TGGTAGCTCGTCGGGCTCATAACCCGAAGGTCGCGTGTTCAAATCACGCCCCCGCTACTCAGTCTGGACATCGCCGCTCCGGTAAACCCCGGGGCGGCGATTTCAGTTCTAGTCGGGCGCGGGAAGAAACCCGCGCTCGTTCGTCCTATCCCCAACCCATCGCGACGGCTAACCCGGCGTCACGCTGTCGGCCTGCTCGAGCGCGGGCTTAGCGCCGAGAGGTTCGAGGAGCGCGCGGGCGGCCTGGAGCTCGAGGGTGGCCGAGACGCGATCGCCCGCTTGTAGCAGAGCGCGAGCGAGGTGGACGCGGGCGCAGCCGGTTTCGTATGGAGCGCCCGCCTCGCGCCACAGGGTGACGGCGCCGCGGAGGGCTTCGCAGGCGGCGCGCGTGTCGTTCTGGGCGAGCAGAAGCTTGCCGTCGGCGGTCGCGACTTCGGCGCGCAGCACCGAGCTGCAAGCAAGCATGGCGAGAGCCGTCAGCTCCTGGCGTGCGGCGGCGGCCGCGACCAGATCGCCGCTCGCGAGGGCGATTTCGAACAGCGAAGGGAGAAACTTGGCGCGTAGCGGGGAGTCGACGGGCAGCTGGTCTACCTCACGCTGAAGGAGCGCGCGAGCACCGCTGACGTCGGCGCGGGCGAGGTGGAGCAGCGACAGGCCAGGTTGAGCCGAGTGGCCGAGCTGGTGAGCTCGCAGGAACGAGGCTTCGGCGCCGATGAAGTCGCCGGAGCGCAGGCGGATCGTGCCGAGCTCGTTTTCGGCGAGGCCGGCGTGCCGCAGATCCAGACTGCGCGCCTCGGCGCTGGCCGTCGTGGCTTCGCGCTCGCCGGCCTCCCAATCGCCGCGCATGACGTAGATGCTGGCGCGATGGGCTCGGCAGTCGCCCGCGAAGCCGGCCATGCAAGCGTCGGAGCCCGCGCGTTCGATGGCGTCGGTCCACTCGAGCGCGCGCTGGTAGTCGAGGGTGTCGAGGCTCGCGCAGACGGTGCGGCAGTACACGATGCCCGTGGCGAACGGCCCGAGCTCACCGCCCGTGGCGCTGGCCATGGCTTCATCGAGCATCGGCCGCCCTTCGTCGCGGCGGCCGAGCACGCACAGCGCGTAGCCGTGCGCGGCCAGCGACAGCGCGCGCAGATCGGCGTCGCCGCATTCCTCGGCGATGGCGAGCGCGCGCGTCGCGGGCGGGAGCGCGGCCTCGAGCCGGCCGGCGAAGCCTTCAAACAAGGCTTCGGTCACCTGAACGTAGCCGTACACCAGGCCTTCGGGATTCGGGTCGAGGTGCCGGCGCGCCTTCGCGAGCCAGCCAGACGCTTGACTCATGTTGCTGCGCATCGCGTAGTTGACGACCAGCGAGAGCGCGACGACGGCCGCGCGCACGCCGTTTCCGGCCTGGAGGTGCAGCGCGTACGCCCGCTGGCGCGCCGCGAGCGACGGGTCGGGGTGACCCGACCAGAGCGCGGCTTCGCCCAAAAGCTCTTGATCGTCGGCGGAGTTTTCGATCTCGGCGGGCGGCACCCGCGACAGGTGATCGAACGCCGCCCGCCAGTTGCGGAACGTGGCGGCCTTGCGGGCGAGCGCCAGCGGATCGTCCGCCTTGGCTCCACCTCCGGATGAAGGTGCGCCCAAGGTCAGGATGCCGACCTCGACGGCCTTGTTGGCCAAGCGGGTCCGTCGACGCTCAGCACCCTCGTGAATGTCGAGCTTGCTGTAGAGCTGCAACAGGTGCTGCTTCACCGCTGCGTCGCTGATGCCGAGCGTCTGGGCCATGTCGCGAATCGACGCGGGCTCCACGAACGCGCCGCCGTCGGCCAGCGGCGCGCACAGTGCCTCGAGCACGTCTCGCTCACGCCGGGTGAGCTTGCGACCCGGCCGGACGGGGGTTGAAGGAGTCGTCAAGGCTCCCCCTGTCTACCAACGCGCTCGGGAGGCGGACAGCGAAACCTTACCGTTTGGTAAGGGAAAAGCGACAACCCTTGCCGACAGGGGCATTCCGGAGGGCCGGCCGCTCCCGTAGATTCGCTTCCACGTCCGATTTAAAGGACGGGGATCGAACCCATCAACTTTCAGTCAAGGAGCCACATCATGTTCAAGTACTTCCTCTCTGGCAGCTACACCGTCGAAGGCACCAAGGGACTCATCAAGGACGGCGGCACCGGCCGCAAGACGGCCGTGGAAAAAATGGCGGCCTCGCTCGATGGCGCGCTCGAGTCGTTCCACTTTTCGGCGGGGGCGCCGAGCTACTACGCCGTCATGAGCGTCCCGAACAAGCTGGCGGCGGCGGCGATCGGCGCAACGATTGTCGCGGCAGGCGGCGTCACGATCAGCGAATGCGTCGAGCTGCTGACGCCGGCGGAGATGGACGAAGCCGTGAAGAAGTCGCCGGCGTACCGCGCGCCCGGTCAGTAAGGAGGAAGGCAACAGGGGGGCTGAAGGTCTCGCCCGAGGCATTCTGTTTTTGCCGCGGGTCGTCTCTACCTTGCGGCCCTCCGACCTACGCTGCCAACCGCGCGGAGATCTCCAATGATCCCGCGATGTCTAGCCCGTGTATCACGCCCCCGCTACTGAGAAACCGCGGACTTCCGGACGGGAGTCCGCGGTTTTTGCGTTTGGTCATGTGTAATGAGGGAGGCGTGAGGGAATGAGGGAGGCTCGTTGGGTTCGGAAGACGATGAGCGAATCCGACGGGGCAAGGGGACAGGGGCGGACACGCCCCCCCCCACGGAAGTCGCGTGCCACGGCACGTCGACGGCGTTGACAGAAGATTTGCGCCCGGTACCGTTGTTCGAGGTTCTACCGGGGGCAATTCGCGACATGGCCAGGATCAAATCGTTCAGCAAGGAAAAGGGGTTCGGATACATCGACCATCCCGAGCTCGGGGACCTATTGTTCGACTTCGAGGCTTGTGACTTCAGACCCGAGGCAGGCGATGAAGTCGACGTGGTCGAAATAGGAAAGCGCTTCGACGGAAGCCCCACGGCCAAGAAGGTGATCTGTCCGGGCAAGAGCCCGGGCTGAACTAGCCTTTCGTCGAGCCGATGGCGGCGCTCAAGGCAGCTGAAGGGTCGGGAGGCTGTCGCCCGTCTCGCCCGATTGGTCGCCCCGGATCATGACGTCCCCGAGGCCGAGCTCACCCGACCTGTTTTTCGGCCCAGCACTTGACGGTGGCGTTGTCGAGCAGGGCGCATGTGGAATAGTCTTCGAGGACCATCGGGATCGACCGACATGCCCGACCGGTGCTACCCTTTCGTCATGAGCCGGAGCTACTTGGCCGTGTTCGAGCGAGAAGAGGATGGCGGCTTTTCTGTCTACGTCCCGGACTTGCCTGGCTGCGTCTCTCAGGGCGACTCGCATGAAGAGGCTGTGGAACACGTCCGCGAGGCGATCGAGTGCTACCTGGAGGCTCTGGTGAAGCTGGGTCAGCCCATTCCCGAACCCCGGACCTCCATCGAAGCGGTGCAGGTCGAAGCCGCTTGAGCGGCCTTCCGCAGGTCAACGGCGTCCGCCTGCTGCGCGCGCTCGCCCGAGCAGGATTCAACGAGATCCACACCAAGGGCAGCCACGTCACCGTGGCCCACCACGAGGACCTGACGCGGATCGCAGTCATTCCGGTCCACAAAGGCAAGGATGTGCGACCCGGGACGCTTCGGGCGATCCTGAAGAGTGCGCGGGTGACGGTGGACGAGCTGAAGGAGCTCCTGTGACACTTCCGGGACCCGGAGCACGGACGACGGCAGTTCGCCTATCGACCCCTGCCCCCGGGCGTGGCATCAAGATCGCCCCGAAAGCCGCCAGATACGGAGTCACTGAATACGGGAGAATCACGCCCCCGCTACTGAGAAACCGCGGACTTCCGGACGGGAGTCCGCGGTTTTTGCGTTTGGTCATGCGGGGGCCCGCGCCACAGAGCAATCTGATCGTCCCGCGAGAGAGCTTCGATGGTAAATGGCGACTCTTGAACCTGTTGATCGGATATCTGTTGGTCGGCCGCGTGGGCAAGTTCGATCCCCGGCGGACGCTCCACGCCCTCGCCTTCGGGGCTGGGTTCGTCATGATGTCGGTCATGCTCTCGCGAGCGTTCGGGCGCTTTCACGGCGGGCTGCTCTGACCTTGCTTCGGCCGTCGTTGCTTCTGGCTCTCGCCGTCTGGGTCGTCCCGCTCGCCGGCGCCGCCGCGCCGCCCAAGCCGTCGCTCTCCAACTGGACGAAGGCCAAGCACGGCAAGGTGCTGGTCCCGGCGAAAGCGCCGCCACCGGCGCCCGCGCGGCGGCCCGCGACCGCCAGCGCCGGTCCCAGATCGAAGCCGAAATCCGACGGGACGACTGTCAATGGGAATGTCGCGGTGTTCGGGTTCACGGGCGAGGGCGCCGCGCGCGTCCAGCAGGTCGTCGTCGGCACGCTGCGCGCGCGCGGGCTGCAGGTCACGACGTCGCTGCGTCCAGTCGACAGCGCCGAGCAATATCGCGAGATGGCCGCGACCCTGCGGCTCGCCGCCTACATCGACGGCACGGTCGGCGGCGCCGGGTCACGTGGGCAGGCGACCGTGCGCGTCCGCAGCGGTGTCACGGGACGGCGGATCGCTTCGGTCCGGTTCTCCGCCGACCGCAGCGCGCTGGCGGAAAACGTCGGCAGCGGGTTGTGGCCGCGGACGGGTTCGCAGCTCGCGCACCTCTGCGGCGAGGCCGCCAAGCCCAGCAAGGGTGGGCGGCGAGCGCTGCGCATCGACGCGGGTACGCCTATCGAGGCCGCGGTACCCGATTCCGACATACCGGCGCACCTCCGCAACGATCCCAAGGACCGCCGCAAGAACGACCCGTGGGCCGACGAAGGGACCTAGGGCGGGTGATTCGCGGTATGCTTCTCCGCGTGGCCATCCTTCGGGGGCGCATCGAGCGCGGACGGATCATCGTGGACGACCCCATCGATTTACCGGACGGTACGGAGGTCGAGATCGCAGTCGCTGAGTGCGACGAGATGACGGCCGAGGAGCGAGCCGAGCTCGATGCGTCGATCGAACGTGGGATGGAGCAGGCCGCGCGTGGTGAGGGTATTTCGGCCGAGGAAATGCTTCGCCGGCTTCGCGCAATCTGATGCGCATCCGGATTACTCCGGAAGCACAGGCGCAGCTGGAGGAGCGAAAGCGGTGGTGGCGTCAGAACCGCGACAAGGCCCCTGACCGCTTTGATCTGGAGTTCGTGGCGGCTGCCCGGAGAATCAGCACTTCGCCGATGTCCTTCCCCGTGTTCACCGAGAAGCGCGGTCGCAGCATCAGGCGTTGCTTGATGCCAAAGAGTCAGTGTCACCTCTATTTCGAGATCGTCGAGGGTCGGAGTGAGATCTCCATCGTCGCCGCAGGCGGGGCCGGCGTCGGAAGGCGCCGCGGTTTCGGCTTCAAGAGGATGCACCGTAGGAAGCGCGTCGCTTACCCTCGGGGCGCCGCCGCCGCCCGTCAATAGCCCCGCTCGGGCTCGAACCGGTTGGCGAGCGGGCGGGCCGAGAGAAATCGGTCGAGGTTGTCGGCGAACAGCGCCGCCGTCCGTTGGTAGTAGAGCGGCGTCACCCCGGCGACGTGCGGCGTGAGGATCACGTTGTCGAGGTCCCACAGCGGGCTTCCCGCGGGGAGCGGCTCTTCCTCGAAGACGTCCAGCCCCGCGCCCGCCAGCTTGCCCGCGCGCAATGCCTCCACCAGCGCCGCCTGGTCGATCACCGCGCCGCGCGATACGTTGTAGAGGAACGCGCCCGGGCGCATCCGCCCGAGCCGGCGCGCGTCCATCAGGTGGTGCGTGGCGCGCGTCAGCGGCACCGTGAGGCAGACGTGGTCGGCGCGCTCCAGGGCGTCGTCGAGCGCGCCGACCGGCAGCAGCTCGTCGACGCCGACGCCCGCGTCGTGCCGGCTCCCCGGATCGTGCTTCACCGCCACCACGTGCACCCCGAACGGTCGCGCCCGCACCGCCAGCGCCTCGCCGATTCGCCCGAGCCCGACGATGAGCAACGTCTTCCCCGTCAGCTCCCCGGGCCCGTCCGAGCGCGACTTCAGATCGCGCTCCCACCGTCGGGCGAGCTGCGCTCGAAACAGCTTCGGGAACCCGCGCGTGAATATCAGGATCATTGCCATCAAGTGCTCGGCGATGTTCGGGCCGTGGACGCCGCTCGCGTTCGTGATTGCTATTCCGCGGGCGAGGAGTGCGGGCGTGGCGATCTCTTCCAGGCCAGCCGCCACGGAGCTGAGCCACCGCAGTTGATGCGCTCGCGCGAGGTGGTCGTCGGTCAGGTCGCCGGCGACGATGACGTCTGCGTCCGGGAGTGCGCGGACGAAGGCGTCGCCGGTGGCGTAGGTGATCGCGATGCGACCGTCGAAGCGGGCGAGGGCGGTGCGGAAGTAGGCTTCGTCGAGGGAGCCGGGCGGGACGTCGACGAGAACGCGGAGGGGAGGGTGGTCGCGCGGCGGGCCGGCGTGGGTGCTGGTGAATGCGGGCGGGTCGCTGGCGGGGAAGGATTCTTCGTCGGCTTCGTCGATGGGGTCTTTGGGAGGCACGGGGGGAGTTTGAACCGGGCGGGGGCGGGTGTCAGGTCTGGAACCAACAGCTACTGCATCTTCGCGACGATGTCGCTTGTGATCGGCATTGTGAACGTTCCGTCGCTCTGCATCACTGTCGTGTTCGTCTCCAGATGAAGGAACCCGTTCTGGACGCAGTAGGTGATGCCTAGGATGGAGGCGGTGGGTGGGGAGAAGGTCAGCTCGTCTCCGGCGATGCTATAGGTGCCTGACCCTGCGATAGCGCCCGCGCCTGCGATTATGCTCGCGTAGGCGCCTACCGCCGGACAGGTGCAAATGCTCTCCCCCGAGCAGCCGGGGAAGACGTCTGCGCAGGCGACGCCTCCGGGCAGGCAAGAGGGTGGAATGGTGTAGCTCCCGCCGCTGGTTCCGACGAAATTCGTCGTGTAAGTCATGTCGGAATTGAACGTCACGGTGCCTGCGTAGTCCAAGCCCACGACGTCCTCGGGAGTGTTCGGCGGGCAAGTCAGAATGCTGTCCGAAGACAGCGCGTCGCTGCAGCCGCCGAGGACTTTCCAGGTGCCGATGAGATCCCCGCCGCAGGGATTGACCTTTCCGCAACCTGGCGGCGGGACCGTGCCCCCGCCGCCATCGCTGGCGCACCCGCCACATCCGAGCGACAATGCCGCCAAGATCAGGACGCCTGCGCCCCGCCGGAGATCGTTCATTGGCGCGATCGTCTCAAAACCACGAGAAGGCGCAAGTAGCGCTCGTCTTTGCGAACGGCAATGCGGAGCAAGCCAAAATGGAAAGCTGCCGTGGTAGGCTAGCGCCATGTCGACGCTGCACGCCCGAGTCAGAGGCGGTCAGATCCTGGTCGAGGGCAAGACGGACCTGCCGGAGGGCACCGAGCTCACGCTGGTCAGGGTCGACGCGGACGACGAGATGACGTCCGAGGAGGGAGCCGATCTGGAAGCCGAGTTCGAGCGCGGTCGGGCCGCGATCGCCGCTGGCCAAGGAAGCTCGGGCGACGAGTTGCTCGCGCGCGTGCGCGCGCCCTGATGAAGTAGTACAACCCGCAGCCACGGTGCGAACCGCTCCGGCCGGAACGTCTCGTCTCCCCGGTTCGCCCGGCACGATTGTCGTCGAAAGTTACCCCGTTGATTTTAATGGGGGCTTATGTAGTATTGGATGGGAACGTTGGAGACGGAAGGAAACGGCTCCGGCTGGTAGCGACGCGGGAGTGCCTTTGCAACGCTAGGGATCAACGTTGCTTACACTTGGTGGGTCCGGATGGACATGGCCCTAGTTCGCTGTCCAGAGTGCGCGCGCGAGATCTCCGACAGAGCTGCTGCGTGTCCTGGGTGCGGGGTACCGACCAACCCGTTATCCAGAGCCGAACCAGAGCCCCCTCCACAAACAACCGTCGCGAATATCGAGGTCGTTAATAGTACGGAAGCTGCCAAAGTTGAGCGCGGCGGCTGGACGTACGATTGGCCGTTCCATTTTTTCCAAAAGCACTGGAACGGCGAGTACTCACTCGCCCGATCTTATTGGATCAACACTCTCCTCATATCTCTGTTTGCGCCCGGGCTAGGACTCGTCCTCTTTCCGCTCGTCTCGGATCGCCCGGCAAAGTTCGCATCGGCCGCTGGCGCTGCTCGTTTACCATCCTCGGATATGCCGCCTGGTTCTGGGCCGTGCGAGGCACCTGGATTTCGGCGACCAAGCACACGGCCGCGGGCGGCAAGTGGGGTGGAGCCGCCAAGGGGATGATCATCTTGGGTATCCTTCGAGTCGCGGGCCAGGTCGCGAACGACAGCGGCAGGCTAGGCGAGCATTGGGCCACGTTGCTCGGTAAGCAAGCGGGGCCGCAGTATGCAATTCATTTAGGTGGTGACGGCAAATCGCTCAACATCACAGGCGGAATGAACGACGGCGCGGCGGATGCGTTGACGGAGGCGCTGAATCTCGCACCGGGCGTAAGGACCGTGTCCTTCGACTCCGGCGGTGGTTGGATTCGGGAGGGCCGTTTGGTGGCAGCCGTGATTTCCGAGCGCAACCTGGCGACGCATGTTGACGGTGAATGCAGTTCAGCATGCACGCTCGCCTTTCTGGCTGGCAGAGAGCGAACGGTCGGACCCCAAGGGAGGATCGGTTTCCATCAGGTGCGATCGATCGGACGGTCTGATGATGAGCGAGCACTGGACGTTACTCAAACGCAGTCGATCTACCGAAGCGCAGGTTTGCCGAGTGACTTTGTCAACAAGGTCACGACAACTCCGCCAGACAAGATGTGGTACCCGACACTCGCAGAGTTGCGCGCAGCGAACGTGATTACCGGGAGGACAGAATGGGATGCGGCGCGCTGACCTGACGCGTCGGTTTCGAGCGGATTTCGAAGCAAACCTCAAGGCGCTTCGGGTCGGTGAGGTGGAATTCAATGATCTCCTTGACTGCGAGGTCAGCGAGTATATCAAGTGGGTCAACACCACGGATTGCTCATACCTGTACGACAAGACCACGAAGTCACTCGAGAAGCACTTGGAAGAACAAACTGCCTGCCTCAACAGAGTGGGTAGTGCTACGAGGTTGGGCGAAATCGATCTTGCGTGTTCGAAGCACTATTTACCTAATGACTGGTCGATATATTCAGATGTATTCGCCATGTCATTTGCCAAACGGTTTGATCGGCAGCGCGCCAATTCTCCAATTGCGCAACGAGTGGGTGCCTGCGCGGGGGCCCAGTATGTGACACAGTTAAATCAGACGGGCTGCCCCCCGATGAACCTTGAAGCTTCGACCAAAGAGGCGTTGTTCGCGACGGACTGCATCGACAAGCTCCGGCCGACGTTGGACCGGCAGATGATTGCGATCTTGCAGGACTGCAAGGCCGCCATCAGGCGCGAGTAGTGTCCTGAGTGGGCCGTCAAGAACGCCAGCCCGAGGCCCTGGTGAATGACGAGGATAAGATGCCGTCGCGGCGGTGACCAACGCCGAAACGCGACGACGTCGTGGCGGAGAGTCTTTGGCGAACGCAGGGTACCTAAATCGCTTCAGGCAAACTCTCGCTGAATCTCAATCTCATCCAGCCCAGCAGGACTAGATTCCGAATTGCCCCAGCCACGGCCTCTTGCTTTGGTTCCTTCCGCCACGTCTTCTTCCAGTTGAGCACGAAGTCATATACTTGCTGCTCGGCGATATCTTCGCCCGGACGAGTTTTCTTCAATTCTCTGCTCGCGTAAAGCACCGTGATCAACTCTTCGGCCTGCTCGGTATTCTTGATACGGCTGAAGAGATCGACCGTCATTGCGATCTTGCGAGCGTGGGTTCGGAGCACATCGGTGAACTTCGCACGGTCACTTTCATATTGCTGGGCGACCCGTAGCGCCATCATCTGACCGAGCTGATCTTCATGGAGCCAGTTGCGGTTGGCGAAGTCATTCAGTGCAAGCTTGACCTCGTTTGCGAACGGACCGTAGCTCCCCTTGCCGAATTCGAATCCGGTCTTCACACCCATCTCCGTCAGCACGTAGCAGATTTTTTGAAAGATGACTCGGCCGACGGGCGGAGCGTAGGGCTGAGCGCCTAGCTCACGGAGAACCTCGACGAGGACTACCCACTCGGGGTTCATCTTTTCGTGCTTTCGACCCCTTCCTTCCAGACTGAGCTGCGAGGGAGCGCTGAGAAACTCTTCAGTTAGCTCGTGCTTGGGCGTGCCGTACGGGGCATAAACCTCGACGGGAATCTGCAGGCGGTGGAGCTTACCGTAAATCAACGGCCCAACTTCCGACCAATCCAAGCCGCCATTGCCGCATCCAAGTGGGGGGAAGGCGACGCTGGTGAGACCCCACTTGGCGTAGTGAGCGACAAAGTAGTCGAGCCCTCGCTCTATGTCGACGAGACGAGAAGGAGAGCGCCAGTGATTCTTCGTCGGAAAATTCACGACGGAGGTGCCGGCCAGAGTGCGATACAGGTAGGGCTCACCCAGTCTCACTGCCTTTCGCTCGCAGCGCGCAGAGTAGTCCTCGAACACTTCCGGAAATCGCTTCTTGAACTCTAAGGCCACGCCCTTCCCCATCACGCCGACGCAGTTGACTGAGTTCACGAGCGTCTGAGCTCGGCTGGCGAAGAGGTCTCCGATGAGAGTTTTCAACATAGGGAGTAGACCGATCGGCTAGCGGAAAAATAACATGGGCTCGACCTGTACCGGAAGGGCGAATCCATGGGCGGCGAGCTGAGCGACAGCTGCTCCCTCGACAACATAAGCGCCAGTGAGAAACTTTGGCTCTACGCAATCCGGCACAAGAACCTCCGCACACTTCTTAGACTTGCGCGCGAAGTATTCGAACCGGTCTGGATGTGTCCAGTCCAGGGCGTAGATCGCGTCGAAGTCGAGCACAGCAGCTTGCGAGGGGTGCAAGAAACGGACCCAGTCGCTGGAGGCGTTGCGGTCTGCGAGAACCACTCCGTCAAGGTCGGCCACGGCGGTCGAGACCCGCAGGATACAAATCTGTGGCGCTTCCCGTTGACGGCTGTACATCATCGGGTTCCGGGCGTGAAAGTAAAGATTGGCGTATTGATGAAGCATACGCCCGCCAGGTACGCGCTTGATGTCGCGTCGGTCCTGCACCGGCTGCATCGCGACGGATCTGTGAGGGAGCTTAGCCGTCTGCTCGTAGCACAGAATGCCATGCCGAAGCACCGACGGAATGTTCTCCATCGGCATGATGCATTGAAACTCGGTGACCCGTGAATCCATTGCGCTGCGACCCGTTCACCTTATAGCCGGACCATGCGTTTTCAGCATGACTCGTGTGTACGGTCACCTGGATCGCAACGCCGAGCTCGGCGGCAGGCCCGTACCCCCATCTCGACAACCCGCCCCCTCCCGCCAACCCCGCGGCCACGAAACTCTTCGTCGAAGGCCTCCCCGTCGCCGGCGTCGTCGTGCGCCTCGACCGCAACGTCCCCCTCAAGCACCGCAAGGCGGAAAGCGCCAAGCGCCTCCAAGAGCCGCCTGCCGCCCTTCGCCTCGCCGTCCCCCTACCACTTCTTCAACTGCGACACCTGCACCAAGTTCCCGCAGCCGTCTCGTAGGATCGCGATCTTCGCGTACCCCATGTCCTTCGGCGGCTCGGTGAACTCGGCGCCGCGCGCTTTCATGCGGTCGTAGTCGGCCTGCACGTCGTCGCTGAAGAACATGGCGGCGGTCTGGTTCTGCTGGAGCTTCGCCTGCTGGTAGGCCTTGTCGGTCGGGTTGTTGTTGAGCGCCAGTTGTAGCTCGGTGCCCTCCGGGTCTTCCGCCGACGCCACCGTGAGCCACCGATACCCACCGTTGGTGAAGTCCGCCTTCTTCACGAAGCCCAGCACCTCCGTGTAAAAGCGCAGGGCCCGCTCCTGGTCATCGACATACACACTGGTCAGTTTGATCTTCATCGTGTCCTCCTACCTTCATGACGAAACGTAACGCCAGAATGTGACCGCGCGAGCCTCAGCCGACGCCGATTCCGACTCCGGTTCCGATCTCGATGTCGAGCGCGCCGAGGTGCTCGTCGTCCATGACCAGGTCGATCCCCGCGATCCTCGACCCCGCGATCGTGAACACGAACGCCGAGCGCACTTGACCGCGCACGGCCCACACCGCCCCCGCCTCGCCGTCGATGAGCGCCGGCAACGCGTCGGTCGCGCGGCCCTGGAACGCGTGCGCGACCTCGGCGGCTCCCCGCACTTCGGGCGCCAGGACGGGCCCGCCCCGGTCTTGGTAGGCCGCGGCCACACGCAGGGCCTTGGCGTCGGCGTGCAGCACGGCGTCGGGCGACAGCACCGCCAGCAGGCGATCGAAGTCGCCGTCGCGTGAGGCCGCCAGGAACGCGCCGACCAGCTCGCGGTGTTGCGCGAGGTCGGTGGGGGGCGCGGCGGCCCCGCGCACGCGGCGGCGGGCGCGGCTGGCGAGCTGGCGGGCCGCCGCCGGCGTGCGCTCGACGATGGGCGCCACCTCTTCGAATGACAGGTCGAACATGTCGTGCAGCACGAAGGCGACGCGCTCCTGCGGCGCGAGCATGTCGAGCACGACCAGCAGCGCGGGGCCGATCGCGTCGGCGAACGCGACCTCGGTTTCGGGGGTGGCGCCGGCCGGCAAGGCATGAGCGGCCGGCCCCAGCGGCTGCTCGCCGCGCGCGCGGCGCGAGCGCAGCATGTCCAGACAGACGCGCGCCACGACGGTGGTCAACCAGCCGCCGAGGTTCTCGACGCCGCCCGTGTCCGAACGGCTGACCTTCAGCCAGGCCTCCTGCACGGCGTCGTCGGCTTCGCCGTCTGCGCCCAGCATCCGGAACGCCACTGCCCGCAGGTGCGGGCGGCTGTCGTCGAACCGTTTGGCTAACCAGTCGTCGTCGTCCATCCCTTAGTCGCTCCCTGATAAATCAGTAGCACGTACTTCATTGCGATTTCTTTTGCCCCTATGACGGATCGGCGAGCGCGAATGTGACGAATCGCGGCCGTCGCGGGTCGACAAGCTGCTGTAGAGCCCGCCGGCTCGGGTGGCCATTGTCGCGAACATTGCCTAGCCTCTCACCAATGACCTCCGTGCGACCGGCGACGCAGCGGCCTGCCTGGCTGCGCTACGGCGCGGCGATCGCGCTCACCTGCCTGGTGGTGGCGGGGCGGGTCGCGCTCGATCCGGTGTGGGGCCACCAGCACAATCGGCACCTGGTTTTCATCCCGACCGTGATGGTGGCGGCCTGGCTCGGTGGGCTCGGTCCGGGCGTCGTTTCGGCCGTGCTCTCCACGGCGGCGCTGGGCCACTTCTGGGTGGCCCCCGCGCGCGAGCCGGTCGGGGTAACGGTCGTCGAGCTGGCGTTGTTCTTCGCCATCGGCGTGGCGGTCAGCGCGATGGTCGAGTCTCTTCACCGCGCGCGCGCCCGCGCCGAGGCCGCCGTCCGTTCGCGCGAGCGGGTGATGGAGATCGTCGCCCACGATCTGCGCAATCCGCTCGGCGCCATCGGGATGAGCGCCGAGGCGCTGCTGCTGGTGGCTCGCCCGGAGAAGGACCGCCGCCACATCGACCGGATCGTGCGCGCGGTGTCCCGGATGGACGGCCTCATCGGAGACCTGGTCGATGTCACCGGGATCGAGCACGAAACGTTGGCCGTGACCTGCACCCGCGAGGCGGTCGAGCCGATCGTGCGCGAGACCGCCGAGGCCTTCATGCCGAGGGCCGAGCAGCGCCACATCACGCTGGAGGTCAACATCCCGCCCGGCGATTTGGCGATCGCCGCGGACCGCGCCCGGATCGTTCAGCTGCTGGGGAACCTGATCGGAAACGCGCTGAAGTTCACGCCCGAGGGGGGGCGTGTGGCGCTTCGGGTCTCCGAGCAAGACCACGGGGTGCGTTTCGAGGTCGCCGACACGGGTCCCGGGATCCCGCCCGAAAACGTCCCGCACATCTTCGAGCAGTACTGGAAGGGCGCCGGTCCAGGAACGGGGCTGGGGTTGTTCATCGCGCGAAGCATCGCGCGGGCCCACCGGGGCGAGCTCGGGGTGAAGAACGCGCCCGGGGCGGGCGCGACCTTCTTCTTCACCCTTCCGCGCGCGTGAGCTCGACGCTTTGATTTCGATCGGGGTCAGCTGCCGTCCCTGCTCAGTACCTGAAATTCAGGGATTAGAATTCCCGAATTTCAGGTATCTCTGCCGGCCGGCCCCAACCCTGGCATCGAGCGCGCGGCGGCGGGCAAGAGGCGCGCCAGACGCTCGGCCCAAGCGTGCTGTCCCGCGGGGTCGGCGATCAGATCCTGTCGGATCTCGATCTCGACGTGGGGAATTCCGCGCCGCTCGCCGTGATGGACGACGGAGAAGTCGGAGAGATCGCTGACGGCGTAGGGCTGGTTGCGGCCGACGACCAGGTCCCCTTCGTCGCGCAAGAGCCCCAGCAGCGGCTCCGCCAGCCGCGCGTCCCGGTTGTAGAGAATGCCGACGTGCCACGGCCGGGCGACGTCGAGAAAGACGGGGGTGAAACTGTGCACGGCGACCAAGAGGCCGGTGCGGCCCGAGGTTTTGCGCCGATCGAGCTCGCCGCGGATCTGGTCGTGGTAGGGGTGAAAGATCTCCTGGGCGCGCGATTTCGCGGCGCCGGCGGCCAGGTTCTGGTTCCCGGGAATGGGCGTCCGTTCGCTGCGGGTGGTGATGGAGTCGACAGCGTCGAGGGGGCGGTTGCAGTCGATGACCAGGCGGGAATAGCGCTGCAAGACGACGAAGGCGTCCAGAACCGTCGCCAGTCGTCGCGCGACGCCGCCCGCTCCGATGTCCCAGGCGATGTGGGTGCCGAGCGCCGCCTCGGTGAGGCCGAGGTTACAGAGCGCGCGCGGCAAGCGGCGCGCGGCGTGATCGCAGATGATGACGAACGGCGAGCCTCCATCACGACCGGCCACCTCGAACGGCGGCGGTTCGTCTTTGTCGAGAAGGGTGCGGTGGAGCGGCATGGTCGCGTCTCAACCCGGTGAGAGCGACCGACGGTAGGCGCGCCAGCCGCCGAAGCTCGAGATGTCGAGTGCGCCGGTGAGGGCGTGACCCTCGCACAGGAATCCGCTCACGCGCGTTCCATCTTCCAGCTCCAGGCTGCCGATGCACAGGGGTGCGGCAATGCGCCTCACGAAGTCGCCGAAAGCGGCCGGCGGCAGCGACCAGACCTCGAGCTCGATCGCGACGCCGCCCGTCGCGACGCGTGCCAGGCCGGGCTTGGGCGGCGTGGTGTTGGGCAGCGCGTAGAACCGATAGCTGGGCGCCGTGCGCGTGGCGCCCAGAAAGCGCCCCCCTGCGCCGGTGAGCTGATGGTTGAGAGGCTCACCGGCCAAGTGCGCGCCGAGAACCGCGATCGGGATCCAGTCGGGCGGCACGGCGTTCCCCTGGGGCGGCGGCGCCGGCGCCGGGAGCGGCCGACCGGTGGCGCCCAGCGTCTGCGAGGTCGCCCGGTGCAGCGCGGAGCCGAAGGTGGCCAGGCGCGCGTCGGTGCCCCACGGACCGACCAGCGTGGCGCCGGCCGGCAATCCGTCGCTGCGCAAGCCGGTGGGGACGGCGATCGCCGCGAGATCGAGTGGGTTGACAAAGTTGGTGTACGCCCCGAGCGTGGCGTTGAGGCCGATCGGATCGGCCGCGATCTGATCGATGCGGTAGATCGTCGGCGTGGTGGGGACGATCAGGAAGTCGAGGCCGGCGAAGAAGGCCGGCGCGCGCCGTCGCAGCTCGGCGAGCCGACGCAACGCTTCGAAAGCCGCGCGCGCGTCGAAGCGACCGGCCGCCCCCAAGATTGTCCGGATGCTCGGCAAGAGCTCGACGGGCCGTTCCGTCAGCAGGCGCCCGGCGGCGATCAGACGCTCGGCGACGAACGGACTGTCGTAGACCAGGGCGCCGGCCTCGGCGAACGGCGCGAAGTCGATCTCGACGCGTTCGCCGCCGAGCGCGGTCAGGTGCGCCAGCGCCCGCTCGAAGACCTCCGCCGCGCGGGCATCGCCCAGAAAGTCGAGCGCGCCGCCCCGCGGGACGCCGAACCGGAAGTGGGGCGGACGTTCGCCCGGCACGAAGGCGATCGCGTCCGCGTCGCGACGCGAAAGCGGATCGGCCTCGTCGTAGCCAGCTGCAACGGTCGCGATCCGGGCGGCCTCCTCGACGGTGCCCGCAAAGATCGACACGCAGTCGAAGGAGGGGCAGGCCGGCACGACGCCCGCCGTGCTGAGGACGCCGCGGCTCGGTTTGCAGCCGACGATGTTGTTGAAGGCGGCCGGCACGCGCCCCGAGCCGGCGGTGTCGGTTCCGAGGGCGAAGTCGACCAACCCGGCCCCCACCGCCACGCCGGAGCCGGAGCTGGAGCCGCCCACGATGTAGTCGGCGTCGAACAGGTTCTTGGGGGCGCCGTAAGGAGAGCGCACGCCCGCCAGGCCGGTGGCGAACTGGTCGAGGTTGGTCTTGCCGACACAAAGCGCGCCGGCGCCCAGCAGGCGGGCGACCACGGTGGCGTTCTTCGTGGGCGCGTATGCGAACGCGGGGCAGGCCGCGGTGGTCGGCAGCCCGGCGACGTCGATGTTGTCCTTGACGCCGAAGAGCAGGCCGAAGAGTGGAAGCGGCTCCCGGGCCGCACGCCGCTCCTCGAGGGCGCGCGCCTCGGCGATCAGCCGATCGCGCGCCGCCAGCGCAATCCAGACGCTGTCGTCCGGGCGTTGCGCGATCGCCGCCAGGGCGCTTTCCACCGAATCAACGGGGGACCGGGGGGGCGTCGCGGGCGCTGTCATCGCGTCGGCCAGGATGCCGGACCGGATTCCCGCCGACAACCTTCGTGAGCGCCGCCCCGGGCGAAGTTACCAACAATGGTGAGCGACGAAAGATTCAAGAAACATCGCGCGGCCTATAAGAGGTCATGGTGAAAGCTCGAGCGTTCGCGACTTCGGTCGCAAGGTGGGTCGGAACACGTGTGGCAGCCGGGGCGATCTTCGTCGCGGTGTTGGGGGGGGGTACGCCGGGGTCCCGCAGCCACCGGGCGGTGGCGGCGACGCCCCCCCTGACGATCGGGTTCATCTATGTCGGTCCGAAGAGCGACTACGGGTACAACCAGGCCCACGCCCAGGGGGCCGCGGTGATCGCCAAGCTCCCCGGCGTGAAGATCCGCGAGGAGGAGATGGTCCCCGAGACCTCCGCCGTCCAAAAGACGATGGAGAGCATGATCAACCTCGACGGAGCCACGGTCCTCTTCCCGACCTCGTTCGGGTATTTCGACCCCCACATCCTGAAAGAGGCTGCCAAATACAAGAACGTCACCTTCCTGCACTGCGGGGGCCTCTATACGGAAGGCAAGCACCCCACCAACGTCGGGAGCTACTTCGGCTACATCGACGAGGCCCAGTACGTCGCGGGGATCGTGGCCGGGATGTCGACCAAATCGAACAAGCTCGGTTTCATCGCGGCCAAGGCGATTCCGCAGGTCTTGCGGAACATCAATTCCTACACGCTGGGCGCGCGGTCGGTGAACCCGAAGGCGACCACCACCGTCATCTTCACCGGAGACTGGTCGATGCCGGTCAAAGAGGCGGAGGCGGCCAACAGTCTGATCGATCAGGGGATCGACGTGCTCACCATGCACGTCGATTCTCCCAAGGTGATCGTCGAGACGGCCGAGCGGCGCGGGATCATGGTGACCGGCTACCACGCCAATCAGGCGGCGCTGGCGCCCAAGGGCTACCTGACCGGCGCCGAATGGAACTGGGGGAAGGTCTACACCGACTACGTGGAGATGATTCAGGCCGGGAAACCCTATCCACACCTTCTTCGGGGGGGCCTCAAGGAGGGATTCGTCAAGGTGTCGCCCTACGGCAAGATGGTCTCGGCCGCGGCCAAGAAGAAGGCCGACGCCGCCAAGGCGAAGTTCATGGACGGCAAGATGGTCGTCTACAAGGGGCCGCTCAAGGACAACACGGGGAAGGTCGTCATCGCCGCGGGGGTGGAGCAGAAACAGACCGACATCGCCCTCGAGAAAATGGATTACCTGGTCGAGGGCGTGGTCGGAAAGACCCACTGACCGGGCCCGGCTAGCCACGATGGGTATCGGTGTGAGCATCGGCGTGATCTCCCCGGTGACCGAGCCGTCTCCGGGGGGTGCCGCTGCCGTCGTCGCCACCGCGGAGGCGCGGCTCGCCGCCCGGCGCAGGTCGGTGGAGGCCTTCGCGGTCCCGAGCGCCGCGATCTTGGGGGCGCTGATCCTGTTCGGCATCTTCGTGGCGCTCACCGGCCGCAATCCGCTGGCCGTCTACCACGAGATGTATCGGGGCTCGTTCGGGACCTGGTTTTCGTTCCAGAACACGCTGCAACGGGCGGCGCCCCTCATGCTCACCGCGCTGGCGACGGCGTTGCCGCTGCGGCTCGGCCTGGTGGTGCTGGGTGGCGAGGGGGCGATGGTGCTGGGTGGGCTGGCGGCGGCGGCGGTGGGCGTCCACCTGCACTCGCCGATGTCGGTGAAAGTTGGGATGTTCGTCGTCGGCGCGCTGGTCGGCGGCGCCTGGGTGGCGGGTGCGGGCGTGCTCCGCGCCTACCGCGGCGTCAACGAGACGATCAGCACGCTGCTCTTGAACTACATCGCCATCGCGCTCCTCAATCACATGGTCGAAGGACCGCTCCGCGATCCGGCCAGCCTCAACAAGCCGTCGACGTTGCCGATCGGCGACGACAACATGCTGGGGAATCTGCCGGGGCTCGACGTGCACTGGGGGCTCGCCTTCGGGGTCGCCGCCTGCTTGCTGGCCTGGTTTCTCATGCAGCGGACCACCTTCGGCTTCGCGGCGCGCATGGTGGGGGGCAACGTGCGCGCCGCGCTGCTGAACGGGCTGCCCGTCCGTCGGCTGATCGTGGTGGCCACCTTCCTGGGGGGCCTCGGCGCCGGCCTGGCGGGCGCGGTCGAGGTGGCGGCCATCCACGGCACGGCCAACGCGTCGCTGGTGACGGGCTACGGCTATACCGGCGTGCTGGTCGCCTTCATCGCGCGGGGAAATCCGCTGGGCGTGGTCCCCGTCGCTCTGCTCCTGGGTGGCATCGGCGCCAGCGGGGGTCTCCTGCAACGGGTCTTCGATCTTCCGGACGCCACCGTCAACGTCCTGCAGGGGATCATCTTTCTGTCGATCTTGTTTTCGGATTCGCTTTACGGCCGGCGGTGGGCGCGCAAACCGGCGGTGGCGGCGTGAGCGCGGCGGGCGGCGTGGCGCTCGGCATGGTCGGCGGCGCGATCCGGATCAGCACCCCGTTTCTCTTCGTCAGTCTGGGCGAGTGCATCACCGAGAAGAGCGGCCGGGTGAACCTGGGCCTCGAGGGGACGCTGGTGATGGGGGCGATGGCGGCATATGGGGTCTCGTATCTGACGAGCTCGCCCTGGCTGGGGGTTTTGGCCGCCGGCGCCTGCGGCGTGGTGCTGGGCGCGCTGCACGGCTGGCTCTGCGCGCGGCCGCGCGTCAACGACGTCGCGGTGGGGATCGCGCTCATGCTGTTCGGGGTGGGGTTGGCGTTCTTCCTCGGCAAGCCGCTCATCGGGCCGACCGCGCCGCATCTGCCGTCGGTGTCGCTCGGCTGGTGGAGCGCGTCGGGCCAAGTTCGCTCGGCGTTGCAGGTGAACGCGCTCTTCGTGCTCGGCCTCCTCACCACCGCGGCCGTGCGGTTCGTGCTGCGCAAGACCCGCTGGGGGCTGGTGATCCGCACCGTGGGGGAGAGCGCAGACGCCGCGCGCGCGATGGGCTACGACATCGCGCGGGTCCGTCTGCTGGCCACCATGGCGGGCGGTTTTCTGGCCGGCGTCGGCGGCTCGTTCCTGTCGCTGTTCTACCCGGGGAGCTGGAACGAGGGGCTGTCGAGCGGGCAGGGGCTGATGGCGGTGGCGCTGGTGATCTTCGCGCGCTGGGATCCCGTTCGTTGTCTGCTGGCCTCGCTGCTTTTTGGCGGCGCCAGCGCGCTCGGACCGGCGCTGCAGTCGGTGGGCGTGACGTCGGGCTACTACCTCTTCAATGCGGCACCCTACGTGCTGACGCTGGCGATCATCGTCCTCACCAGCTCGCGCGATCGGGCGCTCCTGGGGCAGCCGGCCGAGCTGAGGATGGCGCGATGATCGGGCCGGCGCGCACCATCCCCGCCGATCCGTATCCCTGGCCGTGGAACGGCAAGCTCACGCGCGAGAACACGGCGCTCATCGTCATCGACATGCAGACCGATTTTTGCGGCAAGGGCGGCTACATCGATCTGCTCGGCTACGACATTGGCCTGACCCGAGCCTGCATCCCGCC
>Ga0209863_10000471_pt1 | contig 20238 bp, 16 predicted proteins | sample OrgsoiDNA2013046_FD_185796 | JGI IMG/M metagenome (GOLD analysis project Ga0209863, IMG submission 185796) | Permafrost soil microbial communities from the Arctic, to analyse light accelerated degradation of dissolved organic matter (DOM) -... | ecosystem: Environmental > Terrestrial > Soil >...
TCGCGTCCGCGCTCTTCCCCGCCTCGAGCGCCGCCTCGGCCTCCGCGAGATCACCGGCAGCCGCCGGGGTGAGCGTCTCCGGTTTCGCGGCGCCACCGCCACCCGACGTTGCGGCGACCGCGCGCTTGGGGGCGTGCTCCGTCTCGACCTCTGGCAGGTCTCTGGCCGCCGCCGTCGGCTCGGGGGGAGACGGTGGCTTCTTCTCGACGGGGAGATCGGCCTTCGGCCCGATCGGCTGCGGCGGCGAGGCAGGCAGCGACGGCTCTTGCGGCATCGCTGGCGGCTTCGGAAAGAGGAACCAGCCCGCCACCCCCGCAACCAGGGCCAGCGCGACCACGAGACCGGCGATCGGGAAGGGTCGGCCGCGTTTCACCCTCTCCGTCGCCACCGGCAGAGGGGCTGCGGCTGGGGCTAGCACCGGCGCCGGCAAGGTCGCGGGGACGGACCGCTGGGACGGCGCCGCCTGTTCGAGGCTGCGGGCGGTGACCGCCTTGACGAAGGCGCCCACGTCGGCAAACCGCTCGTCCCGATTCTTGGCGAGCGCGCGCTCGACCGCGGCGACGACGGCGACGGGCGTCGCGGGCGCGAGCTCCCGCAAGGACGGGGTGGGCGCGTAGACCACCGCGTGGACGACGGACGCGAGCGTGTCACCTAGAAACGGCGGCCGCCCCGCCAGCATCTCGAAGACGATCGCCCCGAACGCGAAGATGTCGGTGCGGGCGTCGATCTCGTCGTTGCGCCCGGTCGCCTGCTCGGGCGCCATGTACTGCGGCGTGCCGATGAGCGCGGCGTCCTGCGTGAGCACGGTCTTGGCGCCGCGGATCTTGGAGATGCCGAAGTCGAGGATCTTGACGACGTCGCGCACCTCACCGCCGGGATCGGTCGGGCAGAGGAAGATGTTGTCGGGCTTCAGATCGCGGTGGACGATCCCCTCGCGGTGGGCCGCCGCCAGCGCCGACCCGATCTGACCCACGATGGCCGTCGTCTGATCAAACGACGGCAGGCCGCGAAAAAGCCGCGCCGCCAGCGTCTCCCCCTGCAGCAGCTCGAGCACGATGTAGGGCGCGCCGTCCGGCAAGGTATTGAAGTCCAGCACCTGGACGATGTTGGGATGGCCGAGCCGCGAGGCGATATCGGCTTCGCGCCGGAAACGGGCCAGGGCCACCGCATCGCTGGTGCCGAAGAGCAGAACCTTGACCACCACGCGCTTGTCGGGAAGCCGAAGGTGCTTCGCCTCCCAAACGGCGCCCATCCCCCCCTGGCCGAGCAGGCGGGTGATCTCGTAGGTCTCGGCGACCACCGTTCCGGATCGCAGCGCCCCCGGAACGTTCGGCGTGACGCCGCCCGCACCCGATGCGGGCCCCACGGGCGGCGCGATCGTGGGATCGGTTGCCGGGTTGGACGGCCGTTCCGCCATTGGATCGCAGATTACATCGATCCCGGCGACCGCGCCGCGCCCAAGGGCGGCGCGGACCTTCGATCAAGTTAGAGTGGCTTGACCGATTCGGCGCGCGGGCCCTTGGGCCCCTGCCCCTCGGTGAACTCCACCCGCTGCCCCTCGCGGAGCTGCTCGAATGTCACACCTTCAACCGCGGAAGAATGAAAGAAAAGATCCTTCCCGCTTCCGGTCGAGATGAATCCAAAACCCTTCTCAGTCAGACGCTTTACTGTACCTTCTGCCACGTTGTGTTGCTCCTTGGCTGCTGAACATACGCGCATACACCAATTTGTCCAGCCCACAGGAGAAGCAAAGGTCGTTAGCCCCCGCCGCGAACCAACATTTGACCGGTTGGATCGGTAGCTTCGACCGTTCCGTCCCCCGAGGCAGAGCGCCCGGAACCGAACTTTCTGAACTGGCCCGCGATGTAGACCTCGGAGGGCGCGGTTATCACCAGCTTGGTGGTTCCCTCCCAGGCCAGGTTTACGACGGCGGTCACTTTCCCATGCACGAGGCTCCTCTGGCCGTCTCCAAGAGCCGCCTTGACGCCGGCGCCGGTGGACCTGTCGTAAAGGGCGGTGACCTTGATCCCCTTGGCCGCCAGAGCGCGCGAGACGATCAGGTAGCGGCCGGCCAGCAGGTCGGTCTTCAGCCCCGCGTCGCTCAGATGATCGACCACCGCTCGGTACGGTCCCTCCAGCAGGTCATCCCAGCGGACCGCATCGACCGTCACGGTGATCCGAGAGGCCAGCGCGAGCTTGGCGTTGTCGCTGTCGGAGGCGGGAAGGATTCCGACCGCCCGGTTCGCGTCGAAGACCCTGGCGACCGAATCGCCCAGCGAGCAGGCCCAGTCCCTCCCGCGGTGAACCACGGTCGACGACGAGACGGAAGTGGATGGTGAGGCCTGGTCGGCAACCAGACTGTCGACCAGGACTTCGGGACCAACGCCCTTGCCGGCATATCGTTTCATGATCGTCCCGGGGCCGAGATTGTTGGTGAGGCCGAAGAAGACGACGTGACCCGTCGCGAAGTCATCCGCGTCGCACCCGGCGACGTCGGGCGTCCTCCCCCCGCGGATCCCCCCGGCGGCGCAACCGGCGAGGGTCACGACAAAGACCCCCGTGAGAACCGCTCTCATCGCGATCAGTGCAGCCGATCCTCGTCTAGTTTTGCTTCCAGGCAGCTCGGGCAAACCTCGGCCCCCAGCGTCCGCGCGACGTCCTCGGCATCCTTGATCTGAAGCGCCGACAGGCCCCTCGGAACGCGGCTGGTACCGCAGTAGGTCCCCGGCGTCGAGCTGTCACGATAGCCCTGCTCCCGGGTGAGCGGGGCGACGACGCGCGCGCGAAGGTGGATGATCACGTGGAGTCCGATGGAAAGAGTACGTGTTTCCCCGGGCGCCGCCACGAATAAGAATCGGCGCCGGCCGGTTTCAAGAGCTGCACGAGAGCATCGAGCAGCCCGCGCGCCGACGGGCCCAATCGGGACGCCTGGCGGCGAAACGCTCGCGCTCCGGCTGCTCGTCGTAGGGGTGGCGCAAGACATCGAGCAGCTCCACCACCTGCGAGGGATCACCCGCCTCGGCCGCATCGATCGCGAGCTGGGCCACGCAGTTGCGCAGGATGTACTTCGGGTTGACCGCATCCATCCGCTGCTTGCGGAGCGCCGGGGGCGTCCCGTCCGCCTGCGCGCAGGTCGCGTAGCGACGAAGCCAGGCGACGGTGCGCGCGCGGGCCGGCTCGGCAAGGCCGGGGAAGCCCGACCCGTCATCCTCGGGGGGGTAATAGGCGTCGGCCAGCGGCGCCAGCAGCGCGTCGTCGGGCGCCCCGGGTCCGAGGTCGACGGGAACGTCGGCGAGGCGCCGAAAGAACAGCGTCATGTCCGTCTCGACCAGGCCCAAAACTTGGTGCAGCTCATCGACAAGCGATCGGTCGGCCTGGGACAGCCCGAGCTTCGCGGCAAAGTGTCGGCTCTGTTCGGCTTCGAGGGTGGCGGTGTAGACCGCGAGCGCATTTTCCAGCAGCGGAATGCTGCCGATGAGCGGAAACAGCGCCTCGGCGAGCCTGACCAGATTCCACTTGGCGACCAGCGGCTGATTCGAGAATCGATACCGACGTTGATCGGCGTCGGTGGTGTTGGGGGTGAAGTCGGGGTCGAAGTGATCGAGGAACCCGAACGGACCGTAGTCGATGGTGAGCCCGAGGATCGACATGTTGTCGGTGTTCATGACGCCGTGAACGAAGCCGACCCGCATCCAGTGCGCCATCATCACGGCCGTGCGCCGGCAGACCTCGGTCAGCCAGGCCGCGTAGGTCTCGGGCGCTGGCGCGCCGAGCTCGGGGAAGTGGTGCCGCAGCGTGTAGTCGCAGAGGCGGGTCAGCACGTCCAGCTCGCCGCGCGCGGCGAAGATCTCGAAGTTGCCGAAACGCAGGAAAGACGGGGCGACGCGACAGACGATCGCGCCCGGCTCCGAGCGCGGATGTCCGTCGTAGAACATGTCGCGCACGATCCGATCCGACGTCGACACCAGGCAGAGCGCGCGGGTGGTCGGCACACCCAGGTGCGCCATCGCTTCACTGCAGAGGAATTCGCGGACGGAAGATCGCAGCACCGCGCGACCGTCGGCCGTCCGCGAGTAGGGGGTCGCCCCCGCACCCTTGAGCTGCAGCTCCCAGCGCTGGCCCTCCGCGTTCAGCACCTCACCGAGGCTGATGGCCCGTCCATCTCCCAGCTGCCCGGCCCAGGTTCCGAACTGATGTCCGCCGTAACAGGCCGCGTACGGTTCCATGCCGGGTGCCAGCGCGTTGCCGGCGAAGATCTCCGTGAAAGCCTCGGAGGCGCAGTCCGCCTCCGAGAGATCCAGCAACCGAGCTACCTCGAAGGCGTGCGCGACGAGGCGTGGCCCGCGCACCGGGATCGGCAAGATCGGCGAGAAGCAGGCGCCGCGCACGCCGCGCACGGCCCGCAGCGTATCGGGATCGCCGGGCAGCTCGCGGACGAAGCTGTTGTCGAACCGCAGCGACGGGAAGCCGGCTCCAGGCTCGAGCCAGACGGGCGCCCGTTCGGAGATCGCGGCACCAGGAGAGCCCACGGACGTTCTTCTGGGGCGCAGCGCGCGGTTTGTCAACCGAGCCGCACGTCGCGCGATCGCCCGACGATCGCGGCCGGCACCGGTCGTCAGAGAACTTCGGACCGAGCCGCATCCGTGCCACAATCCGTCCGTCCATGTACCTCGACCTCAGTCACGCCGATGTCCACAGTGTCGACGGCCGCATCTTCAAGATCACCTTCACCCCCGATTGCATGGAGCACGCCTGCCGTTGCCTGGGGCAGGCCGATCGCCCCCGGAACGATGCCTGCTGCCAGTACGGAGCCGACGTTTTCGTTCCGGAGCGCCAGGCGATTCTCCGCCGTGCGACCGAGATCGCGTCGGTATTGAAAGAAAACCGGCGGGATCCCGCTGGCTGGTTCGACGACGCCGATCCCGAGCCGGACCCAGACGCGCCGGCGGGCATCATCTTGCGGACTGCGACCGCCGATCCGGACGACGAGACATCGGGATGCGTTTTTCTCCAGCACGGCGGCGAGCGCGGTTGTGGCCTGCACCGAGCGGCGCTGGTGCACGGATTCGCACCGGCGGAGATCAAGCCGACGGTCTGTCGCCTCTACCCGGTCTCCTTCGATCTGGGACGCCTCGGATTGAGCCCCGACTTCAACCACTACTCCTGTGCGGGCGCGGAAGGTCCCACCGTCTATCGGCTGATGCGTGAGGCCATCGGCGAGATCTTCGGGGCGTCCCTGGTGCAGGAGCTCGACCGGTTGGAGTCGCGGGTCGGGGGATCCCGGCTGCGCGTTCTGCCGACCGCGACGGGCTCGCAAGAGGATCGTCTGACCTCCGCCGACTGACAGTTTCTTCGCGGGGACCGTTCGTATTTCGACACCCGCGCCCTCGATCCACCGCCGCACCCGCGCGCCGAGCCCTCGATTCATCCGCGCGCCCGCTCGCCGCGACGCCTGGCATGCCGGCTGCACAAGCGGTGCAGCATGCATCGCCACCTGATGAACCTGCTTCCCCTGCTCCTGTCGGGTGCGCCCGTCCTGTTTGTCCTCGGGATGCTGGTGCTGGCGCTCACGACACCCCTTCCCCACCTCGCGCATTCGCGGGATGCACGTCCGAGGAGATCGCCGTGACGAGCCCGGTCAAGCCGACGGCCGGCGCCCGCTGGGCCCGCTTCACCGGGCGCCGGCGCAGGGCGATCCTCGGAACCGCGCTGCTGGTCGGGGCGGTGGCGACGCTCATCGCGGCGAGGCTGCCGCTGCACGGCGATCTGTCCTATCTGCTGCCGCCCGAGACCCGGTCGGTGCGCGACCTGCACACGCTCGAAGCGCGGGCGCAGGTGTTCGGGACGATCATCGTGGGCATCGAATCGGACGACGCCGAGCGGCGCCTCCACGCGGCCCGCCTGCTCCAGGATCGACTGCGCGCCCTTCCGACGAGCGCCGTCATCGGGGTGAGCACCGACAGCGGGGCGAAGGATCGCTTCACCTGGGCCCACCGCCAGCTGCTGGTACCGACCGAAGATCTCCGCGCGATGGCCGACGATCTCCGCGAGCGCAAGGCCCGCCTCAACCCGCTCTACGTGTCGCTGGACGACGGATCCGACCGCGCCGGGAAGGCCGCGCCGCCCATCGGAGACCGCCTCCGCGCCCTCGAGCGGCAGCTCGACGCGGCCAAGCTGGGCGCGCAGAGCCCAACCCCCCTCCTCTCCAAGGACGGCCGCATCCAGATCATCGTGGTGCGCACCCGGTTCGCCGCCGGCGAGGTCTCGCGCAACGCCGCCGCCCTCGACGTCGTCGAGCGCGCGGTCGACGAGGCGCGGCGGGCCTCGGGGGGCGGCGTGCGGATCGGGATCACCGGCGACGTCGTCACCACCGCGATCGAGCACCGGGCGCTCTCGGGTGGCATGCTGCGGGCGACCGTCTTCACCGTGGTGATCGTCGCCGTCGGCCTGCTGCTCTTCTTCGGTGGCTCGCCGGCGGCGGTGGCGGCGCTGCTCGGCGCGCTGGCGGTAGGCGCGCTCTGCACCTTCGCCTTCGCCCGACTGGCAATCGGCCACCTGAATCTGGCCACCGCCTTTCTGGCCCCGATCGTGGTCGGCAACGGGATCAACTTCGGGATCATCCTGCTGGCGCGCTACTTCGAGGAGCGCCGGCGAATGGACGACCCCGCCGCCGCGCTGGGCGCCGCCGTGCAGGGGAGCTTCGGCGGAACGCTGGCGGCCGCGCTGGCGGCGTCGGTCTCCTACGCCTCGCTGTTGGCCACCGATTTTCGCGGATACCGGCACTTCGGGGTGATCGGCGGCGTCGGGATCCTCCTCTGCTGGGCGGCGACGTTCCTGATCCTTCCGGCCGCGCTGGCGGCGCTCGAGGCGCGGGGGCTGGCGGGCGGACGATCGCCCGTGCGGCTCGGCAAGGGACTGATGCGGTTCATTCCGCGGCGCACGGCGGCGGTCGTGGTGACCGCGCTGGTGGTGACGGGTGGCTCCGGGCTCGGCGCTGGCCGCTACCTCGCGAGCCGACCGTTCGAGAACGACTTCAAGAATCTCCGCTCGAGCGGGCGCGAGATGCGGGAGGCGCGCCTCTGGAACGATCAGATCAACGCCGGCTTCGGCCGTGGGATCTCGGGCGGCACGGTCATCGCGCTCCCCACCCGCGAGCGGGCCCGCCAGGTGACGGAGCGGCTGCAAATCGCCGACCGCGCCAAGCCGCCCGGGGCGCGCCTCTTCGCCCGCGTCTCGACCCTGGACGACTTCGTGCCGCCCGATCAGGACGAAAAGCTCGAGCTGCTGGCGGAGATCCGCGCGCTTCTGACCCCCGCCACGCTGGCGACCATGAACGAGAGCGATCGCCGGATCGCCACCGAGCTCGCGCCGCCCGCCCACGTCGACCGGATCGCAGAGACGGACGTGCCATCCGAGCTGGCCTGGCCGTTCACGGAGCAGGATGGCACGCGCGGCCGCATCCTCCTCGCGACGACCGGCGCGGGTTTCGATCTGTGGCGCACCGACGATCTGGATCGCTTCGTGGGCAGCTTCCGCGCCCTCCACCTGGGCACCGATCTGGTCGTGGGCGGCAACGCCTTCGTCCAGCACGACATCGTCCGCTCGGTCGACAGCGACGGGCCACGCGCGACGGCGGTGGCGGCGATCGGTGCCGTGCTGGTGGTGCTGCTGGTGCTGGGCGCGACGAGGCAAGCGGCGGTCACCCTGCTCTGCGCGGCCTCCGGGGTCTTCCTGCTCCTAACCGTGGCCAGCGTCTTCGGGCTCAAGATCAATTTCCTCGATTTCGTGGCGCTGCCTATCACCATCGGGATCGGCATCGACTACGCCGTCAACATCGCGGCCCGCCACCGCGTCGAGGGTCCGGGATCGTCCGGACGGATCGTGATGGCCGCCGGTCCGGCGGTGGCGCTCTGCTCCTACACCACCGTGGTCGGATACGCGTCGCTCCTACTCTCGGTGAACCAAGGCATTCGATCCTTCGGCCTGGCCGCCTTGATCGGAGAGCTGACCTGCCTCGGTGGCGCGCTCGCGCTCGCCCCCGCTCTGCTCGACTTGCGGCGCAGGCGGCGCGCCACGAGGCCTGTCGGGGCCGTCTCGACGCCCGTCTTTCACACCCAGTCGACCTGATGAAGCGCGACGGCCTTCGGGCGACGCTCAGGCGGCGCGCCGCCGCAATCGCTGAACGGTATCGATCAGGGTTTGGACCTCAAACGGCTTGTGGAGCAGGGCCGCCACGCCCGACGGTCGGTCCTGGGTGGCGGCCGTCAAGACCACCACCGGGATCTTGGCCAGCTTGGGATCGCGTTGAATGACCTCCAGCACCTGCCACCCGGTCACCAGAGGCATCATCAAATCTAGGATGACCAGGTCGGGCGGCGCCCGCGGGTCATCGGCGAGAAAATCCAGAGCCTGTTTTCCGGTTCGGCAGGGAATGACGTCGCACCCGATCTCCTCCAGAAGATCCTGCAGGACATCCCGTATCTCCAGATCGTCTTCCGCCAGAAGAACGGTGATCGGGTCGAGGTCTAGCTGGACGGTCATGGGCCTTTCACGCTGCCTTCCGTGTATCCGGTAGAGCTCGACGAAGGCCAGGGATCGCCGCGGGGGAGGCTGACCGTGAACGTCGTGATGTCGTCGGCGGATACCACCTCCAGGGTCCCGCCATGCGCGGCCACGATCTCGCGGGTGACGAAGAGCCCCAGACCGAGCCCGCCCCTCCGGGTACCCATCGCGCCATTTTGAAAAGGCTTGAAGAGAACCGGCAGCAGATCGCTCGGGATCGCGCCGGCGCTTTTGACTTCAATCATGACGCGCAGGGGATCTCGGCCGTCCATCCGGACGCCGATCGCCCCGTCGAGGGTCCCGTGCCGGAGGGCATTGCCGACCAGATGAGAGGCCGCCAGCGTCAGTCGATCCGCGTCCCATCCGCCCCAGGCGTCCCCGATGTGCTCGAACGCTATCGGGCGCCCCCCGGCGCCGCCAGACAGCTCGTCGACCGCGCGACGAAAGATGGTGACAGCATCCCCCCGCTTGCGTTCGATCCGTAGCCCCTCGGCGCTGCGTGTCCGCGTGAAATCAAGCAACTGGCCGATCATCTGATTCATACGGCTCCCCGCCGTGAGGATCCGCCCCAGAGCCCGCTTCAGATTTTCGTCCTCAACCTTCCGCGACATGACCGTCGCGGACATCAAGATGGCGCCGAGCGGGTTTCGCAGATCGTGACTGAGGATCCCGGCGAAGAGATCGTTCAGCTCGACCGTGTGGTTCAGCTCGGCGAAGAGTCGGGTATTTTCAGTCTGCAGCCGTTCGACCTCGCGCCGGATCGAACCGCGCGCGGCCGTTTCCGGCAGCGCGTCGATCTCCTCCAGGAGATGGCTTACCTCCGGCCCGTTCATCGCTTGTCCAGACTACCCCTAGGCCGGAGAACCGAGCCGGGATAACAGTCGCGCTCCCGAGACAACGATCGCCGTCAGTTCCCCGTCACTGAACGATTTTACGGCCGGTGATGAGGCGAATCAGCACCGTCACGACCGCTAGGACCAGAAGGATATGAATGAATCCCCCCAGCGTGTACGAGCTCACCATTCCCACCAGCCAAAGAAGCATCAGAACAACTGCAATGGTCCACAACATTGGTATCCCCCTAGTCAGATTGCAGTCGGTCTCCAATTCACGGATCGTGCCATGCCATGGACTGGCCCCGCCGGCCCGGTTCGACCGCCGGAATCGTGCCGGGAAGCTCTGCCGGCAGCGCCACTTCTTGGTAACCCAATTCGGCCAATGTCACCAAAGGGTGACATCCGGGGATTTCAACCTCCATGAAAGTCGGGCGGCGCGGGCCGAAGCCTGTCTGGCACAGCTGATGAAAGAATATTACCGCGAGGCACTCATGAACGCGGATCCCAATGTCTCGCCCCAGGAAGGCAGCGCCGACAATCTTTGGGCGATCGTCCTGGCGGGGGGCGAAGGGACCCGCCTGGCCCCGGTGACCCGTCTGCTCTATGGATGCGACCTGCCAAAGCAATTCGCGTTTCTCGATGGCGATCGAAGCCTCTTGCAGCAGACGATGGAGCGTATCAGCCCGCTCGTTCCGCCTCACCGCACGATCGTGGTGGTGGCAAAGAACCGGCGCCAGATGGCGGAGGTTCAGCTCGGCCGCTACCGCGGGGTACAGATCGTGTCCCAACCTGCCAACGCGGGAACCGGACCGGGCGTGTTGCTGCCGCTGTCGCTGATCAAGGCCCAATGTCCGAAGGCCATGGTGCTCGTCACCCCGTCGGACCACCATATCCCGGTGCCCGCCCGGTTCCTCGCGGCCGCCCGGTTGGCGGCAACGACGGTGCAACATGCTCCGTCGGGTCTGGTGGTGCTCGGGGCCGAGGCCGACCAGCCGGACGCCGATCTGGGCTGGATCGTGCCGGACGATCCGGTGGTGACGTCCGAAGTGGACCTGGTTGGCCTCTTCGTCGAGAAGCCACTGGCCAGGGTCGCCAGGGAGCTGTTTCGAAAGGGGGGACTGTGGAACACGATGGTCGTCCTCGGCACCGTCGAGTCTCTCTGGCGCCAGGCCGGACGCCATATGCCCGATCACATTGCCCTCTTCAATCGCTACGTCGACGAGCTCGCGAAGAGCGGCGGCCGCCCGGGGGCGACCGCGGACGGGCTGCTCGTGCAGCTCTACCGTTCGATGCGCCAAGCCGACTTCAGCCGATCCATCCTCCAGCGTGCGCGGGGGACGGCGGTGGTGAAGCTGAAGGGATCGGGGTGGTGCGACTGCGGGACCCCGCAGCGACTTCTGGCCTGCCTCGGCGAGGCCATCGGCCGGGGGCGCAAGCAGGCGCTGAAGGCGGCTCTCAACTCCATGATTGCCATCCCCACTTGAGACCCGAACCGGTCGTCTCGGCCCGCCCCGGGCGGATCTCTGCTAAAGACAGCCTGGGACTTCACGCTCGCTCGGGCGCGACCGTTCCCAAGGGGGGCTCACGTGACTCAGTGTTAGATATCCTTCTCGTCGACGATGAGCCCGAGCTGCGCGAGCTCCTGGAAGAGCAGCTTCGCGAGGCGGGCCACCAGGTTCAGACGGCCACCGACGGCGCCGAGGGGATGGACCAGCTTGCCCGGCGGGTGTTCGACCTGGTGATCTGCGACGTGCGACTCCCCGCCATCGACGGCCTGACGCTGTTTCGGCGGGTGCGAAAGGAGATGCCTTCGACCGAGGTCATCCTGATGACCGCCTACGCGGACGTCTCGCAGGCCGTGTCCGCGTTGAAGGAAGGCGCTTACGACTATCTGACCAAGCCGTTCGATGTCGATGAGCTCCTCCTTCAGGCCCGTCGGATCAACGAGACGCGTGCTTTGCGGCGCGAGCTGGAGAAGGCGCGGGACGAGCTCTCCAATCGCAGCGCCGAGACGACCTTGATCGGTGAGTCCCCGGCCATTCGCCGGGTGATCGAGATGAGCAAGATGGTGTCGCAGAGCGACGCGCCGGTCCTGATCACGGGCGACAGCGGAACCGGCAAGGAGATCGTCGCGCGCCTGATCCACGAAAAGAGCGCCCGCCGAGACAAGCCCTTCGTGGCGGTCAACTGCGGGGCGCTGGCCGAGAACCTGATCGAAGCCGAGCTCTTCGGACATGAGCGGGGCGCCTTCACGGGCGCCGTGAAGAAGCGCGACGGCCGATTCAAGGCGGCCGACGGCGGCGTGCTCTTTCTGGACGAGATCGCCGAGCTGCCTGCGGCGGCCCAGGCCAAGCTCCTGCGCGTTTTGCAGGAGGGGACGTTCGAGCCGCTCGGAACCAACACGGCGATTCAGGTGGACGTGCGGATCATTTCGGCCACCCACCGCAACCTGACCGAGCGGATCAAGGCCGGTCTGTTCCGCGAAGACCTCTTCTATCGCGTGAACGTCATCGAGATTCAGCTGCCGCCCCTGCGTGAGCGGCCCGCCGATCTACCGCTGCTCCTCCGGCACTTCATCCAGCGCTTCACCGCGCCAGGGGCGCCGTTCCCCAGGATCTCGCCGGCGGCCTGGGCGAGCCTCATTCAACATGACTTCCCCGGGAACGTGCGGGAGCTGTCCCACGCGGTCCAGCACGCGATGGTGCTCTCGGGTGGCCAGGAGATCGATCTTCAGCATCTCCCGCCGTCGATCGTCGACACCAAGCTGCCCGCCTCCCTGACCTCCGCGGCTGAAGGGACGGCGATTCGTCCGCTGCACCTCGCGATGCGCGAGTTCGAGCACCAGTACCTGCAGCACGCCCTCAAAGCGGCAGATGGCAAGCGCAACCGGACCGCGGCGATGCTGGGCATTTCGCGCAAGACTCTCTGGGAAAAGCTGCGCCACAATGGGCTCGATGCACCGGCCGAATCGGAGTCCGACGAAAACGACTTGTCGTAGCCGCCCGAGCGGCACGGCGCTTGAAGAGTCACGGGTCCAGCCCATGGAACGTGCGGAAAATCCGGCGCGTCACGTTTCGCGACGGTTACGGCCTTGTTGCCACTGTTACGAACCCGTGACATGAAGAAATGAGGACTCCCGTGCTCGACATGTTGCGAGTCGAAGACGAACCCGAGATTCGAGACTCCCCGGTGCTGCCCGAATCGCTGGGGGACGATCTGGCGATCCCCTTCGACCACCGTGTCCAGTTCTATGAGCACGACGAGTTTCTCTGCCGCGTCGTCAGGGAGTTTTTCAGCGCCGGCCAGAGGGCCGGCGAACCGCTGGTGGTGATCGCGACCGATCTGCATCGGCGCCAGTTGCGCGCCGAGCTCGGCGCGGGCGGGTTCGATGTCGATCGGCTGCAGCGGTCCGGCCAGCTCACGCTGCTCGACGCCGAAAAGGCGCTTGCGGGCTTCATGGTCGACGGGACGCCCGATCGGGAGCTGTTCCTGGCGCAGATTGGGGACGCCGTCGCGAAGGCCCGCTCGGCGAGCCGCAACGGACACGTCCGCGCCTTCGGCGAGATGGTCGACCTGTTGTGGCAGGAGGGAAACCCCCGGGCGATGCTCCGCCTCGAGGAGCTCTGGAATGAGCTGGGGCAGGACGGCACGATCTCCCTGCTCTGCGCCTATTTCATCTCCACCTTCGACAGCCCGGCTCGGGTCGAGGAATTTCAGCAGATCTGCGCCCACCACGCGCACGTCATTCCGTCGGAGGGTCATTCGATGGCCGGTGACCAGAGCACCCGCCTCGATGAGGTTCGCCGCCTGCAACAGCGGGCGCGAGCGCTCGAAGGGGAGATCGAGCACCGCAAGCGGTTGGAACAAGCCCTGCGCGGCGCGCTGGCGGAACGCAAGCGCGCCGAAGAGGCTCTGCGGGAGAGCCAGCAGGAGCTGCTCGACTTCTTCGAGAACGCCGTGGAGGGGTTCCACTGGGTCGGCCCGGGCGGCGTCATCCTGGCCGCCAACCGCGCGGAGCTGGAGCTGCTCGGTTACAGCAAGAACGAGTACATCGGCCGCAACATCACCGAATTCCACGTCGACCAGGACGTCATCGCCGACATCCTCGCGCGGCTCGGCCGCAACGAGACGCTCAGGGGCACCGAGGCCCGGCTCCGTTGCAAGGACGGGTCGATCAAACACGTCCTCATTCATTCGAACGTATTTTTCCGCAACGGCGAGTTCATTCACACGCGCTGCTTCACCCGCGACATCACAGATCGCAAGCGCCTCGAAGACGAGCTCCGCCGCCAAAACGAAGATCTCTGCCGAACCGTCCGCTTCAGCGAGATGTTCGTCGGCATCCTGGGCCACGACCTCCGAAATCCGCTCTCCGCCATCGCGACCGCGGCCAGCCTGCTCGGGCGACGCGCCGACTCCGACAAGGTAGCCAAGCCCGCGACGCGCATCCTCAACAGCGCAGCGCGGATGGGGCGGATGATCGATCAGCTGCTGGACTTCACCCGCATCCGGCTTGGCAAAGGGATCCCCCTGCAGCAACGGCAGACCGACCTCGGGGAGGTCTGTCGGCTGGCCATCGACGAGCTGGAAAGCACGGGTGAGACCCGCAAGATCCAGCTCAAACCGAGCGGCGACCCGATCGGGTTCTGGGACGCCGATCGACTCTTGCAGCTGGCCTCCAATCTGCTCGGCAACGCCCTCGCGCACGGCGCTGGCTCGGATCCCATCGCGATTCGCGTCGACGGAACCGACGGCGGCTGCGTCGTGCTGGAGATCCAGAATGCCGGCGTCGTCCCGGCGGAGGTCATGCCCGTGCTCTTCGAGCCGTTCCGCAGCGGCGCGAACGAGAAGCAGGCGCGGTCGGGCGGCCTCGGCCTGGGGCTGTTCATCAGCCAGCAGATCGCGATCTCACATGCCGGAACCATCGACGTGACTTCCTCGGAGAGCGAGGGGACCCGGCTGCGCGTTCGCCTACCGCGAACCCCGCCGCGATCGGAGCCAGCCTTCGTATCGGCCGGGGACACTCCGCAGTGACACAGAAAACCGTGCTCGTCGTCGACGACGAAGCCGACATCCGCGAGTCGCTCAGGGACGCGCTGGGAGACGAGGGCTATCAGGTCGTCGTGGCCTCCAACGGCAAGGAAGCGCTGCAGCTGCTCCCGGGGCTTTCCAGACCCTGTGCCGTCATCCTGGACATCATCATGCCCGTCATGAGCGGGACCGAGCTCTACGAGGCGATGCTGGCGACGCCGACTCTCGCCGACATCCCGGTCCTGATGTCGACCTCCGATCCCTCTCGGGTTCCGAGGCGGGTACCGGTCATGAAGAAGCCGATCAATCTCGATCGACTGCTGACGGCTGTCGCCGGGCTGTTCTGACCGACGCTCGTCACCGCGCGCGACATGCTCGTGGTTTCGAAGCTTCGACCGGCGGAGCAACTGCGCCCGACGGAGACCGACGCCGGTGTCCTGCTCCTCGAGCTGGTGAAAACGTTCGCCGACCATCGGCCCACGCAGGACATCGACGAGATCGCACGCGCCATGGTGGAAGCGCATGCTGGCACACGGACGGTTGCCAGCGAGCTCGGCAAAGGATCGGTCTTCACGACTAGCCTCCCCTTGGTTTTGCCCTGATCTCGGGTCCCGTCGGAGCGACTTCATGGGTAGAAGACGCTACCGAATGAGGGGCCCAAAGACCCGGTCGTTACTGGATCGTAACGTCGTCGTTCGGCTCGGCTTGAAGCCCAGGCGTTCCACGACGGTCGAGGTGTGGCATGCCCCTTGCGATGACAATCGGCCATGCAAACCGACGCAGCGACCTCATCCGGCAAGGGCAACGCCACCTATCTTTTGCGCCGCAGCGCGGAGCGACCCAACTGTCGGCCGGCCACCCCCTCGAAGGCGCAGCAGCGGAAGAGGGACCAGGTCCGTCTCAAAGCGGTCGAAGCCGAGAGCGCCGAGCCGGAGACGGTCGAGCTGCAGGACAGCGAAGCGGAGGTCGGCGCGCAGACCTCAGAGAACGCGGGCCTCTCGAGGGAGGCAAACGCCGACGCCGATTCGAACGGAGTCGGCGGCGAGCCGGCCAAGAGCGATCTCGGGGCCGCCGACCACTCCACCATCGGCGCGTATCTGCACGAGCTGCGGCGCTATCCGCTCATGACCCGCGAAGAGGAGCATGAGGTCGCCGTCCGCCTCTCCAAGACCGCGGACCGCGCGCTGGCGTCCTCGCTGGTCACCGCCAACCTGCGGCTGGTCGTGAAGATTGCCCAGGAGTACCGGCGCGCGCACAACAACATCCTCGACCTGATCCAGGAGGGGAACGTCGGCCTCATCCACGCGGTGGAAAAGTACGACCCCTACCGAGGTGTGAAGCTCTCTTCGTACGCCTCCTGGTGGATCCGCGCCTACATGTTGAAGTTCATCCTTGCGAACTGGCGCCTGGTCAAGGTCGGCACGACCCAGCCCCAGCGCCGACTGTTCTTCAACCTGCGCAAGGAACGCGAGAAGCTGGAGAAGCAGGGCTTCCAGGTGGACGCCAAGCATCTCGCCGCCGCGCTCGACGTCACCGAGCAAGAGGTGATCGAGATGGAGCGGCGGCTCAACGCCTCCGAGATTTCGCTGGACGCGCCGGTTCGTTCTGACGACCAGAGCGATCGAACCCGTGGCGACCTAGTGCCAGCCACCGCCGCCTCGCGTCCCGACCTTCAGGTCGAGGCCAGCGAGTTCGGAATGCTCCTGAAGGAGAAGCTCCACACCTTCGGCACCACGCTCCGCGATCGAGATCTCGAGATCTTCCGCGCCCGCCTGGTCAACGACGAGCCCGCGACGCTGGTCGAGCTCGCGGAGACGTTCGGCGTCACGCGCGAGCGCGTTCGCCAGATCGAATGTCGTCTCAAGGGCCGGCTCCGGTCGTACCTCGAGAGCGAGCTCGGTGAGGGCGTCCAGCCCCAAGACTTGATGGAGTAGAGACCCACCGCGCGCTCCGAACCCGCGTGACATATTAGACGCGCGTCGAGATGGGCGAGCGGCAGAGAAAGCTAGACCAAGACCCGGTGTGCGGAATGATCGTCCGCCCGGATGCGCCGCTGCGGACGACGTTCGAGGGCCAGCGGTACCTGTTCTGTTGCCGCGGCTGCCTGGAGCGGTTCGAAGAAGAGCCACGCCGTTTTCTGGTGGACAGCTCTTCGCCCCGGGCGGCCCAAGGGCAGGCGCCTGACACGTCGCTTTCCGGTGGCTGGACCTGCCCGATGCACGCCCAGATCGTCGCCGACAAGCCGGGCGCCTGCCCGATCTGCGGGATGGCGCTGGAACCGAAGACGGTCGCGCTGGAGGAGACCGAGAACCCCGAGCTGCGTTCGATGCGGCGGCGGTTCTGGGTGGGGGCCGCCCTCTCGGCGCCGCTCATGGTGATCGCGATGGCCGATCTCATCCCCGGTGCCGCGCGATCCTGGGTCGAGCTGGTGCTGGCGACGCCGGTGGTGCTCTGGGGGGGCTGGCCTTTCTTCGAGCGCGCCGTCGGCTCCGTGCGGCGGCGGAGCCTCAACATGTTCACGCTGATCGGGCTCGGCGTCGCCGTCGCCTACGGGTACAGCCTGATCGCGGCGATCCTGCCTCGAATCTTTCCGTCGTCCTTCCGCGACGCGGGCGGCCAGGTGGGCGTCTATTTCGAGGCCGCGGCGGCGATCGTCACTCTCGCGCTGCTCGGTCAACTGCTGGAGCTCCGCGCGCGCAGCCAGGCCGGCGCGGCCATCCGCGCGCTCCTGGATCTCGCACCCAAGCTTGCGCGGCGCCTGCGGCCCGACGGGCAGGAGGAGGACGTCGCCCTCTCGGAGCTCCGGCCCGGCGATCGGCTGCGCGTCAGACCGGGCGAGAAGGTGCCCGTCGACGGCACGGTGCTGGACGGACGAAGCGCCATCGACGAATCGATGCTCACCGGCGAATCCATCCCGCTTCCGAAGCAGCCCGGCGCACCGATCATCGGGGGGACCCTGAACGGCACGGGCAGTTTCGTCATGCGTGCCGAGCGGGCCGCCGGCGACACCCTGCTGGCCCAGATCGTGCGAATGGTCGGGCAGGCGCAGCGGAGCCGCGCTCCGATCCAGCGCCTCGCCGACCGGGTCGCGGGCATCTTCGTGCCGGCCGTCATCGGCAGCTCGGGCCTGACCTTCGGCCTCTGGGCCCTGCTCGGCCCCGAGCCGCGGCTGGCCCACGCGCTGGTGAGCGCCATCGCGGTGCTGATCATCGCCTGCCCGTGTGCGCTCGGGCTGGCGACGCCAATGTCGATCCTGGTCGCGACCGGAAAGGCGGCGACGTTGGGGATCCTGTTCAAAAACGCGGAGGCGATCGAGATCCTCCACCAGGTGGAGACGCTGGCGGTGGACAAGACCGGAACGCTGACCGAAGGTAAACCCAAGTTGGTGTCGGTCGTGCCGTTCGAGGGGTTCGATGCGCGGCAACTGGTTCACCTAGCGGCGACGATCGAGCGCGGCAGCGAGCATCCGCTGGCCGGGGCCATCGTCGAGGGCGCTCTCGAGCGGGGCCTCGAGCTCGGATCGACCGAGGCGTTCACCTCGGTGACCGGCGAGGGCGTCAAGGGGAAGGTGGGCGATCGATCGGTGGCGGTCGGCAGCGGCAAGCTCTTGGACGACCTGGGCGTGCCGCTCGGTCAGGCGTCGGAGCGGGCGGAGTCGCTCCGCGCGGAGGGACAGACGGTCGTGTTCGTCCTGGTCGACGAGCGATTGGCCGGTCTGCTGGGCGTCGCGGATCCGATCAAGGCGACGACACCCGAAGCGCTGCAGGCGCTTCGCGCCGACGGTCTGCGGGTCGTCATCATGACCGGAGACCACCGCACCACCGCGGAGGCCGTGGCCCAAAAGCTCGGGATCGAAGAGGTCATGGCTGAGCTGCTCCCGGCTGAAAAGGCGCAGGCCATCGAGCGGATGCAGGAAAGCGGACGCGCGGTCGCGATGGCCGGCGACGGCATCAACGACGCGCCGGCGCTGGCGCAGGCCGACGTCGGGATCGCGATGGGAACGGGAACCGACGTCGCCCTCGAGAGCGCCGGCCTCACGCTGGTCAAGGGCGACCTGCGTGGGATCGTTCGGGCGCGGCGGCTAAGCCGCGCCACCATGACCAACATTCGACAGAATCTGTTCTTCGCGTTCATCTACAACGGAATTGGCGTTCCGATCGCGGCGGGCATTCTCTACCCGTTCTTCGGGGTGCTGCTGTCTCCCACCATCGCGGCGGCCGCCATGGCGGCGAGCTCGTTGTCGGTGATCGGGAACGCGCTGCGATTGCGGCGATTCCAGGGTTGAGCTCGGCGCGGTTGTCGCACCTCCCGCCTGGGCCCGATCGCACGGGAAACCGAGGGTCAGTCGGGTTTCTGGGGCCGACCCATTGCAGATCCCGACGGGCGTGAATAGGTCATTTGTCCTGACGAACGACGACATCTTGCTGGTCGATGACGATCCGGGATCGATCCAGCTCATGGGTCGCATCCTTTCGACCGTCGCCGGCAGCCTGCGTTTTGCCACCAGCGGCGAGGACGCCCTGCGTTTGGCACGGGCGTCGGCGCCGGACCTGGTGCTGCTCGACACCGAGATGCCGGGCATGAGCGGATTTACGACCTGCGGGGCGCTGAAGGCCGACCCGGCCCTCGCCGAGGTGCCGATCATCTTCGTCACCAGCCACAGCGAGCCCGATCTCGAAGTCTCCGGGTTCGAGCTGGGCGCGGCGGACTTCATCGCCAAGCCCGTGAGCGCGCCGCTGTTGCTGGCCCGGGTCAAGACCCAGCTGCGGGTCAAGCACATGGCCGACGAGCTGCGCCGACTCGCCACGATCGACGTCCTGACCGGGGTGGCCAATCGGCGGCGGTTCGACGAGGCGCTGGAGGCGGAATGGCACCGCAGCATTCGGTCGGGTGACCCGCTGTCGCTGCTGATGATCGATGTCGATCACTTCAAGCTCTACAACGACCGCTATGGCCACCCGGCGGGCGATGCCTGCCTGCGCGCGGTGGCCCAGGCGCTGCTGATCACCAGCTCGCGCCCGGCGGATCTGGTCGCGCGCTACGGCGGCGAGGAGTTCACGATCTTGCTGCCACAGACAGGGTGTGGCGGCGCCGAGCACGTGGCCCATTGCGTCCTCGGCGCCATCGAGGCGCTGGCCATCGCGCACCCGGACTCTGGGGCGGCACCTCACGTCACGGTGAGCGTCGGCATCGGCTGCAGCGACGAAGACGGCGCACGCCAAGCGCCTCCCGTGGGCGAGGCCCGTTTCGTCGAGGACGGGCGCGCACACCTCTCCCCCATTGACCTGGTGAGAGCCGCCGACGAGGCCCTCTATGCGGCCAAGAACGCCGGCCGCGCCCAGGCCAGGCTGCTGGACATCGCGGACGTCGACGCCCCACACCTTGCCCGCGACATCGCGCCGAGGGGTTAGACGTGCCCGCCGCCGTCCGCGATCCCAATCTGCCCGGCGCCGCCCGCGATCTCAGCCCACCCGTCCCGGCCGACGGAACGATCGAATACATCTCGGAGCTCCATCGCCAGGAGGCGTTGCTCAAGACCGGGGCCTTGCAGAGCGCGATCTTCAACAGCGCCAACTTCTCCAGCATCGCGACCGACGCCAAGGGCGTCATTCAGATCTTCAACGTCGGCGCCCAGCGCATGCTGGGCTACGCGGCCGCCGAGGTGATGAACAAGATCACGCCGGCCGACATCTCCGATCCGCAGGAGGTCATCGCGCGCGCCAAGGCGCTCAGCATCGAGCTCGAGACCTCGATCGCGCCGGGCTTCGAGGCCCTGGTCTTCAAGGCCTCCCGCGGCATCGAGGACATC
>Ga0209863_10000473_pt1 | contig 20218 bp, 11 predicted proteins | sample OrgsoiDNA2013046_FD_185796 | JGI IMG/M metagenome (GOLD analysis project Ga0209863, IMG submission 185796) | Permafrost soil microbial communities from the Arctic, to analyse light accelerated degradation of dissolved organic matter (DOM) -... | ecosystem: Environmental > Terrestrial > Soil >...
CAGAGCGGGTTTCAGAGCTTACTAGCGGACCGGACGGGACTCGAACCCGCGACCTCTGCCGTGACAGGGCAGCATTCTAACCAACTGAACTACCGATCCATATTTTTAAATGTTACTGCGGTTTTAATGCAGTTGCCCATTTTAGGCCATTTACCCCCATTTTTTCATCCGGGGGACGGCAAAGATAATGGTTTTATCAGCATTCCTTCAAAATTTTCCGGGGCTATTTTTCCAGAATCAATTCACAATCAAAGGAATGAGTCGCGGAATTAAACTTTCCAGTAATTTGCGCTTAGCTTAAATTTACAGCATTATAATCAGCCTATGCCCCTGGATAAAAACCGGCAATTCCTGGATTTTGAAAAACCGATCAAAGAACTTTTCGATGAGATTGAAAAACTCAGGGCTACGGCTGAAAAGACCAAAGTAGATCTTACGGATTCCATTAACAAACTCTATGACCAGGTTACGGAACGCAGACGGGATATTACTTCCCACCTCACACCCTGGCAAAAAGTTCAGCTGAGCCGGCATCCCGATCGTCCCTATACATTGAAGTATATCGAGAAAATGACCGACAACTTCATCGAACTCTTCGGTGACCGGAACGTAAAAGATGATAAAGCCATGGTGGGCGGATTTGCCCAACTCGACGGTCAAACGGTTATGATCATCGGCCAGCAAAAAGGTACCAATACAAAAATGCGTCAGATGCGCAACTTCGGAATGGCCAATCCTGAAGGTTACCGCAAAGCACTCCGGCTCATGCGTCTTGCCGAAAAATTTAATAAACCCATCGTTACACTCATTGATACACCCGGCGCTTTCCCCGGCATGGAAGCAGAAGAACGGGGACAGGGTGAAGCGATCGCCCGGAACATTTATGAAATGATTCGGCTACGCGTGCCCGTTATAGTGGTCATCATCGGGGAAGGCGCTTCCGGAGGTGCCCTCGGTATCGGCGTCGGGGATAAGATTTTTATGCTGGAGAATTCCTGGTACACAGTGATCTCACCGGAAAATTGCAGCTCTATTCTCTGGCGCTCCTGGGATCAGAAAGAAAAAGCAGCTGAAGAACTCCGGTTAACGCCGGATAACATGTTTGGATTTGGTCTCATTGATGGTATCGTGCCTGAACCCATCGGCGGCGCCCACTGGGATTATAGTGAAGCGGCTGCGCTGTTGAAACCAACACTCATTCAAAACATCCGCGAACTCCAAAGAATGTCGCCGGAAGAGCGTATCAACAACCGCATTGAAAAGTTTAATAAAATGGGATTCTGGGATGAAGTGACGGATGAACCTTCCATTTTCCATCATGGTGATCCGGAATCTGAAATTAATGAAATCATACCCGTGAACTATGAGTAACCTGATCTCTCTTTTATCCGGAACCGGTGTGGCCCTGGTGACTCCCTTTCATTCTTCGATGGAAATCGATGAACCAGCCCTGGCACGGGTTATTGAACATGTCATAGCGGGTGGTGTGGAATATATCGTAACACTTGGAACGACGGGCGAAACGCCCACATTGTCACGCGAAGAAAAAGTCCGGATCGCCCGATTTACAATCGATGTGGTCAAACAGCGGGTTCCGGTGGTGATCGGAGCAGGTGGCAGCGATACCCGGGAAGTAATCCGGGAAATTGAAAAACTCCCTACGGATCATGCCGTGGCCATACTCAGTGCCAGTCCATATTACAGCAAACCATCACAGGAAGGAATTTACCAGCATTATAAAGCCATTGCATCCGCTTCTTCCAAACCGGTGTTGATTTATAATGTTCCAGGAAGAACGGCCCGTAATGTTTGCACCTCCACGATCCTGCGACTGGCTGAATTGGAAAATATCGGAGGCATCAAGGAAGCCGGAGGGGATATGGCCCAATGTGCGCTGATTCTCCGCGATTGTCCGGATGATTTTCTGGTCGTGAGTGGCGACGATGCCCTGGCTTTTCCCCAGATCGCCATCGGTATGCAGGGCGTGATCAGTGTGGCTGCAAACAGTTTCCCCCAGGCATTTTCAAATATGGTTCGCGCAGCGTTGAAAGGGGATTTGAAAAAGGCAAAAAAAATAAATGACGCACTGATTGAAGGCTATGAGTTGCTCTTTGTTGAGAATAATCCGGCAGGCGTCAAAGCGGCCCTTTCGGAACTGGGTATTATCGAAAATGTGGTTCGCCTTCCACTGGTCCCGCTGAGCAGACCATATCACGATCTCTTGAAAAAATACGTCGTGGGCATAAAATCCAAAGCTCCGAACCTTCAATCATCATCCAAAGTATAAATACAGAACTACATAAGATCTTCCGGCCGAAGCCAAACGGGTGCAAATGAAAAACCCCAGGTATAAGCACTATTCGTCATGGATTATATATATTGCATTTGCACACTTGCATATTTGCACACTTGCACATTAACAAACTATGGCTTCATCTATCTTCCGGAGAAAATCGTTAGATAAAATTATAAGGGATGCTGAAGCGGGGTTGGGAGATGCTCATGAACACAAATTGCATAAGGTGCTCGGTGTGCGGGATCTTACGTTCATGGGTATTGCGGCCGTTATTGGTGCCGGCATTTTTTCTACGATCGGAACGGCTGCTTATCATGGAGGGCCGGGTGTTATTTTCCTGTTTCTGATTACAGCCATTACCTGCGGATTTACGGCGCTTTGTTATGCAGAATTTGCATCCCGCGTGCCGGTCGCAGGCAGTGCCTATACCTATTCTTATGTTAGTTTTGGAGAAGTGATCGCCTGGATCATCGGATGGGCACTGATCCTCGAATATGCCATCGGCAACGTGGTCGTGGCCATATCCTGGAGCGCTTATTTCAATAATATTTTACGGAATATGGGCATTCATCTGCCCGACTGGCTGGCGACCGGTTACCAGTCAGCGAAAATGACTTATCAGGCGGCACTGGAAGCACATAAGCCGGTCGCAGATTCAGTATTTCTAAATGCTCCCGAAATGGGCGGTGTCAGATTTATTATCAACCTGCCTGGTTTTATCATCGTAATGCTGATTACTGCCCTCGCCTATGTGGGTATCAATGAAAGCCGTAAGAGTGCCAATTTCATGGTTACGCTCAAACTGGTCGTCTTGTTATTTATAGCGGTGCTTGGATTCTGGCTGATTTTTTCTACCGGCACTACACACAACTGGAAACCCTTTCTTCCCGAAGGCATGGGTGGCGTGATGCAAAGTGTCTCCTCTGTTTTCTTTGCCTATATCGGGTTTGATGCCATTTCCACGACAGCTGAAGAATGTACGAATCCGCAAAAAGACCTTCCCAAAGGCATGATGTATTCCCTGTTGATCTGTACGGTGATATATGTTATTACAGCGCTCGTAATTACCGGACTGGTAAACTATAAGGAATTTGAATTCGTGGCTGATCCGCTGGCTTACGTTTTTGACAAGATCAATATGCATAAAGTCGGCTTTATCATTTCCATCAGTGCCGTGGTGGCATCTACATCTGTTCTGCTTGTTTTTCAGATCGGGCAGCCGAGGATCTGGATGAGTATGAGCCGGGACGGCCTCCTGCCACCTGCTTTCGGTCGCATCAGTCCAAAGTTTAAAACCCCTGGCTTTTCAACTATTTTAAGCGGATTCTTTGTAGGAGTCATCGTTTTGGTCGTGGATGATAAACTGATGACCGACCTTACCAGCATCGGGACGCTGTTTGCATTTGTACTCGTTTGCGGAGGTGTTCTTTATTTACCCAGACTGGATAAAGTTCCCGGAAAATTCAGCATACCATTTCTGAACGGAAAATATATTATACCCGTTTGTCTGGCCATTTTTATGCTTGTTTTCAGGCATCGCATTTTTAGCGCCTTTTCTAATCTGAATGCAGAATCATACCAGGAAATTTTATTTCTCACCTTTCTCGCCGGAGCCATTATCATATCGATACTGACATTTATCCGGAATTATTCCGTAATTCCCGTACTCGGGGTTTTGTTTTGCTTATACCTCATGATAGAAATTCCCGCTAAAAGCTGGATGGTATTCTTTATCTGGATGGGTGTGGGGCTGACTATCTATCTTTTGTATGGAAGGAAACGGAGCAAACTTGCCGGGAGACCAGGGTGAAAAATGTGCAAATGTGCAGATGTGCAAATGTGCAAATGAAGGCAGGGAATTAATATTAATATTCCTATTCCATACTCCTCATACTCCTCATACTCCTCATACTTTATTCCGATCTCAAACTATCAACCGGATTCGCCGACGCCGCTTTCATTGCCAGAAAGCTCACCGTGATCAATGCGATCGCAAGGGCAGTTACACCCGACAAAATAAATACCCACCAGCTCATTTCCAACCGATAGGCATAATCCTGCATCCACCGGTTCACGCTGTACCAGGCTAGCGGCCACGCAATCGCATTGGCGATCAGTACCAGCTTGATAAAATGTTTGGATAGGAGGGCGACAATACTGGACATCGAAGCACCCAGCACTTTACGAACACCGATTTCTTTTATCCTTCTTTCGGCAGCATTGGATGCCAGCCCGAACAATCCCAAACATGAAATTAAAATAGCCAGGAAAGCCAGGATACCGACCATCTGCGTGATCTGCGCATCCGTACGGTAAACGTCTTTGAAATGATCATCCAGGAACTGGTACTGGAACGGATGTCCGGGAAAATTATGCTGCCATATTTTTTGGATGAATGCGATCGCTTGGCGTGATTTGGCGCCATTAATTTTTACAGACAGCGTACCGAATCCCCAGTCCTTTTGATTGAACAGAAAGATGGTTTCAATTTTATAATGCAGGGAATTGAAATTAAAATCCCTGGCAATACCCACGATCCGGCCCAGGGAATCAAATCCAAATTGTTTACCAATCAGGGAAGCCATGGTCGCCTTAGGATTATCTTTCAATAACTCATCTGCGAGCCTTTCATTTAATATATACTCTTTCCCATTGGCTTGTTTATCACGGGAGAAATCCATGCCATAGGCGAGTTTGAGATGGTACACCTGCAGATAATCCGGATCAACCATTAATATTGTACTGGATAAATTCCTTTTGGGGCCGTCTCCTTTAAAATCCACACCTGTCTGATCAAGATGTCCACCCAGCTGATCCCTGCTGGCCGTAACCCCGGATACCAGTGGACTGGCCGACAATTCGGTTTTTAATAAATCATATTTCCGATAGGTAATATCATCCAATGAAACGGTAAACATCTGATCCCGGACGAATCCGGGATCTTTTTGCTGCATATAATTAAATTGTCGGAACACAAAAATGGTGGCGATGATTAAAAAGATGGCGCTTACAAACTGACCAACCACTAAAATATTTCGAAAGGTTGCTTTTTTGCCGGTGGAAATAGTTCCCCCTTTCAGCACTTTGGAAGGTTGAAAGGAAGACAGATAAAGAGCCGGATAAATACCAGACAGGATTCCAACGAAAATCGTTCCGATAATAATGGAAACGATAATTACCGGATGACTTAAAAAAACTTCCATCAGGTTTCGCTGGCTCAAATTTTCAATATAAGGAAGAATCAGGAAAACTAAAATAACAGCAAGCAACAAAGCGATCAGGGACAACAGAACCGTTTCGCCAAGAAACTGTATACCGAGTTGAAAACGCTGCGCTCCGATTGATTTTCGTATACCCACTTCCTTTGCCCGTTCAGAAGATCTGGCGGTGGAGAGATTCATGAAATTGATACAGGCGATGCAGAGTACGATCAGGGCGATGATCATTAAAATATTCGTATAATTTTTATCGAACTTCTGGTAGTTGAGATAATCAAGTCCAATTTCTGTAGAGTTCGAGTGAACGCTTTGCAGCGGAAGCAGGAACAATTCGTAATATTTCCATCCATCCCCGACTGACATATGTTTTTTCAGGAAATCAGGGAACTTTTTTGTCATCGCCACCGTGTTCGTATTCGGCGCCAGTTCCAGGTAAGTATTTAGCCAGTTGCCACCCCAGTTGTTAAGCCAGTCTGGTTTATAAATGGTATTGAAAGAAAATAAGGCCTCGAATTGAAATTGGGAATTATCCGGAACATCTTTCAAAATACCGGTCACAGTAAAGGAAACGGTATCCCCGGCATAATGGGTAATGGTTTTTCCAATCGGATCTGTATCTCCAAATAATTTACGGGCACCTGATTCCGTCAGGATGGCACTGTTGGGTTTTTGCAGCGCTGTAATTCGATTGCCTTTTAATAATGGGAAATCAAAAATGGCAAGGAAAGAAGTGTCTACAAAATAAACATGTTTATAATAAATCCTTTTTTCACCAGAGGTCATCTGGTAATCATCATTCCAGTTTACCCGGGTATAATTTATGACTTCCGGGAAATCATTTTTTAAAGAAGGGCCCATGGGAAACATGGATAGCGCTACTTTTTGAGAAGACAGCATGCCCGGATACTTCTGAACTTCATTGAGCCGGTAAATATTCCGGGTATGCATCCGGTCAAAACTTCTTTCATAAAACACAAATAATGTAATCACTATGCAGGCAGCCATACCGATGGCGAGTCCAACGATATTGATGGCAGAATACAGTTTGTGTTTTCTGATATTCCGCCAGGCAATAGTGAGGTAATTTTTTAGCATCTCTTAAAACTTAAAAGGTTCTTTATAATGTGCAAATGTGCAGATGTGCAAATGTGCAGATGAATGATCAAATTAAATAAATTAATACGTTTTTCAATTTACATTTTCACATCTGCACATCTGCACATCTGCACATTAAACAGTCTTCGCTCATTCTGAGCGAAGACTGTTGACCGGATTGGCCAATGCTGCTTTGACAGACTGAAAACTGACGGTGATTAAAGTGATCAGAATGGCGCCCGTTCCTGCGGAAGCAAAAATCCACCAGGAAAGAGGAGCGCGGTATTCGTATTGTAAAAGCCAGTTGTGCATGAAATAATAAGCAATCGGAACCGAAACGCAGAGGGATATCAATATCAGGATCATGAAATCCTTTGAAAGCAATTTCCATAAATTCAACACAGAAGCGCCCAGCACTTTTCTGACACCGATTTCTTTGGCGCGCTGAATGGCCATAAAAGAAGCCAGTCCGAATAAACCCAGACAGGAGATCAGGATCGTCAGTCCGGAAAACAGGGCAGAGAGGGTGGCGGTGCGTTTCGTGTCTTCAAATTTCCTGGCATAGGCTTCATCCACAAAATGGTATTCAAAAGGATATTCCGGATTATATTTTTTCAGAATCTTCTGCATCTTATTCATATTGCCCATTACATCGGATCCGGCCCTCAGTTTTACATTGATCACATTTAATCCTGTATTGGATGCCGCTCCTTCAATAGCCATCGGACTAATGGGAGCGTAGGGATCGGTAATCACAAAATCTTTAATGACTCCGATTACATGGAAAGATTTGCCATTATCTGTGATTATCTGTCCGATCGGTTTTTTGAATCCCATGGTTTTCATAGCCGTTTCGTTTAATACGGCTGCACTGGAATCTGTCGGAAATTTGCTGAGGTCCATATCCCTTCCTTCCAGCAGTGTAAAACCGGCTGTCTTTACCAGGTTGTCGTCGGTACTAAATCTGAAAAAATCTGTTTTGTCCAAGGGCGATTTGCCCTGCCAGCCGATATCCCAGGAATCACTCCATACTTCTGTCAGAGGCCAGCTGGTGCGGTTTACCTGCGTGGCAATTCCGGATTGCAACAATTCATTTTTAACCGACGCGTAGTTCTTATTCAAATCACCCGTTGCGAAATGAAACACCAGCCTGCTGCGGTCGTAGCCGGTGTCTCTTCTTTGGGCAAAATTGATTTGTTTGACTACAACCAGTGTACTGATGATCAGAATGATGGCAAAACTGAATTGCAGAACAACCAGTACGCGACGTGGCGTAACCAGCGACTGTGAATTTTTAAATTTCCCTTTTAATACTGACACCGGTTTGAACGAGGAAAGAAAAAAAGCGGGGTAACTGCCTGCCAGGAGGCCGGTGATAAAAACAAACAGCAGTGCGTACATCCAGAAATATGGATTCATATAGGGGAGCACCAGCTCTTTTCCGATCAACAGATCAAAAGAAGGCAGGAAAGCCTGCACCAGTATCAATCCGATGATACCAGAGATAATGGAAATAAACATCGATTCCCCGAGGAATTGCAGGATCAGCGAGGATTTGTAAGCGCCGGACACTTTGCGGATCCCCACTTCTTTCGCTCTTTTCTCGCTTCGCGCCGTGCTCAGATTCATGAAATTAATACAGGCGATCAATAAGATAAAAGCGGCTACGATCGAAAAGAGCCGCACGGTTTCAATTTCTCCCCCGGATTCTTTCCCGTTTTCGAACGAAGAATACAAATGTAATTTGGTCAGCGGATAAAGGAATATTTCTTCTTTCACCAATCCTTTGGAATGCTCGATACTAATATTTTTTATTTTCTTGTCAAGCAATGCCAGGTTGGTTCCTGGTTTAACCTGAATAAAACTATTGACCGAATTATTTCCCCAGTTGTCGTCACTCCGGTTTATCTTTTTCCAGATATCCCAGGGAAGCAGGTATTCAAAACTGAATCGGGTATTGGTTGGCAGATCTTTCATTACGCCGCTGACCGTAAACACATTACTATCGATCCGGATTTGTTTATCCATGGCATCTTCCTGACCGAACATTTTTTTTGCCATTTTCTCTGTAACAACAATGGAATAAATATTATTCAAAGCAGTTTTCGGATTGCCCTGTTTGAAAGGAAAACTGAACATATCCAGGAATTCGGGATCCACGACCAGGTATTCACTGGAAAATTTCCGTTCCCCCGCTGCAGTTACAAACCATCCCCTGACACCCCGGGAAACGCGCTCTGCTTCCGGAAAATCTTTTTTTACGGTGATCCCCAGAATTTCAGGGGTATTATCCCAGCAATACAATTTGCCGTTTATGTTACCCCGGTTCCAGGTTTCGTAGATATCATCTTTGTTTTTGTGAAACCGGTCGTAGCTGACTTCGTTTTGCACCCAAAGCAGGATCAGCACCGCACTGGCCATGCCGATGGCAAGACCGCTGATATTCAAAAAGGAAAAAGCTTTGTTTTTAAGTAAGTTGCGCCAGGCAATTTTAAAGTAATTTCTGATCATCATTCAATTATTCATCATGAAGAAAAGACCGGCATGGAAGAATGACTATTTCATACGAATCTAATGCCGGTTTCTTAAACCATTCTGTATCAGAAAATTAAGTTCTTATGGTTATCAGAAATGTTCGTAATTGATACATCCCTGTACGGTACAGGGCAAAAAAACGAAGCATGAAGCATGAAGCGTGAGGATTGAAGCGTGAAGCATGATGCCGGTGCTTCGCGTCTCACGCCTCAAACCTCACACATCACGCCTCACCATTCCATGCTATTTAAATATGTTAAACAGTATTAATTTTGCATTTCAAAACAACAGTACTCATGCCCGGTGCGTTGAAAGCTCGCGTTGGGCATTAAGCATAAAAGGATGAAATTCGAAATCGGCGACAAAGTGACCGTGCTGCATTCCAACGAAGAGGCGGAAGTAGTGGAGATGATCAATGACAAAATGGTGATGGTGGAAGTACGCGGTGTAAAATTCCCTGCCTATATTGATCAGTTGGATTTTCCCTATTTCAAAAGGTTTTCTGAAAAGAAAATACTGCCCCAAAAAAAGCCAAAAACTTTTATTGACCAGCTACCTGCTGATAAATCAAAACCGGTCAGCCTTCCGCTGGATGGATGCTGGTTGCGCATTCTGCCCGTGAGTGACAATGATGAATTCGGCGATGAAGTGGTTGAAAGTTTAAAGATTTACCTGGTAAATCATACAGATAAAGGATTGAATTTTCAATATAAACTCAGCTATTCCGGAAAACCGGATTTTAACCTTTCTAACGAGGTGTTGGCATCAAAGGATTTTTATCTGCATGATATTCCCTTTGAAAACCTCAACGATGCACCGCTTTTTGAAATTGATTTCAGCCTGATGCAATCCGAAAAAACAAAAGCGCCGCATTATGAGACTTCCCTGAAACTTAAAGCCAGACAGGTTTTTTCGCGTATAGATGAGATCCGCAAAAAAGGAGAAGCGAGTTTTGCATACAAATTGTTTGACCGGTATCCGGATAAAATGCCGGAGGAAGAAAAACCTGAATTTGTTGCTTCCGGCAAAACCGGAAATAAATTATACGACGCCAAACAAAGCCGCCAGCATCTCGAAGCGGCCAGATATGAAGTGGACCTGCACATAGAAAAACTGATGCCGGAATGGAAACACCTGAGCAATTTCGAAATTCTCACCATCCAGTTAAACACGTTTGAAAAGTATCTCGATCTCGCCATTGTCCATCACCAGCATAATCTCATTGCCATTCATGGAGTGGGCACCGGGAAACTAAAGGATGAAATCCATGAAATTTTAAAATCCAGGCGTGAAGTGCGTTCTTTCATCAATCAATACGATCCGAGATACGGATACGGCGCGACCGAGATATTTCTTTAAATTTGCGCCGGCTACCGGCCGGGCCATCGTCCCGCCTCAGGCGGGAAGGAAAGTCCGGACAGCAAAGGGTAATGTACCGGTTAAGCGCCGGGGTCATCTTGACAAGGGTCCATGATACAGACAGTGCCACAGAAAATGACCACTCGTTCGTCGAATCCATGGCGGGGATCCGCCTTTGCCAGGGCTTCGGCGGATGAGAACGGGTGAAAACGTGGGGTAAAAGCCTACGGCTTCATGTAGTAATACATGTCGCGGGTAAACCTTGCATGCTGAAATGCCATGTAAATCACGTCCCGCCTTGGCGGGATGAGCGGCCCGTTCATAAGGCAGTAATGCTTTGCGTGATGGGTAGGCAGCTAGATCCTTTCAGTAATGAAAGGACCAGATAAATGATGGCTTTGGAACAGAATCCGGCTTATGAGCCGGTAGCCTTTTTTAAGCTTTAAACGCTGCCGCCATTTTCTCAAGCAATTGAGTAGAAATCATTTTCTGTGCAAGGGCCAGCATATTTTTATATGCTTTCGCGCGGGAAATGCCGTGACCGATGATCACGGGTTTGTTTACGCCAAGTACAGGCGTGCCACCGTAGTCTTCAAAGTTGAAGCGGTCGAAGTATTCCGTATGAACATTCTGACGTTCCATAATGCCATGCAGTGATTCCGCCAGTTTGAGGATCACATTTCCGGTAAATCCTTCACAAACGAGCACGTCTGCGTGATCCAGGAAAACATCCCGGCCTTCCACATTGCCGATAAAATGAATTTCTTTATTTTCCTTCATCAGGGGATATGTAGCCTGAGCGAGCACATTGCCCTTGCCTTCTTCTTCACCAATATTGATCAGTCCCACACGCGGGTTTTCGATTCCCAGAATATACCGGGCATAAAGAGATCCTAATATGGCAAACTGGTTCAGGTGTTCTGCTTTGCAATCCGCATTGGCGCCAACGTCCAGCAGAAGACCTGTATTGCCATTTTCCATGGGAACGATGGTTCCGATGGTCGGCCTCAATATTCCTTCAATCGGTTTAATCGTATAAAGGGATCCAACCAGCATGGCGCCCGTATTACCTGCGCTGATAAAAGCATCCACTCTTCCGGTAGACAGCAGGTGGAACCCAATGGCAATGGATGAATTGGGTTTTCCTTTCAGGGCTTTCAGGGGATGTTCATTCATCCCGATCACTTCTGTTGAAGGAATAATACGGTACGCATCAACCGGAATCTGGTACTTTGCCAGTAACGGCAGCAGCTGCTGCTCATCTCCAATCAGCGATACCACGGCGGGGGTCTTTTCTGATATATAATCACGGACACCTTTCACCAGTTCCTCCGGCGCAAAGTCTCCGCCCATCATATCTAATGCAATATTCATCCGGTTGGCTACATTATAAGCTGTGAAAAATTATTCTAAGGCGCTTTCTCAACGACTACTTTGCCCTTGTAAAATAATTTTCCTTCGCTTACATGTGCGCGGTGACGCACGTGCAGTTCACCTGTCGTAGAATCCTTGCTCAGGGTCAGTTTGGAAGCCTTATAATGCGTCCTTCTTTTTGCACTCCGTTGTTGAGAGTGTCTCCTTTTGGGATTTGGCATGACTTATCAGTTTTTAAATCTATAATCTATTCCGGGTTTCGGAATTTTTCAAGTCCTTTCCATAACGGGTTTCCGGCACTGCCTGCACTGGCATCCATTTTCTTCAGCATATCCAGCACTTCAGGATTACAATTCGGACCACCGATTTCATCTTCTTTGCACATCCTTTGAACCGGGATGCTTAAATTAATGAATTCATAGATCCAGTCTGCCAGGTGAAGATGGGATTCGGTTCTGGATATATAATATACATCCGGATCTTCTTCTTCCTGATTCATGGTTTCCGGATCTTCAACCAGTTTCACGATCACATGAAATTCATCCCAAAGTTCTAAAGGCAGGGGATTCCCGCAACGATCACAGAATACGTTCAGTTTTCCGGTCACTTCAAACCGGAGCAACATGAAACCCAGGTTTTTTTCCAGGAAAAGTTTTACTTCTGCATCGCAATCCGAAAAATCCTGCTGCTGATATGCCTCAAAGAACCTGTCACTTATTTTATACTCATATGCATGAATGCCAGGCTTGAGTCCCACAAACGCAAGTTCATATTCTCTGCGGCTGTTCATGACCAATTTTTAAATAGTCGGCAAAGGTAGTAAGTTTAGCCCATTATTTGCCTATCTTTTTTCCAGTTTTATGAGTTTATTTCCACTGTCTGTGAACAACTTAAGGAAATAAACGCCTGGTGAAAAGGAAGCCATGGATATCTGCTGTATATAGCCCTGACCTGCCTTATCCATCAATTTTCTGCCCAATACGTCAAATATCTGCATTTCCCGGCAGGTTGAAGGGGTTTTAATGGTGATATCTCCGTCGGTCGGGTTCGGGAATACCTGAATGGTCGTAGGGATTCCTTCATAAAATACCTTGCGGATGGGCGATATCAGACTGTCTCCATTTTGAAAATACAGTACCAGCCGGTAATAGTTATCCCCTTCCCAAAGTGCCGGATCTGTAAATTGATAAGATTGTATAGAATCCGTATGGGCAATAGCGGGAACTTCTCCCAATTTACTAAACAGGGTGCTGTCCTTACTTTTTTCAATAATATATTTCAATGAGCCGGATTCCTGCCAGCTTGCCCAGTTCAATAAACCGGTACTGTTCACCCGGACCGCGGTAAAATCCTCTAACCAGGCTGCCAGCGGGTGATCCTGTTTTTCCCCGCCACCGTTCATCCAGAACTCTGAAAATCCATGGATATCCGTCTCCGCATAATATCCATTATCGAATGGTATGATTTGTACGTCCTTTTGCGGGATGTGAAATAAATAATTACCCAGCCGGTTGTTTCGCAGGCTGCTGTCTTCTTCGGTAGTCTTCACGCTACTATATTGGGTAATACCCGTGGAATAAGCGTCTTCTAAATTTAAACAGGAGGCACAGCCACTGGCATGGATCAGATCATTTGCTTCTGAATCGGTAAAATAATAACGGACACGCACATCCGAAGCCGGCAGATTAGCGGTTTGAATGACCCAGCTTCTGCTCCCATAGTACTGACCTGCCGTGTCCCGGACCGCACCCGAATCCCGGAACAATTCCAACCGGGTATTTCCCAGATCCTGCCCGTTGGGATTGATGGAAATGATCCGTTTGCCATTTTCATCAAAATCAATCCAGTTGGATCCACTGACCGGCATTATCAGTGAAGCGATCAGAGAATCATTAAATACCGGTGCTTTTTCAAAAAGATGCACGTCATCTATACCAACACCTTCATAATTCGTACCTGGATCGGAATACATCACGAAGCGAAACCTGATTTTATTTGCAATCACCGGAATGTCATAACTGGAAACATGCCAGCCGGGGGCTGATATTTGCCAGGCATTCGCAGAAGCATCATCATACCAGTTAACACCACTTGATGCGTTCCCCAACAGGGTCCAGACTGAATCATCCAGACTGTATTCTACCCAGTGAAAATCACAGTTACAATCATCTTCGGTTTGGAAAATATGGCTGAAAGACAATACAGGTTTCGTTAATCCGGTCAGGTCAAAACAGGGTGAATACAAAAAGGAGTATTCATTATCGTTATAATTGCCTGTCAGGTTGGTTACCCATGCTTTTGACCCGTTGGCTGCTTTATGAATAATTGTTTTTGCCGGCTTACCCCATTGCCAGCTATCATTTTGTCCGCCACTAAACCAATACCCGTTGTTATTCTCAAACCCCTCCAGATAGGGAAATTGACTGATCATGGGAGAGGTCTGAATGGTATAATCCCCTGAACTATCGTTGTTATGGTAATTATCTGTCGGGCTGCTTACCCAGGTCTTAATGTGATAAGACTGATATGCAGACATATCTGCGGTTTGAGTAAAGGTATACTGGAGACTATCGCCAGGTGGCAGCGCTGCCACCATTTCGGTTACCGTATCCTGGTTTACAACATAGGTAACCGGAATATTCAGAATGGTAAGTCCGCCATAATTCCGAATGAGAACGGTTATTTTTTCTGCATTCCCCAGTGAACAGATATTTTTTAATGCAGGTTGCAGGAGTCCGCGCATGCCGATATCGTCCTGTGCATTGGTAAAAATAAAATCATCGAAACTGATTCCTCCGCCTGGCAGGGCCACTGGATCTGAAGAGGCCGCCGGCGTTTTTCCTTCTGCCCCGCAGCGTACCTGGAAACTACTGCTGATTGTTTGCGCCGGTGAAGCGCCCCCCAGTATTCCGTTCAGGTCAAGATTCAGTTTGATATAAACACCAGGAACATCTGACGGGTCACTTAAACTTTTTACGGGAAGCCAGGCGGCCTGGTCATTTCCGCGAATCCATACCTTGTTCCCGGGAAGACCAGGAACAACAGATTGTTTTTTAAAATAAAGGTCGAGCCAGATCTGATCGGCCGCTGAATAATTTGAGAGATTAAAAGTGTTCGTCAGTGAGTCCGCTGCGGAAGTACCCTGTTCATTCACATCCAGCAGCATACTTCGCTTTCCCGATCTGGCAAATCCTGAGTTAAAGAATGTATTTAACCTGCCATTGACACCCGAATTGGAAAAATCTGCCCGGTCCAGGCTGTCCAACCCCAGGACCGAAGAAGTATAGGACTGATTTTCGGCTGATTCAAATCCTTCAGTATAAGAGGGACTTAATATCAACGGATCATTTTTAAGATTTTTAATCCTGGTTAATAAGGTATCATTTCCCGGAATGGTATCGGCTGCATATTGGACCCAGGTTTTTATATCATAATTGCCGGCTGAAGAAAAATCATAACTATTGGCCGCAGCGAATGTGAATACGGAACTGGAACCCGCAGGTAAGGCGGAAGCTGATAATTCCGTAACGACCGTACCGTTGTTCACCTGGTATGAAAAACTGACCGGAGACGAGGTAGCCACACTGCCCGGATTTCTAACGCGGATGCTTATACGCTGATTGCCGGGCTGCGAGCTCGTAAATTGCCTTCCGCTGACAGGCGCCAAAACGGAGTCCAGCAAAAGGTCGTTATTCAGACCGGTCGCGGTACAGGAACCGCTGTTGGGGATAATATTCCGGCCCATGGATCGTCTCCCGGCAACACCACCCTGTATGGCGCGGATGGAAAACCAATAGCTGGTATTTTGATTTAGCGGTGTCACCAGAAAGGAAGTTGCCGTGGTATTCCCAATTACCTGCATAGTATCACCGGATAATTTTAATACATCATACGAGTCCGCGCCGGTGACTGCATTCCAGTTTAATTGCGCATACCCCGGGCAGGTATTGGTCACCGTTAGCGTGGGCTGGTCAAGTATAGTGAATGGGTAGTCACTGGTATCTGAAAACCCCGTGGAATTACGCGTAACACGGATCAGTGCTTTGTTGGTAAAGACAGCCGGAACCACCCAGGGAAAAGAACGGCTGGCAGACGGAACAGAACTATTGATTAAACTCCAGTTGCTGCCCCCGTCAAGGGAATACTCTATGGAAAATGTATTTGGTTCACCCGCATAAGCGCTCCAGCGAATGTTTTCTGTTTGTCCGGGCACCCAGGTTTCACCGCCGAACGGATATTCCAATGTGACGGAGGGCGGTATGATTTCATATGCGATGTAAAATCCCTGCGAACCGGAAGGAATGGAAAAGCCTTTTACTGATAATGCATAATTACCGGCTGGTGGATTGTTGATAACCACCTGCTCGATATTATTGGTATGATCTGTTCCCTCAACGGCATTATTATTCACCCCACCGGCGGAGGGATCCAGAATGAGGGGATAATGAATGGTACCGGCAGGATCACTGACCTGCAGGTCCAGGTCATTCACCAGGGCCTTCGATGTCATCGGAAGGGCAGGTGCATCTGGCCAGTAAAGCATAATTTTTAATTGATACATTCCCGATGGCAGGGATGGAATGCTGAACGCCTGGGTTCCATTATTGGCAATGGATCCGTTGAAATAATGATTTTGTTCCATCGCCTCCACCGTTGTGCGGCCATTGATCATTCCAAAACCGAATGTGAAATCCGGGCCGGGGTTCCCCAGGTCATCTGCACTGTTGGAGACAAGCGTTTTCAGTAATGCGCCATCCGGATAGGTTCCCCCATGCAATTGCCTGTATCTTTCTGTGATCAATGCCAGAATGCCTGCTGCGGTCGGGCTGGACATACTGGTACCGATAAATGCTGCATAGTTATTGTAGGAAATCGTAGATGTAATATAAACACCGCTGGCTACGATCTCAGGCTTAATGCGTCCGTCTCCGGCGGGGCCTCTGCTGGATCCATCACCCGCTCCATAGGTTACATTATTCATGGAGCCGACAGTCAGAATATTTTTACCCGTTTGAAATCCGGATTTAATGGTGGCAAAAGAAGTGGGATAGGGGTTACAGGTATAACTGGCATCGTTACCCGCTGCGAAAACATGTAAGAGTTTTGGAAAGGCAAGCATTTGCGAATCCACATAATTACTGAGTGCATTATAATCGCCTTCACCCGGGCAGCCGGAGGCTCCGTTATAATATGAATTATTTGTGAGTGGCATATTATAATCCGCTACATAGGTTGGGCTGTTTACAATGATATTACTAAAATCATTTACTACGAGATGAGCCCGGGGAGCCATTCCTGCAAACATGGGATCCAGAATTCCACCTCCGGCTAAAATTCCGCTGGTATGTGTGCCGTGATCATCTACCGGTTCATCCGTACGCAAAATCAGTTTTCCAGCCAGGTCAATATGTGTGGAGGGATCTGCGTTGTCGCCGATTCCCAGGACCAGGTTCTTTCCACTTAAATTTCTGCCTGATAGCGTAGCAAGTGAATTCACTCCATGAATGGCGTGATTATTATAATTTAATGGAACATCTTCCAAATGCAGGGGACTGATAGAACTGACAAAAGGAATCCCTGACAGTTTATCCAGCGTTGCTGTTGTGCCACGGATAAACCAGGTGTTATACGGTTTTATTTTTGTTTCCACTATTTCAGCACCGGATTCTCTCAATGTACCTTCAACCAGGTTTTTATCCATCGGAAAACAGGTGATGGCCATGAGATCATACGGACCGGTTTTGGGAGTCAGTTTCCGGATCGTTGAACGAAGTTTTATTTCCGGAGGAATTGCATAAATATTTTTAATACCCAGACCGGTCGGATTCTTCCATTCAAATCCCTGTTTACAAATAGCCAGGTAATTATTTTGGAAGAGCCATTGTCCAAGCAGAATACCGTGTGCGGCCAGTTCAGATTTTTGCCCTGGGTTCGCCAGGCTGTCCATCTGAACAACCACATAATAATTCCCGTTAAACCGGGCGGATTCCCAGAGCGGATGATTGATTTTATGATTCTGCAGACTATTCGCCGCCGATAAAACACCGTTTTTGAAACCGGGAACTGGCCGGTTAACCTGTCCGTGTAAACCCATACTTAGTAAAAAAAGCAAAAGAAAGGTGGACAGGACTCGGAACATGGGGCGAATTTAGGGCCAGTTTTAATAAAAATAAGCATGAAAAACTATAAACTGGGGCAGAAATCTAACGCTGGTTGGGCTTGATTATTACATATACAAGGATTTGAAAACGAAGCCGGTATGCATTTATTAACAAAAATAATTTCGGGAATCCCCGGATTTCCTTTTATTTCGGCTGAATTTCAATGACCTGCAGCTTTGAATTACCTTCCTGTCAAAATAATTCCTTAAATCACCACCTTTTGAAGTTTAAAGAGCCCGAGTAGAATTTTGAATACATTTTTGCATATTATTTACCGATTTGTCTTGCTATCCTGCTTTTTATGCATCTTTTCGACCCTCAGGGCCGAAAACGGTGTGAATATTTCTTTTTTTTCCGATACGGTTCCAAATACGTCAACACCTAAAAAGCGAAGTAATATCACACGCTATCTGAATATCATTACGGATCAGCAACAAAGAGATTCCCTGTTCTCAAAACTGGCAAGGACAAATTCGCCGGTTCCGTTGTCTGATAGTACAATATGGAAAAACAGGGAACATAGTTTTGATGTGTATGGTGGTAAACAAATCCGCTATGTTTATTATAATCAATTAAAAGTATTTGGAACTACGATTGAAGACACGAGTGTGGTTCCTTCCAAGCTGGTCCGGTTTGCCAACCGCCTTCATTATGACACAAGGACCTGGGTGATTAAACAATCTCTTTTCTTCCGGGAAGGTGATACCGTGAATGCATATAAACTGGTTGATAATGAACGTTACCTGCGCCGCCTTCCTTTTATCCAGGATGCCCGCATTTACGTGATAAACAGTTACGAAAATAATGACTCGATTGACATTGTGGTTTTAACCAAAGACGTTTTTGAATACGGAGGAGCCATTTCTTCTTTTAATAATACCAAGGCATCAGCGACGGTTTTTAATAATAACCTGTTGGGTGCAGGACAGAAAGTAGCTTTTGGTTTCAGCTGGGATAATTCCTATACGCCGCAATGGAGAAGCGGTGCCAGTTATACGAAATATAATGTTGCAGGATCCTTTGCCGATGTTACGCTGGGATATACCATGCTGAATGATAAGATCAATGCAGATACGGGGCAATATGAAAATTCTGCCTATATCAGTATAAACAGGCCTTTGTATAGTACCTGGGCAAGTTTAACGGGTGGGTTGACTTTATCTGCAAACAGGTCTGTGAATATTTTAAGCCTCCCGGATTCTGCTTACAGGGATTACCGGTATACCCTGATTGATTTATGGGGCGGCTATAATTTTACGAATCAATATAAGAAGACAGGATATAACAGCCTGAGTCCAAATTTTGGTATTGAATTCAGAACCTTTAATATGGATTTCACGAAACGACCGACACAGCCCAAACTGGATACGGTCCCGAATTATAACAATCACAATTTCGTATTGGGGCAGTTTGTAGTGTATCACCAGGACTTCTTCAAAACCAATTATTTTTTCGGATTCGGAAGAACGGAAGATATTCCAATGGGATATACCTATGCGGCCAGTTTTGCCTTTGATAAATGGGACAGTCTGAGCAGACCCTATACGGCCTTACAGATGCAAAAATACTGGCTGCCCGGGAAAAACCTGATCAGTACAACCATTGGTCTTGGTGGATTCTGGTACCATGAAAAGTCCCAGGATGCGGTGTTGCATGTTGCCACAGATTATTATAGTAATCTTTTCCGGTTTAAAGGACAGAAGATGCGCGAATTCCTGCATGCAGACTACCTGATATGTTTTAATCCGGTCATTTATAAATCCATGCCCCTGAATATTAACAAGGAAAATGGAATATTCGGCTACCGCATAACCCAGTTTCAAAATTTTCAGCGGTTGAATCTGAGTGCCCAAACAAACTACTACAGTCCCATCAGCATTTATGGATTTAAGTTTAATTTTTATCTGCTCTTACAGGCTTCTTTGCTCGCTTCCCAGAAAGAAACAGTTTTTAAAAGTCCGTTTTATACCGGATTCACTTTGGGATGTCAGATAAGAAATGAAAACCTGTCGTTTAACACATTACAGATTTCAGCGAGCTACCAGCCGGATGTGGATCACACATATAATTCCTATTACGGGCCCAAGGGTATTTATATTTCCATTACTTCTGTTGCTGCATTTAACTTCCCCATTTTCGCGTTGACACAGCCGACGTTGATACAGTACAGATAATGTGCA
>Ga0209863_10000474_pt1 | contig 20210 bp, 19 predicted proteins | sample OrgsoiDNA2013046_FD_185796 | JGI IMG/M metagenome (GOLD analysis project Ga0209863, IMG submission 185796) | Permafrost soil microbial communities from the Arctic, to analyse light accelerated degradation of dissolved organic matter (DOM) -... | ecosystem: Environmental > Terrestrial > Soil >...
TTCCGATCGTCTTCATCACTGCGAATAGGGATGAAGCTGTCCGCCCGCGAGTTCTGGCACAGGGCGCCGTGGCGTGCCTTTTCAAGCCATTCAGCGATACTGCTCTGCTTGAGGCTCTCAATACGGCGCTTCAGGTGAACTGAGCGATTCGCCGCGCTGTTTTCTGTTTGCGGTATAAAATGATGGGAGCGCACGCATTTGGCCACAAATTGGGGTTGTCACGTATGTCGCACGCCGTTCCAATCGTGTTTGTGGTGGACGACGACGTGTCAGTGCGTGAATCGCTGGAATTGTTGATCCTCTGCGAAGGCTGGGAGCCACAGACATTTGCGTCCGCACTAGAATTCCTTGCCCGCCCGCGAGCCCTGGTTCCGAGCTGCCTTGTGCTGGACATTTCCCTTCCGGGTCTCAACGGTCTCGACCTGCAGAAGCAGGTCGCCGTCGAACGGCCTGACATTCCGATCATCTTCATCACCGGGCACGGCGATGTGCCGAAGACTGTCCAAGCGATGAAGGCGGGAGCGGTTGAGTTCCTTACGAAGCCATTTAGCGATGAAGTGCTGTTGAGCGCCATCAGGCAAGCCGTCGAGCGCAGCGAAACTACACTTGCTCATGCGGCCGAGATGCGAACACTCCGGGACCGTTACGCTTCGCTTAGCGGACGGGAACGGGAGGTGATGGCGTTGGTGGTGGCAGGCCTGTTGAATAAACAGGTCGGTAGCGAACTCGGCATCAGCGAAATCACGGTGAAAGCACACCGAGGCAGGGTGATGCAAAAAATGAAGGCTGACTCCCTGGCCGACTTGGTGAACATGGCTGCGCGGCTCGGCCTCGCACGTGCGCGGAAAGCCGTATGATGCTCTCTGAGCCAGGATGACGGCGCGATCTCGTGCTACACCTTGTCGAGGACGAGGGAACCAGCCTTGTGAGCATACACGTTTGCCAATTCCACCACGACGGCAAATCAACTCCTTCGCTCCAACTAGCTCGAACCCCTACCTCAAGCTAGCCTCGTCAAGCGTTCCGGCGTGCCGGTTTTACTGTCCATATTCCGAGCACCGGAGCGCTCGACGGGCTGACCGTTGCCGGAATTTGGCCAAAAAGTCCACGCCCGCCGTTCGATCCATCACCAGTGGTAGAATCTGGATTCTCACGCTGGCATCAGTCTAGACTTGCCAGCAAACCTTTGAATTTGCGATATTTGAAGGTGATAGGTGAGCGGGAGTAATTCAGTTGGTAGAATGCCAGCTTCCCAAGCTGGCCGCCGCAGGTTCGACCCCGGTCTCCCGCTCCATGTTTTCAATAACTTGCAACGATTTCGAATTCCCTCCAACACTCCATTAAGCGGCAACCCTTTGAGTTCATAGTCAGTTCGAGGCTGCCGTCCCGCTGAACGCAGGTCGCCCCAGTTAATGGCCTAGGCGACGGCCGAATTGTTCGCAAAACCCCACTTGCAAGTTGCTGATTCTTTTGCGGACGAATGGCGACGTCCAGCTTGATCAGGTGGCACTCTCGAGGCCTGAAAACACAGCTTCGAGACGATCGGAAATCCGGCGGAGCCAGCCACAGCAGTCATTCAGGCCGAGAGCTGGATTCTGCGGTCGCGGAGATCTGCGCATTGAGAATGGAAAGTGTGCAGCCTGTGGGCGGTTAGCTCTCAGACCTGCCGTTTCTCCGCGCTTCGGGATCGCCGGAGATCGTCAAGTCGCTACCAGACCCTTGGGGACAACGAATCCGGCCACATTGCAGACGCGTTGCGGTCAGGGTTGCGCATCACGGAGTCGTTTCCCCGGTGCGTGCTTGCTGGCAACCTGTAGCGCTCCGGATTAGGCACTGTGCTGGCCGCCACCGTGTGCCGACGGCGGGAGGGGCACCGCCAACAACCGCGGGGTCATCCTGGACGCCATGCTCACCGGAGAGCTCGCGAGCATCGCCACCGGCCGTTTGCAGCATCCGTCGCGTCAGGTCTTCGCGATTGCCGGCGCCTGCTCCGGCGTACTCTCCTCGTCTCTTACGCATTCAGCGCGATCATCGGCTCTGGCCAAGCCGGTGTCCTCGCCCGCCTGGTCCCCGGGCGATTTCTATTTCACGCCACGCGCTCTCCAGGGCACCTGGTCCAGTGAGGCTCGGTGCCAGGCCGCACACGGGGAGGTTAACTCAGTTCGCGCCAGTCCTGCTCATTCAACTCTACTTTGTGTTTCTTCGCGGCGGATTTGATGCGTTTCCAGGCGGCATCGCGTTCAGCATCGGTCACCCCTTGCACCTGCTTGAAGCGGGTGATCGCGTTGCGCACATGAGCCGCGTCATGGATGGGTTCTTTGCGCTCATTGGGGAAAGCAAAGTCTTCATCGGCGATATGATCGCGGCTAGATTCAGTGATCTTGGACATGCTTCTCGATAAGCAAACCAATGGCCTATTTACTCTCGCCACCGCAGGACACCGACTCCGCCGATCGATTCGAGTAAAGCCCCGTCTTCGATAAATGTCACCGTTGCGCCGGTTTGTTAGGCTTTCGTTACCAGGAGATCAGGCACGCACGCTTGTCTTGGCTCTTCACTCTTCGTTCCCCCTTCTGAATCGGGGATCTCCGGCGCGAGGATAGCTTGCACTTCTTCCGGCTGGGGATAGGCCTCCTCGAGCGCGCCGCTGATGAGCAATTCTTCGACTTGTCCGTTGGCCAGGGCCTCGAGCGTCTCTTGCGGCCCTACCACGGCCAATCCGCGGGCACGATATTGCTGCATCAGTCGGTCCACCTCTTTCCGCGGCGGTTCTGGCTGGTGCGCGTTCCATACCCGCCGCTGTAGCGGGACTGCGACCATCCACCCACTTTGACCCGATGAACCTTCTTGCCTTTCACTCCTTCGCATCGATGGCTTGGCCAAGCCCGAAGACGAAGATGCGCGCCGCATTCGTGTCGGCAAGCACCGCGGCGTATCGGCGTATCCTGGGTATTGCTCATCGAGACGGGCGAGATGATACAGATGAGGTTGGTTGTAGGCGTAGACGCGGTTATCGCTTACAGGAGCCGTTAACTGGATTGCCTCGAAGAATTCTTCCGCGCCCCAACACGCGAATATGGCGACCCCGTTCGCCGCGGGATCGATTTTGTCGGTGGCATAGGAGACAATTCTCTCCCGCTGAAGTCGCCGTTTTGCTGCGCCATACTCTAAACAGAGCCGCGTGCGATTCACAGACCGGTTGTTGGCCGATCTCCGGTTACCGAAGGGCATGCACGGCGAGCCCGAACCCGAGCACGCCTGGTGGCGCGTGATGTGCTTAACCGGCGTCGACTACTTCTCGACGTTGGTTACCAGCCAGGCATCGCTTTCCTGGCCGCCGGCCTGATTTCCCCTCTGGCCACGCTCGTCCTGATTCTCGTGGCCCTGTTCGGCCCAACCGGTCTACTGGCGAGTGGCGGCGGCCAGCCCGAATGGGCAGGGCAGCATCGGCATACCCCTTACAAGGCGCTCGCCCGCCGGCGGGGATTTGGGGAGGTGGAGTGCTTGCCGGTGCGGGAAAAGCTTTAGTGCTAGCATTCTATTGCGGGAGCCGCGAGCCACACCGGTACCCTTGAACCTATCTTGAAGAGAGCCTACATCACGACAATGCCTAAATCCGCAGAAGCCTGTGAGAATCTCCGCAAGGACCATCGAGCCATCGAAGAGCGCCTGGACATCCTCTTAGCCGCGCTCCTGCAGCTCACTCCGGAGCTCATTCCTGAAATACAGGCGACCGTACGCGAGCTTCGTGGCCTTGCCGCAATCCATTTCGAGAAAGAGGAAACGATCTTCTACCCAAAGCTGCGGCCGCTGCTTTCCGATCTACTGGAGCGCATGGACCTGCAACATGAGGAGGTTCGCGAGTTGGAGCGGCATCTGGCGGATTTGCTGGCAGAGCCGCCGCAGACTCCGGAGTCCCGCTGGCTGAATGAACTCCGCTCGTTTGGCATCGAGTTTCACGACCGGATACAGCACCACATCGTCGATGAGGAAGACCAGCTCTTCCGGTTGGCGGAAGAGCGGCTCACCGGGGAAGAACAGGAGAGTCTGGCCGACGCGATGAACGCGGTCCAAGGCCGAATCACCTCGATTTGATGGTTGGGATGGCCACGCCCGCCCCACGCCTGGCCGCCATCTCGGTACCCACGGACTCGCGGGCGGAGGGAGGTAGCATGCTCGCGGCGAAGGGGAAGACTTCGGTTTCTTCGATGGCAATGTGATTGCGGTACAGCTTTACCAACTGGTCGAGCACGGTTGAGATGCGGGATGTCTCATCCGGGGAGAGCCGGCCAATGGTGAGCCACTGTTGTCCCAAATGGTCCACCTCGTCATGGACTTTCCCGGCGCACTCGTGATCCTGCTCCAAGGAATCGATTCGCGCCAGTATGGCTTGGGTTTTGGCCGGGTCGATTTGTCGGAGCCGTGGGAACAGGCTCTCTTCCTCATCCGCAGTGTGCTTGGGGGCGGCCTCGCGGAAGTAGCGGAGGCTGGTCTCCAAAGCTGCCCTATGATCTTCGTTAAGTGGGCCTCCCTTCTCCCGGTCGGCCACGGTCACCAGCACACTTAGAAACCGCTCGATTCGGCGGTGGCAGTCCCCCAGCATCCCAATCGGATCTGTAAAATCACTCTCCCGCTTGGCGCCGATCGTTATGGGCATTAGTACGCTCCTTTGCAGTATCACTCGGCCGGATGAGGATTTGGGTCGGGCTCTTCCGCAGCGCGAGTCAAGCAGCGGAAGTCCGTCTCAATCGCAATCCTCAAGATTCCGTCCTGTGCGTATAGTCCAACTTCGTCCCCAGCCACCTATGCCAGGCCCGATCTGCCATCGCATTCCAACCAAGGCCGCCCGGTGGACAGTTACAAACGCGCATGACCCTGGCAAATGAATTGCGCCTTAGTTTCTAGTCAAGGTGGCGCGGTTTGCGAATGGAAGACGGAGTCGCAACACCCGTTCGCGATGCCGTTCTTCATTGAGGTTTCGCACGCGCGCCATCAACAAATCATGCACCGATATCATTCCAGTTAATTGCCCCGTATCGCTATCGACTACCGGGAGACGTGTAAAGCCGGTCTCGGCCATGCGAAGGACCACAACACGCAACGGCTCATCGGGGTGAGCCACAACCGGTTCTACCAGCACATCGCCCAGAGAGACGCCTGAGGCCGACGACCCCGTGAGTTCGCGCAATTGCTTGCGAGTAATCACTCCTTTAATCCGTCTTTCGCCGTCCACCACCGGATAGAGATGCTGTCCGCGCTGTGCCGGCTCGCGGATCAGCGTATCGCGCAGCTCATTCACCGTCGCCCCCGCCGGAAGCGCGACCAGGTTCGTCCGCATGACTTCCCGTACAAACAGGACCTCAAGGGGGTCCGTCGCATACTCGCGGGTAAGATGAAATCCCCGGCGCGCGACCTTTTCAGTCAGGATGGACCGCTTCAGCAGCAGCACGGTGGTTCCATGAGCCAGGATTGCCGCCACTAGCAGTGGAAGCAGGACATTGATGTCGTGGGCCAGTTCCAGCGCAAAGAGAATTGCCGTGAACGGCGCCCGCATAGTGCCGGCAAGAATCGCCCCCATGCTGACCAGAGGCCAAAAACCAGCACCCTCGTTCGGCAGGAAGGTCGCCTCAACGCCGCCCAGCGCCGCCCCCATCATGAGTAGAGGCGCCAGTACACCCCCGGACGTTCCGGATCCCAGCGAAATCACCCAGATTGCCGATTTGACCAGCAACACGCCTGCGATCACCGCACGCGGCACGTCGCCTTGGAGCAGCGACCGGATTGTATCGTAGCCAACGCCTAATGCCTGCGGAAAGATCATCCCGCCCAATCCGACTGCGAGGCCGCCAATCGCAGGCCACCACTTCCAATGAATCGGCAGCTTCATGAACGTGTCTTCCGCTGCATAAACGCCCAGCGTCAGGAGGGATGAAAGGCAACCCGCCAGAAGGCCCGCGATGACACATCCCGCCAGGCCCCGCGGGCCAAGAAAAATCGCATGTTGCGGTACCGGGAAGAGCGGGCCCACGCCCAGAATGTACCGGCGAGCCGCGCCTGCTGCCGCGCTCGCCAGAGCCACTGGTATGGCGCTCCTTGGCTTCCATTCGAACAGCAACAGTTCAACGGCCAGCAGCACCGCCGCGATTGGGGTGGCAAATGTCGCAGACATGCCCGCAGCCGCACCCGCAACCAGAAGCGTCTTTCGTTCAGCCGCGGTCAGGTGAAATAGTTGCGAGATCACGGATCCGATGGCTCCGCCAGTCATAATGATCGGGCCTTCGGCTCCGAACGGACCTCCCGATCCGATCGAGATTGCTGAGGAGATAGGCTTCAGAATCGCCAGCCGTGGCTGTACTTTGCTGCCGTTAATCAGAATGGATTCCAAGGCCTCGGGAATACCATGACCGCGAATGCGCTCGGAGCCATAATACGCCATGAACCCGATGACGAGGCCACCGGCCACGGGAACCAGAACTGAAAACCAGCCTAAATGGTTTCCGGCTGGAGAAACAAGTACGGTGCTGATTCGCCCATAGTAGAAGGCGTTCGTGCAAAAGGCGATGAGACGAAGCAACGCCCATGCAACGAACGTGCTCACAATTCCGATGCCGATCGCGAGCAACGAAATCGGGACTACTCGCGCGGTTGCGGTAAAATCGCCGAGCTTTTGCGAAATATGTTGGTGATGTTTACTCACGATGCCATTTATCCCTTGGAATATCGCAGGATGGAATTCAGCGCGTGCGCCAGTTCAGGACCGGAACGTTCAAGTTCGGTTCGATGCGCCAGTGCCAGTTTACGCAGGGCCGCCCGGCCTGCTAGCGTTAGGCGGACAAATACCTCGCGCTTATCGTCAGTACCCGGACGTCTCGCGATCGCGCCCGTGCGCTCCAGCCGATTTATCAGTTCTACTGCGCTGTGATGCTGAATGAATAACCTGGAGGCGATCTCTCTAATAGTCGGCTTTACGTCCTCCGGAAGGCCATGTACCGCAAGCAGCAGTTGGTGTTGCTGCGCCTCAATTCCGTGTTCTTTCGCAATCGCCTCGCTGAAATGAAGGAATCGGCGAATCAGCCTTCGGAACTCGGCCAGATCACGGTATTGGTCGCTGGAAAGATCCTGCGCAACCTCCATAGTGTATCGTACTACGAGACATAATGCGCTTGCACCGCAAAACCGCAGTGGGGCAGGAGGTCGCGTGATTCCTTGCCCGGTGACAGCAGTCACATCACTTGGAGCGCGAAGGGCGCAATATCGTTGTGGAGGGACGTCTCATGGAAATCTGTTCGAATAGCTTTCAAGCCATCCGCGACACGATGCTGTCGGCAGCGCCAGGGACACGCGACTGGAGGGCGGAGCCGCTCGCTGCCTTGATCCGCCACATAGTGTCGGTGCACCACGAGTATCTGAAGCTCGAATTGCCAAGGATCCAAAAGGGGTTGGATGTAGTCTATGCAACTCACCGGGAGCGGGACGCCGCCACGCTGGCTCCTCTGCCGGAGATATTTTTTCTTCTAAGAGGCGACCTTGAACTCCACATGCACAAGGAGGAGCGAACGCTCTTCCCCGCCATTGAGGAGTCGGAACGAGGTGCGAGAGGCGCTGGCATCCCTCCATTTCCATTTTGGAAGGTTCGCGAATCCGATCGGCGTCATGCTGGCCGAGCACGAAAGCGCGGGCGCTTCATTGGACCAGGTTCGCAAGATTACGAGGAATTACGAGATTCCATCTCATGCCTGTGATAGGTACCGGGCGCTTTTCGAAGGCTTTGAGTCGCTTGAGCGCGATCTTCATATGCACATTCATCTCGAAAACAACATTTTGTTTCCGAGGGCTCTTGCGCTTCAGCCTTGAGACTCCGCCTCTTGTTCAAGTCCCGTGCGGTTCACGATCTGCACCTGGTGGCCTTGAATACGAATTAGCCCTTCGCCGCGGAAGCGCGCCAAATTCCGGGAGACCACTTCCCGCACTGTTCCCAGCCGGGAAGCGAGTTCCTGATGGGTCAACGGGAGGTCGAAGTTCTCCGTGCCTGCCCCCTTGGATGTGTCCAGGAGCAGCCGTGCCAGTCTCTGGGTAACGCTTCCAAATGTCATGGACTCAACCAGACCCACGAGGTGCCGCAGCCGCCGTCCCGCGACGGCTAGGACTTTTAGCGCGACGTCCGGGTATTGCCGGCAGACTTGCTGGAAGTCGTTCTTGTTGATGAATATGGAAACCACTGGTTCCACCACGCGAACGGATGCAGGGTATGGCCCGCCATCGAACAGCGGCAATTCGGCCACGGTCGCAGGTGCCGTCTCAATGGCCAGCATCACTTCGCGTCCGCCAGGCGACGTCCGAAAAACTTTCACGCTCCCCTGAACGATAAGAAAGATGCCGGCGCACGCTTCCCCCTCCCAGAAGAGCATTTCGTCCGGAGCGAAGCGCCTCTCCACAGCCCGCTGCGCGAGTCCCTGAAGTTCGCTTTCGCTGAGAGCTGCAAACAGTGCCATTTCTGAAAGGGCCGCGATGTTCGGTGGCAAACATCTATCGTAATACGTAATACGCAACCCTGGCTCCCGCCGATATGCGACGATCGGGAAGGTGTCCGGCATGAAAGAGCGCGCATCGCCACCGTTGATCGTCATGACCATTGGGCATTCCACGCGCTCGGCCAAGGAGTTCATCCATATCCTGAAAGCACACCAGGTAAAGCGGCTGGTCGATGTGCGCACTGTCCCACGTTCGCGGCACAATCCGCAGTTCAACCGAAGCGAATTGTCGCCCGCTCTCCATTCGGCTCACCTTCATTACCGGTACATGCCCGGGCTGGGAGGCTTTCGGCGCGCGCTGCGGAATTCCCTCAACACCGGTTGGCATAACGCCAGCTTCCGTGGCTTCGCGGATTACATGCAGACACCCGAGTTCCGCAAGAACCTGGATGATCTGATAGCACTTGCCGAGTCAGAACGGATTGCTATTGTGTGCGCGGAAGCAGTTCCCTGGCGCTGTCACCGCTCCTTGATAGCAGATGCGCTGCTGGCACGGGGGATTGAAGTACGCGAAATCACCAGCACCACTCGTTCACAACCTCACACGCTGACGCCTTGGGGGAGAATAGACGGAACGCAGGTCACTTATCCTGCTGAACGCAAAGAATAGAGCGACAGGAGAATCACACCGATGGACGATTTCAGTGTAGGGGACCACGTTGAATGGAACTCGGAAGCAGGGCACGTGCGGGGGACGATCGAGAAAAAGCATACCTCCGAGATCAAGTTCAAGGGCTACACGGTTCATGCTTCGAGCGAAGAGCCGCAGTATTTGATTAAGAGCGACAAGACGGACCATCTAGCGATGCACAAGGGTTCGGCTCTCAAGAAAATCGCAAAAGGCAAGTAAAATCAGCCCGTCGACGGTGCGGTTCCCGGTTGCCCTGGACGCAATCGGCCCCCGCGTTTCCTCTGGCCGGCAAGCCCGCCGCCGCGCCGGAGACCAAAGGGATCCGACCCGAATTCCGCAGGGTTTAGACTTACGAGGAGGAGGGGTATGCTTAATCGCCGCCACGTCGCACTCGGCACCATCTCATTTACGGTCTGCTTCGCGGCATGGGGGCTGGTCAGCGCCTTCGCGCCCCGATTCCGCGAGAACTTTCACCTTACAGCTTCGGAGACCGCCTTGCTCGTTGCGATTCCCGTGCTCCTTGGATCACTGGCCAGAATCCCAATGGGCATTCTCACCGACCGTTTTGGCGGCCGTGCTGTCTTTTCGATCCTGATGGCGGCGGTGGCGGTGCCGGTCTGGTTTGTGCCGCAGCAGCTCACCTATTCGAGCCTACTCACGGTAGCGTTCCTGCTGGGGCTTGCCGGCTCCTCATTCGCCATCGGGGTAGGCTACGTCTCGCGATGGACGCCCGCTGACCGGCAGGGCAGTGCGCTGGGGGTCTATGGCTTGGGAAACATCGGCCAATCCGCGGCGGTATTCCTGGGGCCGGTGCTGGCGGCGCAGGCCGGAATGGCCTCGGTTTTTCACGGCGTTGCCGTGCTGTTGGTGGTTTGGGCGGTTGCGTTCGCGCTGCTCGCGCGCGACGCTCCGGCGCCCGCATCGGCGCACGGTAAGGGCTTCGCCGCGATGCTCGAAGTGCTCACCACCGAACGGCTCTCGTGGCTCCTGGCGGCCTTTTACTTCCTGACCTTCGGCGGTTTCGTGGCGTTCTCGATCTATCTGCCTACTCTGCTGAGAGACGAATTCCATCTGACGCCCGCCGACGCGGGCTTTCGCACCGCCGGCTTCGTGGTTTTGGCCACCTTGCTACGCCCCATGGGCGGTTGGCTCTCGGACCGCATCGGCGGCGCGCGCGTTCTGTCCGCGGTTTTCCTCGGAGTGGCTCCGTTCGCCATGCTGCTGGCGTGGTCGTCCGTGATTCCCTTCACCGTTGGCGCGCTCGGTTGCGCGGCTTTGCTCGGCCTTGGGAATGGCGCGGTCTTTAAACTAGTCCCGCAATATTTTCCCAACCAGACCGGCACGGTTACTGGCCTGGTGGGCGCCATGGGCGGCCTCGGCGGATTCTTTCCGCCTCTGCTGCTGGCATTCTTCCGCAGCCGTACGGGCGCCATCTGGCCGGCCTTCCTGTTCCTCGCCGGTACCGCGCTGCTGCTGTGGTGGGCGAACCGCCGGGTCTTCGTGCCGCTCCAGCAAGCGCTCGACGTCGCGCTGCCCGCCGATATGCGCCGCGCTACCGACCGGCTACGTGCCGGCGCTTGGGCCTCACTTTGGACCGCGCTGCTGGTGGCTGCGATCGTGGTGGGGTCGCGGAATCTGCAGAACTTCGATCCGGCGCTGGTAATCTATACCTTCGCCGTGGTCTTCGCCACCTGGGGAGTGATCTACCACTACAACGTCTGGCTGGAAAAGCCGCCTACCCGCGTCTATTGGGACCGCGGTTGGGAGCTGTACCGGCGCGGAGGCATCGTGCGCAGCCTGGGTCACGTTGCCGCGCTCGCCGTCACGCACCTGGCCGCACAGCGTTTCATCGCCCAGCGCTCGCGGTTGCGCTGGTGGATGCACCAATGCCTTTTCTGGGGCTGCCTTCTCGCGGTTGCCATTACGTTTCCGCTGGTCTTCGGTTGGATTGACTTCCGCACTCTCCCTACCGACCAGTTGACTTACGTCACCTACGTGTTCGGCTTCCCCCTGGGTGCATTTCGACTCCACACGGTTACGGCGTGGCTGCTGTTTCACGGCCTCGACATCTCGGCGCTGCTGGTGCTTGCCGGCATCGCGCTCTCGCTGTGGCGCCGCATGACCGACAAGGGTGCCCGCGCACTCCAGCAGTTCGGCATGGACTTTCTCCCGATTATTCTGCTGTTCGCCATTTCCATCACCGGCCTGGCGCTCACGGTCTCGCAGGAGTGGTTGCGCGGCTCCTCGTATAGCTTTCTCGCGATCCTGCATGCGATCACGGTAATCGCCGCGCTGCTCTTCTTGCCGTTTGGCAAATTCTTCCACATCTTCCAGCGTCCGGCCCAACTTGGGGTCAAACTCTACCAGGAGGCCGGCGAGCGAGACCCGGGCGCCATCTGTGTGCGATGCCGGCAGCGATTCGCCTCGCAGATGCACATTCAAGACCTCCGCTCCATCCTGCCGCAGGTCGGCTTCGATTACGCCACACCCGGGCCGGCCGGCCACTGGCAGGCACTATGCCCGGCGTGTAAGAGAAAAACGCTCTCGGTCGCGCAAATGAGAATCGTCGCGAATGAGAATCAGGAGCAATCGAATGGCTAAGGCGCCGCTTTCGCTGGACGAGTTGGCCGGCCGCTACGGCCCGCATCTGAACTACCTGCCGCCGGGAGGCTGGCACGGGAATTCCGGCCACCAGCCCGAAAAGCTGGTCAAGACCCATTGTTGCTTCTGCGGCCAGCAGTGCGGAATTCAGCTCAAAGTGCGCGACAACCACGTCATCGGTTTCGAGCCCTGGGAGGAGTTCCCGTTCAACCGTGGAATGCTGTGCCCCAAGGGCGTCAAACGCTACCTGCAGGGTAACCATCCGGACCGGCTCCTCGATCCGCTCATGCGCACAGGCGAGGGCTTTCGCCCGGCGGCTTGGGACGAAGCTCTCGATTTCACGGCGCGGCGGCTGCGCGAGCTGCAGGAAAGGTACGGCCCCGATTCGGTCGCGGTCTATGGCGGCGCTTCCCTCACTACCGAAAAGGCGTACCTGATGGGCAAATTCGCACGCGTGGCGCTGGGAACCCGGCACATCGATTACAACGGCCGCCTTTGCATGGTGTCGGCCGGTACGGCGTACAAAGGCGCGCTGGGCGTGGACCGCGCGCCGAACCCGTGGAGCGACATCCCCGCGGCGGAAGTCATCATGGTGATCGGCGCCAATATCGGCGAGTGCGCGCCTATCACCACCGACTACATCTGGCGGGCCCGTGACAAGGGGGCGAAGCTGATTGTGGCCGATCCACGGTTCACCCCCATCGCGCGCAACGCCGACCTGTTTCTGCCCGTGCGTCCTGGAACGGATCTCGCGCTGCTTATGGCCATGCTGCACGTGATCATTCGCGACGGCCTTACCGACCGCGACTTCATCGAGGCGCATACCACGGGCTTCGAGAAGACCGCGGAATCGGTGGAGCCGTGGAATCCCCGGCGGGCCGCGGAGGTTACCGGCGTGGCTCCCGACGCTATCGAGCGGGCCGCGCATTTGGTCGGCGAATCCCGCCGCGCCATGCTCATGCACGCGCGCGGCCTGGAACACCACTCCAAGGGCGTCGAGAATTGCGAAGCGGTGGTGGCCATCGCTCTGGTCACCGGAAACATCGGGCGCGAAGGCGCCGGCCCCATTATGGTGACCGGACAGGGCAACGGGCAGGGCGGGCGCGAACACGGGCAGAAGTGCGACCAACTGCCGGGCCAGCGCAGTCTCACCGATCCGGCGGCGCGCCAGCACGTGGCTGGGGTGTGGGGTATCTCACCGGACGAACTGCCGGGACCGGGTTATACGGCAGTCGAGATCATGAACGCCATTCACAGCGGCGAAATCAAAGGGCTGTTTTCCATCTGCTTTAACCCGCTGGTCTCCCTGCCCGATGCCAATTTCACACGTGAAGCATTGGAGCGCCTGGAGTTTTTCGGCATCGTCGATTTCTTCCTTTCGGAAACAGCAGTGCATGCGGATGTGGTGTTAGCCGGCAGCCTGCAGGAGGAAGAGGAGGGCGTCACCGCCAATACGGAAGGGCGCGTCATTCATATTCGGAAGGCGGTGGATCCACCTGGCAACGCGCGCACGGATTCCGATATTGTCTGTGACCTGGCACGCCGCCTGGGCCGTGGCCAGTATTTCCCGTTTCGCGAGCCACGAGAAATCTTCGAGGAACTGCGCCTCGCGTCGCGCGGCGGTATCGCCGATTACTACGGAATCACATATGAGAAGATTGACCAGCAGATGGGCGTCTTCTGGCCGTGCCCCACGCTTGAGCATCCCGGCACGCCACGCCTGTTCGAAAACGGCCGGTTCTTCCATCCCGATGGCAAGGCCCATCTAATGAATCTGGCGTGGCGCGAGAGCGGCGATCCGGTAGACGCGGAGTTTCCCATTTATCTCACCACCGGCCGCGTCGTCAGCCAGTATCTTTCCGGCGCCCAGACGCGGCGGATCGGAGCGCTGGTAGATCAGTATCCCGACCCGAAACTGGAGATCCACCCGCGCTTGGCGGAACAGTGCGGCATCCGCGCCGGCGACTGGGTTACCGTCACGTCCCGCCGCGCCGCCATCACGCTCGAAGCCATGGTGGTGCGCACCATCCGGCCCGACACGGTCTTCGTTCCCTACCATTGGCCGCGCGACCGCAGCGCCAACCTCTTGACGCACCGCACACTCGACCCGCGCAGCAAGATTCCCGAATACAAGGTTTCGGCCTGCCATATTGAAAAGGCCGCGGGTCCTCCTGAATGGGCTCGCGAACGGCGTCCGCAACTCGCGCAGGGGGGCCGCGCCTGATGTTCGGCATGGAGTTCTACGTCGACCCGTCGCGCTGCATCGGCTGCCAGGCCTGCCTGAAGGCCTGCGAAGAATGCGACACGCATCGCGGCATTTCCATGATCAATTTCGATTTCGTGGACCGGAAGGAGAGCATTGCCAGCGCGGCCTATGTGTGCTGGCACTGCGAAAATCCCACGTGCGCCCAGGTTTGCCCGGCCGATGCCATCAAGAAATACGAAGACGGCATTGTCGGGTCCTCGCTCAAACCGCGTTGCATCGGCTGTTCCAATTGCGTGCTGGCGTGCCCCTTCGGGATTCCCAAGCTGGTGCCGGAATACGAGCAGATGATGAAGTGCGATATGTGCTACGACCGCACCTCCGTCGGCAAGCGCCCCATGTGCGCCACCGTCTGTCCCAGCCAGGCGCTCACCTATGTTGCGCCTGAGACCATTGCGGCCACGCGCCGCGAGAAGCCCGTCAATACCTTCTGGTTCGGCAACCAGAAGATCGTAACCAAGGTCTATATGATGGCTCCGGCGGATGCTGGCGCCATTGCCATCGACGTTGCCGACTACACATGGGAGGGAGAGCATGAAGTGGTTCCGCAAGGCTTCTAGCTCGAGCGTGCCGCTCTGGCAGGACGAATTCCCCGTTTTCACGGCCGACGAGCGCTACGTGAATCGCCGCCAGTTTACCAAGTTCCTGACGCTCACGAGCTTCGCCATGCTGGCGGGCAATCTTTGGATTCTGGTGCGATCGCTGTTCCACCGCTCGCCTTCGTATCCGCGCCAGCACGTAGCGGCGGCGGACGAGCTTGCCGTGGGCGGCGTAAAGGTGTTCGCGTACCCCACTGCCCAAGACCCGTGTATTCTGGTGCGCACGGGCAGTGACTCCTACGTGGCCTATAGCCAGAAGTGCACGCATCTCTCCTGCGCCGTCTACTATGCGAAGGAGCAAAACCGGCTCGAATGCCCTTGCCACCAGGGCTTCTTTTCCGTCGCCGATGGCTCGGTTCTGCAGGGACCTCCGCAGCGCGCGCTGCCGCGAGTGACACTGGAACGGAAAGGCGGACAACTGCTGGCCGTTCGCATGGAAGGAGAAGGCGCATGAATACCAATCCGCCGCAAAACCGCGGGCTCACCGCCATCGATGGCGCCATGGCCCTCATCGTGTTGCTGCTGATCGTGCAAATCTGGCTGCTCTCCGCGACCCTCGAGTCCTACCTGGCTGGCCACCGCGAGGCGGCCGTACCCGGCGCCATCATCTCCGGCATTCTCTTTGGGGCCTGCCTCGGGCTTTATTTGTTCGTTGACAGAATCGATTCCGAGGTCCGCAAAGGCTGAGCACCCTTACTTGCGCTGTCGTCCGTGCACTTGTGACCGAAGCGGATATTCCGGCGAATCCTGGTGTGACTCCTGTCACTGGCAATACTCTCGCAGCGCTCTACGATCAAATTGGAGAGGCTGAGACACAAAATGGCAACATCCACTCAAAGGCCGCAACTCATTGAAAACGTGATCGTTCCGCATCCGGTAACATTGGAACTTTACCGCAAGATGCTGACCGTTTTCTACATCGAAGAGCGGATGAAGGCATTTGTGCGGCAGGGCAAGTGCGGCTTCCAGGCGTCCACGCGCGGCCACGAGAAGCTGCAGATCGGCATGACGATGTTGCTGAAGCCGGCTCATGACTGGTTCTTCACCTACTACCGGTCGAAAGCCGTCGCCGTGGGGCTAGGCATGCCCATCAAGGACATTTTTCTCGGCATGCTGGGGCGCGAGGGAGATCCGAACTCCAACGGGCGCAACATGCCAGAGCAGTGGTCTTCCCGCAAGCTGCGGCTGGTGGCTCCAACGGCGGTTACCGGCACGCAGTATCTGAACGCCGTGGGAATGGCCCGTGCAGTCAAAGCGGACGGCGGTGACGAGGTAGTATACGTTTCTTCTGGCGAGGGCGCCACCAGTGAAGGCGAGTTTTTCGAAGCCTTGAATTGGGCTTCACGCGAGAAACTGCCCGTCCTGTTTACCGTGCAGAACAACGATTACGCGATTAGCGTGCCCCAGACGAGCCAGACGGGTTCCCAGGTGCATCGAATCGCTCAGGGCTTTGGCATGCCTACGCTGCGCCTGGATGGCACCTGGTTCGAGCACCTTTATGAAGCGCTGCCGCCGGTGATTGAGGCGATGCGGCATGGCGCTGGCCCCGCCCTGGTGGAAGCGATGGTTGTTAGGCTTGATCCCCACTCCTCATCGGATGACCATCGCAAGTATCGCGGCGAAACCGAGTTGCAGACGATCACCGGTCGCGATCCGATCCTCCAGACCGAACGGTACCTGTTGCGGAATGCTGTCGTCACAGATGAAGAGGTGGATTCATTACGCGCGGAACTCAAGGCCGAGGTAGATCGTGCCGCGGATGAGGCGGATCGCTATCCGCAGCCCGATGAATCCACCGTCATGGCCCACATCTATTCCAATGACCCGGCGTTGCTGGGAGAGCCCCAGCCGCCGCGCTACCTGTCCGGCCAGGAAGTCACGATGATCGACGCTATCAACCACGGCTTGCGGGAGGAAATGGAGCGCAACCCCAAGATCGTGATGTGGGGTGAGGATGTGGCCGACCCGAAAGGTGGTGTCTTTGGCGTGACCCGCGGGTTGAGCAGCGCCTTTCCTGGTCGCGTCTTCAACTCGCCGCTGGCCGAGGCCAGTATTGCGGGCGTAGCCGCGGGGATGGCGATCGGCGGCTACAAGCCGATTGTCGAGATGCAGTTCGCCGATTACCTCTGGCCGGCAGCCCTACAGCTTCGCAACGAGATTCCCACCGTGCGTTGGCGCAGCCAGGGAGAATGGGAATGCCCCGTGGTAGTACGAATCGCGGTGGGCGGCTATATCAAAGGCGGCCCTTGGCATTCCGCGAACGTGGAATCTTTCTTCGCGCATATTCCGGGCTGGTACGTGGTCTACCCCAGTTGCGCGGAAGACGCCAAGGGGCTCATCAAAGCCGCTGCGCAGTCCAAAGACCCCGTGATCTTCCTGGAACATAAGGGCCTCTACCGGCGTGTTCAAGCCAAGACTCTCGAACCGGATGCCGACTACATCGTGCCATTCGGCAAAGGAATGATCCGCCGTGAAGGCAAGGACCTGACCGTCGTGACGTGGGGCAGCACCGTCTACATGGCACTGGAATTAGCGCGCCAGATGGAGAAGGATGGTGTATCCCTGGAGGTCATCGACCTGCGCTCCATCGTGCCTTTGGACGAGGACCTCATCTACCAGAGTGTGCGCAAGACCAGCCGTGTCATGATCGCCCACGAAGATACGCTCACTGCGGGCTTCGGGGCGGAAGTGGCGGCGCGCATCGCGGAAAACTGTATCGGTTCGCTGGATGGGCCGGTGGTGCGGGTCGCCGCCAAGGACACCTTCGTCCCTTCGGCGCCGAATCTCGAATTGGCTGTACTGCCTTCGGTCGCCGGCTTGCGGCTTGGGGCTGAAAAAGCACTGGCTTTCTGATCTGAATCCGTCCCTCACCCAAGTTCGTCACGAGAGCGTTTTTTCTAGCGTTTTTTGGGCCTCAGACAAGATGAAGTGGCGTGTTTGCAGCGGCCGTTTCTGAAAAATGCGATGTAGTGTAGACCTACCCTCTTGTCCCCGTAGTCGGTTCTATGACGCGATCAGCCCAGAATGTTTTTGCGGCCGAACCAGCGCAGCGAGGCAAGCCGCGATTGCAGAAGGGAAATAGAGATGGACAACTGTAGCGTCGGAAGTAAACTATTAGGAATGGACGAGTTGTCGCTTCGAGTATTGAAGGTATTCATCGAGATGCGCAGCGAGTTGCTCGATCTGCACACGCTCTTCGAAGCTGGGGGAAACGATCCACAATCCCGCGAGCGAGTTCTCGACGTGATCACGCGTCTGGTAGATGCGGGTCATCTGGAACCAAGAGGTAGCGACTTTTACTCGCTTACGGACAAGGGCCGCAGTGCTCTCCGTAACCCGTGACTCCCATCGACCTTGAACTGCGACCGGTTCCCCAGGTGATCCACCACATTTGCGATTGCCGGGATTTTTCGGCTTTTGCCAACTGCTATTGACATTGTGTCGATAACCGTAGATGTTCGCGCCCTGCCAATCGCGGAACATCGCCGGGGGCAAACGACCGCAGGAGAACCCGCGTCGGATCGGGCGCGGCCGCGATCAAGCCTGACCCGTACGCGGCCCCAGGCAGGCACATCATCCGGATGGCTCCTTGGGTATGGGGTTGTGCCAACCGCCGTCCGAAGCGATAATCGCGTCAGCCTCTTTCGGCCCCCAACTTCCACGCCTGTAGGGGCGAGCCTTGTGGTGCCCCTTAAGGACTGGGTCGACAACCGCCCAGGCGGCTTCCACCGCGTCCTCGCGAGTGAAGAGTGCTCCATCGCCGGTCAGGGCGTCGCCCAAGAGCCGCTCGTAGGGCGCCTCCTCTCCCGTCCGTTCCTCGAACAGGTAGAGCTCTCGCTGCTCCCCGACGAACTCCTTCCCCGCGAGTTTGACGCGAGCTGCGATGGCGATGGCCGAGTCGGGAGAGACCCGGAAGCGCAGGTAGTTGGCCGGGCCGGCCGGCGGCGCTGAGTCGGCGAAAAGCCTCTGCGGCGGCGGCTTCAGCTCCACCAGGACCTCGGTCGCGGTTTCGGCGAGGTACTTGCCGGAGCGCAGGTACCAAGGCACTCCTTCCCAACGCCACGAGTCAATAAAGAGCCGCATCGCGCAGAAGGTTTCGACGTCGGAGTTCTTCGCCACGCCTTGCTCCTTCCGGTAGCCGGCATACTGGCCACGCACCAAGTCGTCGCGCTGGAGAGGGCGCATGGCTCGAAGGACCTTGGCTTTTTCGGTTTGCACGGCTCCAAAGTCCCTATCGGACGGCGGTTCCATGGCGAGCAGCGCGACTACCTGGAAGAGGTGATTCTCGACCACGTCGCGCAGACAGCCGGCGGTTTCGTAAAACGACCCGCGGCTCCCGACGCCGAAATCTTCGGATAGGGTTACCTGGACGCTGGCTACGTAGTTGCGGTTCCAGATCGGCTCCAGGAACGAATTGGCGAAGCGGAAATAGAGTATATTCATGATCGCCTCCTTTCCAAGGAAATGGTCGATGCGGAAGATCGAGTCTTCCGGGAACACCGTTCGCGCGACGCGATTGAGCTCCCGCGCGGACGCCAGGTCACGTCCGAACGGCTTTTCGACAATGACGCGCGCATGCGCGGCCAAGTTCGCAGCACCGAGTCCTTTGATCACCATCTCGAAGAGCGAGGGTGGGATAGCGAGGTAGTGTGCCGGGCGCCGAGCGCTACCCAGCGCGCTCTTTATCGCCGTGAACGTCTTCGGATCGTCATAATCCCCGCTCACGTACCTGAGCAGGGACAGAAGATGGTCGAGGGCACGCCGGTTGTCGACCCGCCCGAATCGTTGGATCCGGCTTCATACTGCCCCCTGATTCATGAAAGTTCTTCGAACAGCTCGGGTTGCTCATCGACAACTTTGATTCGCAAACCCTTACGCCGACCCTGTGTCACCAGGATGGCTTGCAACTCGCCGCGCTTGACACGCTGCAACACCGTTTGCCGCGAAACGCCCAGTTTCAGCCTGGTTTCCAGCATCGGCAGATACTCCGGCGGAGCGTCCTTGGCGATGTGCGCCCGCAACTCATCGTTGATTCGAATTTGCCACGGTGCGCCGGGAGTCACTTGTTCGCCGGCAATGAAACCATCGTTCAACCAGCGGTGAATCGTGGAAGTATTCATACCCAAAATCCGGGTGGCTTGGCGGATCGAAACCAGTTCTCCGTCTGGCGGATCAGCGGGTGGCTGATAACAGGGGATGCCGCGATACCGGCGCAGGCAGCCCACCTGGTTGGCGGTGAAGCGTTCGCCGGTTGCGGTCTGGCGGCCTTGTTTATTCAGAATGCCAGCGATGATCTGATCGGGATAAAGAGCGGCCAGCCGGCCGAGCAGCGAGATCGTGTCCTCGTCCGTGCGGGGCCCCATGGGCCGGAACTTCGGCACGGCAACATCCAGTGTAGTGATGGCGCCGCCGCTCCAGCGCAGAGTCAGATGGGCATGCTCCTGGGCGCGCTTCAGATCCACCATCACTTCTTCCAGCAGCAGGCGCAGGAGTTCCTTGCGATCGCGGTCCGTGGTGGTGGCCGCGGTCCAGACTTTACCGAGATCGGCGCCGAGAGCCTGGATGCATTTGAGTTGCTCGGCGGT
>Ga0209863_10000476_pt1 | contig 20101 bp, 17 predicted proteins | sample OrgsoiDNA2013046_FD_185796 | JGI IMG/M metagenome (GOLD analysis project Ga0209863, IMG submission 185796) | Permafrost soil microbial communities from the Arctic, to analyse light accelerated degradation of dissolved organic matter (DOM) -... | ecosystem: Environmental > Terrestrial > Soil >...
ACCTTCTCCGGAAGACGGTGTTTTGAGTGTTCAAGCAGTGAAACGAATCGATGCGCGAGCGACGCGATGTCACAGGCTCCGCCTGATCCCGGCAGGCGCACCAGACCATTCTTTCCCTGCACCTGGGTTGAATTGAGATTGCCGTACTTATCGACCTCAGCGGCCCCTAGAAAACCGAGGTTCACGCGTCCGGACTGCAGCATGCCCATGAGACTGGCCATGTCCAGACACTGGGTTGCACCCTTGATGTTGGGCGGATCAGCCATGGTGTAAATGAGCTCTGGCGAGGGCGTGGTGCGGATCACGCCGTTTTCAAATAAACCAACTGCGTTCGGGGCATGCGTCTTCTTGGCGACGACAAAAGCAATGAGCGGCAGCCGCATGCCGACAAAGACGACCTCGCCGTCTTTGATTTCGCGCGCCGCAGCGACGACCATCAGTTCATTCAACGTGTAGTTCATGGCTGCTGGAATTTCCGAGTTCCTCCTGCTTTCGGGAGATCTTGTCTTTACGAACCGCCGACAGCCACCATGATAGCAACTACTCTGGCTGATCGGCCCGACCCCGAAGTGGTGAGTCTCTGCTTCATTCAACCGGTCGCAGAGCCCATGCGAGACAACCTTTGCTCCATTTTCCCCCTTCGCACAATCAGCAACTTTATTTTCGTGAACTATGGGAGACTCGTATGAAACTCTTCGCCATGGCAGTAGTTCTGCTGCTCTCCATTTGCCTGGGAGCAGCTCAGACTCCGGCCACACAACCAGTCCAATCTGCTGCGGCAGCTGGCCAGACCGCCGCCACTACCGTAGCCGACGTCAGCCGCGGACCCGCGGTCGAATATGTCAGTGATCATGACGCGGTAATAGCGTGGACGTCCAAGAACGCCGTCGACATGCAGGCCCACTTTGGTACAGCCGCGAATAGCATGAACCAGAGCTCGGATGCCGTCGAGAACTCGAGCGGCACCAACCACCGGGTAAAACTCAACAACCTGCAAGCCGATACCATTTACTACTACCAGATGACCGCCGCTGGGCAACCCGTTGGCGCGGTGAACACGTTTAAAACGGTTCCAAAGGGTGCGCAGGCGAACCGCACATACGTGGACCAGAGCCCAAAATAAGCGACCCGATTCTTCTCGCAAGGTTAACACTCACTTCAATAAAATCAGGGCTGCTAAACCAGCAGCCCTGATGATTTTTAGTGGCGCGACGTACTTACTGCACCGCGTTGATGGCGTTCTTCCTGACCTCACCGATGGTGACCAGCGGATCTCGACCGCCCATACGGGGAGCGATCCACTTCTTCTCCGAGCCGATGATGTCCATGAGCAGCTTCTTGTCCGCCGCGTTGGGCATCCAGGAATCAACCTGCTCGCGATATTCCTTTTCTTCCAGGGGCTGTCCGGTTTCGGGATGGAACATCTGATGTTTCCATTTGCCGATGTTGCGGTTGAACTTAATGTCCGGGCAATAAAGCGCGGTGCCTTTGCCCTTCTGAGCGGCGCTAATGCGCCTGACCAGCGTGACGCATTCATCGCGATAGAGATGGCGATTGTAATCGTTCAGGTCTTCCATGTTCGCCGCGTGCGGATTAGAAGGTTCATCATAGCGCCCTTTCAATCCCCAGGTATAAGCCCACTGTGCGGAGGAAGAACTGTCAGTTCCAAACAGATCGTAGGAACTCGAAATCCACTTGTTGAGATACTTCTGCATGAGCCATGACGGAACAATCCCGGCTTCGGCAATGCGCGCCAGACCCGTGTTGCCCGTACCCATGTGAAAAGCTTCTTCCTTGAGCATGTAACTCATGGAGCGGCCGAGGGGCGCAAAGGCGGAATACTTGAGCATCTGAAGCTGGAATTTTCCGTCCCGGTCAACAAAGTCAGTGAAGGCGAAGAAATCCAGCCAGTTATCACACTCTTCATTGAAGCTGCCGAGCAGACGCTTGTTTTCATAAGCGCGGCGGTCAAGCATCTTCTTGGCTTCAATTTTTCCCGTCTCGCCGAAGAAATCGATGAGCAGCGCGCACATCTGCCAGCCATGGCGCATTTCCTCAATCATCACGCGGGTCAGGCAGGACCGATCGTAGTCGCTGGGCGCGCTCTCAAAAAGAAAGCGCTGCTGCTCCACGCTGGCGAACTCCGTGTCGCCCTGGTAGACGATGAGGTTCAGCAGGGCGTCGCGCATATTCTGCGTAGGAATCTGGCGCAGGTTTTCCCACTTATTACGGCCTTTGTAATAGCCGAAGGTGATTTCATCAGTCTCAATGGCGCCGTAAAGGGTATCGAATTTAAAGTTTTTGATCTGGTCATGATCAACGCCAACTTCCTGACGCCACTCATTGAATACGCCAATCCAGTCACTGAACGTGCCGATCTTATGAATTTTTCCAGGCATTGCAGCTCCGTATTCTGTATCGCCCCTCCGGGGCTCGATTCTGCTGTTATCTCTACCCAGCGCTCCCGCGCTGGACTAACTCATTTCGCGCCTACGGCGCTTGATTGTGGTTCGGTGCGCTAACTCGTGTCACCGTTGGATTTCTGATTCCTCAGTTTTCAATTCTTTCTCCATCAATCTCGTTCGCTATAGGGATCCCTCGCTACGCTCGGGATTTCACAAATCACAAATTCATCCACACCGTTTTCAGTTCGGTGTAGTGTTCAATGGCGTGCATTCCCAGTTCGCGGCCGAAGCCTGACTGCTTGAATCCGCCGAAAGGCAAAGCGGCGTCCATCAAGCCGTATGTGTTGATCCAGACGGTGCCGGCCTTCAACCGACGCGAAAGTTGATGGGCTTTCTTTAAATCATTGGTCCAGATTGCGGCGGCCAGACCGTAAACGTTCTTGTTGGCCAGCTCGGCAACTTCGTCCATGTCATCGAAGGTGAGCGTGGCCAGAACAGGTCCGAAGATCTCTTCCTGAGCGATCTTCATATCATTCTTCACGCCGCCGAAGACGGTTGGCTCGATGTAGAAACCATGGTCGCCGTTGACGCTGGCGCGCTTGCCGCCGGAAAGCAGCGTTGCGCCCTCCTTTTTGCCGGCTTCGATGTAGCCAAGCACGGTGTCCATTTGTTTCTGGCTGACGATGGCGCCGAGACGGGTTTTTGGATCAAGCGGATCGCCCAGCTTGATCTTCTTGCAGTATTCAACCAGCTTGGTGACGAACTCATCTTCTATTTTCTTTTCCACGAACAGGCGCGAGCCCGCACAGCAGACCTCACCCTTGCCGTAGAAGATACCGTTGACCGCGCCTTTAACAGCCGCGTCCATCGGGGAGTCAGAGAAGACGATGTTGGGCGACTTGCCACCCAGTTCCAGCGTCACGCGCTTGAGCGTGTCCGCAGAAGCGCGCATGATTTCTTTACCAACAGAGGTGGATCCGGTGAAGGCCACTTTGTCGATGCCCGGATGTTTCACCAACGCCTGGCCAGTGGCGGGGCCGCCGGTGACGATGTTGAGAACGCCAGCCGGTAAGCCCGCTTCAAGGCAAAGCTCACCGAAACGAAGCGCGGTGAGAGAAGTATCTTCCGCGGGCTTCAGGACGACGGTGTTGCCACAAGCGAGTGCGGGACCAAGCTTCCAACTGGCGAGAAGCAGCGGGAAATTCCAGGCGACAATCGCGCCGACGACGCCCACAGGCTCGCGCAACGTGTAAGTGAACGCGTTGCTGAAAGTGTTGACCGTTTCGCCCTGGATCTTGGTGGCCCATCCGGCAAAATAGCGGAACACGTCGGCGACCATGGGCATGTCAACGTAGCGCGATTCAAAGATCGGCTTACCGTTGTCGAGCGTTTCAAGTTCGGCCAGCTCGTCAATGTTCTTTTCCAGCAGGTCAGCGATCTTCCATAGGATCTTGCCGCGATCGCTGGCCGACATTTTGCGCCACGGGCCGGCTGTATCGTCAAAGGCTTTGCGGGCTGCGATGACGGCCTGATCAACGTCATGGGCACTGGCGTCGGCGATCTGGGTGAGCACTTCTCCGGTTGCAGGATTGATGGAGTCAAACGGCTTGCCGGAGCCTTCACTCCATTGACCGTTGATGAGAAGTTTTCCGGGAGCGACTTTTGCTTTGCTTGCTGCGATCATTACTTAGCCTCCACTTTCATCGTTCAACTGCTCGTCTTGCTCCCTGCCGTTTTCCAAGACTGGATCCTTCATCACGCTTCCCCACAGCCACATATAGGCTCCCAAAATGAAGGCCGCTGCTGCGCGAACGCATATGCCCAGGTATGGCGCATCTCGGTAAAGAGTCTCCCAAAAGCCCTGGAAGAGATTGGCCATCACAACCCACACTAAACTCAGGCCCCCAAGCATGTGAAAAAGCCATCTCTCGGTTTCTTTTCGCTCCGTAGCTCTGAAAAGATGCTCCCGGTATTTAAGCCATAGAACGAGACTTGCAGTATCTATGAACACGAGAGCATCCATCCAAAAGGTACGATGGAAATATCCCAAGGTCTTCGCGGCAGGCATGATCACCCAAAACAGCATGCTTGGAATGACCAGCACCCAGAACCACCTACGATCAGAAAGTTTCATACCTTCCTGGGCATTTACTTCGCCGTGAAAGTTGCCGGACGCTTTTCGACATATGCCGCCAGGCCTTCCTTGGCGTCTTCGCTGGCAAAGAGTCGCTGCTGGAGTTCGCGCTCGATAGCCAACGCTGACTCCATAGGAATTTCCCAACCGCTTTGAACAGACCGCTTGATGTTCCCAACGGCCTTGGCTGCTTTGTTGGGCGGAGTGAACTGGCGAGCGTACTCCATCACGTTTTCCATGAAGTTGTCGCGCTCGTAGATGTCATTGATGATGCCGTATTCTTTGGCTTCTTCAAAGGTAAAGGTGTTGCCGGTGACCATGAGCTCGATGGCTTTGCTCTTGCCCACCATCCGGCTCAAACGCTGGGTGCCGCCTGTACCGGGCAGAACGCCGAGATTGATTTCCGGAAGGCCGATCTTTCCCGCGTCGCGACGGGCAATGCGGAGGTCAGCGGCCATGGCGATTTCCAGTCCGCCGCCCACGCAGTGGCCATTGATGGCGGCGATTACCAGCTTGGGCGTGTGCTCCAGGCGCAGCAGCATTTCATTGGCATGCAGGCAGAAGTAATACTTAAAGGTGGGATCCACGCTGGAGAGCATCTTGATGTTGGCTCCTGCGGAGAAGAACTTATCGCCCGCGCCGGTGAGAAGCAGAACGTAGACGTTGTTGTCCATGCGCGCCTTGAGGATGCTTTCGTCAAGCTGGCGGTTCATTTCATAGGTATAGGTATTGGCCGGCGGATCGCACAGTTCAATGATTGCGATGCCATCCTGAACGCGATAGTTCACCAGGGTCTTGGTCTCGGTTGCTGTGGTTGTCGCCATGGTTCGAGCTCCTTTTGATTTCCAGATCTTCTTAATTTCCAGATCTTCAGAATTTTTCGATGGCCGCTTGCGGCCGTGACTTGAAAATTTTACGGAATCAGCTCCGCGGTTTTGAAACTTTATTTCTTGTATTGCCTGGCACCGCATGGTTGCGCTGTATCACGCCGTGCAGAAAAATGTCGCCCATCTCGCGGGCCAGCGCCCTGGCACCCGCGTCACTGCGGGGATTGTGCCAGGTATAAATCCAGTTGATCATGCCAAACAGACTCAGCACGGCAAGACGCCCTGAGAATTCTAAACCTTGTGTACGCTTTAGTTCTTCCAGCAGGTCAAAACAAATGCGGTAGTATTCACGCTTAATGGCCCTGATCTCAGCGCCGCGACCGTTCTTGAGTGTTTCATCCTCATGCGTGAGCACCTTCATGGCCTCTTTGTTGGCCAGAAAATATTCCAGATGGTTCTCAATAAAAATGCGCATGCGCTCTTCCGGATCACTGGATGCCGCGAGCCGTTCCTTCGCCTGATCAATGATGGTGCGGAAGGAATGCTTCTGGATCAGATAGAGGAGTTCTTCCTTGGAAGAAAAATAATGGTAGAGGCCGGCCAGGGACATTCCGCAGGCGCGCGATAGATCTCGCATGGAAGCGCCTTCATATCCTTTATCACAGAAAATGCGGGCTGCGTGTTCCAGCAGGCGTTCCATCTGATTCTCATAGCGCTTGTCACTCGATTGTCCATTGGGAGATTGCGCACCGGCGCGACGGCGCGCACGGGTCTTGCGCGCGCTGGATGACACTACCGAAGATCGGGTATCGAGGGGAACCAGGGACATTGGGCACTTACCGAACGTTCGTTCGGATGACGATAATTATGCAAAACGTTGCATCTGTCCGTCAAATTCAGGTTTGCTGGTGAATATGTCCAGTGGCCGCGCGTGCCAGGAACGTTGTTTCGTGAGAACGCCCTGCGTCAGCATGGTCACGATTCGCGTTCCCGGGATCTCTCGACTGCGCCCGAGATGACAGGGGGAAAGCGGTTATGAAGCCGCCAATCGTTGTTCTGCGTTCTGCGAATGTTGTTGCCCGAATAAGGTTAAATGCCTGCCACAAGCTAAATGTAATTCATGGCAAGACACAATGCCGGTGAATACACGCGCTTTGACCATTCAAAATAAACTGATGCACCTTCCTCACCTCAAAAAACACCAGGCTTAACGGGTGGATGAAATCTGTTCCAGAACGGACAATGCTGTGTCTTACCTACCAGAGTTACTTGATACCAGCGGCTAGTAAGTAGAGAACAAGCTGACGCAATCGACGGAAGAGTTTGGGATTCTGGTCCCCCTCATCAGGAGCCCTTTAGGTCAGCGGCCGGTTCAATGGTTACTCAAGAAGGCCCGCAGGACTCAGGGTCGCACACAAAAAATGAAGTCCACCTAAAGGAGATTTGAAATGAACTCGAACACCTGGAAAACGTTTGCACAGTCGGCCCGCAAGGCCATGGTCGCGGTTGTTGTGGTAGCAACGCTGGTATTCGCCGTGGGATGCGGCGGAGGCGGTTCCGCAACAACAGCATCAGCACCAACACCCACCCCAACACCGGGCGCAGCTAACAGCGCTAATGCCCAAGTCCGTTTTGGTGACGCACCCGCGGACAGCGTGATTTCGTTTGAAGTTTCCGTTTCAGCCCTGACTTTGACGCCCAGCGGTGGCGGCACAGCCGTGAGCATTCCGGTTGGCGCCAACAACCGCATTGAACTCAGCCACGCTTCAGGCAAGTTTGAGCCGTTTGCTCTGGGCAATCTGCCACAAGGCACCTTCACCGCCGCCAACCTGACGCTGGTGAACTCTGAGCTGACGTTCCTGAGCAGCACAGGTACACCGATTCACATCAACGGTCCGGCGAGCGCACAGATTACTGTTCCGCTGAGCCCAGCACTCACGATTGGAACATCTCCGCTGGTCATTAACATTGACGTGAACCTGGCCAACTCCGTGACACTGGCGGGCGGCGTGGTCAACGGCATCGCCTTTGGACCGACCTCATTCAAGATCACCGCCAAGGCGCCCGGCGCACAGGCCAACCAGCAGGATGACGACGGCGAAATCGAAGACGTCCGCGGAACTGTGACCTCAGCCACGGCAATCAGCTTTGTTCTCTCGGTTGGACAGACCAAGTCTTCGCTGACCTTCAGCTTTGACGCCACCACACAGTTCAGCGATGGCGTGACCGCCGCAACCCTGGCCAACCAGATTGTGAAAGTGGAAGGGTTCACCAAGGCAGACGGCAGTCTGTTCGCCAAGGAAGTGGAAGGGCTTGAAGCAAACTCCGGATCTGAACTCGAAGGCCTGATCACGGTAATCTCCGGAACCACACTGACGGTGAGCGCGGATGACGGCATCGGCAACGGCATGGACGACACCAAAATCGGCGCCAGCTTCACCGTGAATATCGCAGGCCTTAACGCCAGCAAGTTCAAGGTGGATGGCGGCAACGGCTTTGGCGGCAGCGTACCGAGCACGCTTTCCTTCGGACCGACCACAATTCACCAGGGCCAGCGCATTGAAGTGGAAAGCAACGTAGCCGTACCGCCGGCGAACGGCAGCCTCAATCCGGACAAGATCAAACTGCAACAGCAGGGCGCATCCGGAACCGTGGCGAACCTTGCGGGCAACAGCTTTGACCTGAACCTGGCGGCTGATTCACACCTGAGAATTATCTCCGGACAGACGGTGGTACACGTGACCAAGTCAGCAGCGACGGACATCCGCACTACTCCTGCAAACGGTGCAGTGGTTGGCGTCCGTGGGCTGCTGTTCTGGGACGGCACGGCATGGCAGATGATCGCCCGCCGCGTTCGCTAAGACGTGAACCAGCGATCAAATTAGGAGATCAAACAAGCTCTCTCCATCGCTCCACTAACCCCGGTCGCAGCCAATCAGCTGCGGCCGGTTTCATTTTGCCGACTTTCTGCATTCGCAACCTACGGCGTTGATAACTTTTTCCCTCATCATGGGCATGGGTAGGTACTGGAGGGTGTGCCGGGCGTCCCCTGAATCACAGTGTCTGGTGTGGCAGGAGTTCCTGGAATTACGGTATCAGGCATTCCATTGGCCCCGGGAATGACGGTAGGCGGCGTTCCCGGGCTGCCCGGTATCCTTGTATCCGGAGTGCCCGGACTTCCCGGATCATAACAATTTCTGGGCTTTGGAGGTTGAACGATCTGCGGTGGAGAACCGGCGACTTGCGTTCCATAACGCTGCACGGCTGCCATGACGCTATCGCGATCCAAAAGAAGAGGCGACGGCAAAACTATCTGCATGGTGCTTCCCGCCTCCATTTGAACGTCGCGCCTTCTGGCAAACACAAGCAGCAATGCTGTTGCCGCTGCGGCGGAGACCGTCAGGCCAATAAGGGCGTTACGCGGTCCGTTGCCCAGCGAAGGTGTGGGGAGAGTCGGCGGGGTGGTCGTTCCCGTCGCCGTCATCACCCCCGCTGGAAGGGAACTCTGCGGGCTTGCGATGTCAGGCGGTGTGAGACCTGCAATAGTAGGAACAACGTCATAGGCGCCGGTGACATTCACCGTGTAGCCAGTGGAATAAATGAGGCTGGCAGAGCTCAATTCAAATTCCAACTGCGCCCGGGTGTGATCCCGGCGAACTATTTTGCCGATCGTTCCATGTAAATACGTGCCCGGTGGTATCAGCATTTGAGTTCCCACACTGACGGGGAATGTCACTTGAAGATAAACGGTGTCTCCAGGCTTGGTTTTGTTGATGGAAAGTGGCCGCAGCAGTCCTATCGGAAGCCTGGTGCCCACCGGGAGCGTAAAGGTGGAACTGTCATGGGAAGATGGCTGCGGAAGCGTTTGTGCAGACGGCTGCTCTATCTGTCTTGCCGCTGTCTGCGCTTCCGGCGAGGATGTGTCCAGTTGCTGGGCAAACGCGATGTTTGCCTGAAGTCCAAGAATTAAAGCAATGACCAGAGCTTCCTGGAACAGTTTGAAGGAGATGTTTTTCAAAAAGCTGGTGGAGTGGGAACGACTCGCGTAGATCATGAACCCGCCTTGCCTCACAAGCCAGCGACTTGAATGGTGCTGTTGCCGGCCCGGTTGAGAAAGATCCTTCTACTCTCAACCAATTGCATTTGAGTACAGAATGCGTTCCGGCAACAGTTTGGAATCGTCAAGATTTGTGACGGATAAGAAAAGACATAGAAAACACAGACGGAGAGTGCGGGGTTCCGCTGATTCGGTTGGACCCATTTTCCGCGACCGGGCTTTATTCTTGACCGTGTTGCGATTACGTATTCTGATCAGCGATACTCGAGTGCCATGCGATTCACAATCGCCGTGCTATGCCTGGTCCTGGCTAATGCCGCATCGGCGCAAGAGAGAACGGTGGCGCTGACCTTTGACGATCTGCCGTTGGTGCTGGAGGCTTCGCCGGGAATTTCGACGGTCGCAGAGCGGCTTGCCGAAACCCGCAGAGTTAACAAAGCGATCCTGAAAGCACTCAAGAAACATCATGCGTGGGCCACAGCATTTGTTAACGAGAAAAAAGTGCAGGCGGACGGCAACGCGGAAGAAGGTCGCGCAATCCTGAATGAATGGATCAAATCCGGCTACGATCTGGGCAATCACACATTTTCCCATGCCGACCTGAACGATATTTCAGTGCAAGAATTTGAGCGCGAGGTGGTGGATGGAGAAGCGTCAGTGAAGCCGCTCATGAACAACGCAGGCAGGCCACTGCGTTACCTGCGTTTCCCTTTCAATCATTCGGGTGCGACTGAAGGAAAGCACGCCGAGGTGGCGGATTTCCTCAAACAGCGTGGTTATGAAGTTGCGACGTGCACCGTGGAGAACGAGGACTGGGTGTTCGCGCACGCTTATAAGGTAATGCTGGAGCGAAAAGATACCGACGCCGCAAAGCGGCTCCGCACCGCATATATTCAATTCACGGCACAGGAACTTGCCTACTTTGGGCAACTTCATCAGCAGATATTTGGACATGAACTTCCGCAGGTAATGGTTCTGCACGCTAACCGGTTGAATGCCGATGTGATTGAACAGGTGCTGCGTGTTTTTGAAAAGGCAAGATACCGTTTTGTAACTCTGGAGCAGGCACAGAGCGATCCTGCGTATTTGACTCTGGAAAAATATCCGACGGTTTATGGGCCGATGTGGGGCTACCGATGGGCGAGGACTTTAGGCGTGAAGGTAGATGGGAGCCGTGAGCCAAACGTTCCCGGGTGGATTGAGAATTACAACTAGAGCCGGCCTTCAACCGGTTAAATCTTGCCCGAAGGTTAAAGGCAAAGCAACAGGAAGCGATGGCCTTTTCTGAAACGAACAAACACAAGGTCCCTCACCCCTACTCGGCAGCTGAAGAATACGCTGCCTCGTTGACGGGGATTCGGGATGACGATGTGTGGTGGTTTGGGCCACGGGCATGACTCAAACGGTCATCCGAGATCCAGCAGGCCATTAGCAGCCGCTCCAACGTCATTTTATCGCAGGGCATCTCGGCCCGTTTGCCTGCAATCCAAACTTAGTTGCTAGACTCATTTCATACCCCACAGAGGAAATATCATGCCCAACTTCGTGAAAGATGTTGAACACCTGCGCCGGCGGGCGCTGGAGAAAATGGAAGACGGCGCCGTAACGGAAAATTACAAAGGGGACGCCAAGCAGACAGTGGAAATTCTGAATGAAGCGCTGGCCACGGAAATTGTCTGCGTTTTGCGCTACACGCACCATTACTTCATGGCCACCGGCGTGCACGCCAAAGCGGTATCCGACGAGTTTAAGGAACATGCTGACGAAGAGCGCGAACATGCCGATCTGCTGGCGGAACGCATACAGCAACTGGGCGGCAAGCCGGATTTCAATCCAAAGAATCTTCTGGAACGTTCAGTGACGCAGTACGTGGAAGGCGAAACGCTGGGCGACATGATCAAGGAAGACCTGATTGCCGAAAGGATCGTGATTGATGTGTATCGCGACATGATCCGGCATTTCGGCGAGAACGATCCGACGACGCGGCGCGTGATCGAGCAGATACTGGCGAACGAGGAAGAACATGCCAGCGACCTGGCCGACCTGCTTTACATTAATGATCCGAAAACCGGCGAGGCGGAAGCGCAGGATCCGGGGACGACGCCGTTGCAGGCTTATGGCGGGGAGAGCAAAGATCGTACGGTAGTGAAACAGCAGGAGACGGGTGACGCGGAAAAGCACAACAAGGACAAAACTAAAATCCTGAAACAATTGCGCAAGATGGGCGACAAGAAGAATAAGCCGGCGGCGTAAGAGGCATTCAGCCGTCAGCACTCAGCATTCGGCCTTGGGCGACACGTGTTCAGTTGATTCCACGATCGTGGTCTCGAGAAAATCTGGAGATGTGTCGCCCCTACGGGGCTCTCATTTCTATTCCAACTTACCCAGGCCTTGCGGCCTGGGCAACATAATGTCGCGCCTTCGGCGCTCAACCCGAGCAACTCATTCGTTAATCCCAAAATTAGATTGCTGATTGCTGGCTTGAAAGCTATTTGCCGGTCCCAACGCTGTCGCCGCTGCCCTGCGCGCCTTCGATACCAAGCTGCGTCAGGATGAACGCATAATCAAACGCAACTTCCTTGAAACGGTCATAGCGTCCGGAGGCTCCGCCGTGGCCTGCGCCCATATTGGTCTTGAGCAGGAGCACGTGCTTGTCATCTTTCAATGTACGAAGTTTGGCGGTGTATTTGGCCGGCTCCCAATACATAACCTGACTGTCATTGAATGACGTCTTCACCAGGATTGCGGGGTAGGAAGCCTTTTTGAGGTTGTCATAGGGCGAGTACTTCAGCATGTAATCGTATGCAGGCTTTTCGTTTGGATTGCCCCACTCTTCGTATTCGCCAACGGTGAGTGGAAGTGATGCATCGAGCATGGTGTTCATCACATCGACAAACGGGACGTGGGAAATCACGACTTTAAACAGGTCAGGACGCATGTTGGTTACAGCGCCCATCAGGAGCCCACCGGCTGATCCACCTTCAATGGCGATCCTGTCGCGCGAGCCGTATTTGTTGGCGACGAGATGTTCCGTGGCTGCGATGAAATCAGTGAACGTGTTCATCTTGTTCATCATGCGGCCGGCATCATGCCAGGGTTTGCCCATGTCTCCGCCGCCGCGAATGTGCGCGTAAGCCATCACCACGCCGCGATCGAGCAGGGAGATACGGGTTGCGCCGAAGTTGACCGGCACAATGATTCCGTACGATCCATAGCTGTAGACGTAGAGCGGATTGGAACCGTCCGCTTTCTTCAGATCTTTGCGATAGACGACGGAGATGGGAACCTTGACGCCGTCTTTGGCGGTGGCCCAGACGCGCTCAGAAGCATATTTTGTGGGATCGTAACCGCCGGGGACTTCGGTCTGCTTGAGCAGCGTCGAGGTGTGCTTTTCCACGTCATAATCAAAGACCGAAGCAGGCGTGATCAGTGACTGGTAGCCGTAACGATAGGCCTTTGTTTTGAACTCGCGATTGGTTCCCGGATTGGCCGTGTAGACCGGCTCAGGGAACGCGATACGTTTCTTTTCACCGCTGGCGAAGTTCACGATTGTCAGTTCGGGCAAGGCGTTCTGACGCTCTTCCAGAACGTAAAAATCTTCAAACACATCGAGGCCGTTGAGCATTACGTCCGGACGGACGGGCACGATCTCTTTCCAGTTGGCGGCCGAAGGCGCGTTGACCGGCGCGGATACCAGTCGGTAATTGCGGCCCTTGTCATTGGTGCGGATGAAGAACTGGTCGCCGCGATGGTCGGCGTAGTATTCAACGTCCTGTTTGCGCGGCTCAATCAGCTTCCATTCCGCAGTGGGTGTGGAGGAATCGAGATAGCGAACTTCGGACGTGGTGTGGCTGCCGATTTCCAGCATCAGAAACTTGTCGCTGCGGGTCCTGCCTACGCCGACATTGAAGCGTTCGTCCGGCTCTTCAAACACCTGCTCGTCTTTGCCGCTGGCCAGATTGTGGCGATACATACGGTATTGCCGCTTGGTCTTGTCTTCTTCCACGGTATAGAAGATGGTCTGATTGTCAGCGGCCCAGGCGACAGAGCCAACTTTCTCTGCGATGACGGCTGAGTCTTTGCCTGTGCGCAGATCACGGATGTAGAGCTTGTACTGGCGGAAGCCGGTATTGTCAGTGGAGTATGCGAGCAGATTGCCATCTGGACTGACTTCACCCGCACCGAGAGACATGAAGGTTTGTCCCTTGGCCAGTTCGTTTACGTCAATGGTGATCTGTTCCGGTGTTTCGGTGCTGCCCTTCTTGCGGGCCAGAATTGGATACTGCTTCCCTTTTTCCCAGCGCGAGTAATAGAAGTAGTCGCCCTGTTTGTAGGGGACGTTCACGTCAGTTTCTTTGATGTGGCTGACCATCTCGTCATAGAGCTTCTGCTGCAGGGCGGCGGTAGACTTCATGACGGAATCGGCGTAGGCGTTTTCCGCTTCCAGGTATTGGGCGACTTCACGGTTGGACTTCTCCCGCATCCACTGGTAGTCGTCGACCAGCGTGCCACCGTTGATGTGGTTTTCGGTGTGGATCTTCTTGGCGACAGGCGGAGTTGTTCCCGTGGCAGCAGCGGCGGGCTTGTCATCAGCTTGCAGAAATGTACTCATGAGTAAGAAAAGGACAACTACTGATTTTTGCATAAATCCGCCTTTTGCGAGTGGAAGGGAGTCGCTGGCCGGGATTATAGCAAGGTGCCTTATTTCTGCGCGGTTTGAGCTGTATTGCTACTTCTTCATTGCTGTCTGGTCGCCGACCGGGGGATTTGCAGGACTCGCGGCGGTCTGTGGCCTCGGCTGATCGTTAGCTGGCGCCGGGCTCAGGATCACCATCTTGGACCGACCCTCACGGGCGCCGGGCATAAAGAGCATTCTGTGCGCGGCATCATAGGCGAGGCTGAAGCCTTTTACATCCGTAGACATTTCATGGTCGACCACGTTGCGATTGAGGTCGATGGCCAGCACTGAGCCGTCGCCTCCGGCGGCATAAAGGAGCGAGCCGCTGGGATCGAGAATCAGGGCATCCGTCCCACCGGGAGCGGGAATGCGAAGGATTTCCGAGCCATTGTCGAGATTTAATGCCACTACTGCATAACGCACGGCGACGTAGAGGCGGTTACGGACCGAATCAAGAGCGAGGCCGGTTGGTTCCGAAGCGGTGACATGGAAGTAATGGACGATTTTGTTGGAGCGATCAATGACGGCGATTTCGCTGACGTCCTGAAGGCTGACAAAGAGTTGACGGCGGCCGGAGTCATAGACCAGGTCTTCCGGCAGCGCGTTGAGGTCGATAACGCCGCTTTCGCGTCCGGCGATGGGATCAATGGTGCTGATGGTGCGGTTGAAGGTGCTGGCGGAATAAAGAGTTTTAGTCTCCTTGACCCAGAGAAGCTTTTCCGGACGGCTCTTCACCGGCACCAGTTTTTCCACGATCCAGTTGTGGCTATTGATGACGGCGATGCTGTTGCTGCCCGACAGGGCCACATAGACGCGGGAACCGTCTTCATCGACGGCGATACCGCGCGGGCTGTCCACCTGAGAGATGCGCGCAATCACGCGACGTTTTACTGGGCTGAATATCTCAATGGTGTTGGTGGCAGGACGGCTGATAACGACTTGGCCGTTGGCCATGGCAACTTCATTGAAACCTGGCTGGCCGGTGAGGTCTACCATGCCAACTTGACGGAGCTTGGCTGGACTAACGGCAGCGGCGCACAGCACCACGGCAACAACTAAGATTGTCTTAAAATTGCGCATTCAGGGAACCTGCTTCCCATATACAGATGCGGATTAAGGCAGTTCTGCTGCCCGAGGGGCGGGGATGACCGGGTAAACTTTTCGCTTGAGCCTTACCTTACGTCAGGCCCCATGATCGTCTGGAGAGAGGCAAACGATGTTTAAAGTGAGTGAATTTGCGGAAAAAGCCGGGATTACGGTGCGTACCCTGCACCATTATGACCGGCTTGGTCTGCTGAAGCCGAGCGGACGGACGGAGGCGGGATATCGCCTGTATGCCGACCGCGACTTTGCCCGGCTGCAGCAGATTGTCACTTTGAAATTCATCGGCCTACCTCTCAAGGAAATCAAGGCCCTTCTGGACCGAAACGAACTGGACATGGCGGCAACGCTGCGCCTGCAAAAGCAGCTACTGCAAGAGAAACGCTGGCAGGTAGGAATGGCCATTCAGGCCATTGAAGAAGCTGAGCGGTCCATTGATTCCGCCCAGTCGCTCGATCTGGCAGCCTTGAGAAAAATCATTGAGGTCATGGAAAGGCAGAACAATATGGAATGGACCAAGAAATATTACAGCCCGGATGCGCAAGCCAAGATCGCCGAACGGGCAGCAACGTTTACACCGGAGATGCAGGCGGAAGTCACCAGTAAGTGGAATGATTTGTTCCGCGACATTGAAATGGCCATGCAGAAGGGTGAAGACCCAGGCAGCGCGCGATCGAAAGAACTAGCACAGCGCTGGGCCGGGCTGCTGAAAGGCTTTACCGGCGGCAATCCTGAAGTCCAGAAGGGGCTGAACAGCCTTTATGCGGACAAATCAAACTGGCCCCTGACGTTTGACCAGCCGTTCAAAAACGAAGTCTGGGAATGGATGAAGAAGGTGATGGCGGTGCATGGGATCAGTTGCGGGTGAAAGAAGCAATTGGCAAATAGCTATTAGCAATTCGCACGGTAGAGGAGACAGGTTCGTCTCCTCTTTTTCACCGTGAAATTAAATGTCGCTCGCGTTGAAGGCCAGGAAAATACCGACCGTAAGAGTCAATGAAACTGCTGCCAACATGAGCCAAAGTTTTAGTTCGGGTCGGGGGCGGGTCGCGGCGGCCAATACCGTACCCAAAATCGAAGCGATCAGAGTGATGATCGCCAATGGAAGACCATTTGGCAGTCGAACAAGACCTACAAACATTGACGACAGGACGATCGTGTAAACCGTCGTCAGGAGTGATGCCTTAAACCAGGTCACTTCCCCTTCAAGCATGTTATCTAGGTCAGATTCAGGGCCCGTTTGAATGATCCGCGCTCTTTCTGGATTTTTTCCTGAAGCAGGGTGATGGCGTAGATCAACTGTTCCGGACGCGGTGGGCAGCCGGGAACATAGATATCGACTGGGATCACCTGATTCACGCCCTGGATGAGAGCGTAATTATTAAAGACGCCGCCTGACGTGGCGCAAGCGCCCATGGAGATCACCCATTTGGGTTCGGGCATCTGTTCCCAGAGCTGGCGGATCACAGGCGCCATCTTCTGAGAGACTCGGCCGGCGATGATCATCAGATCAGACTGGCGGGGCGAAGGACGGAACACCTCAGCGCCGAAGCGGGCGATATCAAAACGAGCGGCACCCATGGCCATCATTTCAATGGCGCAGCAGGCAAGGCCAAAAGTCATGGGCCAGATGGAGCTCTTGCGCATCCAGTTGACCACGTTGTCCAGTGAGGTCAAGACCACGCCCTGGGGCTGATCATTGCCAAACAGCACTTCGCGCATGTGGCGCGCGCTGTCTGCCGCCGTGTTGCCGGTGGTGTTCTCATACCGATTGGTCAGCATTTCCCGTTCAACGTCCGCGTTTACCAGATGATCGCTCATATCTGTACATATTCTAATTGGATGGCCCAAGGATGTGAAGGAGCCTGATTTTGAGGTTATTCTTGCGGCTTGCGATTGCGCTCGCAATGAAGAACGTTCAATGCAAATCTGGGGCATCCGGCGGTTGTTTGTAGATGACTTTGCCGTCTTTGCGTATGTTCATCACTGGCTGTTTATAAGTGGTGAACACCAAGCCATCTTTTTTCTCATTATTCAATGACAGGGTGGCTCCGCTGTCCGGGTTCGCGTAAACAGTAAACACCTGATCGTTCTCTGAATCGAGCGTCAGGAAAGCACCCCGATCGTTGCCCTCAGACGTCGCGTATCCACCGCGCTCACTGCCACTTGGATCTTGAATCAGAATTCCCGAAATCGGCCCGGCACGCTTCACGCGCTTCCCATGGACCATGGGATCAGGCAGTGGGGCCGCGATAATGACACGCTCGGTCCCTTTCTCATCCACAACCGCCAATCTCTTCACCGTAAGAGAATCCAGTTGGCCTGCGGCTGCTTTCACCGGATTAATCGCAGGAAGCAAGATCACCAATGCCGACAGCAGGCCACAGCACACCAGAAGGAATCGCACACGCTTTTCCAGGGCCGCCACACGCTGTTGCAGAGAAATAACATCGTCTGACATCTGAAACCTCCTCATCGGAAACTTAATTTTAGACCACAGGGGGCGAGATTGTTTGCAGTACCATATCTGCCATGGACGCCCACAACAGCCGCATCCTCGACCAGTTCACGCGCCAGGCGGCGCCATTTGCGCAATCGCAGGCTATACGTAACCAGGAGGCGCTCGACCACATTGTGACGCTGGCACAAGCTCGTCCGGATGACACCTCTCTGGACGTAGCCTGTGGTCCCGGACTGCTGGCTTGCGCGTTTGCAAAGGTCGTTCGCCAGTCGGTTGGCATTGACCTGACTCCGGCCATGCTGGACCAGGCACGTAAAACGCAGATGGATCAGAGACTGGCCAACGTAAGCTGGCAGCAGGGCGACGTGACTTCTCTTTCCTATCCTGATGCTCATTTCTCCATCGTGAGTTCCCGATATGTTTTCCATCATCTGCCTGATCCATTCACCGTGCTGAAAGAAATGAAGAGGGTATGCAAGCCCGGAGGGCGGGTGGTGATTGCCGATATGGTTCCCGCGCCGGAAAAAGCCGACGCGCTCAATGCCGAGGAACTTCTGCGAGATCCATCGCATGCGAAGGCGCTCACGGAGCAGGAGTTCAAGGCCCTTTTTTCTGTCGCCGAATTGCCCGAACCCACGATTACCCATGTCCGCGTGGAGAGCGATTTGGACGACCTGCTCTCACGATCCTTTCCCAATCCTGGCGATGGCGAACGGCTGCGCCAGATGTTTGAGGATTCGCTGGCGGACAACGCTCTGGACCTGAACACGCGACGGGAAAACGGAAAGATCATCTATAGCTTTCCTCAGGCAATCATGGTCAGCACCAAAGACCGGTAAAGATCAGAATTGCAAATAGGTGTAATCAAGATTTTCGATTTCCCATGGACGTACAGGTTCGCTACAGTCTTCTTACTGAACTCACCAAGTACATGGAACAGGCTCAGCGGGTCAGGTCCAGCCTTCGCCGGTTGTTGGTCTGGCCCGCTGATCTTTTTAGGGCCAGTCACATAGGGCCAGACGAAACATATCCAGCCGAAACAACGTCAGACATCGTTCCGCGACATTTTTCCATCCGCAAACCTTCCGAACCGCGAACTTTCCATCCGCAGAAAATCCAGAGATTCCGGCCATAATCCAGAGACTAAGTAAAAATATATCGATGAAACCTGCACAAAGATCGTTTTTTGCGATTGATTCAATGCTATTTTGATAACACTGATGCGCGCTACTTCGCAGGTTCATCGCCTCCGAGTAGAACTTCAAGAAAGACGCTTCTCCGCAAATAAAAAATCCACTGGGCGACCGGCACACGCTGATCGCAACGCTACAGGTGTGCCTCAAGGCCGAATCAGGCGACGGGCGCGGTGAAGACAAAGTTCGGATGAGCATGTGGCTTCTTGTCCAGCACAACAAGATAGTTGCATCGCTTGCACGCAGACAGGCTCGCAGTGTCTCAGGGTATTCAGGGGAACCCCTGAGAAGCTGCGCAGCCTGTCTTTTATTTTTCCCAGCGGGTATTTTTCGCAGCCGCCCACGTGAACTAACGGCCCACAAATGCGACTTTGCCGCCTGCCGTCCGCACACGCTCGTAGGCTTTTACCGCGTCCTCAAGCGGGTAACGTTCCGCAACGCGTGGCGGAGCGAGCTTTCCGCTTTCAAATAACGGCAGCAGTTTGTTGAGAATGGACGCGGAACTCACCACATCCAGTGGGATGCTGTTGATGCCGATAATCTCCTGACGCTTGCGGTAGAGCGGAAAAAGATCCACCTTCACTTCACGCCCGCCAAATGTCACGCTGTAAACGGCAATGCGTCCGCCTTCCGCAAGCGATGCCAGCATCGGCGGGAATACTGACGCGCCCACACCATTGAGCGCAATGTTTACGCCACGGCCGCCGGTGGCTGATTTAACGACATCCGCAATGTTGTCGGGTTCGGATGTGGCAACAGCGTCCACTTTCGAGTGGTCCAGCGTGGGCGTTTGCGTTTTGTCACGGACAAGAGCGATCGTGCGTCCGCACAGCGCTTTGACTAGTCCGAGAGCCGCGGAACCAACGGCGCCGGCCGCGCCTGAGACCAGCACCCATTCACCAGCAGCCAAGCGCGCGCTGTCCAGGCAGACATACGCGGTTGTAAAAGGAACGCCGACAACCGCCGCCTGCTCCGCCGATAAATTCGATGGCCGCACAGGCGCCCCGCCGGCCGGAACTACGATGGACTCAGCATGCGTGCCATCGCGGGTGAACCCGATGTCGCCGCCAGATCCCCAGACCTGCTGGCCTATCAACTGAGGCGGGCCTTCAACAATTGTTCCGGCGAAATCCCTCCCGACCACCCGAGGCAGCCGCGTATCGGGAAACAGCCCGCGGATATTGGCAATATCGCTGGGATTGATTCCGGCAGCTTCCACCTTGACCCGCACTTCACCCAGTCCCA
>Ga0209863_10000477_pt1 | contig 19994 bp, 17 predicted proteins | sample OrgsoiDNA2013046_FD_185796 | JGI IMG/M metagenome (GOLD analysis project Ga0209863, IMG submission 185796) | Permafrost soil microbial communities from the Arctic, to analyse light accelerated degradation of dissolved organic matter (DOM) -... | ecosystem: Environmental > Terrestrial > Soil >...
CATGCTCGAGGCGGTCACCACCGACCAGGGCACGGCACCGGAGGCACGCATTCCGGGCTATCGAGTCGCGGGCAAGACTGGAACCGCGCAGCGGGTCGATCCGACGTGTGGGTGCTACCGCGGTTACACGGCGTCCTTTGTCGGTTTCGCGCCGGCAGATAACCCGCAACTCGTCGTCCTGGTGGTGCTCGACAATCCGATCAAGGGCCACTACGGAGGTTCGATCGCGGCGCCGGTCTTCAAGGACGTCATGTCGTTCGCGCTCGAGTCGGAGAAAATTCCGCCGACAGGCACGACTCCGCCGGTCGTCAAACTCCGCCTCCCCTGACGGGTAGCGTGGAATACCGTGCCCGGCCAAGACCCGCGTTCGACTTCATTGCGTCCGGCGACCGCGCCGGTCAGACGGCTGGCTGACCTCGCCGTCCGGCTCGGTATCGCGGCCCCCGATCAGGATCCGGCCGTCACCGGGGTGACCCACGACTCCACCGCGGTGCTTCCCGGCGATCTCTACGCCGCGCTGCCCGGCAGCCATACTCATGGCGCGCGATTTTCGGAGCAGGCGGTTGCGTCGGGCGCGGTCGGAGTTCTGACCGACCCAGACGGCGGTACGCTCGCCGGGCGCTTGCCGGTGCCGGTGCTGATCGCTGCCGAACCCCGCGTGGTGCTTGGTGATGCGGCCTCGTGGATCTACGGCGAACCGTCTCGACGCATGCGAGTACTTGGCGTCACCGGAACAAACGGTAAGACGACGACGGCGTATCTGCTCGATGCAGGGCTGCGGGCCGCGGGGGAAAGCACCGGTCTTGTCGGCACCATCGAGACCCGCATCGGTGCGCAAGTCGCGCCCAGTGCCCGCACAACCCCCGAAGCGCCTGACCTTCAAGCGTTGTTTGCCGTCATGGCCGAACGCGGCGTTGGCTCGGTGTCGATGGAGGTCTCGAGCCACGCACTCGCGCTGCATCGTGTCGACGGAACCATCTTCGACGTCGTCGCATTCACGAATCTGTCGCAGGATCACCTCGACTTCCATGCCGATCTCGACGACTACTTCAACGCGAAGGCTCGATTGTTCACGCCCGGCTTCGCGCGGGCAGGTGTGGTGAATATTGACGACGAGCACGGACGCCGCCTCGTTGATGTCGCCACCATTCCGATCACCACCGTCTCGACTACCAGCCGGGACGCCGCGTGGTGGGTGCGCGATTTCGCGCCCGATGTCGGCGGCGGGCGATTCGTTGTGCAGGGTCCCGGTATCGAGCAGCAGCTAGACGTGCGTTTGCCGGGCGCCTTCAACGTCGCGAACGTGTTGCTCGCTTTCGTCACGTTGGTGACCGCCGGAGTCGATCCGCACCGCGCGGCCGACGGCATTGGCGAACTCGCTGTGGTGCCAGGCCGGATGGAGCCAGTCGTAGCCGGCCAGCCCTTCGTCGCGCTGGTCGACTACGCCCACACCCCTGACGCTGTCATCACTTTGCTCACCGCACTGCGGCCCACCACGACCGGTCGGGTGATCGTCGTCTTAGGGTGCGGAGGGGACCGCGATAGGGCAAAACGGCCGCTCATGGGTGCGGCCGCCGCGCGCCTCGCCGATGTTGCCGTGCTGACCAGCGACAATCCGCGCAGCGAAGAACCGGCGCAGATCATCGCCGCAGTGTTCGAAGGAGCAATGGGAATCGCCCCGACGCAACGCGGTCAGGTCATCGTCGAGCTCGACCGAAGGACGGCGATCGGCATCGCCGTCGGCCAAGCGCGACCCGGTGACGTCATCGTCGTTGCGGGCAAAGGTCACGAGCAGGGTCAGGAGGTTGCCGGCGTGATTCACCCGTTCGACGACCGGTCCGTGTTGCGCGACCAACTATCGCAGCTGGTCGCTGCCGAGCGCGGCGCCACGTGATCGCCCTCACGTTAGGCGACATCGCCGACCTCACCAGAGGCGTCGTAAGCGACCCGGCCGATGCCGGCGTGCTCGTCACCGGCCCGGTGGTCGCCGACTCACGCCGCGCGGTTCCTGGCAGCCTTTTTGTGGCGTTGCCCGGTGAGCGGGTCGACGGCCACGACTTCGTTCCGCAGGCGCTTTCGGCCGGGGCTGGCGCCGTGCTGGTCACCAGGGCGGTCGAGGGGCCGTCCGTTGTCGTCGACGACACGGTGCTCGCACTCGGGCGGCTCGCGCACGGCTACCTCGTGCGGCTAGCTGACGTGGGTGGCCCGCTGGTCGTCGGCATCACCGGATCCAGTGGGAAGACCAGCACCAAAGACATCGTCGGTCAGCTACTTGCCGAGCTCGGCCCGACGGTTGCTCCTGAGGGATCGTTCAACACCGAGATCGGACTGCCGCTGACCGTTCTGCGTGCCGACGCCGACACCCGGTATCTGGTGCTCGAGTTCAGTGCGCGCGGTATCGACCACATCGCTTACCTCGCTCAGATCGCACACCCGCGCGTCGGCGTTGTGCTCAACGTCGGGGCGGCACACATCGGTGAGTTCGGCAGCCCCGGCGCAGTGGCGCAAGCGAAGGGTGAGCTTGTCGAATCATTGCCCGCCGACGGCGTCGCCGTGCTCAACGCCGACGATGAGCTGGTGGTCGCGATGCGATCGCGCACCAATGCACGGGTGGCGACATTCGGCCTGCACGTGGACGCCGATGTGCGGGCGACCGACATCAGGCTCGACGACCTGGCCCGGCCGACCTTTCGGCTGATCGCCGCACCAGGTGAGGTCGACGTCACGTTGGCGTTGCATGGCGCGCACCACGTCTCGAACGCGCTGGCCGCTGCTGCGGTCGGGCTCGAAGCCGGGTTCGACCTCGTGTCGCTTGCGGCAGCTCTTGGTCGGGCGCGTGCCATCAGTCGTTGGCGCATGCAGGTGGCCGAGCGCGCTGACGGCCTTGTCGTCATCAACGACGCGTACAACGCGAACCCGGAGTCTGTTGGGGCTGCGCTTCGCGCGCTGGTCGCGATGGGGCGAGGCCGCACCGGACGTCGCACGCACGCGGTTCTCGGCGTGATGGCCGAGCTCGGGGGTGAATCGGCAACCGCCCATCGCGACGTGGGTGCGGCGGCCGCCTTGCTCGGCGTCCATCGCCTTGTCGTTGTCGGTGCCGCCGCCGGTGCCATCGCCGATGGCGCAATCGAGGCGGGCCTCGACCCGGCTCGGGTGACTGTCGTCGATGATGTCGTCGAGGCGGTGGTCGTGCTAGAAGCCGATCTTGGTCCATCCGATGTCGTGCTTGTGAAGGCGTCGCGCTCGGCTGACCTGCAACGGGTAGCCGAGGCATTGCTCGCGGCACTTCCGGTCGCTTCCGCGGCCAACGGAGCCGTTCGATGAAAGGCATCCTGGCGGCTGGCACGATCTCGCTGATCGTGTCGCTCTTCGGCACGCCGTTCGCGATCCGGCTTCTGCGCAAACGCGGCTACGGCCAACTGATCCGCGACGACGGACCGACCACGCACCACACCAAGCGGGGCACACCGACCATGGGTGGCACTGTCATCCTGCTGGCCGGCATTCTCGGATACGCGGCCGGGAACATGGTCAGCGCGAATGGCCCGACGGCGTCGGGACTACTGGTGCTCGGGCTGGCGACCGGCCTCGGATTGGTCGGCTTCCTCGACGACTTCATCAAGGTCAGGATGCAACGCAACCTGGGTCTGCGCGCACGCACGAAGCTGCTCGGGCAGACACTGGTGGCGGTGGTGTTCGGCATCCTCGTGTTGCAATTCCCCGACGGGGCCGGCATTCATCCGGCGTCGACGCACATCTCGTTCGTCCGCGACACTACGGTTGCACTCGGTGCCGTCGGCTTCGTCGTGTGGGCGCTGGTGATGGTCTCGTCCACCTCGAACGGAGTGAACCTGACCGACGGTCTCGACGGCCTGGCCACCGGCGCCGCGACCATGGTGTTCTCCGCGTTCGTTATCATCACGTTCTGGCAGGGTCGCAACGACTGCATCACCAAGACGGCCGCGGGTTGTTATCCGGTGCGCGATCCGTTCGACCTCGCGATTTTGGCAGCGGCCTTCGCCGGGGCGTGTGCCGGATTCTTATGGTGGAACGCCGCGCCCGCGCGCATTTTCATGGGGGACACGGGGTCGCTCGCACTCGGCGGTGCACTTGCCGGGGTGGCCATCATGACCCGAACTGAGCTGCTGCTCGCCGTGCTCGGCGGGCTGTTCGTCGTCATCACGATGTCGAGCATCATCCAGATCGGTTACTTCAAGATGACCCATCGCCGGGTGTTCAAGATGGCACCGCTGCAACATCATTTCGAGCTCAAGGGCTGGGCTGAGGTGACGATCGTGATCCGCTTCTGGATCCTCGCTGCCCTGGCCGTCGCTCTTGGTCTCGGGGTCTTCTATGCGGAGTGGATCACGTGGCAGAAGTAGCCCCTTCGTGGTTGCCGGGTGCGGGTCATGACGCGCCCTGGCACGAACTGACGGTGTGCGTTGCCGGTGTCGGGGTATCCGGGGCGGCCTGTGCGCGGGTGTTGAGCGGTCTCGGCGCGCGGGTCATCGCCGTCGACTCGAGCGACGGCGAAAGGGAACGTCAGGTGGCCGCCGAGCTCGGCGCGGCCGGTGTCGACGTCCGGCTCGGTGATGGGCAGACCTGGCCGACCGGCGTGCAACTCGTGGTGACCTCACCTGGTTGGCGGCGCGAGTCGCCACTCTTCGCGGCGGCTGCCGATGCGGGTGTCGCGGTGTGGGGGGAGCCGGAGCTGGCATGGCGGCTGCGGAAGCCCGGCGCAGCGCCCTGGTTGGTCGTGACCGGCACCGATGGCAAGACGACAACGACGTTGATGCTGGCGTCGATGTTGCGGGCCGCTGGTCGCCGGACGACGTCAGCCGGCAACATCGGCACCGCTCTCGTCGAGGTGGTCAACGGACCGTTCGACGCGCTCGCCGTCGAACTCGGCAGCTTCCAGCTGCACTGGTCACCGTCGGTGGCGCCGATCGCGGCAGCGGTGCTGAACGTTGCACCCGACCACCTCGACTGGTGGGCGGATTCATTCGACCATTATGCGGCAGCCAAAGGCTTTGCGTTCGCCCACCGCGAGACCTGCGCTGTCGGCAACGCCGACGACGTAGTGAGCATGAGGCTGCTCGCGCACGCACCCGGGCGTCGAGTCGCCTTCACTCTGAACAGTCCGCGCCCGCAGCAGCTCGGCATCGTGGAAGACCTGTTCGTCGACCGGGCCTTCGTCGACGATCCCGAGAACGGTGCTGTCGAACTCGCCCGCGTGTCTGACATTACGGTGCCAGGGCGACACAACATCGCCAACGCACTCGCGGCGGCAGCATTGGCACGCGCCGTCGATGTCTCGCCAGCAGCCGTCGCTGGCGGCCTGCGGACCTTCGTCCCTGCACCCCATCGCATCGCCACCGTAGCCGTGATCGGTGACGTCCGGTTCATCGATGATTCGAAGGCCACCAGTCCTCACGCGGCGACCGCCTCACTGTTGTCGTTCGACTCCGTCGTCTGGATTGCCGGCGGCCTCGGCAAAGGGATCGCGTTCGACGACGTGGTACGGATGGCGGCGCCCCGCTTGCGCGCAGCGGTGCTCATCGGCGCCTGTCGGCCCGAACTTGCTGATGCACTCGCGCGACACGCGCCCGATGTCCGCGTGGTCGAGGTCGCGGGCCCCGAGACTGACCAAGTGGAAGATGTCATGGATCGGGTCGTGGCCGAAGCATGGCGGCTGGCGGCCGCGGGCGACACGGTGCTGCTGGCCCCTGCGGCGGCATCGATGGACATGTTCCGCGACTACGGTCACCGCGGCGACGTGTTCGCGGCCGCCGTGTATCGACTCCAGACCGGCTTCCACGTGGCGCAGGTGCCCGCCTCATGACAGCAGTGACAGGGACAAGGCCAGCGCCGGCAACCCCCCCCGCTACTGCCACCGTTACGTCGTTGTGGTCGAAGATCGAGAATCCACCGCTGTTGTGGCGGCCACTTGCGTCGTACTACCTGTTGCTCGCAAGCACCGCGTTGCTCGTCGGCTTCGGCATCGTCATGGTGTGGTCGTCGTCGTACGTCGAGTCAGACCAGGTGTCGTTTGCCGTCTTGCAGAAGCAGTTGCTCTGGCTCGCGATCGGGCTGCCGGTCATGCTCGTGGCGAGTCGACTACCGGTGCGGGTGTTCCGCTTTCTCGCCTACCCTGCACTGCTCGTGTCGCTTGGCTTGCTGCTCGCTGTGTTGGTACCGGGTCTCGGTGTGACAAAGAACGGCGCGACGAGGTGGGTCGCGTTGGGTGGCCCGTTCACGATCCAGCCGTCGGAGTTTGCCAAGCTCGGATTGCTTGTGTGGGGCGCCGATCTGCTTGCCCGCAAGCACAAACTGCGCACACTTGACAGCTACCGGCGGATGCTGCTGCCGCTGGTGCCGGTGGCGCTCGTTGTGTTGCTCCTCATCGAAAAAGAACACGACCTCGGCACCATGTTGGTCGTGCTCACCATCGTGCTTGCGTTGCTGTGGGTCGTGGGCGCACCGATGAGATTGTTCGTGGTCACGATGGCGGCCGTGGTGGCCGGCGTCAGCTACCTTGCGATCAGCGAGCCGTATCGCCTTCAGCGGTTGCTCAATTTCGGCCACCCGTTCAAGGATTGTCTGAATACCGGATGGCAGGCGTGCCAGGGCATCTACGGGTTGGGCGCCGGTGGCTGGTGGGGTGTGGGTCTCGGTAGCAGCCGGCAGAAGTGGGGCTATCTGCCGGAAGCGCACACCGACTTCATCTTCGCCATCATTGGCGAAGAACTCGGTCTTGTCGGCACCCTCGCCGTACTACTGCTGTTTGCGGTGTTGGCCTATGCGGGCATCAGGGTGGCGCAGCGCAGTCGCGACACGTTCTCGCGTCTTGCGTCGTCGGCCGTCGTCGCTTGGCTGCTGGTGCAGACCCTCGTGAATATTGGCGCGGTGATCGGCCTCCTGCCGATCACCGGCATCCCCTTACCCCTGATATCAGCGGGCGGTTCCGCATTGCTCCCGACCATGTTCGCCTTGGGAATGCTGATGTCCTTGGCCCGTCGTGAGCCGAGCGCGGCCGCCGCGCTGGCTGCTCGCGGCCCGAATGTTTTCCGGCGTGGGCTACACCGAACAGCGTCGGTATTACACCTTTCCCGTGGCGGCCGGTGAGCCCGATGCACGTCGTGCTCGCGGGCGGTGGCACCGCCGGCCACGTCGAGCCCGCCCTTGCTGTTGCCGACGCACTTCGGCGCCGAGATCCGGGTGTCGGTATCACCATGCTGGGTACGGCGCGCGGTCTGGAGAATCGGCTCGTGCCGGCGCGCGGGTACGACCTCGCCTTGATTCCGTCGGTGCCACTGCCGCGCTCACTGACGCCTTCCCTGCTGACAGTGCCGACCCGGATGCGCACCGCGGTCCGTGAGACCGCCGCGATCCTGAACGACGTTGGCGCCGATGTCGTTGTCGGCTTCGGTGGCTACGTGGCGCTGCCGGCCTATCTCGCCGCTCGCGGCGCCAAGCTGCCGTACGTCGTGCACGAAGCGAATGCGAAGCCCGGGCTGGCCAACCGATGGGGTGCGCGCTTCACGCCGTTCGTCGCAGCGAACACCGCCGATCCGCGGCTGCCACACGCCACGATCATTGGCATTCCGCTGCGTCGAGCCGTGAGTACGCTTGATCGTGCCGGTCAACGGTCCGTCGCGCGGGCCGAACTCGGCCTGCTCGCTGACGTCCCCACGCTCCTCGTGTCGGGGGGTTCGCAAGGTGCGAGATCGATCAACCGAGCGGTCATAGGCGCCGTCCCGGACCTCCTGGCCGCCGGCATCCAGGTCTTGCACATAGCCGGACCAGCTCAGGTCGCCGACGTTGATGCAGACAAGCCCGACGCAATCGCGGGCCAGCCGCCTTACGTGTTGGTGCCGTATGTCGACCGGATGGAATTGGCTTATGCAGCAGCCGATCTGATGCTCTGCAGGGCTGGCGCTATGACCTGTGCCGAGCTCACGGCGGTCGGCTTGCCTGCGGTCTACGTGCCGCTGCCGCACGGCAACGGTGAGCAGCGGTTCAATGCGCAACCCATCGTCGACGCCGGAGGTGGCATCATGGTGTCGGACGCCGAGTTGCGTCCGGCGTGGATCCGTGACCGTGTCATTGTGCTGCTGAAAAGTGCACGCAGGCTCGGAACAATGTCGCGGCGAGCAGCCGATCTGGGTCGCCGCGATGCAGACGAGAAGTTGGTCGACATGATTGTCGAGGCCGCAAGCAGTCATCCCGGCCGCCCTGGGCGAGTTCCGCGCGGGCGCGGCCGATGAGCGAAGTTGCACCCGTAGCTGTCCCTGCGGGCGAGCTCGGGGTTGTGCATTTCATCGGTATCGGTGGCGGCGGCATGTCGGGTATCGCCCGCATCATGCTCACCCGCGGCGCGACAGTGACCGGCAGCGACGCCAAGGAAGCCCGGGTGCTCGCTGCGCTCCGCGTGCTCGGGGCGAAGGTGACGGTGGGTCACGATGCGGCGAACCTGGGGGCAGCTGAGACCGTCGTCGTGTCGACCGCCATCCAGGAATCGAACCCTGAACTCGTCGAGGCCCGCCGCCGCGGCCTGCGCGTGCTGCCGCGGGCGGCCGCCCTCGCCTCGGTGATGGCGGGTCGCCGCGGCATCGCGGTCGCCGGCACTCACGGCAAGACGACGACCACCTCGATGCTCGCGCGCGCCTTGCAGCACTGCGGCGAAGACCCGTCGTTCGCGATCGGCGCCGACCTGAACGAACCCGGATCGAACGCGCACGACGGGGGCGGTGAGTTGTTCGTGGCAGAGGCAGACGAGAGTGACGAGTCGTTCCTGCTGCTGTCGCCGTTCGCCGCGATCGTGACGAACATCGAGGCCGACCATCTCAACCACTACGCGGGCCTCCCCGAGATCCATCGCGCGTTCGAGCTGTTCGCGCAACGGATCGCGCGCAACGGATTCCTCGTCGTGTGTGCCGACGATCCCGGCGCTACGCAGCTTGCGCGATTCGGGCGGCGTTCGGGCATCGACGTCCGTACGTATGGCGAAGCGGACGGTTCCGACGTACGGATCGGCAACCTTCAGCTCATCGGTACCGGGTCGTCCTTTCAGGTCGTGGCGGGTGGCTTGCGGCTCGGCGAAGTGACGTTGCGGGTGCCGGGTCGGCACAACGCGCTCAATGCCGCGGCCGCCATCACGATCGGTCTCGGTCTCGACCTCCCGTTCGCCGAGTTTGCCGCCGGCCTCACAGTCTTCACCGGTGCACGACGTCGTTTCGAGCCCAAGGGTGTGGTCAACGGAGTGCGCGTGTACGACGACTATGCGCACCATCCGACCGAAGTCACCGCGATCCTGCGCGCAGCTCGCGAGGTCGTGGGTGGCGGCCGATTGGTGGTGGCCTTCCAGGCCCATCACTACTACCGGACGGCGGACTTCTGCGCCGAGTTCGGGCAAGCACTCGCATTGGCCGACGACGTGGTGGTCATGGAGGTCTATGCGCCTGGCGAGGCGATGGTGCCAGGCGGCACCGGAACGGCACTCGCGGCCGCGGTCGCGTTGCCCGCCGCCCACGTCGTCTTCGAGCCTTCGTGGTCGGCGGTGCCCGCGCACCTCGCCGAGCGGGCCAGGCCTGGTGACTTGGTCGTGACCATGGGCGCCGGGGGAGAGGTGGCGATGCTCGCCCCAGAGGTTCTCGAGGCGCTGCGGCAGCGGCAAGTCACCCCCGCGACCCGGCAGTGACGCCCGCCAGCTTCGCGACACGCCGCCCGCCGCGTTGACCGCCGGGCACCGGGGCGTTTACTGTTCCTGCCATTCTCAGGTTGACATAACTATAACGGTCTAGTTGAGGGTGAGGGTCGCGGGCAACCGTGCGCTGTCGTCTCGTCGGTGGTGGCTTCCCCGCACCATCGCCTCCGGGTGCGGCAGGCGACCCGACCTGCGTACACCGCACCGCGTTCGGGCCATCCGAACATGAGGCCCGAGCATCGAGGGAAGGCAAGGCGAGTCGTGGCAGCACCGCAGAACTACCTCGCGGTCATCAAGGTCGTCGGCATCGGGGGCGGCGGCGTCAATGCCGTCAACCGGATGATCGAGGTCGGCCTGAAGGGTGTCGAGTTCATCGCTATTAACACCGACGCACAGGCGCTGCTGATGAGCGACGCCGACGTCAAGCTCGACATCGGTCGCGAACTGACCCGCGGTCTTGGTGCAGGCGCCGATCCCGAGGTCGGTCGGCAGGCTGCCGAAGATCACACCGAAGAGATCGAAGAAGTCCTCAAGGGCGCCGACATGGTGTTCGTCACGGCCGGCGAGGGCGGCGGTACCGGCACCGGAGGCGCACCGATCGTTGCGCGCTTGTCGCGTGCGCTAGGCGCATTGACCATCGGCGTGGTCACTCGTCCGTTCGGCTTCGAGGGCCGCCGCCGTGGCGAACAGGCCGACGTCGGGATCGAGGAACTTCGCGACGAAGTCGACACACTCATCGTGATCCCCAACGACCGACTGCTGTCGATCAGCGATCGTAAGATCAGCGTTCTCGACGCGTTCAAATCGGCCGATCAAGTGTTGCTCCAGGGCGTCTCTGGGATCACCGACCTGATCACGACTCCCGGGTTGATCAACCTCGACTTTGCCGATGTGAAGTCGGTCATGGCAGGCGCCGGCTCCGCCCTGATGGGTATCGGATCCGCGCGTGGCGAAGATCGTGCGGTCGCCGCCGCAGAGATGGCGATCTCCAGCCCGCTGCTCGAAGCGTCGATCGAGGGCGCGCACGGTGTGCTGCTCTCGGTGGCTGGTGGTTCCGACCTCGGCCTGTTCGAGATCAACGAAGCCGCCCAACTTGTCGCGGAGGCCGCACATCCCGACGCCAACATCATCTTCGGTGCGGTCATCGACGACGCACTTGGTGACGAAGTCAGAGTGACAGTCATCGCCGCCGGGTTCGACGGTGGATCGCCGCGTCCTGCTCGGCAGCCGACCCGCAGGGTCGTCGATGCGGTGCGGCCGGCCGATCCGATCGACGACGCCATCAACGTCACCACCGCCCCGCCGAGCAGCAAGGTCGAGTCTCGGCAGCCCGAGCGCGTGACGTTGCCGTCCGACGTTCCCGACGTACCGCGTCGCGAGCCGGCGCATCCGCGGCGCACCATCGTCTTCGAGGACGAAGTCGAAGAAGAACTCGATGTCCCGGATTTCTTGAAGTAGGTGCTGTCGCTCGGCAGTCTCGGCGGTGACGTGCGGTTCGCGTTCACCGGCCGCATCGGCGGGTTCAGCGCGCCACCATACGACGCGCTCAATCTGAGCACCGATGTCGACGACGATGCTGAGGTGGTCGAACGCAACCGGCGCGCCGTGCTCGATCGAATCGGCGTCTCACACGCCGCCTGGTTGCATGCGCAGCATGGTCGGGTGGTCGAGTTGGCCAACACGTCTGACGGTGTGCATGCCGCCGATGGGTTGGTGACAGCGACAGCGGGTCTTGCCCTTGGTTCGCTGTCGGCCGATTGCGCGCTGGTGGTACTGGCCGACCCAGCGACGGGTGTGGTGGGTTCTCTGCACTGCGGGCGAGCGGGGTTGGTCGCCGGCGCCGTTGGCTCGATCGTTGCCGCCATGCGCGAACTCGGGGCCGGGGTGATCCGGGCGGCGGTCGGACCCACCATCTGTGGCAGCTGCTACGAGGTGCCGGCAGAGATGGCCGCCGCGGTCGCGGTCGTCGCCCCGGCTGCCAGCGCGCGGGCTCGCACGGGTGGCGCCGGGCTCGATATCAGAGCTGGCGTGGTCGACCAGCTCACCGGTGCCGGCGTTGCGGTGGTGCGACTTGTCGGAGGTTGCACCCTTGAGGATCCGACCTGCTTTTCCTACCGCCGTGATCCGCGGACCGGACGGATGGCCGCGTTGGTGTGGAACGCGACGTGACACCGGACGACGTGCCCGAGCGCCGCCGCGAAGAGCTCGCGGCCAACCTTGGCGACGTCCGGCATCGCATCGCGGTTGCCTGCGCGGCCGCGGACCGCCACGTCGCCGACGTTGAGCTGATCGCGATCACCAAGACATTCCCGGCGGCCGATGTCATCGTGCTCGCCGGTCTCGGTCTCACCGAATTCGGTGAGAGCCGCGATCAGGAAGCAGCACCAAAAGCTGCCGAGGTGGCGCGATTGGCACCGTTGGACGCGCTCAACTGGCACTTTGTCGGCGCCCTCCAGACGAACAAGTGCACCTCGGTGGTGAGCTACGCGAGCATCGTGCATTCGGTCGATCGGCTGCGGCTCGTCGGCGGGCTCGGCAAAGCGGCAGCGGCTGCCGGCCTGGTGCTTCGATGCCTGGTGCAGATCGATCTCGACGACGTCAGCCTCCCCGGCCGCGCGGGTGCGCGTCCGTCGGATGTCGCGGCGGTCGCCGCTGCAATCGACGGCCACCCTCATCTGGAACTCGCGGGTGTGATGGCGGTCGCGCCCCTGCACGCCGAGGCGCCCGCGGCAGACGTCCTCGCAGTGTTTGGGCAGCTCGCCCGCCTCGCCGACGCGGTCCGCCAGCGGTACCCCGCCGCGACCGTAATCTCGGCAGGGATGAGTGGTGATCTTGAGGCAGCCGTAGCGAACGGCGCGACTCATCTGCGTGTCGGCTCGGCGTTGCTCGGCGTTCGACGGCATTCTGTCCGGTAAGGTCCGGACAAAACCGAGCGTCTGAGCGAGCCCGAGGGAGACACGGATGGCCGTCATGCGTAAGGCGATGGTCTATCTCGGCCTCGTCGAAGACGACGCCGAGAACTACGAAGAGTACGACGAGTACGAGGCGCAGCAGCCCGGGCCGCCAGCTCCCGTGGGTCGCCGCGGTGCACCGCCGATCGATCGCGGCGGGTCTGCCGACGTCGAGTACGGCCGCCGATCGTTCGCGCCGGATGGGCGCGACCGCACGCCGGCGTACGCGACCGGGCGCTCAGGTGGTGCCGCCACCGCGATGGCGGTCGCCCCGATGCCGAACGGCTGGGCCGATTCGGCGGCTGGTGCCGTTCGGGTCACCACGCTGCACCCACGCACCTACAACGAGGCCCGCGCCATCGGCGAGCACTTCCGCGAAGGCACCCCGGTGATCATGAACCTCACCGAGATGGACGACGCCGATGCCAAGCGGCTCGTCGACTTCGCGGCTGGGCTGATTTTCGGTCTTCGTGGCAGTATCGAGCGGGTGACCGCGAAAGTGTTCTTGCTCTCACCGCAAAATGTTGAGGTAACGGCGGAGGACAAGCAGCGGATCGCCGAAGGCGGATTCTTCAACCAAAGCTAGGGTGGCCGGCACTCCGTGGGCATCGTGTGGAATGTCATCGGGGATGTTCTTGTCGCGTTCATTGTTGTCATGTTTGTCCGGCTTGTTTTCGACTACGTGCAGATATTTGCGCGAGAATGGCGTCCTCGAAGTGCCGCTCTCGTCGCTTTGGAAACGTGCTACACGATTACCGATCCACCGCTAAAATTCGTACACAGAATGTTGCCGCCACTGCGGGTGGGCGCATTCAGTGCCGACTGGACAGTGGCCTGGATCGCCGTCATCGGTACCGCCTACATTCTCCTATCCGTGGTGCGTTCCCTATGATTTGTCCGGCCGACCCTTCGACTCCCCCCGAGGTGACCCCATGCCGCTGACCGCTGAGGACGTGAAGAACAAGCAGTTCACGCCTACCCGCTTCAAGGGCGGCTATGACGAAAAGGAAGTCGACGATTTCCTTGACGAGGTCGAAGCGGAGCTCACTCGGTTGTCTCGCGAGAACACCGACCTGCGCGCTCGCCTCCAGGTAGCCGAACAATCGGCCCGGCAGGCCCCGGCTGCTGCTGCGCCCGCGGCCGCGTCGCCCGGCTTCATGATTCCGCCACCCGCCCCCGCGCCCACGCCGCCCCCAGCTGCGGTCGCCCCCGCGCCTGTAGCGGCCAGTGCAGGCACGGCCGACGGAACCCAAGAAGCTGCCCTCCGGATGCTCACGATGGCGCAGAAGACCGCCGAAGACACCGTGTCCGACGCCCGGCGCGAGGCCGACAAGGTCATCGGAGCCGCGCGCAGCCACGCCGACGCACTTGAGCGGGAGACGCAGGAGCGGCACCGCAACGTCGTGGGCAACCTCGATAGCGAGCGCGAGCGACTCGAGCGCAAGATCGAGGAACTGCGGTCCTTCGAGCGCGAATACCGGGCCAGGCTGAAGTCCTACCTCGAGGGTCAGCTACGCGACCTCGACGGCCGCACCGACGGCGTCCAGCCGACCGCGCCCCGACCGGTCACTATCCCGGCGGCCGGCACGCCCTCGGGCCCGGCCGGCGGGCCGTCGATGCCAGCTGCCCAGCCCGTGTCGTCGTCGGTCGGGGCGTCAGCGGGTGCGGCTCCGGCCTACGCGCCACCGCCTTCCGCATCGATGACCGGTGCCGCCCCTGGTGCTCCGCAGCCGCCCCGGCCACCGAGCCCGTTCTCGCCCATGCCAGCTCCCGCAGGTCCGGGCGCGCCGCCCCGGGCGCCGGGCTCCGAGCACACTGCCAGCCCGAGCGGGCCGCCGCGGCAGCCCACCGGTAGCGGATTCGAGGTCGACGAAGGCCCCGAGGTGCCGCCCTCGCATGAATAGCGTGAACACGGCTGCTTACCTGGTCCGGGCTGACGCCATGCCGGTCATCAGGTCATGCGGATAGGCACGCCCTGGTGGTTAATCAAGCCCTGGTGGTTAATCAAGCCATGGTAGTAATCAAGATCAGCGGGGCTGCCGTGTTCGTGGCGGCGGCCATGGTCGGGGTCGGCGTCCTGAGTGGGCGGATCGTGTTCTACGACCTGGCGATTGGGCTTTCGGGCGCGGCTTTGCTTGCGGTGATCCTCGGTGCGATCCGCTGGCGACGGCGACCGTCGGGCTACTCCTGAGCGCGACTCCTGAGCCTGATCCGCCGCGGGTGCTCAGACTCTCGAGCGCCGAAATGGATCGCGGGCAGGCGGGGTCGCGAGGGTGAGACGGGTGCCGTCGAGGGACAAACCGGTCAGCGCGAGTACCCTCGCCAGAATCGACGCCGTTGTCTCGCCGTACGCCACCCCATCGGCCGTCACCATGGCGCGGTAGATGGTTGCGTAGTGCTTCACCGGAGTGTTGTAGCTCCAGTCGACTGAGCCCAGATGCAACGCGTGGCCGCGGGTGCCACCGGGTCCGTCGAACGCGCCGCTCCAGATCTGCACGCCTGCGGGGCCGGCGGCGAAGTTGCCACCTTGCCCGACGTCGTAGGTGCGGGCCGCCGAGATCAGCTCACGCGTCTCCCGTTCGGGCAGCACAAGCGCAGGCCTGACCTGACTCGCCAGGGCCGGCACGGCGACCGCACCTGGGCGCAACGCCACGGCTGTCATCGGCTGACCGAAGTAAGGTGCCGCAGCCACTGTCGCCTCCCACTGTCACGATCGAACGGACGCGGCGACCGGTCTTCTGAGGAGATCCAGAACGACCCATCCGTGCCCGCGATGTGTGGATCGGCTCAATGACCCCCTCACCTTGACTGAGCCATTCGGGTGATTGGCGTCTCGTGCGCGTGGCGTAGGGACACCTGCCGGCGATATCACCCGTTTGCCGAGCCCGTCGGCCACCTCAGCCGCCGGCGACCCGGAGCCAGATCGTGAGGCCGAGCTCGGGATCGGTGTGCGGAGCGATGTTTGCCATAGGTCGACCCTCAGTCGCGGTCACCGCGAGCACCTCCGCGGCTATCGCTGTCGCGTGAGAGCGCAGCGCTGACGCGAGCGGATCAGTGTCGGCCCGCCACCACAACTCGATGCGGTCGCTGATCTCCAGTCCACTGGTCTTCCGGGTCTCCTGGGCGAATCTGATGACTTCGCGCGCCAGCCCAGCCGCGCGCAGTTCGTCGTTGAGCTCGAGGTCGAGAGCGACCGATAGCCCGGCGTCGGTGGCGACCGCCCAGCCGAGCGTGGGCGTCTCGGTCACGATCACCTCGTCGGCTGAGAGCTCGACGGGCGCAGCGTTCACCACGACGGACGCCGAACCTGCGGCCGCCGCGGCCGCGAGCGCAGGCTGGTCGGCGGCGGTGATCGCGGCCGCCACAGCTTGGGTGTCTTTCCCAAAGCGCTTGCCGAGCGCGCGGAAATTCGGCTTCACCACGGTCTCGACGACGGTCCAGTTGCCAGTGCCGTCGTCGGACACGATCTCGCGAACGTTGAGTTCGTCGAGCACGTGCTCGCGCAACTCGTCGGGCAGTTCGCGCCAGCCGGGTGCGTGGACGAGTGCGCGCCCGAGCGGTTGGCGGGTGCGCATCTTCGACTCGGCCCGGGCCGAGCGCCCGAGTTCGACGAGCTTGCGCACCAGCGCCACCTGCTCGCCGAGCACGACATCGATCGACGAGCCGTCGACCTTCGGCCAGTCACGCAGATGCACCGAGTCGGGCAGGTCGGGCCACACGTCGACGACCAGCCGTTGATGCACCTCGTCGGTGATGAACGGCGTGAAGGGTGCCATCAACCTCGTCAGCACTTCGAGGCATTCGTGCAAGGTCGACAGCGCCGACACATCGCCCTCCCAGAACCGACGGCGCGACCGTCGCACGTACCAGTTCGACAGATCATCGATGAACTGGGCGAGTCGTCGACCCGCACGTGCCGAGTCGAACTTTTCCAGAGCGGTATCGACCTCGAGCACCGTCGCGTGCAGTTCGGCGATCGCCCAGCGGTCGAGGAGTGGTCGATCACTGTGGCCAGGCACAGCTGCACTCCCAGGAGTCCAGTCGCTGGCATTGGCATAGAGAACGAAGAACGATGCGGTGTTCCAGTAGGTAAGCAAGACCTTGCGCACCACGTCTTCGAGCACCTCGTCGCCGATGCGGCGGGCAGCCCACGGCGATCCGCCCGCCAGCATGTACCAGCGCAGTGCGTCGGCGCCGTGATGGTCCATCAACGCGATGGGCTCGAGGATATTGCCGAGGTGCTTGCTCATCTTGCGGCCGTCCTCGGCAAGGATGTGGCCCAGGCACAACACGTTGCGGTAGCTGGATTCGTCGAACACCAACGTGCCGACGGCCATCAGTGTGTAGAACCAGCCGCGCGTTTGGTCGATCGCCTCGGCGATGAAGTCGGCGGGATACGAATGTGCGAATTCCTCGGTGCCGGTGTGCGGGTAGCCGAACTGGGCGAACGGCATGGAGCCGCTGTCGTACCAACCGTCGATGACTTGCGGTACACGCGTCTTCGACTGGCCGCATTCTGTGCAGGTAAAGGTCACCTCATCGACAAACGGTCGGTGCGGGTCGAGGTCGGTGAGTTCGCGGCCGGCGAGCTCACCAAGCTCCGCGAGCGAAGCGACGCACGTCAGATGATCGTTCTCGCACCGCCAGAGGGGCAAAGGAGTGCCCCAGTAGCGATCGCGCGAGAGCGCCCAGTCGATGTTGTTGCGCAGCCAGTCGCCGTAGCGCCCGTTCTTGATGGTGTCGGGGTACCAGGTGGTCTTCTCGTTCTCGCGAAGCAACTCGTCTTTGATCGCGGTCGTGCGGATGTACCAGCTGGGCAGCGCGTAGTAGAGCAGCGCAGTGTCGCAACGCCAGCAGTGCGGATAACTGTGCTCGTAGGGGGTCAGCCGATAGAGCAGGCCACGGTCACGCAGGTCGGCAACGAGAGCTTTGTCGGCTGCTTTGAAGAACACCCCGCCGACGATCGGCAGCTGGTCCTCGAAGGTGCCATCGGGACGCACCGGGTTCACGACCGGCAGCCCATACGCCCGGCTGACCGCAAGGTCATCGGCGCCGAAAGCCGGCGCCTGATGGACGAGCCCGGTGCCGTCTTCGGTGGTGACGTAATCAGCGAGGACGACGTAGTGCGCGCGTTCGCCGTCGAAGTCGACCAGTTCGAAAGGCCGCTGGTACGACCAATGCTCCATCTCGGCGCCGGTGAAGCTGCTGATCACTTCGTGCGGCCGATCACCGACGACCTTCGCCACCAGCGGTCGCGCGATCACCAGTCGTTCGGCTGGCTCATCGTCGGTGGGAGAAAGGCTGACGAGGTCGTACACCACATCGGGATGAACAGCCACCGCGGTATTGCTCACGAGGGTCCACGGAGTCGTGGTCCACACGAGCATGTCCGCTTGACCGGCGAACGGGCCTGACGTGACGGGGAACCGGACGTACACGCTGGGATCGGTGACGGTGAGATATCCGAGCGACACCTCGTGGTCGGACAGTGCGGTGCCGCAACGGGGGCAGTACGGCGCGACGCGGTAGTCCTGCACGAGTAGGCCATTATCGAAGACCGTCTTGAGCGACCACCAGACGCTCTCGATGTAGCTGGTGTCCATCGTGCGGTAGGCCTGCGACATGTCGACCCAGTAGCCCATGCGCTCGGTCAGCTTTTCGAATGCATCGACATGCCGTTCGACCGACGCACGGCACTTGGCATTGAATTCGGCGATGCCGTAGGCCTCGATGTCCTTCTTACCGGTGAATCCGAGTTCCTTTTCCACCGCGAGTTCCACCGGCAGGCCGTGGCAGTCCCAGCCGGCTTTGCGCGGAACGTGGTAGCCCTTCATGGTCTTGAATCGGGGGAACAGGTCCTTGAAGACGCGGGCCTCGACGTGGTGCGTGCCCGGCATACCGTTGGCGGTGGGTGGGCCCTCGTAGAACGTCCATTGCGGCCGCCCTTGGCTCGCGACCAGCGAGCGCTCGAAGACGTTCGACTCGCGCCACCGGCGAAGCACCTCGTGCTCGAGGGCCGGCAGGTCGACCTGGTTGGGCATCGGGGTGAACATCAGGCCTCCGTCGTCGGCGCACCCGGATGGGTGTCTAAGGGAGCGAGCAGGCCGCGCTCGTTGAGTTCGCTGCGCAGCTGGTGGGGCGAGGTGAAGTGGATCGCGTCGAAGCCGATCCCGGCGGCTGCCACGACGTTGCGCACGGAGTCGTCGATGAACAGCGTGTGGCGGACGTCGATGTCGTGCCGCTCGATGAGCGCGTGGTAGATCTCGGGGTCGGGCTTGGTCAGACCTACCGTTCCTGACAGTAGGACGCCGTCGAACTCATTGAGCACGGTCAGTCGGTGCCGTGCTCTGGGGAAGGTCTCCGCCGACCAGTTCGATAGCGCGATCAGCCGAACACCAGCCGCCTTCAGCTCGGCGGCGATCTCGACGCTTCCGGCGATGGGCTCGCCGAGCATCTCGTCCCAGCGGCCGTAGTACGCCTCAATCAGGTCCGCGTGCTCCGGGTGCTTGGCGACGAGGGCCGCGGTGCCGTCAGCAAGAGGGCGGCCGCGGTCCTGCTCTCCGTTCCACTCCGGGGTGCACACGGTGGCCAGGAACCGCTCCATCTCGACTTCGTCGGCGAACAGCGAGCGGTACAAGTAGCGTGGATCCCAGTCGATCAGGACGGCGCCCAGGTCGAACACGGCGGTCGCAATCGGCTCGCCGGTGTCCGGACGCCGTCCGAACGCACCTGGCGGTTCCTGCGCACGCTCAGAGGTCACTGGGCAACCCTAGGCTGGAGTGGCTCGGCCCGACCGGCGCCCACGCGCTGCAGGGCACGGCGCGCCTCGTTGCCGCGGGACGAACCGGGACCTATCCTCGCCTGGACCTGCCCGGCGATCATGAAGGCAATCGATCGAGAGGCCCAGACCATGGCGGTACAGCGCGCTAGCGGCGGCGGAGCACGTCGTTCCGCGGGTCGTGCAGGGGCTGGCGGGTCGAAGGCGGTGGCTCGAAAGCCGGCGAAGGCGGCAGCTACGCCCGCACGGCGTACCGCTCCGGCCAAACGGGCTGTACCGGCCAAGGCGGGTGTGGCCGTGAGACGAACTGTGGCGGTGAAGAAGGCGGCGCCCGCACGGAAGCCAGCCCCGGCCAAGAAGGTGGCCGCCAAGGCAGCACCCCCGCGCAAGGCGGCGCCGGCGAAGAAGGCGGCGCCGGCTAAGAAGGTGGCGGCGAAGAAGGTGGCGCCGGCTAAGAAGGTGGCGGCGAAGAAGGCGGCGCCGGCTAAGAAGGTGGCGGCGAAGAAGGTGGCGCCGGCTAAGAAGGTGGCGGCGAAGAAGGCGGCACCGGCTAAGAAGG
>Ga0209863_10000478_pt1 | contig 19965 bp, 19 predicted proteins | sample OrgsoiDNA2013046_FD_185796 | JGI IMG/M metagenome (GOLD analysis project Ga0209863, IMG submission 185796) | Permafrost soil microbial communities from the Arctic, to analyse light accelerated degradation of dissolved organic matter (DOM) -... | ecosystem: Environmental > Terrestrial > Soil >...
CTGAATTAATTTAGTAGAATTAAGTTTGTTCGTTTCCGCCCTGTTTTTTTACGTATAGTTCATCAATAACAATGATTAGAATGGCAAGCAGGGGAACGGCCAGAATAATACCCATTAGCCCAGATAAAGTACCCATTATCAATTGACTCAGCAGAGTCAGGGCCGGAGGGATATTAATCATTTTTTTTTGCAGCAGGGGCAATACAATACTTCCCACAATGGTTTGGCAGGCAATATATATCAGGGCTACTATGAAAGCTGTTTTTGTGCTGATGGTAAGGCCCAGCAACACGCCTGGTATCATGGCGATCACCGGTCCAAAATTCGGGATGATCTCCAGTAATCCAGTTATAAGACCCAGGACTGTAGTACCTTGTAAGCCTATCATCGACAAACCTATTGAGACCAAAATTGTAATCAGTACGATGGATGCAATGATGCTTCTAAGCCAGCCTTTAAGTGCAATCCCGATCCGTTTCAAAATGATCCTGCCAGCCGGCTTCTTTTCTGAGGGGAAGAGGAAAAGTATTCCATTTTTATAAAGGGAGGGATCGGCCGTGAAGAAAATGCCAAGAAACAGGATGATATACAAATCTCCCAAAGCCCCAAAACTGGTACTGAAAAAAGTTGTGGCCGTATCCAGTAGCTTTTGTGAATTATTTCCAGAAGTATATTCAATTATCTTTTCTCCAACTGGTGTTTTAGAAATTTTAATCCGGGCCAGCTTAATTGTCTGTGGCAGAGTATTACTCAGTTCAGCCACCTGTCGCTGGATCTTAGAGCCAACAAACCAGGTTATGCAACTAAGCAGCACAATCGTTCCGGCAATGGAAATAAACAGAGCCAACTTCTGACTCATTTTTGTTTTCCATGTGATCATATCAGCCAGACCGTGGAAATATACCGCAATCAAAACGCCCGCCAGAGCCATAAGTAAAATATTAAAAGCTACCCGCAGGATTAATATCGCGGTAATCGCAAGACAAACAATTGCGGTAGTCTGCCAGACCTTTACAGCATATGACGGTTCCTTTTTATTTGAATTATCTGTTTCTTTTTCCATGCTGATAATTTCCTGAAGAAATAAACGGAGGTTTTACCTGTAAGTTATAATTATTTCTAACTGTTTTTTAAAACAGATTTGATAATTGAGAAATAGGTAACAGTTTCAACTAAACAGGCAACAGGAACTGTATTTTATCGTCCTAATTTTATTCAACCGAAAGAAATCACAACTTCTTTCCTTCCGGCTTTTTAGATGAGCGCTTATTTATTAATTTAAAAAATTATTCACCATGACAAAAGAAGAATTAAAGGCTTCCTGGAACGAGATGAAAGGAACCCTCAAACAAAAGTATGCGAAGTTAACCGACCAGGATCTGACATGGGCTGAAGGTAAAGAAGATGATCTTTATCTTAAGTTGCAGCAAAAAATGGGAAAGACCAGAGCAGATGTTGATCACGAATTGCAATCCATCTTTACAAACCTCAAAAAGAAAGAGGATAAGATGAAAGTTAAACACTAATTAGAAGAATCGATCCGTCACGACCAGGCAGCAGTGCCTGGTTTTTTTACCTAAGATTTGTTGGTCAATCCAGATAATTGTGCAGCAATTGTAATACATTAGTTAATTTTAGTTTGACGCTCATGCATGACGATGATATTATAATTGCCTCCTATAAAGAAGCATTTAGTAAATATGCTAAGGATGGCGTTATTGATATGGATAACCGGCTGAGGCATAAATTTGACTTTCAAATTCTTCGGCTTGAGAAAGTAGTTGGCGAGCTGGACGGAATTGTTCCTCCTACCAGGTATTCCCTATATTTTGTTACCTTAATAAAGGCCGGGGACGGCCAGAAAACCATTGGGCAGTATACTTTTCCCATTCAGAAGAATACCCTTCTGTGTATTCCTAAAAGAGTCATGCATTCCAGCCACTACGGATCCGTTCAGCGTTCAGGTTATGTACTTTGCTTTAATCTTGATTTCTTTTTGCAAAAAGCTTTTCCGCGAAAGCTGATCATGAATAAAAAAATATTCAAATCTTCTGTAAGGCCCTATTTGTCGCTTTCGGCTTCCCAGGTGAAGATGCTGGAACCTGTTTTTAGGTATATTCTCGAAGAATCCAAAGACGGTTTTAATTCAAAAAATGAAATGATCGCTGTGAAAATATTGGAATTGCTGATTCAATGTGACCGGTTTTATTCTGATGTGGCTTCCGAAGGGAAAGAAATTATTTTTCACGAAACGCTGGACCGTTTCAATGATCTGCTGGAAAAACATTTTGTTGAAGAAAAATCCGTAAAATTTTACGCAAAGGAACTACATATTCATCCCAACTATCTCAACCTTCTTTCTAAAAATCAATTCGGCCATTCAGCAAAGAAAACAATCAGCCTGCATGTTTTGGCACAAGCTAAGTTTCTGCTAACCTCCACTTCTCTCAGGGTCAGTGAGATTGCTGACAAGCTGGGATTTGACCCGCCGGAATACTTCTATTCTTTTTTCCGCAAATCCTTAAAAGTCTCGCCTGACCAATACCGGACAGAATTTATTTGAATTCATTTGTAAAATGTTTGATTTGTTAAGTAAATGAGGCGTTGGATCATTTTACTTTCACCAGATGAATTTCATTCACCGGCCGGTCTATAAGTGGGTTAACTATGCACATCATTTCTAAGATTGATGATTTATTCAGCGCTTTAAAATCACCTGTACGATCTGCGAAGAAGGATTTTATCGCATTCCGCCATGAGGATTATGATAATAAACCTCATATCTATTCGATGAATTGTCTGCGAACCCTGTTTTACAGGATTTCCATTCATATGTGTGAATCCCTCGATTTCGTCATCAATAATGGAGAACGCTTATCCAGTCGGTTATATACACTTAGTTTTATTTCCCCGTTTCACCTGATGAGTTTTGAGCAAAAGTCCGAATTATCAGGTCAGTCCGTTCAATTTTCGGAATCATTCATGCACTATGCATATGAATGCAACCAGTTTCATAAAGATTTTCCATTTTTTTGGACGAATAAAAATGTTTTCTTTCTTGCCGAGGAGGATGCCGGATTATTGATTCAACTTTTCGAGAAGATTATGTATGAGTATACCTGCTCCTCTCTCTTTTCTGATAATATCATACGGGACTATCTGCATATATTTCTTCTGGAAGCAAAAAGAATTATAGGTGCAAAAAGTGGCGTTGTAGACAGTTCATCAGATTATGCACTCTTACAACAGTTTTTCAGCCTCATAAATCAATCGAACCCGATCATCAGGTCTGTTGAACATGCAGCCGGAATTCTTTGTGTTACTCAGGCACAACTATGGCTTATTGTGAAAAAGCTGACGGGTCAGACACCTTCGGCAATCATTAACCAGCGGGTTATACTGGAAGCACAAAGCCTTCTTTTGAATTCCGATTTAACTATATCAGAGATCGGTTTTCATTTAAATTTCAGGGAAAAATCTCACTTTACACGGTTTTTTAAAAACCTGACGGGCTTTTCTCCTTTGGCTTATAGCAGGCAGTTGGATTCTAAAAATAGGTAACGGATTGAAATAATCTGGTAACCAATTGAAGCGGTCTTCAGTTTAAACTGCATTGAGATTAAAATACTAAATAACAGATATGGAAAATTTGATTGTTGCAACATTTTTGAATATTCAGGATGCGACTGAAGGATTGAATAAGATAAAAGAACTGGATGGACTGGGTGAGATTACAATTTATAACGTGCTGATGGCAAGAAAGAGAAGTGAAGCAAAGTTTGACTTATTGTTCCACAACGGATTAGATATATCTGACATGCCACCTTATGATGAAATGGCCGGTCTTTTATTTAGTACAATTGATGAGCCAATAAAACTGGCTGTTGCGCTTTTTTCAGGCTTTCTCAATGTAAAGGGCGATCAGCATATGTCCGGGGATTTTTCCACGGACTTGTTAGGTCAATTCAAACGTAAGCTGCAACTGGGAATATTTACCCTTTTCCTGGATGTGGAAGGAGATAATGAATTTATTATAAATCGCGTGATGAAGACTAATCATGGAATTGCTTTTAGTACGGACATTATCGACTTGTACCAAGAATATGTCCAGGATCAGTGGCAACGGATTCATAAGGAAATCAAATATGAATCTTTAAATATTGCAAGTGAAGAGCTTTCAACTGAATTAAAGGAGGAAAAGGTAATACTGAAGAAAAAAATGGAAGGAAGGATTGCTGAAATGAGAGAACAGGTTTTTAAAATTAAAAGCCAGCTGAATGACAGAATTGAAATTTTGGGCAGCAAGATCAAATCAACAGAAATCAATTCCAGGATCAAATTAATCGCCAGAAAGAAGGAGTTGGAAATAAAAGTTGAAAAAATTAATCGTGAATTATCATTATTCATTTTATGAATAGACGACTAATCTGAAGAAATAGGTAACCACTTGGCTTATTACAGAACATACTTTTGTATCAAATAGATTTATTCATCTCTAAAATCAAATTTATGAACACGCTAGCAGACACACTCAGTTCAGGAGTAAAGAATTGGTGGTGGTTTATCATTAAGGGATTGTTACTTATTACAGCCGGTATTGCCATTTTTGCCAAACCTGCAGAAGGATATGTTGGATTAAGTGTTTTATTCAGCATTATAATCCTGGGCGCTGGTTTTACCCAAATTTTCTTTTCCATTGGCAACAGCGATGTGCTTAAAGGCTGGGGATGGACTTTTGCCTCGGGATTCATAGATGTCATTATTGGAATTTACCTTCTAAGCTATCCCATTATAACGATGGCAACACTTCCTTATTTCGTTGGTTTCTGGTTGATGTTTCGTTCTTTCTATTTGATGGGTGCCTCGTTAGATCTTAAAACGATGGGTGTTGCCGGTTGGGGTTGGCTCATGACCGGCGGCATAGCGGTAGTTATTCTGGCATTTTTGATTTTATATTATCCGGCAGCAGGCGCCATAAGCATAATAGGTTGTTCTGCAACTGCTTTTATTCTGGCAGGCATTTTAAATTTAATACTTGCATTTAAATTCAAGACACTCAAAAAGGACGTGAAGTCCTTTGAAGGCAAATTAAAACATGCCACGGGACTTTATTGATTATATGTCTTTTGGATTCTAAAAATTATTTTACACTATTAAAAACAAAAAAATGGAAAATTTAGTTATTATCACTTTCCCGGACGCGAAAAATGCGACTGGAGGGTTAAACAAATTGCAGGAATTGGATCTGTTAGGTGATATCACCTTATATAATTACGCCCTGATTCGTAAAACAGGAGGTAATCAATTTGATTTAATTCAGCATGACGGGGCAGATACAGACGGCCTGCCGGCTATAGGAGCAATCGGAGGTTCAATGATTGGAATAATCGGCGGACCGATAGGTATGGCAATTGGTATGCTGACCGGTGCGTTGGTTGGCTCGGCCGACGAGGAGGATAACATGGACTTTTCTGACGAGGTTTTGGACAAGGTTAAGGATAATCTTCTTGTGGGTGAGTTTGCTATTATACTTGACGTGGAAGAGGATGATGATTTATTTATAAATAGCTATATAGATCCCTTCCGGGGAGTTCTTGTACGCACAGATATCGCCAGTCAATTTGATGAATATGACAATGAACAATGGGATGAATTAAATAAAGAAATTGACGATGATGAGAAATCCCTGAAGAGAGCTGTTGACAAGGACAAAGCTTCAATAAAAGCAAAAATTGATAAATTAAAAAAAGAAAGGGATGAAAGATTTCAAAAGATGAAATCAAGATCAGCTAAAAGAAAAGAGGTCTTAGAAGATAAAATAAAGGCTTTTGACGAAAAAATAAAGACGGCCGGAGAAAATGCAAAGGACAAATTAAAGGCAATCAGGAAGAAGCTTGCAGAAAAGCTGGCAGCTGCAAACGCAAAACTGGATTGGGCTTTTGCCTGATCTACCACGATTAAATGCCACTGACATTTAAAATTAACTATATAAAAAAACTTTCGGGAGTATACTGCACGTTACTTATTCTGATCGGGGGTTGTACTACACCCTTAAGTGGCGCTCCCAGTTTTGCGGCGTTCACCACAACGAAGCCGCCAAAACAATATCCCGTGGCAGCCACTTTTGACATATCAGCCTAAGGGAATGTTGCAGCTTTGGCGATCGCATCTTCTATGGGTTGCAATGTGTTTTCGGAATTGGAATTCCGGGAAGTGATAAGTAGAGATACTAAGTAAGTTTAAGAGTTTTGAATATGGACTCCAATAACATATGGGGTTTATCCAATGATTCCAATTTAAATAGTTCTATTTTTTCAATATCCTCTGCAATTGCCGGGCAGTTTTAAAGCCGCATTTAGACGCTATATATTCAATTGTATATTCCGGATTATTAAGCATGGTGTTTGCATATTCTATCCGCAATAGCGTCAGGTATTCCAGAACAGTGGATCCAGTCTTTTCTTTGAAAATCCTGCTTAGGTTTCTGGGACTCATGTTAACATGGGAAGCTAGTGATTCTATATCGTTTTCTTTTGAAAGGTTATCAATGAGATAATCTTGCACTTCATGCACTTGTGGGTTAATATGGTTTCTATAGTCGAGATAAATGCTTTGCTGATTATGTCTTCCACTTCTTCTGTGATAAACCACCAGCCCTCTTGCTACTTTATGTGTAAATAGTGGTCCTTTAAGGTCTTCAAGGATTGCTAAAGCCAGGTCAATACCGGCACTGATACCGGCGCTTGTATACACATTGTTACTCTTTATGAATAAAATATCGCCTAATACTTTGGACCGTGGAAATTGAGTTTGTAATGCCTTTACTCTCCTCCAATGGGTAGTGCATTCCGTATCTTTTAGTAAGCCTGCGTGCCCCAAAGCAAATGCACCGCTGCAAATTGAACAAACAGTCACATTTTTATTTGAACAGTCTTTTAGCCAACTAAAGAACTCCCTTTCTGCTTTAAATGAGAAGCTGTTTACATAATCATTATCCATTCCCGGTACAAATAGAAAATCGCCTTCTTTTAAGTTCGCTTTTTGGAAGTATTCGACTTTTCCAAAGCTAAGGCCGCAAGTGCTAATGGGATCCTCGCTGTATTTATAATATTCCATATCAAGCTCAAATCCGTGAACTTTTGCCTCCGTAAAAACCTGTACGGGTCCGGCCAGATCAAGTAACTCAACAGTTGGCGGAATGATAAAGGCCATTTTTTGCATACAATGTGATTATATTAAGAATTGCTTATTTATATCTGGATTGAAGAGGATATTGATTTTCCGTGTAAGTTATAATTGCTATGTTCCCATGTTCAATTGAAGGTAGTTCATTGTATGAAGTCGAGCTTTAAATGTGAACATCATGAAGATTTCCCATACGGTTACTGCCTGTAGCTACGAAAGGTGATCATTTCAGATTTCAGCTATATAGAATTCTTTTTTGAAAGCGTAATGGTAAATTACAGTGCCTCCACCTTCAACCGGATAGGTATTGATAAAAATCCAACCCTGTTTTCCCATGAAATTTAATGCATCTATGATCGTATTAAACTTCCTAATCTTGCCATCATAGGTTTTCATACGTTCATCATGCCAAAAACTCTTTTCCTCGCCAAAATCAATATCAACCGTTACTTTATTACTAAACAGCCTGGGAGTAACAATGAGTTGGCAATATTGCTCCACTTTAATGGAATCGCTTTGCGAGAAGGAAGTCGAACAGGTTAATAAGGAAAAGAATAAAAATATTGTATGTCTCATAAATACATGTTTAGATTGAAGTGTAGAAGAAGATTTGCACTTCTTTTTATTTCGTGATTGAATGATAAGGCGTGCTTTGCGTTTTATTGGCTGGAACTGTCGAAACCTTGGTACTCATGATCTCAGTTTTTGGTTTGATACATGAATCTGAGCTAAGCTCTGGTTTTTCGTTCGTAGCATGCGTTATTTCAAGGACAACATATATTGGACATGCTGCTAAAAGGCCAATAATCTGGAGTAGAACTGCTAATTTTTTCATTTTGTAATTATTTGATGTTTTAATGATACAAAAGTATCATGCCGGTTTATGCCTTAACGGACAACATGATGTCAAAAACGGACAACCATGACTATTAAGCACAAATTTGACCACTGTCCGTATTTGACGTCCTAACGTCCGTTGAAGTACTAATGGGGTGTATACTTTTGTGTTTCAAAAAAAAAAATCATAAAAAAGATTATCAGCTTTATTGTCTTATTGGTATCGTTATCTAGTGCATTTGCAAATGTTCTTCCGAAAAATGCAGATGAAATTGTCGGCGTGTACTGGTCGCCAAAAAAAGATGCAAAAATTGAGATATTTAAGAGGGGCAATCGGTATTATGGAAAATCCATCTGGGTTGCATCAATGAGAAAAGACTCTAAAAATCCGGATGAAAGCCTGAAAAACAGAGAAGTTCTCGGTATTGAACTGTTAACCGGGTTTTCTTCTAACGACGATTCTTATACGGATGGTAAAATATATGATCCGGAAAGCGGAAAAACATACGATTGCAAAATGACCCTGACTGACAAAATTCTTAAGATAAGGGGTTATATCGGAATATCCTTATTCGGAAGGACGGAAATATTTGAGAAAATAAAGTAATCATTATTTAAAGAAAATATTATGAACAGCGTTGTTATTGGCATTTCATCGGGTTTGTTGGTCATTCTGAGCATTATGTCATTAAATAAATTGGATAAGAAGGTTATTTATGGCCTGATACTTTCTGGCATCGGATGGCTCTACGTGGGATTTACCTGGTCTGACTTGAAATCTGTTGTCATCACAACGATACAGGCCATCGTTTTCTTATTCATCTCCTATTATGGTGTAAAAAGGAGTTTGTATATCCTGGCGGCCGGCTATTTTTTACACGGACTCTGGGATTTGGCATATGATTTATTCCCGGACAATCATTTGATTCCACCTCATTATGACTTGTTTTGTTTATCCATCGATTTTACCATGGGCTTTTACCTTTTCGCAATTCAATATCGTTGGAACAGGAAAACAGCTTAGAAAAATCAACGAACAACCACTCCTCACGGAACTGGTTTTACAATAAATAAAAACAAAAGGAATTATGACACACACATACAGCATCGGCGGAATGACCTGCATGGGATGTAAAACAAAAATCGAAGGTCTTTTATCCGCCGTTGCGGGGGTAAAAAGAGTTGAAATCGATTTTCCCAACAAGACAGCCGATATTGAGATGGACAGGCACATTTCAACCAGTGTATTCACGGGGGTCTTACAAGACTATCCAAAATACCAGATTTCGGGGGTTGCAACGGTCAATCCTCCTGCACCATTTACCGAAGAAAAGGAAACCAAATCATGGTTTGCAACTTATAAGCCCATCATATTGATTTTTGGTTATATAACCACTATTTCAGTGAATGCCGCAGTTACAAATGGTTATTTCAGCATTTTGGAATGGATGCGCGTGTTTATGGCTGGGTTTTTTATGACATTTTCGTTCTTTAAAATGCTTGGCCTGAAAGCTTTTGCCGAAAGTTATTCGATGTATGATATCATCGCAAAAAGAATCCCCGTATGGGGTTATATCTATGCCTTTTTAGAATTAGGCCTGGGTCTGTCTTATGCTACAATCTTTAAGTCGTCAATTATTAATTACATAACTCTTTTGGTTATGTCTGTCAGCATAATTGGTGTTTTGCAGTCTGTATTCAATAAGCGCAAAATAAAATGTGCTTGTTTAGGGGCGGTATTTAACCTGCCTATGAGCACGGTTACGATTATTGAAGACGCTTTGATGATAGCGATGAGTATCGCCATGATTATTTTAATGCGGTAAACCAGAATTTTAATTTATTCCAATCTGACATTTTAAGGGTCGTTATCCCGGGTAATTTATTAATAAATCACAAAAATAAAAAAAATGAGACACTTAATTGTGACAGGGTTTGTTTTGCTAACTGCACTGTTTTCGCTTCATGCACAGTCTCCCATGTTGAAAGCATATTATGAGGTGAAGGAAGCCTTGGTAAATGCAGATGCAGGTAATGCATCCATTAAAGCGGATGAATTTGTTAAAACTTTAAATAGTATGGATATGAAAACTATTCCTGCAGACCGGCAGAATGCTGTTTTAATTATACAAATTAAATTGATTGCTGATGCGGGGCGTATCGTGGCAGCCAAAGACATTGACAAACAGCGGGAAAATTTTGCGAATCTTTCACTCAGTTTATACTCATTGGCTAAACTGGCCAGGTTGTCCAATCAACCTGTTTACGAGGCTTATTGTCCGATGAAAAAGATGTACTGGCTTAGTAGTGAGAAAAGTATCAGGAACCCTTATTATGGAAGAATGATGCTTACCTGTGGAAATATAACGGAAACAATTAACCCCTGAGGCAAATTAACGTAAACGCACTTTCTGTAAATCAACAAACATGAAACCGGCAGTATTTCTCCTTTTATCTCTTTCTATGGCATTGGCTTCTTTGGGTCAGCAGGGTGGTATGTCTATGGACATGAAAATGGACGCGGAACCCAAAACCTTACCATTTTATACTAAAATTGGCAGCAGGGTAATATATCATTTATACATCAGTGATACTGTAGTAAACTATACGGGGAAAATCAAGAAGGCGCTTGCAATCAACGGCTCGATTCCGGCACCGACGTTGACCTTTACAGAAGGTGATACCGCAGAAATCTATGTTCACAATACCATGATGATGGAGACCTCCATTCACTGGCATGGACTGATTTTACCGAATAGGTACGACGGGGTTTCCTACCTGACCACGGCACCAATAAAAATGGGTCAGACTCATTTTTATACTTTTCCGATCGTACAGAATGGTACATACTGGTACCATTCCCACACGATGATGCAGCAACAGAGTGGTTTATATGGGGCGATTATTATTCATAAAAAGAATGAGCCACCGGTGAAAGAGTATACCCTATTATTAAGTGACTGGACAGATGAAAATCCCGACCAGGTTGACCGGTCTTTACACAATGCCACCGACTGGTATGGCGTACGCAAGGGAAGTACACAGAGTTATGCAGAAGCGATTCAGGATAGACATTTCAAAACAAAATTAACAAACGAATGGAAACGAATGTCAGCTATGGATGTGAGTGATGTTTATTATGATCGTTTTTTAATCAACGGCAAGCCGGAAAATCAGATTTCGCAGTTTAAAGCTGGCGACAAGGTAAAACTCCGGGTAATTAACGGAAGTTCCTCAACCTATTTCTGGTTGCAGTTTGCCGGAAGCAGGTTGTCTGTTATAGCAAATGACGGAAAGGATGTAGAACCCGTAGATGTAGACCGGATGATCATAGCGGTTTCCGAAACCTACGATATACTCATTACCATCCCTGAAGATAAAAGTTATGAATTTCTTGCTACGGCTGAGGATCGCACAAAATCCACTTCATTGTGGCTGGGTAGTGGCACAAAAATTAAGGCTGTGCCCTTGCCGAGGCTTAAATATTTTGAAGGCATGAAAATGATGAATGATATGATGAAAATGAATGGGGATCTGAATGATATGGGCATGAAGATGAGCATGCAACAGATGGATATGAATACGGTCATGTATCCGGAAATTACAGGTGGGGGAAATACCATTCAGGATGACGTGCCGGCTGGAGACAGCACCGGTATGGCAAAAGATCTGGTCACTTTGAACTATGCCATGCTGCGGTCTCCGGTAAAAACCGTATTGCCTGATTCGCCGACCAGGGTAATTCACTTTAATCTTTCCGGAAATATGAATCGCTATGTCTGGACCATAGATAACAAAACAGTTTCAGAAACCGATAAAATCATGATCAAAAAAGGGGAGAATATCCGGATCATTATGTACAATGGTACAATGATGCGCCATCCCATGCACCTGCACGGCCACTTCTTCCGGATACTCAACGGGCAGGGTGACTACGCACCTTTGAAAAATGTCCTGGATATAATGCCCATGGAAACAGATACGCTGGAATTCGCGGCAACAGAGAGCGGAGACTGGTTTTTTCATTGCCATATTTTATATCATATGATGAGCGGAATGGGAAGGCTCTTTAGCTATGAAAATTCACCTGTGAATCCGGAGATACCTGATCCTCAAAAGGCCCTGAAAATAATATACGCAGATGACCGAAAAATTCACCTCCTGGGTAAACTTGCATTGGAAACAAATGGCAGTGCCGGGGAATTAATTTTTGCAAATACCCGGTATGAATTGCAAACAGAATGGAGAATAGGGATGAACAATATGAATGGATATGAATCTGAAACTCATTTTGGCAGGTTTATGGGAAAAATGCAATGGTGGTTTCCCTATATAGGCTGGGATCTTCGTTACCATAAAATGGATTCCCCCGAAAAAAATATTTTTGGAAATATAAACGAAAAAGAAAACCTAAGTGCGTTCTGTGTGGGTGTTCAATATACTTTACCGCTATTAATTACTGCTGATGCGAGGTATGATACGGAAGGAAAATTCAGGTTCCAGCTGATGCGGGAGGATATCCCGGTATCCAGGCGGATTCGTTTAAACTTCCTTGTAAATACTGACAAGGAATATGTGGTTGGCCTCAGGTATGTGATAACAAAATATTTTTCAGCATCAACACATTATGACAGTGATATGGGTTATGGGGCCGGATTCACCATAACTTATTAAAAAAAGGACCTATTTCACTTTCAGCATACTAGCATTTATAGCAACTACAATTGTACTAACCGTCATGAGGACAGCACCAGCCGCGGGGCTTAGCAGGATACCCTGTTTATACAACACACCTGCCGCCAAAGGTATAGCCACTACATTATATCCCGTTGCCCAAATCAGGTTCTGGATCATTTTTCTGTAAGTCGCTTTCCCAAATAATATCAGGCTTACTATATCCTTTGGATTGCTGTTAACCAGGACAATTCCTGCAGTTTCAGCAGCAATATCGCTACCGCTGCCAACAGCGATTCCCACATCCGCCTGTGCCAAAGCAGGCGCGTCATTTACGCCGTCACCTGTCATGGCTACAAATTCACCTTTGTCCTGCAATTCCTTTATTTTCTCCAGTTTTTGGTGGGGCAATACTTCGGCAATGAAACTCTCCATACCCAGCGAATCACTTACACTTTTGGCCACTTTGTTATTATCGCCCGTTAGTAAAATGGATTTGATATGGTTTTCCTTTAGGGTTTTAACAGCGCCTGCGGATTCCGGACGTATCTTATCTGACAAAGCAATATATCCAACCAATGCATTATTCACGATTGTAAATACGACCGTTTCAGTATCATTGGACGAAAAGCCAGCAGGAAGAGCCATATTGCTTTCTTTTAAATAGCCTGGGCTAACAACCTGAACCTTTTTGCCTTCTACTGTAGCTTCTACGCCTTTACCCGTCAGGGCATTAAAATTTTCTGTTGCAGGAATTTTCAAGGACAGATCTTTTGCTTTCTGAAGGATACCGGTTGCGACGGGATGCTCTGATTTTTGTTCCAATGCTGAAGCCAACCGAAGAATCTCATCTTCATTGAAATCTTTATTTATTGTCACAATCCTGGATATCTCAAACTTCCCCGCCGTTAATGTGCCCGTTTTATCAAAGACGACGGTTGTGATTTTTCTTGAATTCTCAAAAGCCGTTCTGTTTTTAATAAGCAGTCCGTTTTTTGCCGAAAGGGCAGTTGATTTAGCTACCACCAGCGGAACAGCCAATCCCAATGCATGGGGACAACAGATAACAATGACCGTTACCATTCTTTCAGTGGCGAAAGCGAGTGGCTGGCCTGTCATGTGCCAATATAAAAATGTAGCTATTCCGGCTACAATTGCAATAACGGTTAACCATTTGGCAGCTATATCTGCCAGTAGCTGGGTTTTGGATTTTGATTTTTGAGCATCATCAACCAGCTTAACTACCTGTGAGAGATAAGAATCCTTTGCGGCATGGGATACGGTAACTTTAATTGCGCCGTTTCCATTCATAGAACCGGCAATTACTTTGTCTCCCCGCATTTTTCTGACTGGTTTAGATTCACCAGTCAGTAAAGACTCATTCAGATAGCTTTCTCCATCCAGTATAATTCCGTCAGCCGCCACTTTTTCACCGGGCTTCACCAGGATGATATCTTTTTCTTTCAGCGAATCGGTTTTTACATCATGGATCATTTCAGCCATTACCATATGGGCATCGGTAGGCATCAACTGAACCAATAACTCCAGGTCTTTAGATGCTCCTGCAACGGCTTTCATTTCTATCCAGTGACCGAGAAGCATGATCAGAATAAGTGTTGCCAGTTCCCAGAAGAAATCCATTCCCTTCAGTCCAAAAACTACCGCCGCGCTATAGGCATAGGCAACAGTTATTGCAAAGCCGATTAGGAACATCATGCCCGGATTCCTCGCTTTTACCTCATCTTTCAATCCTTTTAAAAATGGCCACCCACCATAGAAGTAAACAACTGATGATAAAACCAATAAAATATAGGCGGAGCCTGCAAATTGCCAGTGTATCCCAATAAAATGCTGAATCATGGTGGAAAGCAACATGATGGGGATGGTTAAAACAAGCACCACGTAAAAGCGTTTCCTGAAATCAGCAATCATCATTTTATGATGATCATGACCTGCCATCCCCATTTTTGGATTAACTCCATGCTGAACAGATCCATGGTTCATTTTTGAATGGTCCATCTTAAAGTTTTAAGAGCTAAAAAATCACAAATCAAGGACTGCTCCATAAATTTGCTTTTCCAAATGTCTTTCCTAAACCATCATTTACATTTGCTTCATATTATGTTCTGGTTTTGTACCTTTTCTAAAAATATACTCACTATTAAGTAAATAAGCCCCACTAGTGACGATAATATCACCTTCCTTCAACCCTTTCCGGATTTCAATTTGGTCATTGTCTTCCTGTCCTGTTTCAACTGACACGGATTTATAGGTATTTTTTCCGGTTTGTAGCCAAACCAGTGAGTTTTTTTCGTTTCGAATGATTGCATCAGCTGACAAAGTAAGGACATTGTTTTGACGATTTTTTATTGTGACATATGCAGGCATGCCTGGTTTTAATTCATTTCCCTTATTTGAGATAGCAACCCGAACCAGATTAATCCTTGTATCCGGGTTTATTTCTGGATTGACCAGTTCAATTCGGCCTGGTATTTCCTTTCCGAGGTCAGGTATTTGAACAACGGCATTTCCTTTGGCATCAATGTCTGATAGTTGTGTGGTATATACCTGAGCCTGGGCCCAAAGGGTAGACAAGTCGGCTAACCTGAGAATGGTACCGCCTTCAGATATATATTCACCTTCATGGCTTTCAAAGGACGTAATGGTTCCGCTGGCAGGACTATAAAACGTGGTAATTGGTGAAGTTTGTTTTTTTGTGCCTAACAGAGCTATTTGATCTGCATTCAACCCCCATAACAGTAATTTGTTCTTTGAACTTTCGATTAATTGTTTAAAATCGATAATGGAATGATCTAATATCTTTTCTTTTTCAAGTGCCAGAATATATTCCTGCTTGGCATTATTTAAGGCTTCGCTGTATAAATCATATAATCTGTCGCCCTTTTTTATATGTTCACCTGCATTCTTAAAATACAATTTATCAATACGCCCGGCGATACGACTGCTTACAGCCGTACTTTTCGTTTCGTCTATTGTAAGGGCGGCATTTAAAACGGTCGTATTCCCAATTTTTCCTTTGCCAATGGTGTCAACCTGGATATTGCCTAACTGCACCTGCTGATCACTCAGCATAATGACATTTTCAAGTTGGTCAGGGTTTTTTTTAACGGAAATTAATGTCATCCCGCAGATTGGGCATTTGCCAGGTCTTTCTTCCATAATCTGCGGATGCATGGAACAGGTAAAGTAGGTGTCATTAATCTGCGCGGATTCCTTTTTCTTCGTTTTACAGGATCCAAGAATAAGTATCATGCAAATGGAGAGGATATATTTCATGGTTATTGTTTTACTTTAATAAAGCTTTCGCTGTCTGTTAGATACTGTCCATTGGCTGCAACGGAATCGGTTTCTTTCAATCCGGAAATGATCTGGATTTGATTTTTATAACTTAACCCGGTTTCAATTTTATGCGCCTGAAATCCTCCTGCGGTCTTCAGGAAAACAACCTTATTAATCCCGAGTGAAAGCACAGCGTCTTTTGGTAGCCAGTTTGTTAGTTCATTTCCGGTAAATATTCGCGCACGAACCTGGGCGCCAATCGGAATCATTCCCATCGGGTTTTTTAAATAAACCCTGGCAGTCAAAGTTTTATTTTCCGGCCTAAAAACCGGTTCGATAAAATCTATTCGTCCATTTAAACTCATAGTGGGATTTGTTTCGGGAGTAATCTTAACGGGGTTGCCTACTTTTACGACAGCCTGAGATTCCGGGAAAATATTCAGGAGTACCCAAATATTGTCGGTATTGAAAAGCTGGAATATATTCTGTCCCTGCTGGACATACATTCCTTCTTTAACAGGAAGTTCCTCCATGGCAGCCGAAGCATCGCTTTTTTCATCGTTATTGTTACTGACAGGCATACTATTTCCTGCTTCATGAAGGTGACCACTATAATTGCTGTATATCGTTACTGTGGATGAAGGTTTGTTAGACGAAATGACCTTACTCAATTGCTCGTCGCTCATACCCAGTAATAAAAGCTTCTGTTTTGCCGCCCGGATCAATCCTTGATTTTCAGGATCATTTTTTATCAGAAACAACAGTTCCTGCTGGGCAGATGATAGTTCGGGACTATAGATATCCATAAGTCGTTCTCCTTTTCGAATATGCTGGTAGCGGTACCGGACATATAGTTTTTCAATTCTTCCCGAAACCCTGGCTGAAATGCTGTTGATATGACGCGTATCATAGGTTACAATACCAAGTGCTTCGACCGGCATAGTTTTCTTTTCATTTTGAAGACTTACTACTGGAATGGAGGATACAACGAATTGATCCGTCGGTTGCAGGAGATCATCTAACTGAATGTCTTTAATGACTGCCGCTTTATCTTCCTTTTTGATCAGATCCATCCCGCAAATGGGGCAGGATCCTGGTCCATCCCGAATTACTTCCGGATGCATGGAGCAGGTCCATACTTCTTTTGCTTTGATCGGTTCTGTTGGCTTCTTTCCACTGTCTTTACAGGAAAATAGCAGGATAGCGAAACAAGCAATAATTACTCCGATCAATAAATTATATTTCAGAAAACTCCTTTTCATAATTTCTATTTTACTTCTCTTATCCTTTCCAGTTCTACCTGCATTAAAAGAATCTGCTTTACCTGGTCCAGATATTCAAGTTGTGTGATATTTAATGTCTCCCAGGCATCGTACAATGTAAAAAGTTCCTCGGTATTCTGTTCATAGGCTAGTAGCAGTGATTGAAAGTTTCGTCGTAAGGCAGGTATGATATTATTCATGAAAACTTTAATTTGCTTCTGCTTGGAAATGATCCCTGTTTGTATGCTGTAAGACATCCCGGTAGCGGTGTTGATCATCATTTGCCTTTGCTGGTTCAGCGCTTCGGCTTTCCAATCCAGGCTTATTACATTTGCCTTTGAAGATCTGGACGACCACCTGGCCATCGGCAGTTTCACTACTCCCATAAGGGAATATTGCAAGGGAAATCCTCCGAACCCAAACATATTATCATAACGGACTCCAAATTCAGGCTTCAGTTTTGATTTTTCTACAACTTTTTGCAAACTGGTCAGCTGAATGTCTTTGTCTATGGCCCGGATATCGCTTCGGGCGTTTACAAAAGATGAACTATCAAATGAAAGACTGTCGTAGTTTTTAAGTTGAAAAAGAGTATCTATATCAAACTGAATTGATTTATCACGGTTCATCAGGGTATTCAGGATGATTCTTTTTTGAACAATTTCATTTTCAAACTGTAGACGCGAATTTTCAAGGTTTCCCAGCGACGCTTTTGCTTTATAATATGCGCCAACCTTGCCCAGATTATTTTGATACCTGAGTTCGGCGTTCTTTATCATAAAATCCAGCAGCTTTTGATTCTGGTCCAGTATGTCCAGCTTCTTTTTAATGATCATCCATTCATAATAGTTTTGTTTTGCGGCAGCATTTAACTCATTTAAACTGGCGCTTTTATTTTCTTTAACTACGGAAGACATGGCAAGCATATATTTTTCTTCTGTTTCCTGTTTTTTCCCATTCGGAAACATTTGCTCAACCGAAACTATATACTGCCCCATACCGGTTGATCCATTGCTTTGTCTTTTCCACAGATTGGGATCATATGGTGTCATCCAGAAGCCGGTGCTCATCTGCGGTGCTTCCCAGTTTCTTGCCCCGGCTGCTGCTGCATCCTGTGACCGGATCTGGGCATCATACATTTTCAGCTGGGGATTATTATAAGAGATCGTCGAGAAGATGCTGTCAAGTGTTAATTTCTGTTGCGCATAACCAGACTGGCGATTAAAAAATAAAAGTATCAGTACAATCTTTTTCATCGTTTTAGTGTTTTGCATCCAGGACATCGATCTTCCCGAATTTTCTGAGTTCGTATTCTTTGGTCATTAAAAATATAAGCGGAGTAACAAGCAAAATGTGGGTAGCGGATGTCAGTACGCCGCCAACCATCGGGAGCACGATTGGTTTCATGACATCGCTTCCGACTCCGCTGCTCCAGAGAATTGGAATCAGCGCGAAGAGAGAAACGGAAACGGTCATGAGTTTGGGTCTTAGCCTTTTGGCAGCGCCTGCTATTACCGACTCCCGTAAATCCTTTGAAGTAATGGTTTCCCGTGAATTGCCTTTTTTCGCTACCAGTTGTTGCATGGCGTCATTGAGATAGATCACCATGACAATACCTGTTTCAACAGCGAGTCCAAAAAGTGCAATAAATCCGACTGCAACAGCAACCGAAAGGTTCACACCCCAGAAGTATACCATCAAAGCACCTCCGATCAACGCAAAAGGAATGGAGATCAGACTAAAGAATGCCTCCCTTGCCGAGTGGAAGGCCATGTACATGCAAATGAAAATGATGAGCAGTACGACCGGCAGAATCAGTTTCAGTGTCTTTTCACTTCGGATCAGGTTTTCATACTGTCCACTCCATTCCAGGAAATACCCCTTGGGTAATTTGGTGAGCATGTTATCCAGCTTCCTTTGAGCTTCCTGAACCGTGCCTCCGAGATCCCGGTCCCGGACATTGAATAACACAGTCCCTCGGAGTAGTGCATTTTCGGAATTAATCATGGGTGGACCTTCAGAGATGTTGATATCTGCTACGGCTTCGAGTGGAATCGGTCCGAACTTCATGGTTGGAACCTGAAGCCTTCTGATGGCTTGCAGGTTATTTCGGTAATCCTGGCCAAAGCGGGCGTTTACGGAGAAGCGCTGACGACCTTCTACCGTTGTCGTTAATTTAATTCCCCCCAATGCACTCTCAACGATCGTATTCACGTCGTCAATTGAAAGACCATATCTACCGATCTCATCTCTTTTGATTTTGATATCTAAATATTTTCCACCGGTTATCGGTTCAACATATAAATCTTTTACTCCCGGAATTCCAGTCAAAGCTGCCCTGATTCGTTGTGCAAAGACATTGATTGAATCGAGATTCTGGCCATACACTTTTACGCCGACATCAGTACGGATACCGGTGGAGAGCATATTGATCCGGTTAATGATCGGTTGGGTCCAGCCATTGGTCGTTCCGGGAATCTGGAGTTTTGAATTCAGCTCATTTATGATATCATTTTTAGACAGTCCGGGTCTCCATTCTGATTTTGGTTTTAACAGGATGATCGTTTCAATCATGCTGATGGGAGAGTTGTCGGTCGCGGTATTCGCGCGTCCCGCTTTACCGAGCACATTGTCTACTTCCGGAACAGATTTAATAATCCTATCCTGCACCTGCAACAAGCGTTTGACTTCCGCATTAGAAACATCA
>Ga0209863_10000479_pt1 | contig 19938 bp, 16 predicted proteins | sample OrgsoiDNA2013046_FD_185796 | JGI IMG/M metagenome (GOLD analysis project Ga0209863, IMG submission 185796) | Permafrost soil microbial communities from the Arctic, to analyse light accelerated degradation of dissolved organic matter (DOM) -... | ecosystem: Environmental > Terrestrial > Soil >...
AAAAAAGAATATTTGGTAATGGGCATTCTAATTTACGAAAAGTATCTTTTTTATTTAATAGACGAAGATTCATCTCCATTTTGGTTTCCATATATACTTTTTGAAATTAGTGATAGCAACGTGAATTCAAAATGGCATTTTAAAATATTAGAAAATAATGAAAATACTTATGGAGAATTTATCTACGGTTATTTTGAATTGTGTTTTCTAGAGGGTCATAATGATGGATTAATGGAAAGAAAAGAAAATGATCTCAGGATTTATTTTAGAAATAAAATAATTATGGAAACGACATGAAAGGCCGTATGAAATAATACGTAATATGTCAGACGATGTAGAGAAGTGTGTTTTACTGATCACAAAGCAAATTTTTAATAATCAAAAAGTTCGCACATTTCAGCCTTTGACATTTAAATGCACATTATTTGAGATGAGAAGACTCGACTCAATTCAAGATTCTAAATTGACTTTTTGTAGAATTTAAAATTTTCAACTATCACAAAGTGTACCGGCCCCTTATCTACTGGATGGTTTTTTAGAGATGGTTTAGAAGTTTTCTTTAATTTTATATAATTTTATTAGTTCTTGTAACATAGCAAAATTAAAGCGTTAGTCGTAGAGTGAAATTTTTGCGGCTTTCAAATTATTGGTTATCAGAACATTAGGGAGTGTGTTCGAATCCCTCTCTCTCCGCGGAAGAATAGTGTAAGTATTTAATTCCCATCTAATTGTGGGAATTTTTTTTGCACAGTGGCGAAAAGGGTGGCTATTTATATATCCATACACAATTGGTTTTACTGAGCTTCGCAGAAACCCACCTATCATACTTAAAGCCTTTTTCAAATGTCATACAAATCCAAAACTCCGCGCATTTACGAAGATTTTAGCAAAATCAGAGATCTACAACACCGGGAGGTAACCCGGCGGGATTTGTTGAGTCTAAAAGATTGATAAGTAATATTGGAACTACACCGGGAACTTTTTGGACATCTGTATTGCATAATTTAAATGCCGGCCAATTTGCATATTATTTCAAAGACGTTACCGAAAGCGATCCCGAATACTGCGCAACAGTTTTTAATTCTTTTGGTTACACATCTGCATCGTCTACAGAAAGTATTGTATTATAATCTGACCTCTAATTCAACGCAATTAATAAAAAGCCCGGCCTTTGTCAATCCTTCCAGAATTTCTTTATTCAATTCGGACGATAGCAGGAACGACTCCGTAATGACCTTTACCTGGCTGCCCGCATCCGGCATGAGTTGCAGCAACAGTTTTAAATTTCTGCCGGCTTCTTCCACACGATTTAAATGTCCGAGTGCCGAAGCTTTTAACATCGGATCCCAATATAATTCCGGCACATTCAATTTCTCAGCACAGTGTAAAGCTTCGGGATATTGTTTTTTGAAAAGAAAATAAAATACAAACCCGCCATGAAACCACCAGGGACAATACGGATTATGCTGAACAGAATCCTGCATAAGTTTGAATCCTCTTTCAAATTCGCCTGCACAGATTAAAACGAATCCCATTCCGCCCACCATATCCGCCGCATTCGGGTTTATCGCGATACACTGATCTACAGCTTTCAGGCATTCTTCAAGATTATGATGGAATAAATAAATCCATGCGAGGGCCTGGTAACCATGCTGGCACAAAGGATCAATAGCAATTGAGCGCAGGGCACATTTTAATCCCTCTTCAGCGGGATTGTCTATTTTAGTAAACTCGTAAATTTTATCATCCAGGTAAATTTCCCCCAGCATGGCCCATGCCAGCGCATAATCAGGATCTGTTTTTACGGAAGCCTCCAGCGCGCGGATTGTATTTTGCATGACCGTTTTGGTTGCAACTTTTTGATAATGATAGTACCAGAATACCGCATCGCATGTTTCTATACCATTGGCCTTACGATGAAAAGGAGTTTTATAAACATTCCTGAAAATCGCGCCATAATATCCGCCAATGGCCGTTAAAATGCTTCGGACAATTTCATGCTGGATCTCAAAAAGGCCTGAAGCCGAATTATTACGTTCGAAAGACTGAGCCCATAATTGTTCTGCATTGTTCCCCTGAATCAGCTGTACGCGTATGTAAAGATGCTTTTCATCGCTCTGGATGCTTCCGGCTATCAGATACTGAGCTCCTAGGAGCGTCGCCGCTTCTTTAATGTCACCGGTTAAACCGCTGACATGACGGGAAGAATAATAAGATATTACAGCGAGGTCGTGAAACCGGGTCAGCTCCGTACTCAGTTGTTCTCCTAAACCGTCGGCAAAGAAATCGCGGGAAGAATCCTGACTGATATTCCGAAAGGGTAGCACGGCGATAACCGGTTTTTTTGTCGTGCCCTTTATTGTTTCCTGAACAGTCGTTTCCTTATTTTCCGAATCCGAATGAGCGCTTTGTATCAGAAAGACGGGAACATAACTGCCTTTCGGAATGTCAATCCGTATTGGATCATTCATGCCCGCTTCATAATAGTATTCTTTCAAAGCTCTTCGCAATCTTCCGGCATGGATCCGGACAATGGAATCGAGTTGGGGATTAAAATCAATATTGCGGGACAATACCTGAATGCCGATGCTGTATTCTTTGATTTCCATCTCCTTACCGGCGAGGGTTGAGTCCACCACGAATTTCAGAAAACCTGATAGTACCCTGGAATTCTTAAATGCAGACGACGAAAGAATGCGGTTTAACTGCTCCCTGATCTCCGCCTCAGGTAAATTCTCCACAGACCTCATAGAGCGTTAGTTTCGTTGTTAAGTGGTCGTTAAGGGTCGTTGAATGTACGCAAATTCAAATAATTGAATATTCCCGTTTTAAAAGAAAATGTAAGCTGGTGTGGCTAGTTGATTTTAATAGTTAATAGCCTGGGATACAATCTATCATGGTAACATTCCTATACTGGCGTTTAAAGTTGTTTCACCGTGAAACACTTATCTGTGCTTTGTAAATAGGTTACCATTGTTGTGTCCCATCAGTATTATGGAAAAAGCACTGGAATATATTTTAAGAAAATTTCCTGATCACAGCACCTCAATGTCAGACCTGTACTGTACAGACGAAGACTTCAGAATATTATGTGAAGATTACCTGACTTCTGTGAATACACTGGAAGAATGCAGACTGAAAGTGTTGCATGACAGAACGTTTGAAAATGAATTTTTGCAACTCTCCATTGAACTGGAAAAAGAAATCTTACACTCGCTGCGAAGCAGGAGAAAATGAAGCAATGCTCCAAATGAAAATTAAAAACAGCACTAATCAAAAAACAATGAAACAAAAACTGTTATTCACAACGCTGCTACTTGCAGGAGTTGTATTGATTACATCCAGTTGTAATCAGCCAAAAACGGAGGCTACAACAACAACAGACACAACAAAAACCGCGTCTGGAGAATTTGACCGCACCGTTCTTCCCATTCATGAGCCTCCGCGTCAAACTTATAAAGAGCTAGATGCCCGCAATGCCAAGGCGCCGGCGCGTTGGGAAGTAAAGGCACCGGCGGGTGCGCCCAATGTCGTGGTAGTTCTAATTGACGATATGGGATTTGGCGCTTCCAGTCGTTTCGGTGGCCCGATCAATATGCCGGTACTCGATAAAATCGCAGCTGAAGGCATTAGTTATAATCGTTTTCATACGACTGCCCTCTGTTCACCAACAAGAATGGCACTCCTTACCGGATACAATCATCATAGCAACAATGCCGGTTCGATCATGGAAACGGCCACTGCTTTTCCAGGCAATACAGGTGTAAGACCTCAATCCATTACACCCATGGCTGAAGTGCTCCGTCAGAATGGTTTCAGCACGGCGGCATTTGGAAAGTATCACGAAACACCGCCATGGGAAATTTCTCTTTCAGGTCCTTTTGACCGTTGGCCTACGCATTCTGGTTTTGAAAAATTCTATGGTTTCATCGGTGGTGAAACCAATCAATGGTCTCCCCTGATATATGATGGTACCACGCAGGTCGAAACTCCAAAAGATCCGAACTATCATTTCACGGTTGACATGACAAACCAGGCGATCAGTTGGGTGCGCATGCAACAGGCACTCACTCCGGATAAACCTTTCATGATGTATTTTGCCACAGGTGCTACGCATGCACCGCATCATGCTCCTAAAGAATATATCGAGAAATATAAAGGAAAATTCGATCAGGGATGGGATAAAGTGAGAGAGGAAACACTGGAACGTCAAAAGAAACTGGGTCTCGTTCCGCAAAATGCAAAGCTGGCTCCCAGGCCCGCAGATATAAAAGCGTGGGAAAGTCTTTCTGCAGATGAAAAGAAAATGTATGCGCGCCAGATGGAAGTATATGCCGGTTTTGGTGAACACACTGATCATGAGATCGGGCGGCTTTTTACTGCCATCGAAGATCTGGGTGTGATGGATAATACAGTATTTATTTATGTTGTTGGTGATAATGGCGCCAGCGCTGAGGGAACGATGAATGGATTGTTTAATGAAATGACCTATTTCAACGGCGTACCTGAGTCTTTGCAGGATATGCTGAAACATTATGACGAATGGGGTGGCCCCAATACTTACCCGCATTATGCCGCCGGATGGGCCGTCGCCATGGATGCTCCTTTCTCTTATACAAAACAGGTGGCTTCAGATTTTGGCGGCACACGCAATGGAATGGTTATTCGCTGGCCAAAGGGTATAAAAGGAAAGGGCGAAATACGTTCGCAGTTTAGTCACGTGATTGACATTGCCCCAACCGTATATGAAGTATGCAAAGTACCCGCCCCAAAAACGGTGAACGGTATTGAACAGGATCCGATTGAAGGCAAAAGTTTGGTCTACAGCTTTAATGATTCGGCTGCCAAGGAGACACATACGGTTCAATATTTTGAAATGTTTGGCAACAGGGCCATCTACAGCGATGGCTGGTATGCCAGAACCATCCACAGGCCAGCCTGGGATAAAAAACCTCTCCAGTCTCTGGATAAGGATCCATGGGAACTGTATAATTCAAACGAAGATTTCAGTCTGTCAAATAACGTTGCCGCTCAAAATCCTGAAAAGCTGAAAGAGCTACAGGCATTGTTTATGACGGAAGCAGAGAAATATCATGTGCTGCCCATTGATGATCGTTTGTTGGAAAGAACAGATGCAAAAACAGTTGGAAGGCCTGACGTGATGGGTACAAGGACCTCCGTTACCTATGGTGAAGGAATGAAAGGAATGGGTGTAGATATTTTTATCAGCACAAAAAATACATCCTATACGATTACCAGTGATGTGGAAGTTGCCGCCAATGCGAGTGGCGTTATGATTTGTCAGGGAGGAAGATTTGGCGGATTTTCTTTTTATCTCAGAAACGGCCGACCAACTTTTACCTATAATTATCTTGGACTGGTGATATACAATATCGTATCTGGCAAGCCCCTCACACCGGGTAAGCATACAATTGCATATGATTTTAAGTACGATGGTGGCGGTTTAGGTAAGGGCGGAACAGGAACCATTTCGGTTGACGGCGCTAAAGTAGCGGAAGGCCGAATTGATCGGACGCAACCAGGTATATTTTCAGTGGATGATCTCGCTGACGTAGGTACGGATGATGGAACACCGGTAACCAACTATGGCGCATCACCTCATTTCAACGGGAAACTTGGTAAGGTCAAAATTGAAACCCATCCGGCAGCTCTTAGTCAGGCTGATCAAAAGCAAGAAGAGGACGCAGAAGCGCAGAAGGCAGCACAAGATTAATTGTATACGTAGCAGTAACACGGGGCACCACATGCGTAGCCCCTGTTACTCTTTAAAGACCATACAGGTATTACGACGGGGATGTGTATGGTGGATACCAGGAATTGTTCCGGTAGTTGACGAGTCTATTCACTATTTAAATTTTAATGGGATGAAAAAATATTATATTCTTTGTCTATTGGTATTCTCTGTCTGTCTGAATGTTTCCGCACAGTCGAAAACAGACCTGAGTCTAAAAGTTTCTGCTGCAGCAGCCGCCAACCGGGCACAACTGTCCGGATATGTTTGGACAAGAACCGTACTGGTGTTCGTGGAAGGCGTTTTAAAGAACACGATTGTCAGTTCAATGTCTATTGGTCCGGATGGTAAAATGCTGATTTCAGCGGTTTCTGCTGTTGCCACCGATCCGCCTCCGACCAGGGGAATTCGTGGAAATATTGCAAAAAAGAAGATTGCGGAAATGAAGGCTTATGTGGATGATGCCGTTAAAGTAAGTATGGGTTATATTTATATGTCGAAAGGCGGGATGGTCAACTATTTTGATGCGGCAGCCATTACCAAATCCGGCAATACAATCACAGTGAACGGCAGCAATGTCAGTAAACCCAATGATCAGCTGACGATGAATATAACAACCGGCAGTCTTGCTTTTATCAGTCAGGGATTTAAATCAACACTGTCTGCAGGAGACGCTGTTTCCGGAACGTTTAATTACAAAACATTTGGCAATGGCCTGACCGCCTTTGACAGTGGCGAACTGGATCTGCCCGCCAAGAAAATGAAACTGATGGTTTCGAATACGAATTACGCAAAGAAACTTCAGTAGCAATAACTAATCCGGCATAAACGTAACCGATGAGACGATATTTGATATTGTTGATTTTTATTGCAATTCGATTAGGGCTAGTTGCGCAATACAGCCGGGTAAGATTTTCAAAAAAGCAGCAGGAATACACAGACGGCCTGAAGAAAGTGGTGTATACGAGCTAATAAATAAAAAATGAATGACAAAGAACGGTCTATAAGTGTTGGCCTCGTCGTCGCATTTGGATTTATAGTGTTTGGTATTTTAAATTTATATGCTTCCGCTACTTACCATAAGACATTTATCACAACAGTCAGCAGGATGCCAGGTATATTGTTTATTTTAATTGGCGCGACCATACTAATTATAAGAACGATTCAAAAAACCAGGTAATGATTTGGCACTAATATTTGATTAAAAATCGAATTTTCATTTGAATTAGATACTTAAAAGAATTTTTATCCTTTGTAATATTTGCCTGATTGTTTCAGCGTAAATGAAAATTAATGGAAACCATTTGTAAGAATTGTGGTCGTTCAGTTAATGACCTTTTTTGTGCTCATTGCGGGCAGAAAGCATCAACGACAAGGTTTACTCTTGGCCACCTCCTTTATGAATTTCTACATGGTTTTTTCCATATTGATCATGGAATATTATTTACATCAAAAGAACTCGCACTACGACCAGGAAGGACAATCAGAAATTATCTAAAGGGTAAAAGAATATCCTATTTTAATCCGTTCACTTTCATTTTGGTTTTGGGTGGAATCAATGCATTATTATTAAAAAAACTACATTGGCAAAGTTTTTTTATTGAGCTGGGTATGCTGAATAAAAATGCTATTAATCAGTCAATATGGGATTCATCGATGGAACATTTTACCATTCGATTATTATTATCGATTCCTATCTATTCGATCATAACTTATTGCTTCTATTTCAAAAAACGATATACATTTACCGAGCACATTGTTGCCAATACTTATATTAGAGGAGAACTGAATTTATTTATGATATTGATGGAGCCCTTCCTATTAATATCTGATACACATTTCTTTTTAATGACTGCCAAATTTATTTTACTGTTTCTGCTGATCATTTATACCGGATGGAGTTATGCAGGGTTATTTAATGAACAATATAAAAAGGGAGGTTTTTTAAAAGGTCTTATAGTGGCTATTGTCTCCACTTCGTTAGAATTAATCACTCTCAACTTCATTATTTTGAAAAAGGTTCCCAATCATCTATTTTAAAGCTATCATATGGATAACGGCACAACGAATGTTTTGACCACGGAAAAATTAACTGTGGAACAGCGTATAGCGGCAGGAAAAGAATTGCGAAACAGGTTTCCGCGTGATAAACTGGGAGATTATAAGGCTTCGCCAAACCGTATCGATCCGGTTTTGATACTGGAAGAACAGGCGAAAAGCCGGTTACCTGACTTGGTACCCATACGGTATGCAAGAATGCTTACATCTCCCTTTGCTTTTCTTCGTGGAGCGGCGTCCATTATGAGTGCAGATCTTGCAAGCAGTGCGCCTATCTCTGGAATCAGCGTTCAGACCTGTGGGGATATGCATCTGGCAAACTTCGGCGTATTTGCCTCAGCGGAACGAAACCTTATTTTCGGGATCAATGATTTTGATGAAACCCTTCCGGGTCCTTGGGAATGGGATCTGAAACGTCTGGTGGCCAGTATTGTGTCCAGCGGCCGGTTGCCAGATGAGAATTTTACTGTTTTTACGTAGCTTTATTCAACTTTAATATATTTGCAGATAAGAAATCATCAAAACGCGTCATTCATAGAGTTCAATATTTTGCGTCTTTCAATTAATTGATTAATAATGGAGTAGGTGATAGGTCATTTCCCTCTCAATCCGCCATTAAAACAGAAAAAACCCGCTACCATGGCGGGTTTTGTATTTATAGAAAATCATCAGGTGCATTAATGGGTGCAAAATTCGCCAGGAAGTATTTCAGTTCAAAAGATTTCCATTGGCTTTTTTGAATTATTAACATGCCTTATCCTAAAATTTTCCCCAGGAGGTTAATAATTATTTCTTTCAATGGAACTTGTTGAGCCACTACAGGCAGAAAAGGAAGAATGACTGCTAGTGCGAAGACGATCAATAAAGTTTTGTCTATAAGGACAATTTTCATCTCCTTGGTTTTTTCAAAACTACCAACCAAATCGACGTGCCAGGAAGCATCCGGATTTTCCTCTCCGGTTAAAGAAAAAGCCTTCAGTTGTTCTTCATATTCTCTTGCAATAGGCCAGGACTGTAAACTGTATTGCATGAAATATTTTCGTTTCACTTTAGCCAGCAGGGGCAGAAACTGAAGCAGAGGTAAAATGAAAAGAAGCAATACAAACACGAGTATGGAACTGATAGCAATTTTATATTCGACGAGGGATATACCCGAAAAGATCATCATATTATTCGTGACACCGGCTGTCAGGGCTGAAAATGCAAGTGCTACAGGGAAAAAACTAAGCTGGGTATATTGCAGAAAGCCCAGGCCGCCTACGCCATCGGGATGAAGCGCAGACAGATGTAAGTCCAGCCGGGAGATCTTCCTTAAAAAGATAATCCAAAGCAAGATGGTATAAAGCCAGCGGTAAAGAAGTATCTGAAGAATGGGTAAGCTAAAAATCAGGTACCACCAGCCCGCGGCTGTGATACTGCCATTTACGATATGCCATGGTGCATAAGTAATGGACTTGTTAATCTCATTGTGTTCCTGCAGATAAAAAGAAGAATAGACTGCCAATATTATAACAAAGTCGACAACCTTTGAGCTGCGCCATTTTTCAACCCGTTCCATTACCTGTTCAAATGCATTTACGTTTTTTCCGTCAATTATTTTTGTTTCATGAAAGAAACCGATTGTATTGTTGAAGCTTTTATTGAATGAACGTCGTGCAAAAAGTAATACAGGAAGTACAAATAAAAACCGGACATGAGTTGCGATATCCCGAAGGAAAAGAAGGTAAAAGTTATTCCATCCCAGTTTGAGCAAAGACAAAAATGCAATGGGCAACCAGCAGAGAAGCATTAGTCCGAAAACAAAATAAAGTTGATGACGAATACTCTTTGACTCGAACTTAGAGCGGTCAAGAACTTTCCAGAGTATTCCTCCGGAAGCAAAACTATAATCTTTTATAGAATACATCGGTTATACTTCTTTTAATAACCAGTCCAAAACTCCAATGAATCTCCATAATTAAATCATTATGATCCGGCAGCTGCTACCTGAATTCGCCCGCTTTTTGCAGCAGTGCCAAGCGCTTTGTGGTCTTTTTCAGTCTGTTCGGCATAGGTAAAACCGAACCGAACCATGGCGTCATCCAATTCGTTGCTATTGCCAACATAACCGGAAATCATAGCCGGATCCCCGGATTTGGCATGAGCCAGCGCCATTGCCCAACCGCACATGGAACAATACTGCGAAAAGTTCTCCAGTTTTACTTTGTTGGGATCAAATTCAGCTCCGCCCTTCATATCGCGCAGTTGCCGGATGTAAAAAGTAAAACCATCCAACTCTCCCCATCCAAGAAAAATATCCGGCGCTGCCTGGAGCAGCCGCTGACCAGACACTACCCGCTGACCCGGGTTTGAATATTCAGATTTACCAAGGAACGGCTCGAGTACAGAAGATTGTGCCTCTTTGACCTGAAGAAATAAAGGGTCTTCGGAACTATTACCAGTGAGAAAAATGATCCAGCACCTGGTGCCGACACTTCCTACGCCGACAATTTTTCTTGCCGTATCTGTAACAAAATAATGTTGCAGAAGCTTTTTACGATCATCTGCCAGGGAATGAAAATAGGATTCGAGTACCATTTCGAGAGCTTCATTGATAGGCCTTCCTAATTGTGTATGTGTTTCCCGCACGATAAAGGGTGCATTTAGTCGCAGCCGGTATTGATCACCTACCAGGTCGGTCATTTTGCCCAGCACCTGTAAATGTGTGCGTTCACGGGCTTTGCTGGTTATTTTTTGTAAGCGCTTTTGTTCTGAAGGGGTTAATGTTTTCATGATATCTGCCTCACTGATGGATGTATACCACAATTCCAGATTACCTTTGTACGCATATTTTTTCATTCTGTTTCGGTAACTACTTACAGATGCCCGGACGCCTTTTTCGCAGAGATCCTTATCTGCTCCCAAAAATCGTCCGCTGGACACGATACTGGCTACCAGACGCTTCATATCCCATTCCCAGGGTCCCGGAAGGGTTTCATCAAAATCATTGATACCGAAAATAAGATTACGTTCAGCAGATGCGAATACACCGAAATTTGCTACATGCATATCCCCGCATATTTGTACCTGTATCCCGCAGGTCGGTGCACTGGCGGCCAGGTCTGCTGCCATAATAGCTGCGGCCCCACGCAGGAAAGCAAAGGGAGATGTCAACATACGGGCATACCGGATCGGAACGAGTTCCTGAACGCGGCTCTTCCCTTGTTCTTCAAGGATGGAAACGGGATCTGCGCGATCCGGGGCTGCTTTATAATCTCCCTGTTTAGCACGTGGAAATTTGTCGCGCAAGGCTTTTCCCGCCGCTATTCTCTGTTCAACAGTTAACTTTTCTGTTTTTAATAAACGCAGGGATCCATTTTTCATTAGCCTTTTTTAAGATGATGCTCAGGTTTAAAATGATATAGTCATTTCTGCCAGATCATAAAAATGATTTTTAATTAAAATAAGTTTGAATGAGATCCTTCGCTCAATCCGTCTCAGAATTCAAACAAATTGTTTTCAAAACAATTCCTTGTTTACGTTTAAGCCAATTATTGTTTCTTGCTTCCTGCCATATTAACGTCCGGATTAAATCCGGCTTTCCTTCCGATTTCAAGCGCCTGTTTTGAGTTCAGAGAACCATAAAGTTGAATGATCTTGGCAATGACTCCGGTCCAACCTGTTTGATGACTTGCTCCCAGGCCCGCACCATTATCTCCATGAAAATACTCATAAAAAAGTATGTTATCACGCCAATGTGGGTCCATTTGGAATTTCTCCGAGCCACCAAATACCGGTCGCTTGTCCTGCTCATTTCGGGTGAATATTCGTGTAAGCCGGTCTGCGATCTCTTTGCTCACCTCAAAGAGGTTCATCATTTTACCAGATCCGGTAGGGCACTCGATCTTAAAATGATCCCCATGATAAAGATAAAATTGCTGTAGCGCCCGGATGATCAGGGTGTTTATTGGCATCCAGACAGGTCCCCGCCAGTTTGAGTTACCGCCAAACATGGCAGTATTTGACTCAGCTGGCATATAATCCACCCGATATTCCTGTCCGCCGACATACAGGACATATGGGTTCTGTTCGTGAAACTTCGAGATTGAACGAATACCGTAGGGCCCCAGGAACTCATTCTCGTCGAGCATCTTCGTAAGTATCCGGCGTAGTCGATCCGGGTTGATGAGGGCAAGCATACCCCGGTCGGCGACTCCAAGATGACCCGGACCCGTGGGATGAATGGTATCCATAAGCTCGGGTATCCTGCGATAACGTTCCTGCATGGCTGCCGTCGCCAACGGAACAAGTTCCCTCTGTTCTTTTTCGATCACCGTCGTTGCACAGAGAGGCAGCAATCCCACTAAAGAACGCACTTTCAGGCGCGTGGCGCTACCATCGGGCAGTCGGAGCAGGTCGTAATAGAAGCCATCTTCCTCGTCCCACATCCCATCCGGTCCCGGACGGTTCATGGCCGAGGCGATAAAATAGAAATGTTCCATGAACTTGAAGACCATTTCTTCGTATGAGCTGTCATGAGCGGCAAGTTCACCGGCAAGTTCAAGCATGTTCTGACTGAACAGGGCCATCCACGCCGTACCGTCCGCCTGTTCCAGGTGGCCGCCGGTTGGCAGCGGGGCGCTGCGATCGAAGATGCCAATGTTGTCTAAGCCAAGAAAGCCGCCCTCGAAAACATTCTTACCATACCGGTCCTTACGATTTACCCACCAGGTAAAGTTCAGTACAAGCTTGTTGAAGGTAAACTTGAGGAATTCGATATCCGCTTCTCCATTCCGGGCAAGTTCGGTACGGTGAAGGAACAGCGTTGCAAAAGCATGGACAGGAGGGTTAACATCGCTAAAATTCCATTCATAAGCAGGCATTTGACCGTTGGGGTGGATATATCGGTTGCGCAGCATAAGTTTCATTTGTTCTTTGGCAAAATCAGGATCTACGATTGAAATTGGCAACGCATGGAACGCCAGGTCCCAGGCTGCATACCAGGGGTACTCCCACTTGTCTGGCATCGATATAATGTCCTCGTTCAACATGTGGAACCATTCCGAGTTCCGTGAATGAGGATATCCCGTATGTAAGGGGTTGGAATTGTGTTCTTCGAGCCAACTATACCCATCGAAGAAAAAATATTGTTTGCTCCAGAGCATACCTGCTATGGCCTGACGCATTACGTTTGCTTCATCTTCATTCACTAATGTTGGCGTGACCGATTTATAAAATTCATCGGCTTCACGAATCCTTGCGGCGATGATTTCGTCAAACGAAGTTCCAAAAAGTTCAGCTTTGGAGTTTTGAGCGTTGTTTTTCAGTCTAAGACGGATCACCGCAGTTTGCCCGGCTTCAATTGACAATTTATAATGCGCTGCAACCTTGGTACCCTGTCTTTCAGGGTTTACCGAGTTTTGATTACCCTGTACAATGAAGTCATTAATGCCGTCTTTGACATACGGGTCCTCATTATTATGTTCAGGGAAAAGCCGCTCATGGTTTGTTTCGTTTTCGGTGAAAAGCAATGGAACTGCTCCCTCACAGGAAAAAACGTAGTCTCCAATTGTTTTATGGGAGGCTGCGACTGCACTCACGTTCGTCCCAGTACTGATCTGTTGGAGCATTGGTTTCTTAGCTGCCCGGTTAGATTCGGCGATCCAGGCCGACCAATCATTGCGAAACCATAGCGTGGGAAGGAGATGGAGTTCAGCCGCATCAGGTCCACGATTTGTAGCAGAGATCTTAATCAGCATATCTTCAGGGCCATCTTTAGCGTACTCAATGAATACATCGAAATACCGGTCCTCATTGAAGACTCCGGTATCTAGCAATTCGTACTCCATCTCATAACGTGTCCGTCGGCTGTTCTTTTGTACCAGGTCATCATAAGGATAAGCAGCCTGCGGATATTTATATAAACATTTCATGTATGAATGCGTCGGCGTATTGTCGAGATAGAAATAATACTCTTTTACATCCTCACCATGATTACCCTGGCTATTAGTCAATCCGAAATATCGCTCTTTGAGAATGGGATCTCTGCCATTCCACAATGTCAGGGCAAAGCAAAGACGCTGCTTGTCATCCGAAATGCCAGCGATGCCATCCTCACCCCAGCGATAGGCTCGTGAGCGGGCATGATCGTGCGTAAAGAAATTCCATGCATCGCCATTTTCGCTGTAATCTTCACGCACGGTTCCCCATTGACGTTCACTTAAATATGGCCCCCACTTTTTCCATTGAACTTTGTTTTCCTTTGCTTCTTTTAATCTTGCTTTTTCCATGTCTATAAAATTAAAGAGATTCTAAATCGTCCAAATTGAATCTCATTTTTTAGACAATTTGCTTCAACAATAATTTCTAATTGCTGTTGTCGTGCCCTACCTAATTGGAATCAATGAATTTGCCTTACCAATCTCAAATAGTTATTACATCTACCATTAAAATGGAATTCATTCAACCGGATATGAATGCTCTGATATTCCCCAGATGCTCTTGCATTTTAATGATTCAATACTTTTCTGGCATATAGTGCCTGCACATGCCGGGCATTATCACCCTCCATTTTTTCAATCGTATAAATCTGTTCCGGTGAAGCTTCAAGAATATGTTTTTTGATAATCCAGTCAACAGTTTCGCTAAAAGGAGGAGTGGTCAGAGATCCTTTGTAAGAAAAATATCCCTGTTCATTTTTAGGAATTGATTTAACCAGATCTTCAAAATTGACCGCACTCGCTGACAGGCTGTCTTTTTCTTCCTCGATAGGTATCGCATTTAAAAATTCTTTCAGGAATTTGTTTTCATGACCCATTTTAAAGAGTAGTGCAATAACCATATACCGTGGATGTTTATCTGAATTGGAATCTTTTAAAACATTTACAATATGCATCTCCATGGGAAATGTCATCCCGTCAATGAGGTGTTCAGAAGGGGTATGAAAATGAAACTGCTTCGAATAATACGTTTTTCCACTGGCAGTAGTGGTGCTTCCTTCTTTGAAATCCAATTGTATTGTATGTCCTAAATTTTCGACTGCCGTTATTCCTGTATTGAATGTAAATGTGATAGGTTGGCTGGGGTCACCAACGGTGCTATCAGATAAGATGTTCACCGGAGATTGCTCAAGCTTATCATCAAACCTTGGCAATGCATATCCCTGAGTAATTTTTGTGACGGCATCTGGTGCCTCTGATTTAACCAGATTTCCACCTGCGATGGAATCTGTTTGAAGAACAGCAGGATCTGTACTGATGGTAGAATGTTCGAGCCTGCCTGGGCGATTACATGCCAAAATGAAAATCATGATGAACATTAAAATAAGAGCTGTGTATTTCATCATACATTATTGATTTGGAAAACTTATTGGATAAGGAAGTCGCCAGTAGAACCATACAAATTTATATCAAATCTAAGGGTTAGGAATCGTTAAACATTCTTAAGTTTGTACAGGTATCATATAGACCAGATATACCTCAAAATCAACGAATTCAGTTCAAACTGTCAAAAACAACTGAATCGTTTTGCGTTAGTATTAAATAAATATCATCAAATACATGGTAAATCAAAATTGGTGGTTCACAACATTACTGATAAAGCAGTTTAAGTTTTGTCCGCCGCTAAATAAAGATATTAAATGTGATGTGCTAATTGTTGGTGGTGGGTTAAGCGGCATCAGTGCAGCAGTGGAATTTTTGAAAAAAGGCATGCATGTGGTAATGATCGAAAAAAATATTATCGGAGGAAGTTCTACGGGTAAAAGTGCGGGATTTCTTACGCCGGACAGTGAACTGGAGTTGCATCAGCTGGTTCGCAGATATGGTATAGATGCAGCTAGAGAAATATGGGATGCACCATGTAGAGGTATTGATCGAATAGTCGGGGCCATTAAAAAACTGGATATCCAATGCGGGCTTGCAGAACAGGATTCTCTTTTTCTGGGCATTGGAAAATCCGGGATCAAGGCAGTGGAATCCGAAATGGAATGCAGGAAGAGTGTGGGATTCACTGACCAGCAGTCTTACGACGAAGGCGGACTGAAAAATATTCTCGGCGCTGAACAATACAGTGCCGGGATTCGTTACTCCGGAACCTATGGTTTTAACCCTTTACTTGCAATGCAGGGGTTAAAAGATGTATTTATTGATAATGGTATGCAGATTTTCGAAAGCACCGCAATGGAACGGATAGAAGGTCACACGGTGTTTACCCATGGTGGCAGTATCACAGCCGGCCATATTATTATAGCAGTTGACAAGTTGGAATCGGCAATTAATCCTTTGGCCCAGGAAATATTTCATGCACAAACCTTTATGAGTGTTTCTGAACCACTCACAGACAAGGAACTCAACCTGTTATTTCCCGGAGGAAAGCAAATGCAATGCTGGGATTCAAAACTGGTATATTCTTATTTCAGGTTAACCGGTGATAATAGATTATTACTCGGAGGAGGATCGCCGATCACTACGTTTATGCGAAATTCTTTCAATGGTTCGATCACCATTAAGAAAGTAATCAAAGAATTTAAGACACACTTTCCTTTTTTAAAAGATCTTTCGTTCATCCAGTATTGGCCTGGCCTCATTGACACAACGCGGGATTTATTGCCTATAATTGTGAAACCGCCCAAACAGCCGCATGTTCAGTTCATATTGGGAATTGTTGGATTACCCTGGGCTGCTTTTTCCGGAAGTTTTGCCGCAAGAAATATTCTTGGTGAAGATGACGGCGATTACAAAAAGTATTATAAATATTTTTCGAACAGGAGATATTTCTTTCTCCCAAGTAGTCTGGGAAAAGTGATTAGCAAACCAATTTTATTTTCTTTAAATAATAGCTGGGCAAAATTTTATCAGGTTGACAAAATGCGCAAGCTCGAAGAAGCAGAGAATGAATTCTAGATGATTTTAACCCGGTATATGAAAAAAAGTAAAAATCCACTCCCTGTATTGTTTTCTATCTTCGGCGCGAAGGGTGATCTTACGCGGCGTAAACTGATTCCTGCCCTGTATAATTTATATACCGGCGGTCATCTTCCGTCCATTTTTGCCATTTATTGCATAGATTTTCTGGCAACCGGCGAAAATGTTTTTAAAGATGACCTGCTGGCCGGTATTAATGAATTTAGCCGGAATGGAGTTGCAGAGGAGACAAAATGGAAGGAATTTGCTGCGAGACTTTTTTATATTCAGGGAGACTTCCAGGATACTAAAACGTTCGGTGTTCTGAAGACATGTGCAGAAGATTTTGATAAAAAGAATAAACAACGCGGCACAAGAATATTTTATTTTGCCACAGCACCTCGGTTTATTGAAACAATTGCCGATGGATTGTTCAAAAATAAAATCTGCAACCGTGCATTACTCGACCGGATTGTTGTAGAAAAGCCTTTCGGTACAGATCTTGATTCTGCAAAAAAATTAAACCTTTTTTTGGGCAACCGGTTTTCAGAAAAACAGCTTTATCGTATAGATCACTATTTGGGCAAAGAAACCGTACAGAATATAATGGCCTTTCGTTTTGCCAATTACGTATTTGAACCGCTATGGAGCAATAAATACATCGACCATATCCAGATTAGTGTTGCCGAACAGGTTGGCGTCGGTAAACGGGGAGGCTACTACGATAGCAGTGGCGCGTTGAGGGACATGGTTCAAAATCACTTATTGCAACTACTGTGCATTATTGCCATGGACTGCCCTTCGGCATACAAGGCGGAAATCATACGTGATGCCAAAACCAAAGTACTGAAAAGTGTAAGGCACATTTCACGAAATGAGGTATTTAATAACGTAGTCCGTGGACAGTATGTTGCCGGCACGATCAATGGTAAACCAAGTCCGGGATACAGGGAAGAGGAGCACGTTGCACCTGCATCTACTACAGAAACATTTATAGCCGCAAAACTATTTATCGATAATAAGCGCTGGCTGGGTGTACCATTTTTTTTAACAACCGGTAAAGCCCTGCCCAAACAGGTGTCGGTAATTGTCGTGCAGTTTAAGGATTCACCGCACAAAATATTTAAAGATGACATTGTACCCAACCGGTTAGTAATAAGCATTCAACCAGAGATGGAAATAAGTTTACTTTTCGAAAGCAAAGTTCCGGGACTTGAAATGAAGCTTAAAGCAGTAGATATGGATTTTACATACCAGGAATCGCATACAGAATCCTTGCCCGAAGCATATGAGGCCCTGCTGCTTGATGTATTACACGGAGATCCGACATTATTTATGCGTGCCGATCAGGTTGATGCAGCCTGGAAAGTCGTCATGCCTATTTTAAATGCATGGACAAAAAACCCGCAGAAGAAATTACATTTTTATAAGGCAGGGGAGTGGGGGCCGCCAGCCGCTCTTAATTTAATAAAACCATATGCTCAAAAATTGTTTCAGTTGCCAAGGATCGAAAGGTTGGCCGGGAAATTTTGATCACTTTATTTTCATATCATCGCCAACTTAAATAACCTGAGAGTATTATAAAATACATTAGACATCATTAGTAATTTAACCATTAATAAAAACTCGCACTATGTTAATAGAACTTGCTTTGGCCGGAAAATTTATTTTTGACATTATCAAAAGACTGAGAAACGATAAAGTATTCCGAACGCTGGGCTTTCTGCTCTTTGTGCTTATCCTTGTAGGTACTATGTTTTTTTGGCTGGTGGAGAAACTGCCCTTTATCAGTGCATTGGCCTATGCCGTTGGAACTCTGGCGATGAATAGTCCGTATAAACTGGCTCCGCAGTCGGTTATTGGAGTATTGTTTAATATTATTTATATTTTTATTGGGGTCGGCATCTATTTGATCTTCGTCTTAGAAGCTGGCAAAACAATTATTTCTTCGCATACAGAATGGGAAAGGAAAAGAGCCGAAAAAAAGGCTTTGAAGAAATCTGCGAAAGAAGCGGCTTTAAAAAGCATTTAAATGAAAACAGCTTTTCGAAATATTCTTATTTTGTTGTTGATTGCCGGTACGCTGGCAGTCATATACTGGCTTATTATCAATTACTACGATGATAAGAACCGTACGGATGATGCACAGGTTGACGCAAATATTGTCCCGGTCATAGCACGTACAGACGGTTTCGCCGTTTCGATTCCCGTTGATGACGATCAGTATGTACATGCAGGAGATATCATGGCAAAGCTGGATACATCGGATCTCTATCTGCAACTGAAACAGGCATTGAATTCCCTTTCTGCTTCCAAAACGAGCCTTTCAAGAGCCGGAGTGGGCGTTCATCTGGCTGAACTGGATGAAAAAATATCTGCTCAGACCATTGAGGCACAGCGGGTATCGCTTAAAACTTCCGAGACCAATTATGCACGAAATAAAATACTGAAAGAAAAAGGAATCGTATCGGTGCAGGTATTTGAATTTACTGAAGAGAGTTTCAAAAAGAATACCATTGCATTGCAAAGCGCCCTTGAACGGCAAACTCAGTCTGCTGCCAAGCTGGACGATGCTAAACGAGAAGTCGAATTAGCACATCAGAATATCATCACGCAATCTAATCAGATAGAGGTCATAAAACAAAACATCAATTACGCCACCATTAAAGCTCCCGTGGGCGGACTTGTTTCAAAACGAAAAATTCAAAGCGGTCAGATGGTTAGAACAGGAGCGCAATTATTTTCGATTGTACAATCCAACGATTTTTGGGTAACCGCCAATTTTAAAGAAACCCAAATTCGTGCATTTCCCGTTGGGAAACGGGTCAAGATCATTGCTGATGCATATCCGGATGATTTTTTTTATGGAACGGTTGAATCCATCGGCGGCGCCACGGGGTCAAAATTTGCACTACTTCCCCCTGACAATGCAACTGGGAATTATGTAAAAGTGATCCAACGCGTGCCGGTGAAGATCTTATTTGAGGACACTGCCCGTGCTCACAAGTTATTACGTCCGGGATTCAGTGTGGTCGTAACCCAATGAATGATAACATGCGGATCATAACTGATAAATATACCGTTCGCCTTTTTTTCTTCATAGCCCTATTGTTGGGAAGTTTCAATTTTCTCGGACAAAGCCTGTCGTTTGGCTATGTGCAAGGATATTTTGGTGTGACCTCACAGGATGCAACCTGGTTATTGCGTGGTTTTCAATCTGGAACCATTATTACAGGCGTAGCCGGA
>Ga0209863_10000481_pt1 | contig 19934 bp, 19 predicted proteins | sample OrgsoiDNA2013046_FD_185796 | JGI IMG/M metagenome (GOLD analysis project Ga0209863, IMG submission 185796) | Permafrost soil microbial communities from the Arctic, to analyse light accelerated degradation of dissolved organic matter (DOM) -... | ecosystem: Environmental > Terrestrial > Soil >...
TGCTCACAGCCCCAAGATTGCGATTCGTGACTGGACCGGCGAAATCCAGATGGCTTCCCGCAATTTGGAAAACACCAGGATGAAGGTGGCCATCAAAGCAGCATCACTGGAAGTTTTGGACGAACTCCGGGATACCGATCGGAGAGAACTTCACAGAGTCATGAACCAGGATGTTTTGGAAAGCTCGCGGTATCCGGATATCTCGTTCGAAAGTACGGAAGTGAAAACCGAGAAAGTGAAAGATGATCTTTACAAGATCAAAGTCCGAGGTCGGCTATCACTGCACGGTGTCTCGAACGAGCACTCGTTCACAGCGCAAGTGTCGATGGCAGCGGATAGCGCCCGTGCTTATGGCGAGTTCTCGATCCGGCAGAGTGACTACGAGGTTCGCATCGCATCCATCGCGGGAGGCACTTTGAAACTGCAGGATGACCTCAAGTTTTCATTCTACGTTTTGGCAAGGTTGCAAACGTAAATCAGCGTTGAATTCGGCAACGGCAACCTTAGTTTGCCGGAAAGGTAATGCCAGTGCATCTCGCTGCTGAACCCTCAGGAACCCCGGAGGACACAACCATCCGTTACGTCATCGATACGGACGCCAGCACCTTTACGGCGCGGGCATTCGCCACAGGTCTGCTCGCGTCGTTCGGTCACAACCCGACAATCTCGATTCCCAAGATGGAGGGAGAAATCTCCTTGAATTCCGAGGCCGTCGAACAAAGCTCCCTGCGGCTGACGATTCATGCCGACGGTTTAGCAGTGGCTGACGATATCAGCGAAAAAGACCGCAATGAAATCAACCGCAAAATGCATGAGGAAGTCCTTGAGTCGAACTCTTATCCGAATATCGTGTTTTCCTGTTCCCGGGGAACCGCCAGCCAGACGGGAGAGGGCCAGTACTGGATGGCGTTGAACGGAGAGTTGTCTATGCACGGTGTCACGCGCCAGCAATCCGTTTCCGCGCGCGTCGCCATCCAAGGGGATACGATTCGGGCGACGGGCGATTTCGCTGTCCTCCTGAGCGATTATGAAATTCGGCCGGTTTCTGCGGTCGGCGGCGCGGTCAAACTGAAGGACCAGATCATGTTGTCTTTTGCTATTTCCGCCCGCAAAGCTTAACCGGCTTCGCAGACGCGACTTTGCTCACAACCGGCGCCCTTACGCAGCACCGGTTTATTAGAACGGCATCGGAGGATGTTCCATGTGCTTAGCAATACCAGGAAAGATAGTGGAGCTAATGTCCTCCGGCGATCAGGAATCCGCGATGGTGGAAGTGGTTGGCGTCCGCCGCAAGATTGACGTTGGATTGTTGTCGGAGGACAGACCCGTTCCCGGCGATTGGGTTCTAATCCACGTGGGATTCGCCATGAGCAAGATCAGCGAGGCGGACGCGGCCGACCAGATGCGCACGCTCCGGATGCTTGGAGAAGTGGAAGGTGCCATGCAAGAAGTGCAGGGTTATGGCTTGGACAGCGATAGGGATGACGCGCCGGCGGAATACACCGCTCCTCCAATTACGAAGGCGATCCAGTAGTCCCGCCATCTTTGCGGGAAGAGGAGGTCAGCATGAGATTCGTTGATGAGTTTCGCAAACCAGAATTGATCTCAAAGGCTGCGGAAGAAATCCGCCGCCTCGCCGGAACCGACCGGCACTACCGCATGATGGAAGTCTGTGGCGGACATACCCACGCCATCTACCGTTTCGGCCTAAAGGACATTCTTCCGGAAAACATTGAATTGATCCACGGGCCCGGATGCCCTGTTTGCGTGCTGCCCATGGGTCGCATTGACGACGGCCTATCCATTGCGAAGGATCCGAATGTCATTTTCGCTGCCTTCGGCGATATGATGCGCGTTCCGGGAACGCTGGGTAGTCCTCTCGAACACAAGGCCCGGGGCATGGATGTGCGAATCGTCTACTCGCCTTCCGACGCGTTGAAGCTGGCACGGCTAAATCCCGACCGGCATGTCCTGTTTTTCGCAATCGGGTTCGAAACCACTGCTCCTTCGACTGCTTTGACGATCCTGCGCGCGAAAGCCGAAGGCATTCACAACTTCACAGTATTCTGCAATCACGTCACCATCATTCCCGCCATCCGGGCGATACTCGACTCGCCCGACATGCGACTGGATGCTTTTATCGGCCCCGGTCACGTTTCAACGGTGATCGGTTGCCGCCCGTACGAGTGGATTGCGAAAGACGCCGGCAAACCCATCGCCGTTTCCGGCTTTGAGCCGCTGGATATGCTGCAGTCGATCGTCATGCTGCTGCACCAGTTGAAGAATGGCGAAGCCAAAGTCGAGAATCAGTACAAACGCGTGGTTCCGTGGGAAGGTAATCGCGCGGCGCTCAAAGCCATGGGCGAGGTGTTCCAACTTCGTCCTTACTTCGAATGGCGAGGGCTCGGCTTTATTTCGCAATCGGCTCTCCGTCTGCGCGATTCGTATGCGGAGTTCGACGCCGAGCAGCGCTTCGAGGTGCCCGGCATTCGTGTCACCGATCCCCGGGCCGCGCAGTGTGGTGAAGTGCTCAAAGGTGTTCTCAAGCCGCATCAGTGTAAGCTCTTCGGTCGCGAGTGCACTCCGGAGCATCCCGTTGGAGCACTGATGGTTTCCTCAGAGGGATCCTGCGCCGCATATTTCAACTACGAGCACCGCAAAACGGCGCTCACCCAGCTGAGTGTCGCATGAGGTTTCTCGAGACGAATTCTCCCGTCACCACCGGCGCCCGGTCCGTCTCCATCCGGTTTCGCGATTTGCAAATCGAGATGGCACACGGCGCCGGAGGCAAAGCAGGCCGCCGCCTCGTTGAAGGTCTTTTCGCCCCTCTGCTCTATGGGAACTCACCCGGGCCATTGGGCGATGCTGGCATTGTCGACCTCGGGGGCACACAAGTTGCCATCACCACGGACAGCTTCGTGGTTAAACCGGTATCGTTTCCCGGAGGTTCGATCGGCGAGCTTGCCATCAACGGAACGGTGAACGACCTGGCGGTTTCGGGAGCCAAGGCCGAGGTTCTTGTCGTGACGTTCGTTCTTGAAGCGGGCCTGCCGAGTTCGGTCCTGGAGGCGGAAGTCCGCGCCATGGCAAAAGCCGCTCAAGCCGCTGGGGTCCGCATCGCGGGTGGCGATACGAAGGTCGTCGAACACGGTAAAGCCGATCAGATGTACATCTCCACCACCGGCATCGGCCGTCTTATACAAGGAATTACGATCGATCCAGCCTCCGTCCGCCCTGGCGACAAGATTCTCCTCTCCGGCCCCATCGGCGATCATGGCATCACGATTCTGCTGGCGCGCGGCGAACTCGATATGGAGGCGGATCTCCGCTCCGACACGCGTTCCGTGCTGCCCATGATCGAGGCTCTCGCACAAGCGGCGGCCACGGGTATTCGCTGGATGAGAGACCCCACTCGCGGAGGCGTGGCCACCTCGCTGAATGAACTCGCGCGCGACTGCGGCCTGGGTATCGTTCTTCAGGAAGAGCGCATTCCAGTCCACGACGCGGTTCGCGGAGCCTGCGAACTGCTGGGTCTCGACCCGCTCCATATCGCGAACGAGGGCCAATTTCTCGCCGTCGTCGCTCCGGAATATGCCGACGTAGCCATGAATGCCCTAAGCCTGGTGCCAGGCGGAGAAGCAGCGCAAATCATCGGCGAAGTCCGCGAACAGCCCGCAGGATCGGTTTTGATCACCACTTCGTACGGAGGCAGCCGCATCATCGACATGCTTGTTGGCGATCCCTTGCCGCGCATTTGCTAGGCGGAACGGCCTATGACGACAACCCTGAGTTTGACCAGCCGGATCGAAGACAAACTACTCGAGCGCAATCCGATCTATGAGGATTTTTTTACCCGCGAGGCTCATCGTCTCGCCCAAGCTTGCCGCCAAATGTCCGAGCGCTTCCTTCGTGGTGGACGCCTGCTAGCCTTCGGCCGCGGCCCCTATGTCACCGACGCCCAGCACGTCTCCGTCGAATTCGTGCATCCCGTAATCGTCGGCAAGCGCGCTCTGCCCGCGCTCGATCTCTCAGTCCTGTTCCGCCCATGGATCCAAACCATCCTCCGCCCCGAAGATATCGTCATGGGCTTCGGTCCACCCGAAGGTGACACCGAGGTGTGGGCAACGCTTCAGGAGGCGCATCTTCGCGATGCCATGACCTTTGCTCTTCCGGGAGTAGAAGGCTCGTATTGCATGAATGCCGTCTCGGAAAATCCGTTTCTGCATCAGGAACTGATCGAGATTCTTTACCACGTTCTCTGGGAGACGGTCCATCTTTTCTTCGAGCACCGGGAACTTGGGCACGATGTGGGTGAATCGGGTTTTCTGTACCCGTTCCTTGGAAAACAAAAACAGAGCACTCCCGATCTGGTGGCGGAAGCGGCTGCTTCGATCCTGATGAAGGTCCGCGACGACTCCGGGCTGCGTGCGCAAGTCGCCAGAGAAGAAGCCGAACAGATCGGCCGTACGACCGTCGCCATCTACGAACGCTTGCAGCGCGGCGGCAAGCTGATCATCTTCGGCAATGGCGGCTCAGCCACGGACGCCAATGATTTCGCCATCGATTGCGTGCTGCCGCCGCAGGGCTATAAGCCCATTCCCGCAGTTTCGCTTGCACTCGAGCCCGCCAACATAACCGCCGTTGCCAATGACGTCGGCACCGACGTCATCTTCCTCCGCCAGCTAATCGCGCAAGCCCGATCGGAAGATGTTGCCATCGGCATCTCCACCAGCGGCGGTTCGCGCAACATCCTGATGGCTCTCGAGGAAGCGCGCAAACGCAAACTGCTCACCGTGGCTCTGCTCGGCTGCGATGGCGGAGAAATTCACCGACGCGGCCTCGCCGACTTCCCGTTAGTCGTGCACTGCGACTACATCCCGCGCATTCAGGAAATTCAGGCATCCATCTATCACGTGATTCGCGAAGGGCTGGAGGTCCTGCGAAATGGCCACGCTTGAACTTTTCGGCACAGCCCGTTGCCCTCACACCGCCGAGATGCGCGACTGGCTGGAGTTTCGCCGAAAAGAATTCATTGAGTTCGACGTGGAAGCCGACCCCGAAGCGCGTCAACGGATGCGCGATTTAACGGGTGGCCAGCGAAGCGTCCCAATTTTGATCGAAGACGGCAAGGTGAGCCAAGTCGGCTGGCAAGGCCGTTGCTGCATGTTGGAAGATTAGATCCGGAGTTCGGTGCGGAAGTCGATCGAGGACTGAGGTCCCCAAGCTTTTCGTGGGGACGGCCGCCCCCGGCCGTCCAGGTTTTCGGCCCTTAAGTTCTTAGAAGGGGCTAGGGATGTAAGAAAGGAAGAGAGAGTGTCGAGCGCGTGCTCCATCCGTGTCCGAGGCGTCGTGCAAGGTGTGGGCTTTCGCCCCTTTGTGTACCGCCTCGCGCACGCCAACACGCTGGCAGGGTGGGTATTAAACGCAGAAGAAGGCGTCGAGATTCACCTGGAAGGCGCCACGGAGGGTTTAGAAGCCTTCGTAAGTGGCCTGAAGCGCCAGCCGCCGCCAGCCGCCAACATCGCGGAGATTGACGTCCAACCCGCCCCCATCGAGGGCTTTCACGATTTCACGATCCGGGAGAGCCAGAGCCACGGCCAACCCTCCGTTCGCATCTCCCCCGATCTTCCCGTCTGCGACGAGTGCCTCGCCGAACTCTTCGATCCCGCCGACCGCCGTTTTTGGTACCCATACGTCAACTGCACCAATTGCGGACCACGCTATACCGTGACGCTGGCGCTGCCATATGACCGGCCGAACACCACGATGAAAGCGTGGCCCCTTGACGAGTACTGCGCCAAAGAGTACTCCGACCCGGGAAATCGCCGCTTTCACGCTCAACCCGTCGCTTGCCCTTCGTGCGGTCCAGGCTACCGGCTCCATCCCGAAGAGAGTGGCGTCACTGGGAGCGAAGCCAGCATCCGCCGCGCAGCCGAAATGCTGCGAGAGGGCCGCATTCTGGCGATCAAAGGTCTGGGTGGTTATCACCTGGCCTGCGACGCCCGGAATGACGGAGCCGTAGCCGCTTTACGCGAGCGCAAGTTCCGCAAGGAAAAGCCCTTCGCCTTGATGGTGGAAAACATTGAAATCGCCCACACCCTGGTCGATTTGGTTCCTGAAGCGGTCACGCTCCTCAGGTCGACAGCTCGCCCAATCGTGCTTGCACGAGCCATGCTCACTCTTCCAGGCGTGGCCCCCGCCAATGACGAACTGGGCGTAATGCTGCCCTACACTCCACTGCATCACTTGCTGTTCGCCGCCGGAGCACCGGACGTACTGGTCATGACCAGCGCCAATCGCTCGAACGAGCCCATTGCATACGAAGATGACGATGCGCTCGAGCGCTTGTCCGGGATTGCAGACTCCTTCCTGATCGGCGATCGGCCCATAGCGCGGCGTGTGGACGATTCCGTCGTCCGAGTTGGTGCCTTTGGGTCTGTAATTCTACGCCGGGCCCGTGGTTATGCTCCGGCTGCGGTGTCATCGATTCCGGGTAGGCATCCGATTCTGGCCCTCGGCGGAGACCTCAAGAACGCCGTTACTCTCGTGGTAGAGGGCCAGGCGTTCGTCAGCCAATACATAGGTGATCTGGAACACTACCAATCGCGGAGGGCATTCGACGAAACTGTTGCGGATTTGATTTCAATGTACGAATTGCCAAAAAGCAGCATCCAGTTCGTGAAAGACAGGCACCCCCAGACGTTCTGGGGCACGCTGCAATCCGAGACCGAAACTGTCAATGTCGCGGCTGTTCAGCATCACCGCGCCCACATCGCGTCCGTGCTCGCCGAACGCGGCGAATGGACCGCCGAAATTGTTGGAGTCAGCTTCGATGGCACCGGATACGGCGACGATGGGGCGATCTGGGGAGGGGAAATTTTCGTAGGCAGCATCCAAAGCGGCTTCGCGCGAGTCGGACACTTACGCCCGGCAGCCCTCGCCGGTGGCGACGCCGCTGCGCGTTTTCCGGTCCAGGCCGCCGCGGGCTTCTTAACCCAGATTGCGAACATGCCCGACGTGATGGCTGCCCCCTTCGATTTTCCGGAGCGCTATCGCCATGCCGTGCAACTCGTTCGCAAGAGTGTTCGCACCTTTACGACAACTTCTGTCGGGCGTCTGTTTGACGCCGCCGCTGCTCTGCTCGGCTTCACTCGCGAGATCACCTTCGAGGGACAAGCCGCGATATGGCTGGAGCAACTCGCACGCACTTCGCCGCTGGGGCAGCCCTATTCGTTTCCATTTGCCGCTAGCGAACTCGATTTTCGTCCCTTGCTGCTGGCTGTAGCGCAAGATCGTATTCGCGGGCGCTCCCGCGAAGAAATCGCGCGAGCATTTCAGCTCGGCATCGCAAGGGGACTGTACGATGCTGCTGTCGAGGTGTGCGGGACTCACAACCTGAATAAGGTCGTTCTCTCCGGCGGAGTTTTTCAGAACGAACTCCTGCTAAGCGATCTCAAGCGGTTGTTCGAAACCGATTCAACCGCGGCGCGGCCCATCGAAGTCTGGACGAACCAGGCAGTTCCGCCGAACGACGGCGGCATTAGTTTGGGCCAAGCCGCGCTAGCCTCGTTTGGCCAGTTTGGGTGTGTGAGCTCGACCGTGAAAACTTCGGAGGAGTGACAACGATGCATGAGCTTTCCATCGCGATGAGCATTTTAGAAATGGCGCAGGAAGAAGCACAGATCCGTAACGTGCGCGTGGAGGCCGTTTACCTCAAGCTCGGCGCCCTCTCCGGCGTCGTCAAAGAGGCCCTGCTCTCCTCCTACGAAATTGCCTGCGAAGGAACTCCGCTACAAGGCTCCCGTCTTATCATTGATGAGGTCCCGGTCGTGATCTTTTGCGCGAAGTGTAATGCGCAACGCCCAATCAGTTCATTGCAATTATTTTGTTGCCCGCAATGCGGCACACCCTCCGGAGATATCGTGCAGGGGAAGGAACTGGAAGTCGTAGCGCTTGAAACGTCGGATCTAGAGTACACGAACCCAGAGAATAAGGAATGCGCCCCGAACCCCGTTTAATTGAAGTTCGCAGGAATGTTCTGAAACAGAACGATATTGTGGCACGCGAACTGCGCGACCGCTTCCATCGCGCGCGTGTGTTCGTAGTAAGCCTCGTCTCAAGCCCAGGCTCGGGAAAGACTGCGTTTCTGGAGCGAGTGCTTACCTCGATGGGGCGAGAGTATCGCGTTGCTGCCCTCACAGGGGACCTCGCGACGGAAAACGACGCGGTGCGTCTCGCCCGCAGTCAGGCCCCGGTTAAGCAGATTACAACCGGCACGCTTTGCCATCTGGAAGCGGCCATGGTGCAGACCGCGCTCGAGGATTGGAAGCCGGAGGATTTGGATTTCTTGTTTATCGAGAATGTTGGCAATCTGGTTTGTCCGTCTTCGTATGACTTAGGCGAAGACCTCCGGCTGGTGCTCATCTCCGTCACCGAAGGCGAGGATAAGCCCTTAAAATATCCGAGCATCTTCAACAGCGCGGATATTGCCATTGTCACCAAAATGGATCTGGCGGAAGCCGCGGAATTTGACTGGGATGCCGCCTACGGAAATATCCAGGCGGTGCGGCCTGGCATGCCTGTTTTTCAGCTTTCCGCAAAGAACGGTCGGGGTATGGAAGAGTTCTTGAGCTTTCTGGCTGCCCGCCTGGCGGAGTTGCGGCAAGCCGCAGTCTAAAGGGTGCTTCGTTAAGACATGATTACATTTCTCTCGATCCTCGCGGTGGGCTTTTTCCTGGGTATGCGCCATGCCACGGATCCCGACCACGTGATCGCCGTCACGACCATCGTCAGCAATCAGCGAACCAGCATGCGCGCCGCCCTGATTGGAGCGTTTTGGGGAGTCGGCCATACTCTCACCATATTCGTAGTTGGCGCAGGGATTATCTTGTTCAATCTCGTAATCCCGGTGCGCCTCGGGCTGAGCATGGAGCTGTCAGTGGCGCTGATGCTGATCGTTCTCGGCGTAGCCAATGTTGCGGCATTCTTCCGTTCCATACCGGAGGCCACTACTTCAGATTTCGCACTCGATCACAGCGATGGCCCGAGCCTGACACATTCCCACGCCCATATTCACGGCCATCTGATTCACACCCATCCCCATGCGCACGAACCGAAGACTCACTCCCATAATTCTGGGCCAACGCCGCTGGCGTGGTTAGACCGATTGTTTGGAAAAGCTGGCGTTTACCTCTATCTGCGCCCGCTGCTAGTCGGTATCGTTCACGGGCTCGCAGGTTCGGCCGCTGTTGCTCTGCTCGTCTTGACCACGATCCGGGACCCGCGCTGGGCGCTGGCGTATCTCCTCGTTTTCGGCGTCGGTACGATTGCAGGAATGATGTTGATTACCATGGGCATCGCGTCCACATTCAAGATGGTATCCGGCGAACGTCGAAATCTTACGCGCAGCCTGGCAATGGCCTCGGGGTTGCTCAGCATGGCTTTTGGGGTATTCGTTGCCTACCAGATTTGCATCGTCAGCGGGCTATTTAGTGCCCACGCTCAATGGACCCCGCACTGACTTTCCGATTCCATCCGGGCGCGCAACTGTTCCGCTAAAAATGAATTAGTTAAGCCGTAGCAGTCAGATCGAGCGCCAAGACCATGTGCGGTTGCAATCCGCGACTGTCTTGCGAGCAAATCAGTTCGCTACGAACGTTTTTGTTCCGAGCTATCCGGAGGGGAAGGCTCGCGGCGAAGAGCCTGTAGAACTGTCGCGCTGCTAATGGCAAAACAGGCGACGGCCAGCAGCGCCAGGAGAGGGGCCCAGTCCGTGCGAACGTGCGCGAGATCAGAGCCGAGAGCGGCGAGGGCAAACCCGATTCCTACGACATTGAGCCAGACCGGGGCGTGGACGGGCCTCGGTTCTCGAAGGCGCAGCTGAAGCATCAGAGCCAGCAAACCGATGGCGGCGAGGACGACGATGGCCAGAGGACTGCTCAGACCGCCACGATTCGTATAAATGACGACTAGAGCGAGGACCCCACAAAGGAGCCCGGAAACGATAACCGTCCAGCGCCGGGGATGCTTACCATTGTCCAAGTGGAACTTATTGTAGCGTGCTGCACGGGTTTTGTGGCACGTCGGTGTACGGGGGCGCACCCTCCCCTCTACCCCACAGCGCGTCCGCCACACGCGGCCGAAGGCGACGACAGGCGTGCCCTCGGCCTGCACCCGAACTATGCCGGGATGCCGGGGATCCATTCCGCCGGACGAGAGTCTCCGTGGTTGACAGCATAGAGAACCAGTTCCACGCGGTTGGAAACTCCCAGCTTGTCGAAAATCCGGAACAAGTACTTCTTGACCGTGTGCTCGCTGAGGCTCAGTTCGCGGGAGACGTCGCGGTTGCTCAGGCCTTCGGCCACGAGAGCGACGACTTGTTCCTCGCGCGGGGTCAGAAGACTACGGCCGCAGTCATTGATAACGCGGAGGGACGGCACTTGGCAGACGAGGTCTAGAAGATAGTGCATCTGTTCCGAGCTCGCCCAGCCCTGGCCGTCCCGCACGGTGTGAATACATTTGCAAAGTTCGCGCAGCGATGCGTCAGCGAAACAGAAGATGCCCCGAACCCCGGAGCGAAACGCGTTGACAACAATCTCACGCGCGTAGCACTCACCCAGGAGAATAATCGGCACCTGCGGATGGGTGAGGTGGACGCGGCGGGCCCCAGCGAAACAAGCTTCATCGTGGTGGCTCGGGTTGAGCAGGATGATATCCACGCGCGTGGCCAGCACAGAGCGCGGGATAGCATCGGCGTTCATTTCACAGGCGGTGACCTTAAAATCGGGCCGGCGGCGCAAAGCCCCGCTGGAGAAGACGGCATTACCGTATGGCACTGCGCATACGGAGCAATCAACCACAACCACGGCGGCGGCAACGGCGAAAATACGATTGACGTAAAAGACAGCCATGATGTGGAGATATCGGATAACGATGCCGATCTCGATCGGGAATACAACATCGTCGTGCACAGCGTGGACGCGCCAGACTCCACGTACAACGTGCGGGTGGATCGAAACCGCTGTTCACGCGGCGGACAGGGGCGAGAACTTTCTGCCGGAATCGCACTTCTATTCGTGCAGAAATCCGGGATCGAGAACAACGTGGTCGATTCGGCATATGGCTCGGCCATCCTGATCAAGGACAAGCAGCCAAACTCAGGCAACTGGGCATCCCAAAACCGCCTGAAAGGAAACGGGGTGGGGCAAGGGCTCCCTGCCATCGTCTTGCAGGGCACATCCACCGCGAGGCTGGAGGCTAATCGGTATCCAAGCCTTCCGGCCAACGCAAGTAAGATTCGCCTGTCCACTCTTGTGCCGGAGCGCGAAAAATGCTCTGATATTAGTTGCGCATGTTCAGAATTTACGGCAGTTTGGACGCGCCCTAACTCTTCGTGCAGAACAAGATCCTAGTCACCGGTGGCGCCGGCTTCATCGGGTCCAACTTCATCTTGCAGTGGCTCGCTCAAGAGTCCGCTGACCTCGTCAATTTCGACCGCCTCACATATGCCGGTAACCCCGAAAATCTAGAGTCCACCGCGGAGGACTCCCGCTACCACTTTGTGCTCGGCGATATCTGTGATCGGGAAACAGTTCAGCGTCTCTTCACGGAACACGAACCTCGCGCCATCGTGCATTTTGCCGCCGAGAGCCACGTCGATCGCTCTATTCATGGCCCGGATGAGTTTATTCGCACCAACGTAACGGGAACGTTTGCGTTGCTGGAAGTGGCCCGGGCCTACTGGTCTGCCCTCAACGGTCCGCCCCGCCAGGAGTTCCGGTTCCTCCACGTTTCCACCGACGAAGTATACGGATCTCTGGGCCCCCAGGATGCGGCGTTCAGCGAGACCACGGCTTACGCGCCCAACAGTCCTTACTCCGCATCGAAAGCGGCTGCCGATCACCTGGTGCGCGCATACCACCATACTTACGGTCTGCCCACGCTCACTACCAACTGTTCCAATAATTACGGGCCGCGTCAGTTTCCTGAAAAGCTTATCCCTCTGATGATCCTCAACGCCCGCGCGGGCAAGCCGCTGCCTGTCTACGGAGACGGGCAGAATGTACGCGACTGGTTATTCGTTGAGGACCACTGCGACGCCATCCGAACGGTGCTCGCTCGCGGCTGTGTCGGGGAAACCTACAACATCGGCGGCGGGAGCGAGCAGAAAAATCTCGACCTGGTGGAGACTCTATGCGGAGTCCTCGACGAACTCTGCCCGAACGACCCAGTCTTTCCACACCGCACCCTGATCCGTTTCGTGCAAGACCGCCCCGGCCATGATCGCCGTTACGCCATCGACGCGCGCAAAATCGAGCATGAATTGGGGTGGCGCCCCAAAGAAACCTTCTCCAGCAGTCTCCGCAAAACCGTGCAATGGTATCTTGATCATGACAGTTGGGTAAAGAACATTGCTACCGGTGCCTACCGGGAATGGATCTCCAGGCAATACGCCCTCTAAGATGCCTACACCATGAAGCCTACCAGCACTTCCTACAAAGGCATCCTCTTGGCCGGTGGATCGGGCACGCGCTTGTATCCGGTTACACATGCTGTCTGTAAGAGCCTCCTTCCCGTCTACGACAAGCCCCTGATTTATTACCCCCTGTCCGTTCTAATGCTGGCGGGAATTCGCGACATTCTCATCATCTCAACCCCCCAGGACACACCCCGCTTCGAGCAGTTACTCGGCGACGGCTCTCAGTTCGGCCTGCGCCTCCAATATGCGGTTCAGGAAAAACCTGCCGGGATCGCGCAAGCCTTCCTCGTCGGCGAACAATTTCTGGCGGGGTCACCGAGTTGCCTTGTCCTCGGTGACAATGTCTTCTACGGCCACGAACTTCCCAAGTACTTGCTCAACGCAGCCCAGAACGTGCAGGGCGCGCGCGTTTTTGCCTGCCCTGTGCAGGATCCGGAACGCTACGGAGTCGTCGAATTTGATGCGATGGGACGCGCCATCAGCCTCGAGGAAAAACCCGCAAACCCAAAATCGCGGTATGCCGTGACGGGCGCCTATTTTTACGACTCCCAGGTCGTCGAAATCGCGAGATCCTTAAAGCCCTCCGCTCGAGGGGAGTTGGAAATTACCGATGTCAATCGCACTTACCTGGATCGCGGCCAACTCACCGTTCAGGTGATGGGACGCGGAATGGCCTGGCTCGACACCGGAACTCACGATTCCATGCTCGAAGCCTCTATGTTCATCCAGACCATCGAGCGTCGGCAGGGCCTCAAAGTCTCCTGCCCCGAGGAGATTGCCTACCGCTACGGCTACATCTCCGCAGCCCAACTGGAAAAGCTCGGGTCGGAGATCAAGAACGGCTACGGAACCTACCTCCTGCAATTGCTCCAGGAGCGGGTATTCTAATCCCGCATGAAAGTTCTGTCCTCAACGCTGCACGGTGTGCTGTTACTGGAGCCCCGGGTCTTTGGCGACGATCGCGGATTCTTTCTCGAGAGCTACAACCGGCGCAAATTCTCTGAACTCGGGATTCATGAACAATTCGTCCAGGACAATCATTCCTTTTCCATCCGCAACACCCTTCGTGGCCTGCATTATCAAGTAGGACAGGCGCAGGGCAAATTGGTCCGAGCCATTGTCGGGTCGATTTTAGATGTGGCTGTGGATTTGCGCCGCCATTCCGCTACTTTCGGAAAATCGGAAACCTTTCTCTTGTCGGATGAAAACAAGCGCATGCTGTGGATCCCGGCCGGTTTCGGCCACGGCTTTCGCGTTGTTTCGGAAACGGCACACGTTACCTACAAGACCACGGGATTCTATTCCCTTCCCGACGAACGCACCATCGCCTGGGATGATCCCGATCTCAAAATCGACTGGCAGCTCGACGGTCCGCCCATCCTCTCGCAAAAAGACAAACTCGGTCTGCCCCTGCGCGATGCGGAAGTCTTCGAGTAGACATGCGCGTTCTCATCTTCGGAGCCTCCGGAATGCTGGGCCACGATCTCGTATCAGCCTTTGCCGAGGAAGACGTTGTCGCTCCCAGTTCCCAGCACGCCGACTTACGGGATGACAAGCAGGTTCTTTTGGCTGCACGCGATGCCCGTCCGGATTGGATTATACTTTCCGCTGCCTATACCGATGTCGATGGCTGCGAAAAAGACTCGGCGAAGGCATTCGCGGTCAATCGTGACGGAGCCGGAAACGTTGCCAGAGCCGCGGTTCAAACAGGCTCGCGACTCGCCTTCCTTAGTACCGACTACGTCTTCAACGGCGCTAAGCATAGTCCGTACGAAATTGACGATCCGCGCGACCCAATCAATATCTATGGGCGCTCCAAGGCGGAAGCGGAAAGTATGCTGCTGGAGATCACTCCAGACTGCTGCATCCTCCGCACGTCCTGGCTTTTTGGTCTGGGCGGAAAATGCTTTCCGGACACGATGCTGAGGCTCGCAAAATCACAACGCGAACTGCGTGTTGTCGACGACCAGCACGGATGCCCTACTTACACGCCGGATTTAGCGAATGCAATTGCTTCGCTCGCGCGCAAACAGGCCCGCGGAATTGTGCACGTAACCAACAGGGGCAGTTGCTCATGGTTCGAATTCGCCCGGGAGACTTTGGCTGAAGTGAGCCCGCAAACTAAAGTGATTCCAATCACCGCAGAAGAATTCCCGCGCCCCGCGAGGCGTCCAGCGTATTCCATTCTCTCCAGTCGCAGCCTACAGTCGCTCGGAATTGAACTGCCAGATTGGCGGGATGCCCTCTCACGCTATCTTCGGCAGCGGGGCGGCTAGAGCACGCGCTCGTGAGAGTATCCGCCTGCGCTCAAAGCAGACAGCAACTCCGTAATGTGCTCCGGCCCGCGCGTCTCCATCGTGATGTCGATCGCAGTGTCTCCCAGGTTTACTCCGTAGTAAGCGCGGTCGTAACTGGTCTCGACAATATTAGCTCGATGCTGTGCCAGGATCCCCGTCAGCTTATTGAGCGCGCCTGGATAATCCGGAAGATGCACCCGCAAGCGAACCAGCCGTCCATCCTTCACCAGACCGCGCTCGATAATCCGGGAGAGCAGGGTCACGTCAATATTTCCGCCGCACACCAGTGCCGCGACTCTTTTGCCAGCCAGCGGCAGCTTCCGATTCAGCAGAGCCGCCATCGCCGCCGCTCCCGCGCCTTCGGCCAAAGTCTTCTCTCGCTCCAATAACAGAAGAATGGCATTTGCAATTTCTTCTTCATCGACCGTGACGATATCGTCTACATACTTTTGCACGAGAGGCAACGTTCGTTCCCCTGCTCGCCTCACGGCAATTCCATCCGCAATCGTAGCCGCTGGGCTTAAAGTGACCGGCCTCCCCTCCGCAATTGCAACTTTCATGGAAGGCAGCCGGGCGGGCTGCACGCCGAACACCTTAACCTTCGGGTTCGTTTCTTTAATGGCACAAGCCATTCCGCCGATCAAGCCGCCCCCTCCGATGGGGGCGACCACCGCTTCAATCTCGGGCTGCTGCCGTAATATTTCCAACCCCAGAGTTCCTTGGCCCGCGATGACAGCATCGTCATCAAACGCGTGTACGAACGTGAATCCCTCGCGTTCGCTCCGTCGCAGCGCTTCCTCACAAGCTTCATCGTAGTTCGCGCCAAAGAGAATCACGTCGGCGCCGTAACCCCGCGTGGCGGAAACCTTGGTCAGCGGCGTGGTCAAAGGCATGCAAATCTGCGCCCGAATTCCGTGCCGCCCCGCGTGGTATGCAAGGCCTTGCGCGTGATTGCCAGCTGAGGCCGTGCTCACACCACGCGCCCGCTCCGCGTCCGTCAGCGTGAGAAGTTTGTTCAACGCTCCGCGCTCTTTGAACGCGCCGGTGCGTTGCTGGTTATCCAACTTGAGGTAGGTCTCGTTGCCGGTCAGCGCAGAGAACGTCTCGGAGCGCGCGCACGGCGACAAATAGATCGACTCACGAATGCGTTCGGCCGCGGCTTGGATATCGGAAAGGGTAACCATGCGGGTTTCGATCAGCGCGGACCGCGACTCTGCCATCTTACCTGACACCCCAAAGTTGCTCGTGAGAGGACGCGTCGACCTACGCTACGGATTGATTCCTCGTTCGAGCGACCAGGCCCACTGGCGCTACCGATTTTTCATGCGGAGCCGCTTGCAAATAACGATCCACGCCCGCTGCAGCCTTGCGTCCCTCTGCAATCGCCCACACCACTAGCGACTGACCGCGGCGCATATCTCCCGCCGCAAAAACTCCTGGCAAAGACGTCATGTAGTTCTCATCCGCCGACACATTGCCGCGCGCGTCCAAAGCGACTCCCATCTGCTCGATCATGCCGCCGCGAACCGGACCAGAGAAGCCCATTGCGATCAGTACGAGATCCACATCCAAAGTGAATTCGCTCCCCGTAACCGGCTCGAACTTCGGTGGCGCGCCAACTCGAACGCCGTGTAATTGCGTAACCCGGCCGGACGCATCACCCGAAAACTTCGCCGTCGCTACGGCCCACTCCCGGACTCCGCCTTCTTCGTGCGCCCCCTCAACCCGCAACTGCATAGGCCACAGTGGCCAGGGCGTCTGCGGAGAGCGTTCCAGCGGCGGCATCGGCATGATTTCGAACTGATGCACGGATAGCGGCTTTTGTCTGTGACTTGTTCCCAGACAGTCGGCGCCTGTATCGCCACCGCCGATGATCACTACACGCTTGCCCGAGGCAAGAATTTCCAATAATGGGTCAATCGTCTCGCCCGTACAGCGACGGTTTTGTTGCGGCAGGAACTCCATCGCGAAATGAATGCCCTTGAGTTCCCGCCCAGGAACCTTAAGGTCGCGCGGCTGCTCGGCTCCGCCCGCTAGGACAATCGCGTCACAGTCGCGCCGTAACTCTTCTACGGAAGTGTCCACGCCCACATGTGCATTTGTGACGAACCTTACGCCCTCCGCCGATATCTGCTCCAGGCGTCGATCAAGTACAGCGCTCTCCATCTTGAAGTGCGGGATTCCATACCGCAATAGCCCCCCAATGCGGTCGGCTTTCTCGTACAGCGTCACAGCATGTCCGGCACGGCAGAGTTGCTGCGCCGCCGCCAGTCCCGCCGGGCCGGAACCTATGATTGCGATTTTCTTTCCCGTGCGAACTCTGGCAGGCTCAGGCCGAATCCAGCCTTCCGCGAATCCTCGCTCCACAATGTTCTTCTCGATCTGCTTGATCGTCACGGGCGGCTGGTTGATCCCCAACACACAGGCAGCTTCGCATGGTGCGGGACAGATTCGCCCCGTAAATTCCGGAAAGTTGTTCGTCGCATGTAGTTGCCGCAACGCTTCTTTCCAACGCCCCGTATAAACCAGATCGTTCCAGTCCGGAATGATGTTGTTCACCGGGCACCCGCTTTGGCAGAACGGCACGCCGCAATCCATACACCGGGCGCCCTGCTCGCGAAGGCTGGCCTCGGGAAAGTCCTGATAAATCTCAAACCAATCGTTCACGCGTTCCAGGACAGGACGCCGAGGTGCCAACTCGCGGGAGTACTCCAGAAATCCGGTCGTCTTACCCATGTTGCACCTGGCCGGCCGCGGCTTCGGAGTGAAGAAGTTGGCCAGGAACATAAGGCTGCTGCGTCCGCGTCCCTCCCTGTACTCGTTTGAATTCATGGGGATAAACTTTGATGAACCGCGGCAGCATCGCCAGCCAGTTTTCAAGAATCAGCTTGGCGCGACGGCTGCCCGTCAGTTCAAAGTGCCGGGACACAAGACAATGCAAAAACGCAACATCGACGGGCTCCAGCACAGGGTCCAGATCCACGGATGCCAGATTGCAGCGTTTGATTGCAAAATCCAGCTTCTCATCGAAAACATAGGCAATGCCGCCGCTCATACCGGCCGCAAAATTCCTGCCGCAGGCGCCCAACACCACCACCATTCCGTTAGTCATGTATTCGCAGCCGTGGTCGCCCACGCCTTCCACCACGGCGGTCGCCCCGGAGTTTCTAACGGCGAAACGCTCGCCTGCTACACCGTTGAAGAATGCTTCGCCGCTGGTTGCGCCGTAAAGGGCAACATTGCCGATCAGAATATTTTCTTCCGCCGCAAACCGCGCCTGTGCCGGCGGATACACCACTAAACGTCCACCCGAAAGGCCTTTTCCCACATAGTCGTTCGCGTCGCCCTCCAGCCGCAGTGTCACGCCCGCTGCCAGAAACGCGCCGAAACTCTGGCCTGCCGAGCCTTCGAAATGAACGCGAATCGTATCCTCCGGCAGACCTCCCGACCCATACCTGCGCGCGATCTCGCCACTCAACATTGCGCCCACTGTGCGATGCACATTGCGAATCGGCAGGCGAATTTCGACAGGCTCCCGGCTTTCCAGCGCCCGAGACGACTGCGCGATCACCTGATGATCCAACGCCTGATTCAACCCATGATCTTGATCTTGCACGCGCCGTCGAGCTACGCGGCCCGGCACCGGCGGATTGTAGAGGATCGCCGAAAAATCCAGGCCGCTCGCCTTCCAGTGCTCCACCGCTGGCTGCGCCTCCAGCATATCCACCCGACCAACCATCTCGTCCACCGTCCGGAAGCCCATGGCCGCCATATATCCGCGCAATTGCTCCGCAATGAAGAAAAAGAAATTGATAACATGCTCGGGCTGTCCCTGAAACTGCTTCCGCAACATTGGATCCTGCGTCGCAATACCCACGGAACACGTGTTCAGATGGCACTTGCGCATCATGATGCAACCCATGGCGATCAACGGCGCCGTTGCGAATCCAAATTCCTCCGCTCCCAACAGTGCGGCAATGGCTACGTCCCGCCCGGTTTGCAGTTTGCCGTCCGTCTGTACCCGGATGCGGCTGCGCAGATCGTTGAGCAGAAGCACCTGCTGCGTCTCGGCCAATCCCAACTCCCACGGAATGCCGGCATGCTTGATTGAACTCAGCGGCGAAGCACCTGTGCCGCCGGTATCGCCGCTAATCAGCACCACGTCGGCGTGCGCTTTAGCGACTCCCGCCGCTACCGTGCCGACTCCCACTTCCGCAACCAGCTTGACCGCGATTCGCGCCGCGGGGTTGACATTCTTCAGGTCGTAAATCAATTGCGCCAGGTCTTCAATCGAATAAATATCGTGGTGCGGCGGCGGTGAGATCAACCCCACGCCGGGAATCGAGTGCCGCAGTTTGGCTATACCCTCGTCCACTTTGTGTCCCGGAAGTTGGCCGCCCTCGCCAGGCTTCGCGCCTTGCGCCATCTTGATCTGCAATTCGTCCGCGTTCACCAAATAATTCGTCGTCACGCCAAAACGCGCTGACGCGACCTGCTTGACCGCGCTGCGCCGCAAGTCTCCGTTGGCATCGGCCAGGAATCGCGCCTCGCTCTCTCCGCCTTCGCCTGTATTGGACTTCCCGCCGATGCGGTTCATCGCGATCGCCAGAGTCTCATGCGCTTCCTGGCTGATCGAGCCGAATGACATTGCACCGGTGGTAAAGCGCTTGACGATTTCCTTGGCCGGTTCAACTTCCTCCAGCGGAAGAGGCGTATCGGCCTTCTTCAATTGCATCAGGCCTCGCAGCGTGCAAAGCCTTCGATTCTCGCCATCAATCAAGGCGGCATATTCCTCAAATGTCTGGAAACTGCCCTCGCGCACGGACCGTTGCAGAGTCCCGATCGTCTGCGGATTCAGCAGATGGTATTCGCCATTGGTACGGAAGTGATAGTTCCCCCCGACTGCCAACTCCGTTTCAAACTCAGTGGCGGGTTGAAACGCATGCTCGTGCCGCATGAGCGCTTCCCGTGTCAGGACTTCCAGTCCCACACCCTCCAGTCGAGACGCCGTGCCGGTGAAATAGGTGTCCACCAAATCGCGATTCAGTCCGATGGCCTCAAAGACCTGCGCGCCCTGATAACTCTGCAGGGTTGAAATTCCCATTTTTGAAAATGTCTTGAGCAGTCCTTTATTCGTGGCTTTGATGAAATTCTTGATC
>Ga0209863_10000482_pt1 | contig 19923 bp, 17 predicted proteins | sample OrgsoiDNA2013046_FD_185796 | JGI IMG/M metagenome (GOLD analysis project Ga0209863, IMG submission 185796) | Permafrost soil microbial communities from the Arctic, to analyse light accelerated degradation of dissolved organic matter (DOM) -... | ecosystem: Environmental > Terrestrial > Soil >...
GGGACGGGGGCGTCCGATTCATCCGTTGGCTCTCCTGTGGCTCCCTCCAGCCAACGCTTCAGAAGCAACCGTGCCTCCGGAGAGATATCGGTGAACCGCATTCCCACCAGACCTTGGGGATTGCGCCACGCCACCTCGGCGCCAACTCGAATTGGATCGAGCGCCTGAGGAACAAAGAACGAAAGTTGTACGACACCGCCAGCGGGCGAGGAGTTCGGCAGCCGCAGCGCCATGCCTCCTTCTCCCAGATCGTAGCTTTGGCAGGCTATTTCCGCTTTATCGAGCCAAATACACTTGACAGATATTTCTACCGGGATGCGCTGATTGCGCCGGCGCTCCCGCTTCATCAGGGCTCGCACTGCGCGAAAGCTGGATTTGGTTCGCTCGGCGGACAGGGACTTGTGAAGAACGAAGTGAGCTCCGCGGGCGAACGCGGCTTTCAATGGAACTTCAGGATCGACGAAAGCCACAACGACAGCCCTTTTGTTTCCCGGGGCGAGTTGCAGCCCGCGGATCACTTGATCTGCCGCCACCGCATCGCCGAAATCCACCAGCACGGCTTCGAAACGCTGACGCGTCACTTTCTGAATCGCCGACTCGCCGTCGGAACACGAGACAACCTGGATCTCCAGGTCACTGAGGACGCGCCGCACCAGCCTCTGCAGCTTCTCGCTGGAGCTCACCAACAACGCAGTCAACGCTGATTCGAAGGCCAACTACGATTCCTTTGGTCAAAATATGAGTTGCAGAAGGCCGCTGCGCGTTGCTAGTTTCCCGCTCTTCGCATTGCGGCAATGGTTGCGTCGTCTTCCTGTAGGAGGTGTTGCACCGATTCGAGGTCCCTCACTGCCGTCTGGAGAGCCTCGATCTGCTCGCCTAACTGAGCTTGCTGGGCCTTTTTGCTGCGTATGACTTCGTAAATATCCTTCAAGTGAAGCCTCCTTAATCGACTTTAGCGATGCTATCGGCGGGAAACAATGGCGGCAGTAGCAGTTGGGTTACCACGGTAAGTCATTGAATCCGTGCGATCTCAGGCATGAGGACTCCACCCGAACTGGCGAGATCGCTCCGCAGCGAAAGCGCGCTAGATAAAAGCACCCTTTACTTTCCCGAAGAAACGTGGTAAGCTATTGAAGAATAAAGGCTTACATCAACGAACAAGTTTTAAAAGCGGAGCTATCCTTGGCATCGAGCGATGGAAAATTCTGACGATAACCATGTATCCGTAGGGTGTATCACCGACTCTATATGTAGCTGAAGCAAGTCGTACCACGCAGCAGTCACCCTGAAGAATAATGCGAGGCGAAATCCCCCATGGCAAAACGACGCGGCAATCCTAACTGGGGAAAACCCGAACCGTTAGGTCCCATCACACCGACAATTACCGAGTTCGAGCAGGTGGTTAAGGAGTATAAGCTTGAGCCGGATCAATACTTAAGATCCACTCGCCTGCGCGAGTGGGCACGGCGCAACAAGAATTCCAAATACATCCCCGAACCTCTGCTTGAGGCTTGGGGTTTCGAGATCGAATCGACCCTGTAAGAGTCGACCTTGCAAGAAATGTTGCAAGTCATCGGCAAGGCGTTGAGAATGAAGGGTCGCCCGAAGTGGCGGCCCTTTGCTTTTGTGAGATTTGCCGGTTGTGGAGGTCGCCCATGCTTCTCAAGGATCTCGTGGTGCAAACAGATGGCTTCTTGCCAGTGGCGATTCTGCCGGCGCTTGCGGGCGTTAGCCTCCCAATGCCCGAGATTGTTGCTTTACTAGTCGCCACGAGCTTTGCGGCGGGGTTGAACACATACGCTACCGTAGGCACCCTGGGAATCCTCGGTCGCTACAACGTTTTGGCACTTCCCGACGGCTTGCATCAGTTGACCGATTGGTGGGTGATCGCGGCCGCCGCCGTGATGTTCGTCGTGGAATTCTTCGCCGATAAGATTCCGGCCTTCGACCTGATCTGGAACGCGATGCATACCTTCATCCGGATTCCTGTCGCGGCTCTGCTGGCGTACCGGGCCACCGCTACGCTGTCCCCTGGGGAACAGATGCTGGCAACGATTGTTGGGGGACTCATCGCTCTGGCCTCCCACGGCGGGAAGACCGCGGCGCGGGCGGCGGTAACACCTTCTCCGGAACCCTTTTCCAACGCGGCCCTCAGCTTGACGGAGGACGCGGTCGCGATTGGCCTGACCTGGCTGGCGACTCGCCACCCCTACGCCGCTGCGGGGTTCGTTTTGGTGGGGTTGGCTTTCGTGATTTTGATCCTGCGGTTTGTCTTGCGCTCGCTCAAGGCGCTATTCAAGGGCGCCGAGGAGCAGATCAAGCACGGCTCGCCGGCGCGAGCAGCTTAGTCCCCGCGCCGGCCGAGGCAGCCCAGGCCAGTGGTCGATGGATTGCAGATTGGGCATTGGATCCACCGTGCGCGGAAGCGACCAGTTTGAACTGGCTTACAGTGTTTCTCAGGTCATGGGTAAGCGTGGAAAGATCCACGCAGGAAGTGGCAGCCTGTTCGGCGGCGTCCGCAGATTCCTGCGCCAGGCTTGAGATCTGAGTGATATTCCTCGTGGCGTCCTCTGTGGCACTGGCCTGCTGGCTGGCGGCTGTGGCAATGCACGCGATCAGGCTGCCGACCTCCTCGGCTACCTCAATGATCTGGTTCAACGCCACTCCGGATTCCGTGGTTTTTCCCACACCCACCTCGACATCATGACTGCCGGCTCGCATCGCTTCGACTGCGCTTTTCGTCTCTGTCTGGATGGTTCGGACCATTCCGGCAATCTCCTTGGTGGCAGCGGTGGTGCGTTCAGCCAGCTTTCGAACCTCATCGGCGACCACAGCGAAGCCGCGGCCCTGAGCTCCGGCACGAGCGGCTTCAATGGCCGCGTTCAGGGCGAGAAGATTGGTTTGATCCGCAATGTCATCAATCACTGCGATGATGCGGCCGATGTGTTCAGAATTTTTTCCCAACTCCGCAATGCGCGAAGCGGCACACTCGGTGGAGCCGGCGATGCTGCGCATAGTTGAAAGCGCCTGATCCGCGACGATGCCTCCCTGGCGTGCTGCTTGGGCGGCCCGTTGTGAGGCATCGGCTGCCGTCTGCGAGTTACCCGCCACTTGTTCCACGGTGGTAGACATCTCTTGCATGGCAATGGCGACCTGATGAGCACGATCCCTCTGTGTTTCGGCAGATTGCGCCGCCTGGCTGGTGGACGAGGAGACACGATCGGTGGCGACGGCCAGACGATCCGAGGCCTCGCGCACCGATGCAATCATTTGTTGCAATCCGCGCTGCATCTCGTTGACAACTGCGGTGAGCGCCCCAAGTTCGTCGTTGGAGTGAACCGGAAGCTCGTCCCCCGTCAGATCTCCTGAAGCGATACTCGTGGCACGGACGACCACCGGACCCAAGCCAATTTCGAAACGGCGGCTGATAAAAAACGCCAGTCCCATGGCAGCGAGCCCGGTAACGGCCCACTCCACTTGCTGCGTGCTCTTACTGGTAGCCCCAAGGATGGCAATCTCATGGTCGGTCGTCTGCTGCTGCTCTTCCATCAAAGCTTTGAGACCTTCAGCCAGAACTCTCTGTTGGGGAGCGGCCTCAGACTTAAGCAGGTCAAAAGCTTGACCCATGGCATCGCCGCCTCGCCCCGACGCGAGGTCTTCGATTTTGTCTTGCAACGCCCGGTAGTCCACGGTCTGGCGTGCAACCGTGTCAATTTTCTGTTTCTCTGATGGAGTCAATTCCTGGCTCAGCTGCTCCAGGCGGGAGACTGCGCCTTCGGCCTCAGTCCAGTTGTTGGCGCGATCCTGTTTAAAGTGCCCCGCCTCCGCGGGATCAGAACCAAACAAGATGTACCCGCGCAATGCCGCAGCCGCCCCGGAGATCGAACTGCGCACGATGGCCGCGGTCATGCTCGCTGGGTAACGGACATTCTTGATGCGCTCCTGGCTCGCTGCATTGACGCTCAGGCGCAGACTCACGATGCCAGTACTCAGGAGCATCATGGCAACGATGGCGCCAAACCCCGCTATCAATTTGTTGCGGATGGTGAGCTTGATCAAAGGGACCTGCCTATTCCTAATGGAAATTGACTTCGATCACTTCGACCGACTTGACCGAAGCCTTGGTGAAGACCCACTGCTTGACAGCGGTGACGGCTGCATCGCGCAACAGGGCGTGTCCCTGCACGACTTTAACGTCTTTGACTTCACCTTCCGGATCCACATTGAGTTCCAGCTTGACGGCACCCGAAATGTGCATCTTTTTGGCTAGCTCCGGGTAAACAGGCGGTACTCGCTTTTTTGCAACACGCACCTGCGCGTGGAGCGCGCAGGTGAACGCCAGGATTCCCCCAAGCAGCATTGCCCTACCATGCAACGACATGACGACGATCCTCTTCCAAGCGTGTCTTTACAACGTCGTTATCGGCATTGGATGGCGCAACTTGAGGTGGTAATAGGGGACCAGGCGGAATTCTGTCGGGACTTGAGAGGACTTGAATGGTGGGCGGTGCAGGACTCGAACCTGCGACCTCCTCGGTGTAAGCGAGGCGCTCTAACCAACTGAGCTAACCGCCCAATTCCGTGCCCGTCTTGGAACTGGCACTGACCACGGCCCGTTACGACCGTGCTCCGAGTATACGGACGCAGCAGGAACGCAGTCAAAAAAAGCGAGACCCCCGACTGCGGCTACTGAAAACGCCGCCGACCCTGGTCTGGATTTGGCGTCCCTGGCGAGCGCCACGACGAAAAAAGACCGGTTGGGGAGGTTCCACCCAACCGGTCTTGTTCCTCAGAGTAGAGCTCCTACTTTTTTTTCTTTTTCCGCGCTGGCTTCTTTGCTGCTGGGGCCGCCTTCTTGGGAACTTCGCGGCCTCCGATCAGCGTGAGGGAATCGGTTGCATTGAATGGATACTGCCGCACCGAAGTTTGGCCGGTGGTGTTGAGAGAAACGTCGACACGGCGGTTGCTCGCCAGTATGATCGTTCGCTCATTTTTCATTACCCGGGCGCGTTCTTCGGTGGAGAGTTCCGGATTCGCATCGACTGATGCCTTGACTTCGTCCGCGGTCAGGTTGTGCTGATCGCCGAGAGCCTTGGTTTCGATGTTGTCGGCAGGAACGCCATGTTCGACCAGGAAGTTCTTCACACGTGCAACGCGGCGCTCGGAAAGGGCCTGGTTATAAACCGGACCACCGCGCGGATCCGCGTGACCTTCGAGAATCAGGTGAGGCGGCGGCGTCGTGCCCGCCTTGTCCGCCAGATACTTCGTAAAGTCAGCGGCCAGCGTAGCTAGAGTCGCCTGTTGGCTGTTTACCAAACCACCATCAGGCTTCTGTTTGGTGGGCTGCGCGGTTGCGAAGTAAACGCTGTGCAACGCGAGGCGCGCTTCGAGTTGGGCGATCTCAGGATTGACCGGGGGCGGAGGAGGATTCTCCACCGTTACCGAGGCTGAGGAATTCGCCGTTAGGCCGCGAGAGTCAGTACAGGTTGCACTCACACTCACTGGACCTGTTGTGCCGGTGGTGTCCAGCGACGCCGTACTGCCGGAACCCGAGAGCTTGCCGCTGGCCGAATTCCAGGCAGCTACCGTAACCGGGACGCCATCCGGGCTGGAGCAGGTGCAAGTGATGTTGGAAGCGGTTCCAGTCTGAACGACGGCAGGATTCGCGGAGCAGGTCATGCTCGGAGGACGAGGCTCTTTCACCGAGAAGCTGGCGTTGCAGCTGGCTACGTTATTTTTCTTCTTTTTGGCATCCGTGGCGGTGGCATTGACGGTGTAGCTCCCGCCCGTCATCCCCGCGGTGTCCACGGTGGCGGAGGCGTCTTTCGCCGTCAGCTTGCCACCTGTCGTCGTGAAAGCGTAGGTGACGGTATGTTTCGGATTGAAATTGCTCGGGGTCACGATGACCGTGACAGGCTCGCCCACCATGACTTGCGTTTGCTGGGTCGCGCAAGCCGCCGCTGGAGTCAACTCAGGCTCGCCGCCCAGGTTGAAAACAATACCGCTGCGCAGGCGCGCACCGCTCATCTCCGGGCGACGCACGTTGCTGGAAGGGTCCGTCACGACGTCGGCATAGTTATGTCGAGCCCAGACGTAGTCGGCTTCCAGAACCCGCCAGCTGAAGTTCTTGGTAATGGGCAAATCAAAACCACCGCCGAGCACGGCGCCAATGCCTTTCTTTCCGGGCAGGCCGGTGACGTCCAGAATGTTCAAGCTCAGCAGAGTGTGAGCGAAAATATTCATTCCCTCCGTGCGCCACATGACTCGGGGACCGACGGAGAGGGTCGACTCATTGGCAAAACTGTTGAAATTGCCGCCGAAGTCCGCGCTCAAACCAAAATTTTTCGCGAAGTTATATGTAACGGCAGTGCCAAAGCCTTTTGCCAGTGAAGGCAGCTTGACAGAAGTAGTGGGCGAGTCGGGAACGTTGCCTCCGGGATTGAGCCATTGATAGCCGGCAAAAATATCCACCTTCGGAACGGACTCGTCCTGACCATAGGCAGCGGTGGCGCTGAACCCGGCGATCACCAATAAGGACGCGGTTAGAAAAGCCTGTGTGCGTGCGACACGACTCAATGACATACAATCCTCCGGACCCACGGACACGGCTGTGGAATCCAACTCTCAACGTTTTGGGGAACTAGAGCAACACAGCATTCCTGTAGACTATAGGTGCTGTCAACAAGCTTCATGGTGTTTCATCGCGAGTCTACAAGATCAACCTGCAAAAGCCAATAAAGTATGCGGTAATTAACGGGATTCTCGGGTCTCATTGTGAGAATGCTCCAACCCTGTAGCGACATGGCCCTCGAGCGAGTTGTCGGATTCCCTTCCTAGGCGTATCTTGCGAATTCCAGTTCGATAGAACTCTACCGCGAGCATTGACCGAAATTTATGAGCCCAGTCCGAGTATTGATCGTTGAAGACGAAGAAAACGAGCGCACCGGTCTCGCTGAGCTGGTGAGCGCGTGGGGCTACAAGACCGAGACGGCGAGGGACGGAATGGAAGGACTGGAGAAGGTCGCGAGTTTTTCGCCATCCGTGATCCTGACGGACCTGAAGATGCCGCGCATGAGCGGCATGCAGTTGCTGGAGCAGTTGAAACCGGAAGCGGATTCGATCGCCATCATCCTCCTGACGGCCCAGGGAAGTATTGATAACGCGGTGCAGGCGATGCGGAACGGGGCCTACGACTACATCAGCAAGCCGGTGGACTTTGCCCGGTTACGCGCCATTCTGCAAAACGCGTCGGCGCGGCAGGTGGATCGCGTCGAAAAGGAAGCGATGCGCCGGACGCTGCGCGACAAAGGCGCGCTGGGGCGGCTGGTCGGCGCTTCCAAGAAGATGCAGGAGATCTTTCGGCTCATCGAGATGGTGGCGCCGAGCACCGCGTCAATTCTGATCACGGGCACGAGCGGAACGGGCAAGGAACTGGTGGCGCGAACCATTCATGAGCTGAGCCCCAGGAAGAACAAGCCCTTTGTCGCGATCAATTGCGCCGCCATTCCAGAAACTCTGATCGAGAGCGAGATCTTCGGACATGAGAAAGGCGCTTTCACGGGAGCGATGGAACGCCGTGTTGGCTGCTTCGAACTCGCCGAGGGCGGGACGCTCCTGCTGGATGAAATCGGCGAGATGCCCGCAGGCACCCAGGCGAAGCTGCTGCGTGTGCTCGAAGAACGAACCTTGCGCAGGCTTGGGGGCAAGGTCGAGACAGCCTTTGATGTAAGAGTACTGGCCGCAACCAACAAAGTCCCTGAGGACGCCGTCGCGAACGGGGAACTGCGTCAGGATTTGTATTATCGCTTGAACGTCTTCAACATCCCCATGCCGTCGCTGCGGGAGCATAAGGAGGACATTCCTGATCTTGTGCAAGCGTTGCTGGCCGACATGAACGCCAAGCATGGCCGCAAGGTCGCAACCGTCAGCGAGGCGGTGCTGCACCAGTTCCAGAACCACTCCTGGCCGGGCAACGTGCGCGAGCTGCGCAACACCCTGGAACGGGCGGTGATTGTCTGTGAAGGCGCCGTGGTGGAGACCAAGCACCTTCCTCCTGGATTTGGGCTGGTTACGGCCCGTCCGGTGGCGGCAGATCCGAATGCGATTCATTTGGGTGTCGGCACTACAGTAGAAGAGGCCGAGCGGCAACTCATCCTCAAAACGCTGGCGTCGACGAACAACAACAAAACTCGGGCCGCGGAGATTTTGCAGATCAGCCTGAAAACGCTGCATAACAAATTAAAAGAGTACGGGGCGGCCACGGCAGACGCGGCGGGAGAGAAAGACGAGTAGACATCTTCTGAGAATGGGGTACAAAGAGAAACTGTCCCGCAGCGCTGTGGGACCGAGGGTGAGTTTCTTCGCTCTGACCATAAAGACGAGCGGAGATCCTGAATTGTGACTCATCTGACGCGAAAGTTGCTGACCAGGAACCGATAGGCCATCGATGCGGCTAAGAACGAAGATCGTGCTTGCTGTCACCAGCATGGTCGCCTTGCTGGTGGCTGGATTCTCGTATATCTACATCTCCCAACTGCTGCGGCAGAAAGTGTCCGACACCTATGATCAGTGTAAGACTCTCGCCTACCAGTTGGTCTTCGATACGCGCGAGGCCATTCCGGACCTGAGCAGCACGAAGATCGACATCAATAACCCCAAAGCCGTACGGGCTGCGATGACTCAATTCCTGCAGACCGATCCCAACCTTACCAATCAGTTCAAAACCATTGTCGGCAGTTGGCCAGACGTGATCGATGCGACGCTCGTCGATTCTCAGGGCCGCGCGCTTCTGCACACCAATCCGCAGATGATCGGCCGGATGGTTCCCGAGCGGCCCGATTTTGAATTGCTGCGCTATGCGGGGATTCGTCAGCAGTTCGCGCTGGTCCTGGGAACATCGGACAACTACGACGTGAGTACGCCGGTTGAATTGAACAACGCACCGTTTGGAAGTGTTCGTATCGGCGTCCGAACCAGTTTTCTGCGGCGGGACATCGAGGATCGCTTGCGCCATGCGTTTGTACTCGCCGTCGGCTCGATCTTGCTGTCTCTGTTTCTGGCAGCGGGCATCTCCCACGCCGCGCTGGCTCCGTTGCAGCGCATCAGCGAGAGGCTTGACCAACTCACCAGCGGCGAGGGCAAGGACGTTCCGGGCGAGGGCGGGAAAGATGAATACGGCATGGTGACGCTCAAAATCGCGCACCTCGGCCGCCAGATGCGGGACGTCAAAGAAGTGTTTTCCGAACTCAAGGGCAACCTTGACCAGATCATGGGGAACTTGCAGGACGGACTGGTGTTGTTCACGCGGGATTGGCGCATCGTTTTGGTGAGCGCTTCGGCGGAGAGGTTTCTGGAACGGCCCCGGTCGCAGATTCTGGCCAAGCGGGTGGCGGAAGTATTCTCGCCCGGCAACCAATTGGGGGCGCTGGTGCTGGAATCGTTCCGGGAGCGGCGGGCGTTTTCGCAGAAGACGGTGGAAGTGGTGGGGCAGAAGATTCAGGTTTCGCTGGATTTCATTCTGGAGGGTGGCACCCAGATCGGTGCGCTGCTCACCATGCGGGACACCGAGTCGGTACGCCAGATTGAAGACGAAATCGAACTTTCCCGACGTTTGGCCGCGATCGGAAGATTGACTTCCGGAGTAGCCCATGAGGTAAAGAATCCCATCAACGCTATTGTTCTTCATCTGGAGAACCTGAGGCATAAGCTTCCAGAACTTCAGCCCGATACGGCCCGTCATATTGACGTCATCAGCAGCGAAATTCATCGCCTTGACCGCGTGGTACAAGTCCTGGTGGACTTCACGCGGCCGGTCGAACTTCATCTCCGGGAATTCGACCTCCGGCGGATTCTCGAGGACGTGACGGCGCTGGCGCAGCCGGAGGCGGAAACCCGCGGGGTACGAATCGAGCGCAATTTCCCACGGGATCCTGTGCCGGTCAATGTCGATGTCGACCTGATTAAGCAGGCGGTCCTGAACGTAATGATTAACGGCGTTCAAGCTATGCCTCAGGGGGGACGCCTGCGCGTATCCGTGAGCCGAAAGAACGGATCAGCCGTGGCGGAAATTGAGGACCAAGGCGTAGGGATCCCCGAGGACATGCGTGAAAAGATTTTCACTTTGTATTTCACGACGAAAAAAGCGGGAAGCGGCATTGGACTGGCCATGGCGTATCGCGTAATGCAGCTTCATCACGGCTTTGTGGACTTCCGTTCCGCGCCGGAGCGGGGAACGACGTTTGAATTGAGCTTGCCCTTGCAGGCACAACGTTTGGAAGGCCCGCCGAAGGCTCTTCTTTAGCCGGAACGATAACACCGAATAGGCTTGCGGGACTTGCCGCAATGGCGCAAAATCAAAGAGCCATTGCCCTCCGTCTGACCTAAACACCAGCAATGGCGAGCATTTTGGACGATGCGCTTGCCCCCCCACACAATCGCGTTGTCGCTGTGGGCGCTGCTTTCAGGCGCCATTACGGGTTATGCGCAGAACTCGATCCCAGTAACGCCTCCTTCGACGCAACCGGTTCCAACCGCGAAGTCCCCCGCCGCCAAGGCGAAGATGAGGAAGAAAGCGACTCACCGCCGCAAGGCTCGGTCGAAAGCTGTGGAACCATCGTCGGACCCATCGCAAAAGGTGGTGGTGCGCCACGGCGGCACGAGCGAAGCTCTCCCTCAAATCGCCCCGGTCGCGCCGCAAAACAAAGACTCCGAGGAGCGCCGCAAGGCCGGCCAATTACTGACGGCCACGGACGCGAATCTGAAGAGTCTCCTGGGTCGGACCTTGACTACGGACCAGCAAGCTACTGTGTCCCAGGCTCGGCAATTCATGGGGCAATCGCGCGCCGCACTCGATGCCGGGGATCTGACCCAAGGCTATAATCTTGCCTCCAAAGCGAATACTCTCTCCGAAGAACTGGTGAAGAAATAGGACCTAGCGCCGGCCTTCGCGCTTCTGAGCCACCACCAAGCCGCGCGGTGTTGGCAGCAGAACTGCTGAGATCAGGCCTTCACGTTCCAACTTCAGAGCCGCATCGCGCACGATTCTTAGGTGCGAGCTGGCGTCGTGCATCACGATGAGACCAAACGGATTGATCTGAGGCAGGAAACGTCGCACCTCTTGCTCGCGAACGGGCATATCGCTGTCGCTGAAAAAGAGATCGATGGTGCCTTCGATCTTCATGTCGAGACTGGATTCGTTGCGGCACTCGATCCAGTCGGACAGTCCTGATTCTGCGATCCGGGCCTTCGCTTTGGCGTAAACAACGGGATCGAATTCGCAGGTGATGATCTTGCCGCGGCCGTTGCGCTGGAGAGCATCGGCGATCCAGAGCGTGCTGATGCCGCTGAATGTGCCTGTCTCCACGACCAGATCAGGTTTGGTGGTCGTGACCAGAGTACGAAGAAATTCGAGGACCTCCGCTTCGGCAGTCATGGAGTCGTACATGCTCCAGCGCTCTGGATGCGGGCATTCGGGCGTGGCGCGGTGATACTCCGGCTGGAGAACATCGCCCGTGCGTTCCATTTGCTGGAGAATGCGGTGCTCCTGTTTCTGTTTCTTGAACAGACGCTTCAGGCTGAATCCCAACGCGGCCTCCCGTGGTTGCATCGCAGTATACGAGAGATTATGGCGCGGCAAGAAACGCGGTGACCGGAAATCCGTGCCATTCATTTAGATTGGAGAGATGCGGGATATTCTCCAGAAGAGGGCAATGCGATTTGTGCTGACTGCCAACGTGGTGTCGATGTTTGGCAGCGGGATGAATTCCGCGGCGATGGCGTGGTACATCCTGGAGGTCACGCGGTCGGAAGTGGCGTTGGGCACGCTGGCCGTTTTGGCCGCGATTCCCGCGATGGTGTTGATGATTTTTGGCGGCGTCATCATTGATCGCGAGGACCGGCGGCGTTTGGTGATGCTCCTCGATGCCGGGCGGGCCGTGGTGATTCTTGCGGTCGCCGTGCTCGCATTCGCTCACCGCGTTCGGCTTTGGGAGCTCTACCTGATGTACATGCTGGTGTCGGCGGGTTTCTGGATGTTCTGGCCGTCGATTACGGCCTTGATTCAGGAATTGACACCGGATTCGGAATTCGTCAATGCCAATACCTTTCTGATGGTGGGCGTGCAGGGCGGATGGCTGATTGCCGGGTCGATTGTAGGCTTCGTGTACGGGCACATTGGACTGGGTGGAGTGCTGCTGATTGACGTGACGACGTATGTGGTTTCCTTTTTGTGCTACTTCGCCGTGCGCAAAGGAAAGCACATCGTTCCCCGCCCGGCCGAGTTGCGTACCGACTTGCACGCGGCGGAGACTGCCGTGGGACGCTTCCTCCGCGAACTTCGGGAAGGGTTGGCATTCCTGCGCGTGCGGCCTAGTCTGATTCTGTTGGGGGGCGCGTGGGCTGTATTTCTGGGAGCGATGCTGACCGGAATTGTGGTGACCGCTCCGCTCAGCGAGAAGACTTTTCACGCCGGGGCGACGGGGTACGGGTGGCTGAATGCTGGCTGGGGGACTGGGGCGTTTCTGTGCGGGCTGTTTGCCACACAGTTGCTGGCGCGAATCGCTCCACGCACGGCGACGGCGGCTGCGATGCTGGTGCTGGCGTTTGGCATGTTTGCTTCGCCGTTTTCTCCATGGTTGGCGGGGGCTGTGTTGATGTACGGCATGATGGGCGCGGCGCGGGGCGTGTGCGGTGTGGCGATGAATACGTCGTTGATGCGGGCTGTGCCTCCGCACTTCATGGGGCGAGTACAGAATGCTTACAATTTCGTGGGGACGGTGTTGCAGATCGTTCTTAGTTTGGCGGCGGCGCATGTGGCGCATGCGTTTGGGTTGGTGTATGGGTTTGCGGTGATTGGAGCGGCTTATGTGTTTGCGTTTTTGTTTGCGGCCTGGCCGATGGCGGAGAGTGCAAGAGCTAATCTGGCGGAGTCTGGGTGAGTTTTGGGGAGTCGAGCCGTTGAGGTTGAGCGGTTGGCTTGCTGGTGAAGGGAAGTTTTTCGTTGGGCCGGGGTCCTTCGACTGTGCAGGGGCTTCACTTCGTGAAGCCCCTGCTTCGCTCAGGATGACAATAAAATCTAATCTTAGAGATGCTTCGCTATTAATTTGGTGTCTCTTTCTCCGAATATTTCTTCTTTCCGGCGAAATTCATTAGAATTGTCGGTTCTCTCTAGTTGCCATTTCATCTTTGTGGAGCCCGCTCGCATGTCGTTCAGCATGGAAGGTCGTACGGCGGTGGTTTTCGGCGTGGCCAATAAACGCAGCATTGCCTGGGGCATTGCTCAGGCGCTGCACGCCGCTGGGGCGAAGCTGATTATTACTTATCAGAATGAGCGGCTGGAGCTTGAGGCCAAAGACCTGATTCTTTCGCTGTCTGGAGCTGAGGCGTATCAGTGCGATGTGGCGCAGGATAGCGACATTGACGGGCTTTTTGCTGACCTGAAGGCGAAGCACGGCAAGCTGCATACTCTGGTGCACAGCATTGGGTTTGCGCCGGCTGAGGAATTGAAGAATGACTTCATCAACACCACGCGGGAAGGCTTTCGCATCGCCCACGATATCAGCGTTTATTCCTTGATTGCGCTGGCGCGGGCGGCTGCGCCGCTGATGGTGGATGGCGGCAGCGTCCTCACCCTTACTTACTACGGGGCGGAGAAGGTTGTTCCACATTACAACGTTATGGGCGTGGCTAAGGCCGCGCTGGAATCGACGGTGAGGTATTTGGCGCACGATCTTGGGGGGAAGAAGATCCGGGTGAACGCGATCTCGGCGGGGCCGATCAGAACTTTGGCGGCGCGTGGGATTGGGGATTTGGGGACGATGTTGAAGTCGCATGCGGAACGGGCGCCGTTGAAGAGGAACGTTGAGGTGAGTGAGGTGGCTGGGACGGCTGTGTTTTTGTCGTCGGATTCGGCTTCTGGGATTACTGGGGAAGTTCTCTACGTTGACTGCGGCTACAACGTCATGGGCTTTTGAACGGCGTTTCACCACGGAGACTCCGAGACACGGAGGAATCTTGGGGCTTTCGACGATCACTTGAGATCAGGCGCCCTAGGGTTCCCGTTTTTCTTGCTCGTTCTTCTCGCTTTTTCTTTCCTTTGCTTCCTCCGTGCCCCCGTGTCTCCGTGGTGAGTCCACTTTTTAAGTAAGAATTCGCACCAGCCTCTCGTCCTCACCAAGATGCTCGATTTGGATTTCCACGTCGCGCTCCTTGACGAAGCGCGGGAATTTTTCTCCCCATTCGATCAGCAGCACGGAGTTCTCCGCGACCAGGTCGTCGAGGCCTAGAGTTTCTAGTTGGCGGGGCGTGTCGATGCGGTAGAGATCGACGTGGTAGACGTTGACCTCAGGACCGCGATATTCGTGGATGAGCGTGAAGGTGGGGCTGGTGACGTCTTGTTCCTCGGCGGCGTTGAAAGCACACGCAACGCCCTTGACCAAAGTGGTCTTCCCTGCCCCTAGGTCGCCGCGCAGGAGCACAAGTTTGGGAGGGGTCAGGATGGAGGCAAGAGAACGCCCCAGCGCAATGGTTTCTTCCGCGGAGTGGGTGGTGACTTCGCGGACGCTACTACTGGATCCGGTCGGCACGGCTTCAGTATAGCGGGAGAAACTTTGTGCTGAGGCGCTCGAAAGTCAGTTGCCAGTAGCCAGTTTCAAGGGATGCGAAACTTGAGACCGGAAACTTGCAACTTGGTTCTTACGCCATCCAGCCTGGCGTAGGTTTATTCGTCTTCATACCCAGAAAGTTCGTGTCGTTCGTGGTTTCCACGGAGCGGCGCAGGTTCTGGTGGTCGTTGTCCCCTAACGCGACAAAGCGGAACGGCTGCTGGTAGCCCATGCTGAAGAGTCTCCGGGCCATCAACATTTCCGCCATGCCTTGCACAATACCTGCGGGAGTCTGAAATGCGATCTCAACAAAATCGCCTTCCGTTAAAGGGTTGAGTAAGGCCATCATTCCGCCGGTTACAGAAACGGTCTGTAATTTTCCTTTGGAACGTCTCCCGTCCATCAGCCTGATGGCTGCCGGGACGGAGCCTCCTAGTTGGAGCCGAGGAGAGCGTCGTTGGGGGTTAGGGCGAGGGAAATGTGTCATGCTGTTGGCACTATCCCATCTGGCGGGCAAGAAAACGAGATTACGGAAGCCGCACACAACGACTCGGAAGGGCTGAAAACCCGCGCCACTAAAGCGATACAGCCGAAGGAGATACGGGGGAGGGCTGAGGGTCAGTGTCCTAACGGCCACGCCGAAGGGGAGACTAGCCGCCAATCTGCACGTTGGTGGTATTGACGCTTGCGTGTGCGCGGCGGAAGGCTTCGGGCAGAGCAGTTAGCAGGTCGGTGGCTGTGAGCGAGTATTCGCCGACTGAGTCGCGCGCGACATCGCCTGCTAGACCGTGCAGAAATACGGCCGCCACTACCGCTTCGAAAACACGCTCGGGATTCTGCGCTACGAATCCCGCCACTATTCCGGTGAGGATGTCGCCGGTGCCGCCGGTTGCCATTCCCGCATTGCCGGTGGGATTGACCCAAGCCGTGCCGTCGGGATGAACGGTCAGTGTGCGATGGCCCTTGAGGACGACGATGACGTGGTGCTCACTGGCGAAGGATCGCGCCAGTCCGAGGCGGTCTTTCTGGACCTCCTCCGCCGTCGAGTTGAGCAGGCGCGCCATTTCGCCGGGGTGCGGCGTGAGGATGACAGAGCGACCATAGCCTGTGAGGCGCTCGGTCGAGCCCTGGAAGGCGTTGAGGGCATCGGCGTCCAGGATCAGCGGGCCGCGATAGCGCTCAACACAGGTGCGGACGAGTTCCTGAGTCTCCAAGTGGCGGCCGAGGCCGGGGCCAATGGCGATGGCGCGTTTGCCTTCGGTGAGGCTGTCCATGAGGCCGAATTCGAACGACCTCATGCCGATGGTGCCGGCGTCGGTGTCGGCCAGGGCTTCGGTCATGATTTCTGGAGCAAATCCGGCAACGGTGCTCAACACCGACAGTGGCGTGGCCACCGTGGCAAGACCGGCTCCGACGCGTAGAACCGCCATACCTGCCATGGCGGCGGCGCCGGCTTTGCCTACCGAGCCGCCTACAACCAGTGCGTGACCGTAGTTGCCTTTGTTGGAGTCGGCGGGACGGGGGCCGGTGAGCTTCGCCACTTCGCTGGCGGTGGTGAGGTGCAGTTTCAAATCCGACGCGATGGCCTCTTCCGGCGTGCCAATGGGGGCGATGATGGTGGGGCCTTTCGTCATAAGCGAAAAAACGTGCGCTGGTCGCGGCGCGGTAAATGTAACGATTGCGTTCGCCCGGGCTAGCGTTCCTGCGTTCTGTTCTTTGGCATCCGCATCGGCCCCTGAGGGAATGTCTACCGCGATCACAGGTCCGCTGCTCTCGTTCAACGCAGCGATAGCATCAGCATACACGCCTGTGACCGGAGGCTTAAAGCCGGTGCCTAGGATGGCGTCGATGAGGAGATCGGCGCGGAATACTTCGCGGATGGGGGCTGCCTGAAGAGCTGGGAGCGAGGTTGCTGTTACGGCTTCGAGGGGAAGGCGTTGGAACATGATCGCCGCGTCACCGGTTAGTTGCCTTGGTTCGGCCAAGAGCACGACTTGGGTGAGCTTTCCCGCTTCGTGGAGCTTGCGGGCCACGACGAAGCCGTCGCCGCCGTTGTTGCCTTTGCCGCAGAGGACGGTGATGCGCTGGCTTGCTGGGTATTGGCTCAAGGCAAATGCGGCGACTGCGGAGCCGGCGTTTTCCATCAGCGTGAGCGAGGGGACGCCGAAGCGTTCGGTGGTGATCTTGTCAATCTGGCGCATTTCGGCGGCGCTGACGATTTTCATGGCATTGGCATCATAGCGCGAGGTTGACACTGTTTTTCTATTGCGGAAACAGCCAACGAAATTCCCAATTTTGCCGTTGACTTAACAGGCCAACGACCGCACAATAGTTGTGAGGTCGTTCCAGACGGGGAATGAGCCTTGGGTGGCTATCCCTTTTGCTTTCAAGATTTTCCCTCTAAGTCCTTTCGACTCAAGATTTTGCCGTTACCTCTCCGCGTATCTTATTGATTCTAAATGGGATGAATGGGGGGTACAAGCCCCGTGCCGGCCAATTGGCAGTTCTCACGCGCACTCCAAAGCCCCCGAGTCCTTGTTTTAGATCTCTAGCTGGAAGCGCCAGCTCTCGCTTCGAGGGTGCGGAGTTGGGTGGGTGCACCGATGGCGATCAGGTGGTCGGTGGCGGAGGGATTGAACTGCATGCCGCGATCATGCTTGATGGCGAGGACGATGACGCCGCAGTCTTGGCGGATGTGGGTCTCGGCCAGCGTTCTCCCGGCGAAACGCGATTCGGGAGCGACGTAGACTTCGTTGATTTCCAGGTCCATGCCATGGTGGGTGGCGGCGGTGTCGAGGAAGCTTACAACATTGGGGTGGAGAAAAGTTTGGGCGATTCGTGTTCCGGCGAACGAATAGGGAGAGACGACGGCGTTGGCGCCCGAGGTGAGCATGTGCTTTTCCGCGCCTTCGTCGACGATGCGGGCGATGATTTTCAGGCGGGAGTTCATTCCGCGCGCGGTCAGAACCGTGTACAAGTTGGTGGCGTCAGTGGTGGTGGCCGCGACGAGGCCAACCGCGTGGTCAATGCGGGCGCGGCGTAAGGATTCTTCTTTGGTCGAGTCTCCGAACAGCATCAGAAAGGGGCCGGCGTATTTGGCGACGCGCTCTTCATTAGCATCGACAATGACGAACGGGACCTGTTTCCGGGCTAACTCTTCCGCCGTGCTGTTTCCTACGCGGCCTGCGCCGCAGATGATAAAGTGGCCGGTCAACTTTGCGATTTGGCGCTCCATTTTGCGCTTCTCCGATTGCTCCGCCCAGTTCCGCTTCGAGCAATGCCTGGGTGAGGAATCCGATGGTTAGAAATACCAGCGAGACGCCTACGACAATCAGGATGAGGTTGAAGACCTGGCCCGCATGCGAGAGCGGATGGACCTCCTGATAGCCGATGGTGGTAAACGTGACGACGACCATGTAGAGGCCGTCAAACCACGACCAGCCTTCGATGACGTGGAAGCCGACGACGCCGGTGGTCATGGCACATAGGAGCGCGATAGCAACCCAGCGGACTTTGCGCGGCGCATGCACTTGGCGGGATTCTAAAGGGGGAATTCGCGTTGGCCAAGGCGCGAAAGGCTGATCCCGGAAGGGGGGCATTGGTCTTCACAGCCTGAAGCGCTTCTTTCCCGGACCTTTCGGAATCGCGAAACCACGCCCGGAGCGCTTACCCCTTGCCTCGGGGGCTAAAGAGAGTGGGTGAGAACGCACACCTCCTCCCTGTCATCCTGAGCGGAGGAATGCCCGAACGAAAGTGAGGGCATTCCGCAGTCGAGGGATCCCTGCCAAGACCCGACTTTCTGGGCCTATCTTGATGACAAATCTATTTTGGGGCGGATAGCAGAGCTTGCACTTTGCTGTGTTTGATGCCGTAGGTGAAGTAGAACACCAGGCCGATCAATAGCCAGACGAACAGGCGCAGCCAGTTTGTCCAGCCTAGGCCGAAGATCATCGCGCCACAGACGAATACGCCTAGGATCGAAACCAGCGGTAAGGCGCGGACCTTGAATGCGCGAGGCAGGTCGGGACGCTTGGCGCGAAGGATCCAGACTCCGATACAGACCAGGATGAAGGCGAAGAGAGTGCCAATACTGGTCATTTCGCCTACGATGTCCTCCGGCAGAAAGCCGGCAAACATTCCCGTGAAAACGAAGAACAGCATGTTGGACTTATAGGGCGTGCGGAATTTGGGGTGGACGTCGGAGAAAATCTTGGGAACCAGGCCGTCCTTGCTCATGGAATAGAAGACGCGGGTTTGGCCGAGCAACATGACGAGGATGACCGACGAGAAACCCGCGAGGATCGCGAGCGTGACCGACTTGGACAGCCACTCGTAGCCGTGCATGTATTTTGTGATGGCAAACGCAACCGAAGCTTCGCGGCCGGAGGAGCGGAAATCCTGAACCGTAGCCAGGCCGCTGAGTACATAGGCAAAGAGCACATAGAGGACAGTGCAGATGACGAGCGAGCCCAGGATGCCGATAGGCATGTCCCGTTCCGGTTTTTTTGCCTCTTGCGCTGCCGTAGAAACGGCGTCAAAGCCGATATAGGCGAAGAACACAACCCCGGCGCCGCCCAGAATTCCCATTAACCCGCCGTAGCTGTGAGTGAGACCCTGTGGGGTGGTGTAGGTCGTCGCCGCCGGAATGAACGGCGTGTGGTTGGCTGGGTTGATGAAGCCCCATCCCAGAACGATCACCATCAGGACGATCGTCACTTTTAGAACAACAATGAAGCCGTTGACCATCGCCGACTCTTTCGTCCCTTTGATGAGGAGCAGGGTCAGGAGGAAGAGGATGAAGATGGCGGGAACATTCATGATTCCGTGTGCTCCCTCGATATGTTGCAGAGGGGAGTGGCACCAGGCGTACGGAATTTGGACACCGAACCATCCCAGCACGCGATTAAAATACTCGCTCCAGCCGATGGAAACGGTGGCCGCGCCGACGGCGTACTCCAGGCAAAGGTCCCAACCGATGATCCACGCCACCAACTCTCCCATGGTGGCGTAGGAGTAGGTGTAGGCGCTGCCCGCGACCGGGATCATGGAGGCGAATTCCGCGTAGCACAGTCCGGCAAACGCGCAACCGATTCCGGCGACAATGAACGCGAGGGTCACGGAAGGCCCGGAGCGGTCTGCGATCGCAGCCGCAGTCCGCGCGAACAGACCGGCGCCAATGATTGCGCCAATGCCCAGCATGGTCAGATTGACCGGCCCGAGGGTGCGTTTCAGGCAGTGCTCGCCTGTTTCCTGGGACTCCTGCATCAGCGTATTGATGGCCTTGATTGCCGAGAGATTCGCCATTGAGAGTAGGGCTCCTTTG